>Ga0180431_10005669_pt1 | contig 15123 bp, 12 predicted proteins | sample SS_ome_11_FD_132459 | JGI IMG/M metagenome (GOLD analysis project Ga0180431, IMG submission 132459) | Hypersaline lake sediment archaeal communities from the Salton Sea, California, USA - SS_1_MS_1 metaG | ecosystem: Environmental > Aquatic > Non-marine Saline and Alkaline > Hypersaline >... | reverse complement strand
GTTCAATCAGGATAACGGCACAGGTCGCGTAGTCCGCATCTCGATGCAGGGCTTGACTGGGGCAGCTGGACTGTTCGGCAAGTGGATTTCGCAGGTGCCTACCGAGATTACGCAGCACATTGATCTCAATCTTCCTGGCACTCCCGGGGGCGGCGGCAGCGACTACGCATCATTCGTGTGCCATGGCGCGCCATCGTTCAGTCTGAGTTCGCTCAGTTGGGATTACCGCTACACCTGGCACACCCAGCGTGACACGTTCGACAAGATTGTCTTCGATGAGGTCAAGAACAACGTGGTTCTGACGGCCATGTTGACATATCTCGCATCGGAAGATGCCGAGCGCATGCCCCGTGACCAGCGCTTGATGCCCACGAATCCGCGTACTGGCGGGCAAATGGTGTGGCCGGCATGTACGCCTGCGAGAAGGGCGTACGAAAGGCCCTGATCAGTGACCAATATCCAACAGGGAATTACCAATATCCAAAATCCAAGTGAGTTACTGGTGAACACTTGGATATTGGATATTGGAAGTTGGATATTCAGACTTCGGCTGTCTCCCCCACCCCTATCTCTCTCACATCCAGCGGAAACCCCTTTCGCTCATCGAGCGTGAGCGCAACTGCGTCGACCTCACATTGGCCTACGCATACGCCACAGCCCATGCATTTCTCCCATGAAACCTGTGACGTTCCGTTAGTTGTTATTGCTCCAAACGGGCAGGCGCTTTCGCAGTCACCGCAGCCAATGCAGAGTTCTTCATCGATCTGAGCTACGTAACCGGACGATGCGACCATTGGTACTTCGTTCTTGGTCATTGCCTCGAGCCCGCCACAACAACAGGAACAGCAGTTACAGATCGCATAGAATTTGTTGTCGCACGCGTCTTTGAAATACGCTGTGTGCACGTGGCCGCGCTCGTGTTCCGCTTGAAGAAGTTCCAGCGCTTCTTGCTGCGAAATCACGCGCGAATGGTTCGGGTGATGGTCGAGTGTGAAATCCCCTCCACCCACGACCATGCACACATCGGTTGGTTGGCACGGGTTCTCTCTCGCGGCCCTGCAAGGGCAATCCAGCAAGACGACACGAGGCGGGCCTTTGAGCACGATATCCCTCGCGGTGGGGTAGGGGATGATCTTGTCGAGGTCGGTCCGCTTGATGTCGTGGTCGAGAGTGATGATAGCTGTGGCCTGCTCGGTAGTGATAACCTTCCCGTGATAGTGGTCTGCCCACCAACGTTTGAACTTTGGCGACATGTGAGGCAGGATCTTGTTCACCGCGATGGCGATGTACTGGTAACAGAACCGCCCATAGATATAGCCATGTATCTTGGTGAGAATGCTACCACGACTCTCGGGACGTCTTTCTCCAGTACTGTCGGATCCCTTGATCGCGGCTAGTGTCGATGGGAGAATGAGATGACCTCTCTCGCCAACTATCCAAAATGCGGCGAGGAGAATCAGCGGAATACCGGGTATTAGTAGTAGCCAGAGCATGAGGTGAGTTTATTTGTGAGTTGGGGCGAATGCAAATGATGATGGCGTCATGAGCGGCATAAACAACATGGCTTGGGGCGGAGGGGTCCGTCCGCCTGTCCGCCCGTTCGCCCGTCCGCCTGAACACCTACCGATCTACCGCCCTACCGTTGTACCGCCCAAGTACGACGGCAAATGTCCCCCAATTCGGATCTTGGCCCTCGCCGACACCCATTTGGGCTTCGACATGCCAGCACGTCCACGGATTGAACGCCGCCGGCGGGGCTACGATTTTTTCGCCAACTTCGAGCACATCCTGGAGATTGCTGTATCCGAGCAGGTGGATTGTGTGGTGCATGGTGGTGATTTGCTTTTCAGGAGTCGAGTTCCTGCTGAACTCGTACAGAAGTCGTTCCTCCCAATCAAGAATGTGGCGGATGAGGGGATACCGGTATTCATCGTACCGGGTAACCACGAGCGGTCACGCATCCCGTTTGATATGCTGGCGCGCCACGATGGGGTGCACATCTTCGATCGTCCGCGGACATTCGGCTTGGACTTCGGCCGGATTAGACTTGCTGTTTCCGGTTTTCCATACTGCCGCGACGGTGTGAGGTCGAAATTCCGAGACCTCGTCGCCGCCACGCGATGGAGAGAAGAGTCGGCAGATGCTCGTATCCTGTGCGTCCACCATTGTTTTGAAGGGGCTACCGTGGGTGCGCACAACTACACATTTCGAAACGGGCAAGACGTCGTGCGCGTACGAGATGTACCGGAGCAGTTTTGTGCTGTGATTACCGGGCACGTGCACCGTGCTCAGGTGTTGCAGCAAGACTTGCGAGGGCAAGCCTTACATACACCAATCATCTATCCGGGGGCCGTTGAACGGACCTCGTTTGCGGAGCGCGAGGAGGAGAAGGGGTACTTTCTAATCCAACTTCTGTATGCAAATCCAGCCGATGGCATAATTCCCCAATGGGAGTTTAGGAGACTCTCGACACGGCCAATGGTCATGAAAGAACTATCGGTGGGTGGTCTCACACCTGACGACCTAGAGGTTGCTTTGGTGGATTTGCTGTCGGGACTGCCTAATGACGCAGTCTTGCAGATTCGAATACATGACACTCCGAGCGCGGGCGCCAGGGTATTGCTCACTGCGGGGTACATGAGAGATCTGGCACCACCGACCATGAATGTGGAAGTGCTGCTGACCGATGAGCGGAACAGATCTTCCGGCAGGTGGTAGATTATGACGGTGAAACTTCATGGAGCGCGTTCACGTAACGGGCCCATGTGAACTAGATTGCTCAAGGAATCATGTCGAAGAAGAATAAGGAACCGGCTAACACAGAAGCTAACGAGGCAAAGGATAAGGCGCCGAAAGAACGCCAGTCCTTTAGCGAGTGGGCGTTGGGATGGGCCAAATCCATCATCATTGCGTTTGTGATTTGGTTCTTTCTGCAGGCGTTTCTGTTGAAGTCATTCATGATCATATCGGACTCTCTCGAGCCTACTTTGCATGTTGGTGACGCGCTTTTTATCAACAAGGCACTGTACGGAGCCAGGGTACCGTTTACCGACATCCGAACGCCCGCAATACGTGATCCTCGCCACGGTGATCTCGTTGTCTTCGAGGGCATTGAGGAACCGCCGTTGACGATCGTGAAACGCATCATCGGTACCCAGGGAGACACTCTTCAGATGAGGCATGATTCATTGTTTCGAAACGGTGAATATGTGCCTGAACCGTATGTGCGCCATGTGGACCCGACAGCCCGCATGGATCGAGCGCAACAACTCCGTTCGCGCAACTGGCAGCTGCCACACTTGGTTGATACCGTAGACAAAGAGAGCTACATGCCGGACCTCAGGGACTGGGGGCCCTTTGTGGTGCCGGAAGGCCATGTGTTCGGTATGGGTGACAACCGTGATGCCTCGTACGATGGCCGTCATTGGGGTTTCCTCCCGCGGCAGAACATCCAGGGGCACCCAATGTTTATCTACTACAGCTACGACCCCAATCACTGGCGGCCATTTCCGTTTGTGACTGCTATTAGATGGAGCAGGCTGCTGCACCGTCCACGCTGATCTGAACTTCAGGTTGGTGGCAGCTGAAAGGCCTTGTTTTGCTCTGGTGTGCTACACGCGTCGCGTGATCGGTACCGACAGCGTAGCTACAACGATCTTCCAGGCGTAGTCCAAGCCCAGAACCATGAACGCGAAACACTCATAGGATTGCCGCTGTTGGCGATCCAAACGTATCTCCACGCGTGCATCGTTCTGCAACGCGCGCATCAGCGCGCTTCTTTCCGTCCGTGTCAACGCTGGTGGCGCCAGGCAGGCCGTTAGAAGCGCAAGTGTGGAGAATGTCGACCGAAGCAATCGCGGCACTGTATCGATTCCATTTATCAGATACACCGAAAACTAGTCTCGCATGGGAAAAACCAAAATGGGGCAAAGCGCCCAGGGTGAACGTGGGATTCGTGGCTCGGGGGCAGGTCTCCCCTTCGGCGGTTCAGATAACGAGACTGATTAGAATGCCGATGATGAGAAACACTACCGCGACGACGACGAGCACGGTCAGCAGTATGCCGAGCGCTGCCTTCAGGCCAATCTTGCTGAAGAACTCGAGAATCCCGATACGGAGAATCGACTTCAGCCACCCCAAAAGTAGTTCCATCATTCGTCGGCGCTCGATGCGGTAGAGTTGTCTACATTACGAGCAGTCAAGTAGCGAGGTTTCGGCCTCGAATGCAACTAGGCTGTACGGGGGAGGGATTTAGGGTTGGCAGAGAGAGTGAAGAGAATCTGCTATTTCGTGTCACCTCATGGTTTTGGCCATGCTACGCGTGCCGCAGCAGTTATCTGTGCCCTCCAAAAAGCAGAACCAAACCTCGAAGTAATAGTCATCACTACTGTACCAAGAAAGCTGTTCGACCAGTCTGTAGTGCGGCCGGTTTCTTACTTCAGATATATGTCGGACGTAGGCTTGGTGCAGTCGACACCGCTCGAGGAAGACCTGCCAGCAACGATGCGATTGCTGGACGAAATGCTGCCGTTTGAGACCGGCATGGTACGCGATCTCGTCGAGCGGTTGTCGGCTTGGGATTGTGAACTGATTGTGTGTGACATTGCGCCACTGGGTATCGCTGTCGCGCGCGAGGCAGGGGTGCCGTCCCTGCTGATCGAGAACTTCACCTGGGATTGGATCTACAACGAATATGTTCAGGAAGTACCTGATATCGTGCGACACGTAGAGTACCTAGAAACTCTCTTTGATAAGGCCGACTTTCGAATACGTGCCCAGCCGGTGTGTGGAAATCGTGTATGCGACCTGATTGTGAAGCCAATCTTCCGGTCACCAAGACGCTCAGCTCCGCAGGTGCGTGAGAAGCTCGGGATAACCAATAGTGCGAAGTTGGTTTTGGTGACAATGGGTGGAACTCCGGCCGGGTGGTCACCGCACGGTGAGTTGCATAGTCGCTCTGATGTAAAGTTTGTCGTGCCGTCGTCAGACGGTCCGTTCGGTATCACCGGTAGTGTCGTTCGGGTACCGGTACTCGGTGACCTCTTTCACCCGGACCTGGTCGGTGCCGCCGACGCCGTGATAACAAAGCTCGGCTACAGCACCGTGGCCGAAGCGCTTGGTGTTGGTGTGCCGGTCGGGTACATCACAAGGCCCCGATTCAGAGAGTCCGCCGTTCTGGAACAGTTCATCCGGGAACAGGTACCGACAATTGAGATCGGCGCTGAATCTTTCGATAGCCAAAATTGGGCAAATCAACTCTCCGAGCTACTTCGCCGCCCGCGTGGGCAGGCGGCTCTGCACAACGGCGCAGGCGAGGCTGCAGGTTTTATTCTCGAGAAGATCTCTTCTAGTTGATGTAGCTTCAATGCCGAACGGTGTTGGTGCGTAATTGATAGTGGGGCAGGCATCATGTGACGAACTCTGATGCCCGTTATTCGTTTCGGTACACAACTCAATCCAAACGAACTCAGGAGGGTGAGGAACGTATGGCTTTGAACAAGAGACGCCTCAGGCTGACCTTGGCGACAGGCTTCCTTTTGCTGCTGCCAGGCATCCTGAACGGTCAGGACGCGGACTATCGCACGTTTGACCAGATGGCGGACGCGCTCAGACGTGCCGTTCGTAACCACTCGGATATCTCTGCCATGACTTCTGTGGCACAGACGCTCGAAGGTAGGGATATCTGGGTGGTCGAAATCGCAAGCCGGTCTGGCACGCCGCTGAGTGAGCGACCCGGATTACTGATCGTAGCTAACCTCGAGGGCAACAACCTCGTTGGCAGCGAGATAGCGGTGCACACCGTGGAGTACCTGCTAGACAACTACACTTCCAATCCCGAGGTGAAGGAGCGTCTGGACAACCACGTCGTTTACGTCTTTCCGCGACTCAATCCGGACGCGGCTGAACTCATGTTCGCCGGTGTGCTGTCGGGTCGCCGAACCAACACACGTCCGTACGACGACGACAACGATGCCCGCAATGACGAAGACGGTCCGGAAGACCTGAACGGCGATGGTTTGATAACGCTGATGCGAGTGGCCGATCCCACGGGATGGTACATGATTCACCCAGACGAACCCCGTCTCATGAAAGAAGCCGAAGCACACGAGGGTGAAGCGGGTGCATACAAGATTTATTGGGAGGGCACCGACAACGACGGTGATGGCTTCTACAACGAAGATGGTCCTGGTGGTGTGGACCTCAATCGCAACTTCCAGCACGAATATCCACACAATGAGCCGGACGCAGGACCGCACATGATTAGCGAGCTCGAGTCTCGGGCGCTCATGGATTTCGTGATCTCACACCGCAACATCGCGATGGTGCTCACCTACGGGGAGACGGACAACCTCGTCTCAGCGCCGACCTCGAGTGGCGCACTGGCGACGCAATCCGGCGTGTCGCTCTTCGACTATGCCGATGCTAGTTACGCTGCTGCCGATACTGTCGGGACCTTCCCGATATCGCTTCCCGGCCGCCAGTTCGGATTCGGAATGGGTGGGTACTTCCGGCGAGGTGCCGCACCTGCACAGCGACCGCTGGAGGGCCGCCAACCCAACAAAACCGTGCACGGATCCGACCTCGAGTACTTCAAGGCCATTGGTGAAGAGTATCGAGAAATCACGGGCATCGAGAAGGTGGCCGCGACGCGTGCTGCTAACGGTGCGTTCTTCGAATACGCGTACTTCCAATTCGGTGTCCCGGCTTTTTCGACGCCGGGGTGGGGCTTGCCCCAGGGTGGCGGAGAAACACAGGAGGGTGAGGTAGACGCACCACGAGCCGAGAGGCCTAGACCGACTGGCGGTCCGCCGGCGATGAGAGCGCGACCTGGTGCCGCCTCCGGAGGAGGCGCGGGTTCGGGCGACGGCGCCGATCTGGAAATTCTTCGATGGATGGATGATGAGGGGATTGACGGATTCGTCGACTGGACCGAGTTCCAGCATCCGACGCTGGGTACTGTGGAGATCGGTGGCTTCAAGCCGTACACATTCAGCAACCCTCCAGCCGCAGCTCTACAGGACCTGGGTGAATCCCATGCCCGGTTTGTTGTATATCTGACCTCTCTGTTTGCGAGTGTGAGTATTGCCGACATCGAGGTTTCCAACCACGGCGGTGGCGTATTTGAGATCAAAGCGGAGATAGAGAACTCCGGCTACCTGCCGACGGCAATGAGACAGGGGGTCACGGCTAGATCAGTGGCGCCGACGATGGTCCAGCTCGACGTGCCACCGGAGGATGTGCTCACCGGTGCAGCCAAGACGAGCTTTTTCCAGGCGCTCGACGGATCCGGTTCTCGCGAGACCTACGTGTGGGTGATAAGAGGGAGGCAGGGGTCGAACGTCACCCTCAACGTCAGATCACAGAAGAGCGGATCAGACACAGCAACCATCACACTCCGGTGAGGCTCATCATGACGACAACGGGAAACAGGTTTCGCAAGGCCGCGTTGGGTCCCATGGCGATGTCGCTGATGGTCCTTTCGCTGCTGCTTTGTTCGGCGTCGGTTATTCGCGCTCAAGAGGGATCTGACCCTCAGCACAGGGTGCACATCGACTTCAACCGCTGGCATGACTACGACGAGATCAAGGCGGATCTGCTGAGACTCGAGGATGCGTATCCCCGCTTCCTGACCTACGAATCGATTGGCACGAGTCAGGGCGGTCGCGACATGATGCTCATGACGATCAACAACCCGGAAACGGGGCCGGAAATGAGCAAGGCGGCGATGTTCATCGACGCCAACATGCACGGTAACGAGATACAAGGTGGTGAAGTCTGCCTCTACACCATCTGGTATCTGATGGAGAATTACGGACGAATCGACAAGGTCACACAGCTCGTCGACGAACGCGTGTTTTACATCATGCCGACCGTGAACCCCGACGGACGCGACCATTTCATGGATGGAACGGGCTCGGGCGCTCGTACAGGACATGTGCCTGTCGACAACGACAACGACGGCTTGTTTGACGAAGATGGCCCTAACGATCTGAACGGCAACGGCACGATCGAGCAAATCCGCAAGTACGTGCCGGGCGAAGGCAACCTCAGAATCAGTCACCTCGACCCTCGCATTTTGGAACCGGTGCCACAGGGGGAGCACGGTGACTGGGTCATTCTCGGACAAGAAGGGTTTGACGACGACGGTGACGGCAGAGTAAACGAGGATCCGGTGGGCGGATACGATCCTAATCGCAACTGGGGCTCTGATTGGCAACCGGACTACATCCAGGGCGGCGCCATGGACTACCCGTTCCAGATTCCAGAGGCGCGGGCAGAGAACGACTTCCTAATGGCCCACCCGAACATCGCCGGCGTACAATCGTATCACAACAGTGGTGGCATGATTCTCCGGGGACCCGGAGCCAACTGGTATGGCGAATACCCTGCAACAGACCTCGTGGCATACGATGAACTCGGCCGGAATGGGGCGAGGATGCTGCCGTACTACAGGTATATCGTGTTGTGGGACAGCCTTTACACCGTGCACGGTGGATTCATCGACTGGACTAACGACGGACTCGGTATCATCTCCTTCTCGAATGAGCTTTGGGCGAGAGGCCAGTATTTCAACAGCCCCGACTTGCAGCGGCAGCAGGAAGATCCCGAAAGCCCGATCAGCAGACAAAGGGCCAGTTATTTCTTCGACGATCACCTGGAGTTCGGAGACCAGTATATCGAATGGGCTGAATATGAACACCCGCAGTTTGGCACAGTCGAGCTTGGAGGATGGAAGAAGACCTACGGTCGGGTGCCGCCGAGATTCATGAACGAGGAGCTGTGTCATCGAAACATGGCGTTCACGCTCTACCAAGCGGACGAATTGCCGCTTATGGAGATGGGAGATGCGGCTGTCGAGAGGATCGGCGGCAATGTCTACAAGGTGCGCCTCGATCTCACCAACCCGAAGGTCGCGCCGACCATCACCGCACGGGCAGCCGGAAACAACGTGGTGCCTCCCGATTTACTGACGGTAGAGGGTGCAGATGTGATCTCGGCTGGCTGGGTCGCCAACAAATTCATGCCGGGCCCGAGCACCATGATCGATCAGAACGACCTCTCCAGGATTCTGATCCGGAACGGTCATCCCGGAAGGACTACACGTACAATCGAGTATCTACTCCGCGGGTCGGGAACGACTACGATCCGCTACACAAGCGTGAAGGGTGGGACCGTTGAGACAAGGGTGGTGTTGAGGTAGAAGGGGGGGGGCAGGGAGCAGGGAGCGGCGGGGTGCTGTGATCTCCGCTCCCCGCTCCCGGCTCCCCTTAGCTCCCTAGCACATATCGTCCCAAGCGACTTTGAACCGGTGACCGCACTCGGGGCATATGAGATGGTCGGGATGCCCCGAAAGCCGGATTCGGGAGCTCGAGAGCGGGCACACCGCGTACGTATCTCCGACATCCTCCGGTTTTCCCCGAACTGGATTGGGTTCGGCCTCTGATCGAACCACCACACTGAAGCATTCCGGTCTGTGGCGTCGGATTCGCAGGTGATGTCGCGGAATCACCACCAGCCTATCGGTGATGTCCAATACTACCTCAGTGGATGCGGTGTCATCCACAACCGGATACCATGCCCCTCGTCTCAGACTGTAGGCTCCGGGGGGCTCTACCCGTGCCCAACCGACGGTATCAGTCATCAGAATTGTCCTCCAGCTATTCTCTCTCCACATCTGGGTGGAATAACGGTTTTCGGCGGTTATGAATATCCACCAAACGGCCTCAGGTTGCTGTGATTCCTACCTATTCTATTCGGAGACGAGCATCACATCCTTGAGCGTGTCGCGCTGATTCGGCTTGGGATTTCCTTGTTTATGCGGCACATTATACGATTCGTAGGTGGTTTCGAATAGACCCGATAGTGTCATAAACGCTTACGCCACATTGGGTTGCGCGGTTAACGACTACTGATTTTGTGGGTGGTTATCCGAAATGACGGTTTCAGTGGTACGACTGGCTGCGACGCTCTCCGCCGGACGATCATCTGTAACTGAGGATGAACATCGATTTCAAGAGATGCAGAGGAACTGAGAGAATGAAGAGTGCAAAACGCCGAGCAAACACCTTGCCGCTTGCAGTTATGGTGACAACCACCTGGGTGTTGCCGCTCACGGCGCAGGTCCAGGAACACCGACTGTCGACTCCGGTAGCGGCTTACAGTGAGTCATTCGCCACCGTTGCAGGACTCCTCGAACTGCCGGATGGCAGAGCCCTCGTGGCTGATGGCCTTGGGCAAGTGTTGGTGGCATTGGATATGGAAGCTGGAACTGCAGACACCATCGGACGTACCGGCGGTGGACCGGAAGAGTACCGGCAGCCTGATGGGATCTTTCCCCTACCCGGCGATTCGATCCTGCTGGTGGACCTCGGCAACGGACGCTTGACGGCGCTTGGCCCCGATTTTGGATTCGGCCAGACGTGGCCAATAGCACAAGGAGGGATGGGACCGCGCGGAGGTTCAATGACCATGCGACTGCCGCGGGCCGTCGACGACCAGGGCAGAATATACCTCCAGGGCCGCATGCCCATGGGGCCCGGCCGCCCAATGCCGGATTCCGCATACATCTTGCGATGGGACAGGGCAACAGATGTGGTCGACACTTTGGGCATGGTGAAGGAGCAGGATCGTACTATGACCACGTCGGGAGGGCCCAACAACCAGAACGTCTCGATCAGCCCCGTACCGATGAGTCCGCAAGACGCGTGGACCGCTGCGCCCGACGGGCGAGTCGCGGTCGTCAGGTCATCAGGCTACTACGTAGAGTGGGTCAACGCTGACGGCAGGGTGGTTACTGGTCCGCCGAATGAGTTCCGTTCCTCGCGAGTAAGGCGCGCGGACAAGGTCGCGTACATAGAGCGGATGCAGCGGAATTCGCTCGGTGTGGAGGTGATGAACGTCAACGGCAACATTACGACGGCGTTTCGGCGCGGCACCCGAGGGGGGGAACAGGACGAGCCAAACATTGACGGTATGGATTGGCCCGACGCACTACCGGCGTTTCAGGCGAGTGGGGTGTACGTTGCCAGGAATGGCGAGATGTGGGTAGAGCGTTATCTGCCCGCCGAGGAAGCGCCTGCATACGACGTGTTCGATGGTACCGGGACGCTCGTTCGGCGAGTGATTCTACCGGAAATGCGATCCGTTGTTGGGTTTGGAGAGGATGTGGTGTATCTAGCTCGATCGGACGAGTTCGACCTGCAGTGGCTAGAGAAGTATGAACTGAGGTGAGTACGTGTGCAGAGTGTAGAATCCAGAGTGCAGAACCGTGATTGAGGTTCTGCACTCTGCAATCACAAATCGTTGTTAATATCCCACCGCTCCGCCATCGATGTCGCGCGGGTCCGCGGCACCGATTCGTTCTCCTGTCTCGGGGTCAATCATTATGCAGTGGGTGACTCCTTGCCTCCCGCGCATCTGGATGTCGTGGCCCATCTGCCTGAGCAGCCTCTCGGTATCGACTGTAGTGCCACGGGTTTCGATCCGTATTTGGTCAGGTAGCCATTGATGGTGAATACGGGGCGAGGCCACTGCTTCTCTGATGCTCATGCCGAAATCGATGATGTTCAGGGTTACTTGAAGTACGCTGTTAATTATCGTGCGCCCACCCGGGCTCCCGATCACGGCCACCAACTGGCCGTCCTTTGCTAGAATCGACGGCGTCATACTGGAGAGCATTCTCTGCTCGGGCCGAGCAAGGTTGGCCTCTGTTCCAATCAGACCTCGATCGCTCGTGAGCCCCGGCCCTGCATTGAAGTCTCCCATTTCGTTGTTTAGCAGGAAGCCTGCGCCCGGTACGACGATACCGGAGCCGTAGCCGTACTCTAGGGTATAGGTGACCGAAACGGCCATTCCGTCGGAGTCAACCACTGAGAAGTGAGTGGTCTCTGGGCTTTCGTAAGGCAAACTGATGTCTTCCGGAGCCGACGGCGTGGCACGGTGTTCGTCGATCGTTCCTCGTAACTCGGCAGCGTATTCTTTGCTCGTGAGTCGGTTCACTGGAACACTTGCGAAGTCGGGGTCGGCCAAGAACCTCGCTCTGTCACGATATGCCCGGCGCATTGTCTCAGCGAGATGGTGGATGTATGCAGCAGAGTTGTGGCCCATCGCTGCGATGTCGTATGCCTCAAGGATGTTGAGCATCTCTACCAAGATGGTGCCACCGCTACTCGGCGGGGGCATGCTGATAATGTCGTACCCACGATAGGTACCCTGGATAGGTGTGCGTTCTCTCGGTTCGTACCTGGCCAGGTCCTCTTCGGTAATCAGTCCTCCTCCCCGTTCCATCTCTTCGGCGAGTAGTCTTGCAGTCTCGCCCTTGTAGAAACCGTCTCTCCCTTCCCGCATGATCCGCTCGAGGGTCTGTGCAAGATCCGGTTGTCTAAAGACTTCGCCGGCCTGGTAAGGTTGCCCATTCTTGGAATACGCCTCCATACTGGCTGGGTACCGTTCAAACCGCCGCAGTGCTCCTTCTAGCGAACGGGCGAGGCCGGGCATGAGGATGAATCCGTCGCGTGCGAGGGTGACGGCAGGTTCGACTAGGCGGGGCCAATGCAGGCGCCCGTACTTCTCATGAGCCATAGCGAATCCCGCGACTGTGCCGGGAACTCCAACCGATAGATGGCTCATGTGGTGGATCTGCGATGAGTACTCGCCGTTCTCATCCAGAAACATCTCGGGGAATGCAGCCAATGGCGCCTTCTCTCTGAAATCGAGCGAAGTGACGTTGCCATCGGGGAAACGGATCACGAAGAACCCACCGCCTCCGATGTTCCCGGCAGTTGGGTGTGTAACTGCGAGGGCGAATCCGGTGGCGATTGCGGCATCTATTGCGTTTCCTCCCGCTTTCAGGACCCCAACCCCGACTTCGCTTGCCAACGTCTTGGCAGAGACAACCATCCCGCTCGGAGCAATTACCGTCGACTGAGGGGCGGTTGCGGTGATCCCGCCTGTGGTTGGAGCGATGCCCTCTCGCCACGCGCCCTGCACTGGGCCGGATCCGATGAGGAAGATTGGTACGAAGACAGGCGCCAGACTGAAGAGCTTGCGCCACTTGTTCGGTGCGTTTTTTGCTATCATGGTCTTGGACTCGGTGGGTGAATGCTTGGTGAAAGTAATGACATGCCTCAGAGCAGGTAAGACCACTGAGTCACTTGACGCCGCTATTCGCGGGTCTTAGTTATGAAGAATGATGCAGGGTATTGGGGAATGACAGACATGCGAAATCGTCGACGAATGGTGCGCAGGCAATGCTCGGACCGAAGGTCTGGAAGCATTCGGTGTGGCGATAGAAGGATGGCAAACGTCACGGTCGCGGCAGAACGTCGTTGTGGGACGGACAGACGTTTCGGTGAACGCAGGACTATCGACGAGCGGAGGTCTGGCGTCGACAGGAGGCGCAAGGCCAACTAATCTCCGCGCGGAAGTCCCTCTCTGTCTCGCTGCCGCGCCAACACCCTTTCCATGAAATCCACACGCTCGACGACCTCACCCATTTCCGCTCGCATTTGGTCCATTTCGTCCAACAGCATCTCGATGCGTTCGTCCGACAGTTGATGTGGCGAGTGTTCCGAGTCGGTTTCACCCCAATTCACCAGACGTCGACCGTCAGCGTCTCTGAACGAACCGCTGGCGACCATGATCACATCGTAGAGATACCAAATACCAAACCCGCCCACGGTGAAGAGCTGACAGAGTCCTGAACCGATCTTTCCCACGTAAAATCTGTGGCACCCAAAAACCCCGAGTACTCCCGCGAGCGCTAGGGCGACACCTCGCGACCTGTCTGAAATCTCAAGCGACCCCATGCTGGTTCCTCATTCTGTGCTGTTGAACTTTCAGAATATTGGTTTCGGGCTTCTACCGCCAGGCGGCGATTACGCGTGTCGAGTTCGAGCTTTACCTGTCGAGCATCTCGCCGCGCTGCGATCCGGGTACGAGATTGCCACCATGAGCACGAGCATACGCAAGAAAAAGGAAAGCGCTCATCGAGTAGCTACGTACACCGCCCTCAACGCGATTCGAGCGAAGGAAGGCGTTGTTGACGGTGCTCCCCAATGCTGTTCCGCGGCCGCGGAAGCTCATCCAGTACCTGCGCGAGTGCTCGATATCACGCTGTACTCCCGGGTGACGGCGGCGACTCAACTGAAGTGCTGTCTGTGGATCGATTCGAGCCAGTTCGGCAACCATCTGCCGGTTCGCAAATCGATATGCGGAATACTGTGCGAGCGGATCGTTTGAGTGGGCTGCCGCAAGGTACCCCCAGAAGTTTGCCTCAGATTCCCTGGCTACGCCCCGTTGGTGCGTCATCTCGTGAGCCAGAGTCTTTGGGTAGTCTATAGCAGGTATACCGGCACGAACGTTTCCTTCTCCTGTAAACGGGAAATAGTAGCCCGCGATGCCAAGCCATTCGTAAAGCCGGGTGAAAAGCGGAGTCTTGACGCCGCCGAACCAGTTAGGATAGACCGCCAGACCTAGTTCAGCCCTGGCGTGCTCCCATCCCGCTTGTAGAGAGCGTTCTAGCGAATCGAGGTCTTCCGGCAGAGAAGTCGGCCTACCTATGTCAGTGTTTCCATGCACTGCGAGGTATGCGGCGTTCGTGGCTACCGCCGTTTCCACCACTAGTTCGGCGAGTTCTTCCCTTCCAACATCCCCTAGCGAGCGCCAGCCGAGCCGTTCCGGAAGCGGCGGCAAGGCGTAGTTGAATCCCCATAAGACGTAGAATAGACCTACAATGACACCGACGTCCCTAGCCAGCCGAAGTGCCCCTACCGCAAGGGCGTTCTTGATGTGGCGCTGGCGACGGATTACATCCCGAACGGCTATTGCGGCTTCAGTCGCATACAAGAGCAATACCAACACTACGAGTAGTTCACCGAGGGCAAACGGCAAGACGCCCGTGACGGTCGAGAGTACAATCGAAAAGAACGGAGCCACCGCATTCCCATAAATCGACTCGGCGAATCGTGGAAGCAAACTCAGGAACAAGAACGCCAGATAGCTCGCCGGTGCGATGGCAAACAAGATCAGGCGACGCCGGAGCCTAAGAGGCCGGTTACATGGAAAACTGTTGTCAGGGATATCCTTCATTCTCGATAAGTGCAGGAAAACGGATCTAGCTGC
>Ga0180431_10005667_pt1 | contig 15129 bp, 11 predicted proteins | sample SS_ome_11_FD_132459 | JGI IMG/M metagenome (GOLD analysis project Ga0180431, IMG submission 132459) | Hypersaline lake sediment archaeal communities from the Salton Sea, California, USA - SS_1_MS_1 metaG | ecosystem: Environmental > Aquatic > Non-marine Saline and Alkaline > Hypersaline >... | reverse complement strand
CTCATCGCTATCGCCGGATTCTCTATCCTGGCTGGCTGCGGCGGTGGCAGCGACACCCCACAGGCACAGACGGGCTCATTAACCTATTCGGTAACTTTTCTACCCTTGCCGGACGCCGTGGAAACTGCTGTCATATATCCGGCCACCGACAGCATCAGCATAGATATAGTGGACCCGGCCGACGGCGAGCCCGTCGTAGCCCGGACCATGCTGAACCGACCCTCACCGGAAGGTGGGCGGGTCACGACAACCATTACCGAGATCCCCATCGGTACGCAGCTCATCAAAGTCAAGGGATGGAGCTTCGAAAACGCCGGCGGTAACCTCATCAGCAGAGTCTTCGATACCGCCCTCATACAAGCGGGGAAGACGACCTCAAAGAACATGATCATGCAGGGCTACCCATTCTCCATTGATCTCTTCACCGACGACAGTCCCGTACTGGTTGATGAGTTGGCTGCGGTATATGCCACCCCGAAAGCGATCAATGGCGATACACTGCTCGGCGACTATACATACACGTGGGCTTCGTCCGACACCACCATCGCGGCCCCTTATGTTGGGGCAGCGGCGATGGCCCAGATTGCTTCGGCCGAGTGTGACAGCGCAGAGCAGGTCTTCATCGGCGTCGCTCGCGGTAACTGCGAACTCCGCTGCACGCTAGTGCATGAAGATGACCACGTTGAGCCCATGCAAGTTCCCGTTGTCGGCGTTCTACCCCTTGCCGTCAACCCCAACGTGGATGAGGTCATCGTGGATCCAGCTTCTATGGAACTGGGTACGGGCATTTCGGAGGATGCGACTGCGACGGCCAAGTACAAGGGCAACGTAGTGAACGACGTGGAATTTAGCTTCATCTCCGGCGATACCGGGGTGGCGACGGTGGTCGGCACCAGTCAGGCCACTTGCACCGTCACCGGCGCGGGTGGAGGCACTACCGAGATCACGGCATGCCAGCTTTATACCTCCGCTACTGACACCATCGCTGTCACGGTACCTGAAGCCGGCCTTGACGTCATCATCAGTAGTGTGGATTGACGCGGATGTCGTTCTCGAACACCCTCCAGAGCAAAAACTAATGGGCACGGACTCTTTTGAGCCCGCGCCCGTCGTGCAGCTATGCTATCTTCAGTGGCAAGAACACCCCGCCTGCATTGCGCTCCACTCGCCGACCCGGTGAACAGCCTCCACCTCTGCAATTCATGCCCTGGGGCACGCCGGCGCTCACCCTCAACCCGAGGGCTGCTACATCCCATACCCCAGCCCATGGCCGCGAATTGATTTGGTGGATACCTGCCCATCTCGCACGGTAAACAGCTCTGGATGCTGCGCCTTTACCTCCGGTGCCGCCTCTGGCAAGTACTGCCGCGAGTTGTACTCAAAGCCCCGTAGCGTGTCTATGCGCGCCGCGAATCCCGCCTCATGCACTAGCGACAGGCCCGGGTTCGTCAGGTCCTGGAACGTGACGACCAGCCCCTCCTCCTGAGCCTTTGCCACATACAGCAGTGATGACGAATGCCCCTTACACGTCTTCAGCCCGACACCCGACCAGCCCAGCTCGATTGCCAGGTCCAGCGTCTCGACGTCCGTAACTCCCTCATCCACCACTACCGGCTTCAGCGCTGACACCGCGCTCATGTCCAGCCGGTGTGCGGTCAGGTCACGTTCCGTCGGCTGTTCGAGATATAACAACGCATCATACGCCGTTGGGGATAGTTCCCGCAGCTTATGCAGGTACTCGACCACGCTTTCCGGGTCGGGATTCATCTCATTGGAGTCGGTGGACAGGTAGAATGCGTCCTCGATGCCCAGCCGCGCATACGTTTCGCCGATTACTCGCGCAATGTCGGCCGTCCGCTGCACATCCCATTCATTGTCATTACCGTGCAGTTTTACCTTGAAGCAGCGTATCCCGTCACGCTCGATCCATTGGTCGAGGCTCACGGGGAGTCCGTCGTCCGGGTCATCAGCACTGATTTCGGCCACTGTCAGCTTGTCCAGGCCCCCGGCCAGGTGGAAGACAGGCAGGTAGGCATGGTATGCGCTGTGCAGGTAGTCGCCGGGGTACTTCCCCGCATAATCGGGGCCCAGATGGCGACTCAGGTCATACTCCATGAAGTCCCGCGTGTAGCCGTCATAGGTGCATATCTCGTTGACCTTACCGAACGCATCGGCAAGCGCGGCATCCGTTGGCGAAGCACATACCAGCGCGCCCAGAATCGGCATCGGGTCGGCGGCACTCAACTCCTCATCAACTTCCGCCGCCAGCCGCCTTAGTTCCGGTTTCGCTGTGAGGTAGAGGTCCAGCGGGTGCCCATACTCGGCATTCTCAAGCATCAACGCACAGAACTTCTCGGCTACCCTCCGCATAGCGGTGTCCCGCTCTTCGGACGACATTGTCGCACTAGGATAGCCCCAGATGTAGCTCAGCAGGATATTGCCGAGGCCCTCGCTCCGTTTCCCGCTGCGGTTCTCGACCGTCGCTCGCACCGTCAGAGACGTAGTCGTATAGACGACGCCCGTCCCGAACTTCAGTGGCGTGCGGAGCTCTAATTCGTCGAAGTTCATGTCTATGTCAACAAGCTTAATGTCACTTTCCACGTTTCATCATCCGTTCTGAGTGCAGATCTTGGGGCCAGAAAAAGAGCTTTAGCGTTTTGGTGAGACATTCTCATGGTCATGTGCGCACTCGAATTCTATCTCGTTGCTGGGGAGATAGCAGGCACCCGTCCACACACTTGGGCTCACACTTCCCGTCACACGGTTCCACATGGATGATCACGCTGGCTCCCGGGAAATGTTGCTTGATCTCCGAGGTCATGATATCTGTCAGATGATGCGATTCATCAACCGACATCTCGCCATGGACGATGAGATGGAACTCGACAAAGCGCACCGGACCGTTGCGGCGAGTGCGCAGATTGTGTACGCCATGAACCATCGGCTGCGGTCGAGTGACGTACTCCCGCAGCCACTCATTTTCATTTAGGGGCAGGCTGGTATCCATCAAGTCGCGGCTGGCGTCCCGCGTGAGCTTCCAGGCGACGTGAACCATCAGCACTGCTACTGCGATCGCGGCCGCCGGGTCCAGCCAATGCCAATCATAGGCCGGCAGTAACCGCTCGCCGAGCATTATCGCACCAAGGCCCGCGAGTACACCGACACATGTGTACACGTCGGTGCGCAAGTGCCACGCGTCTGCATCCAGAGCTACTGACTCAGTCTCGCGGGCAACGCGGAACAGGTGATCTGACAATAGCAAGTTCGCGATCGCCGAGATGCCCATCACCATGATGCCCCAACTAAGGCCCTCGATGGGATAGGGGGCAAGCAACTTGGCCACGGCCTCGTACACAATCCAGGCGGCAGCGGCGAATACGAGCAGCCCTTCGATGACCCCTGAAAGGTTCTCCAATTTGCCGTGGCCGAAAGGGTGCTCTCTGTCGGGACGTTCCTCGGCTCCTCTCACCGCGTACAAGGCGACAAAGGCGGCAAGCAAGTCCATCCCGGAGTGGAGCGCCTCCGAGATGACAGACACTGATCCGATGAGTACACCGACGCCGAGCTTGCCTACCACCAACACAGAGTTGGAGGCGACCGACAGCCGCGCCGCTGAGACCTTTCTTGCCAGTTGCTCACTCATTTTGACGACATACCAAGGCTCTTCGTTGATATTTTCGGTACGGGCGCCTACCCATCAAGCGCTTCCGTCTGCCCTGCTACTCCACCATCGTCACCGCATTGCTCTTCATTTTACCGTCGCGGATCTTTACTTTCATCTCCATCTTGGCTGCCTGACCGCCACCCATTGCTTTGCCAAGATCCATCGTCATTGTCTGGTCCATATTCATCGTGATGTCCGCGGCTGTCTTGGTCACCTGCCCCAGGTCCAGGTCCATCACGATATCTGTCACCATCGTCAGCTCGAGGAATTCCAGTTTCGACTCCATCCCCTCCATCATTCCGGGCATTAGAGCCCCCCCAGTGGGCCGCGCTTCCTGGTCCTGCACTCGTATCAATGACTCGCCCCTGATCTTGGCCAGACGCCCTGCGGCTCCATCTTCGAGGGCAAGCAATGTCATCGTCGAGTTCGCGACCACGGAATCGTCATCGCCTGTGCGATATTCATTCTCCCACGACGCCCCGATCTCGACTGCCTCCTCAGGCAGTCCCATCGTCGCACGCGTAAGCTGCCGGAAGTCAACGCCCGACATCGCATCACCTGCTGTCTGCTTCCAGATCTCGGCGAAGTCGGTACCAATCGGCTTCACACCACCCAGCGGGTCCATTCTTGCCTGAAAGTCCATATTCAACAACTCTTTGAGTTTCGCCAGCTTATCTGCCGGCATCTCCTGCCCGCCGGTTCCGGACGTTGTCAGCTCCCCGTCCTCAAACTCCATCCGGTTGGTTATCAGCTGCTCGCCTACCTGTGTGTTCGTCTCCGTCAACATGTACTCAACCTTTAGGCTGACTGTGGCCACTCCGTTATCGTCCACCGAGTTGACCGTCATTACCTTGTGGATCGTCATGTCCAGGGCCACATCAATCGCCATATTCCCTGGAACATTGCCACCTGCCGCTACTTGTCCCGGCATCGCCATGCTCACTTCCACCGGCAGATTGCCTTTGACGATCTCGATGGTCCTGAACACCTGCCCGGCTTCGAACTTGTAGCGCAGTAAGATCCCATCCGCCTGCGCCACGGCAGCTCCGACGACGAGCGCCAGTACCACAAATGCGGACATCGCGATTCTGTTCATCGTCACGGCCCCTTTCCCATATTGGTCTATTGACTCCATTGACGGCTGGGCTGCTCTATTCAGCCAGCCAGATCGGATTGCTCCATGCTTTGCTTCCCGTTTCATCAATGCACTCGATGCGGATGGGGTCGGTCCCCTCGGGGAGGTCTATCTCGACCTGCGTAAACGGCGGCTTCTCAGGCAGATAGTATGTATCCTTCCCGCGCCCGGGTAACGGACAAATGGCCGCGATCTCCCAGCAAGGCGAGCACTCCACACGCACCTTGTCGGCAGTCCGCTCTATGTTATGAATCCTTGGACCGTTGGAGGCGTAGAAGTCTCCTGCTTTAACCGCCGCGATGATCGCGGCCGCATCCCGCTGCTCCGTCTTCACCATGATGTAACCCACGCACGCATCCGGATATCGCCAGTGCGCGTCATCAACTGCAAATCCGTACATCCGCTTGCCCCGTGCGAGCAGGTAGTCCCAGTGTAACGACGATTCCCCGCGACCCACCATGTAGTGACACACTGTATTGTACACCTCGAGGCCAATCAATCCATCAAGCCCGATGATATCAGCCCCGCTCAGCGACAGCCAGTTCGGGTGTGCCATGAACACGAACTCCGCGTGCTCGTTCCCATAGTCAATGAGCTCCTGCGCACTCCACTCTGCGTCATAAGACATCGGCCCATCCGCGCCGATAGCTACCATGTGATAGCTGCCCAGTTCGCTCTTTCCGCCATTCAGCTCGATCCCCGGGATAAGTACCATGCCCTTCTCATCCAGCCCCGCAGTCTCCGTTACCTTCTGGTGGTCGGTGATAGCCAGGAAATCGTAGTCATGCGCTGCATAGGTAGTTATCGCCTCCTGGGGCGATACTTTCCCGTCGGATTCTGTTGTGTGTACGTGCAGGTTTCCTTTCAACCATTCGCCGTCTCTTGAAAACGGGCCCGACATGCTGATTCTCCTATCTTGACTACTCGTTCAAGGGTGGTGTTCACAACCATCTGCGGAACCACTCAAATGCCAGGCGGCCCGAGAACTCGTGGCCGCCCTCAAACTCATCTATAGCGATGCGCTCACCATAGCCGAGCGCCTTGTATGCTGCCTTCGTCTTCGCGTTAGCCATCCGTGATTGCTCGATTGGGAATCCCGTATCATTGATACCCGACTCCAGCACCAGTGGACGCGGCGCAATGCTGATCGCAACATCCCACATCTCACCGAAACTCAGCAGGCCATTCGGCGTCTGATTGCCGCAGAAGTTATCCCTCTCCAGTGCATACTTCTGGAAGCTGTTCATGTAGCAGGAGACACAGGCCACCTTGATGCGCGGCTCCAGCGCCGTCGTAAACAGCGTCATGGTCCCGCCGTATGACAGACCTACAGCCCCGACGCGCTCCCCGTCCACGTCATCACGCGTCTGCAGATAATCTAGACACCGCCGTACGTCATATATGTTCGACATCAGCGGATTGCGCCCGAACAGCGACTGCTCCAGCATCATGATATTACAGTAGTCGCGCCCACCCAGCTTGCGGTGCTTGCTGCCACTCCGCTCCCCGAAGCCGCGATGGTCGGGCGCGATAACAACATAACCCTCTCGCACGAACTGCAGCGCATAGTCGTAGTTGATTGCTCTGATGTGCTCGGCGGTTTCCGCGTCGCCTCCGTCGAGACCGACCACCTCATCCCTGCCCTTGCCATGCCCATGCAGCGCCAGAATTGCCGGCCGCCGTTCATCTGCCGCAATGTCATCCGGCACCAGCAGCCAGGAGGGTACGTTCATCGTCGGCTCGCTCTGCACCAGCAGGCGGTGCCGCGTGTAGCCTTCCTCCCCGAAGCTGTCGGTTATCTCCGGCTGCAGCGGCACATCGAAGGACGGCATCCCTCCCATGCCTGCCGCCAGCGCCTCCAGAAACCGCTGCCTCCAACCGACGAAATCATCCACCGCACTCTCGTCGAAGCCCAGACTACGCGGACTCGTATCATACAGGTATTGCATCCACACATCGGGATTGACGTTCCGTCCGCTGCCCATTCCGCCCATCCTTCTCCGACGCTCGTCGCACTTACCACTATAGCTACAGCATCTCCATTCCGTTTCAGCCTGCTTCCTACCTTCCCTGGGCCACCCTGATAAAGAAAAGGCGACCCCTACTCAGGGCCGCCTCAATCCGTAGCAGCGCCTCGCCTGTACTCACACCACCGTTACACACAGCAGTAGCACTTCATCTCAGTCCTGCCCTGCTATCGCCAGCACCTTCGCAATCGTGGCCTCGCTGCTCACCGACGATCTGCACTCCAGCCCCACATGGCCATCATAGTCGCTGTCTGCGATGACCCTGAAAACATTGGTATAGTTGATCTCACCGGTGCCCGGCTCATAGCGGCCGGGAACATCCGCGCAATGGAAATGCCCGATCTTGGCGATATTTGCCGTGATCGTGGCGATGAGGTTGCCCTCAGTTACCTGCTGGTGGTAAATGTCGTAGAGTAGCTTCACGTTGGGGCTATCCACCTCGTCAACGATCTCGAAGCCCTCATCCGAGGTCACCAGGTAATAGCCGGCGTGGTCAACGAGCACATTGAGCGGCTCCAGCACCAGCGTCACACCCATCTCCTCAGCGCACGGAGCGACGGCATCGAGGCCCTCGACGATGGCCTGGTGCTGTCGCTGGCGCGCAACACCGGCCAGTTCATTGCCGGTCGTCACAATCAGCGTCCGCACTCCGTACTTGTCCGCTTGCTCTATGGACTTGACCGCACCTGCAACCCACTCACTGTGCGCTTCCGGGTCGCACAGGTCGCCTTCGCCGTTGCCGACGAAGCAGGCCACCGTAACCCCGTCGCGCGCGGCCCGTTCGGATATGGCGTCGAGGTCCTTGCCGTGCCGGCCCCAGAACTCGACAGCCTTCAACCCGGCCTCAGCAGAAGCCGTAACTCGGTCCACAAACGGCAGATCAGCAAACAGCATTTCGATACATGCGGAGAAACTCGGGATGCCCATATTCTTCCCTCTCTGACCTCCGAACTAGATATTCCCTTCGCGATTTCCTCATTCGTGCATCATCTACCTGCATCAACGTCGAGCAGCCCGGATTTCTCACTATTCCCGTTCAGTTGCCGTCCACTTCAGCGAGAGGATAAAGGCCCTGAGGGGTGAAGCGGAAGGGGCGGTACCGATGCGCGGTAGCCGGTGTTTCACCCATCGAAACCTCGATGATGAGGTCGCGCGGAAAGAGCAGCGCCGAGTGGAGGTTGATGTAGCCCATGCCCACGCCCGGCGCCGCGGCGAAATTCATCGTCCGGTCAATCTTACCGTAGTTGTCCCGGATGAGGTTTTTGAGTGTGCGGTAGCGCGAGCATTCCCATACGTATTCATAGGCGGTTTGGTAGTCGGCTTGAGCCTTATCTGCGGGGAGATCGGCTGGTGCATCGGCGACTTCGGGCCCAATCGGCTGGTTGTCGTTAACCGCATCATTGTACAGTGTGCGGAATTCGTTGGTGGCCGCTACCCAGCCATCTTTGCCCCAGCGGACGGCGACCTCTTCATGGTCGAACTCGACGGCGGCGGCATTGGGTGGATTACCGCCGGCGATGAGGATTACCGTGCCGCAAGCGCGGGGAGTGTTCTTGATAATCTCGACGCCCTCCTCGACATTGTGAGCAAACTGTGCGATCTTGCGCAGCATGAAGCACGTGGAGATACCTTCGAGGGAGTTCTTGCCGCTATAGCAGGTGTTGTTGGAGACGGTGAGCCCACAAGCGTTGATGAGCGTCCAGCCGTTGATAATACCGGCCCATGATACGGTGACGAAAGGGATACCCTCATCGGGGTAGTAGGCGATAAGCAGTGCGCCGTACTTGGAAGCCCCATTGTCCCAATAGTCGAAATTGCGTCCGGCGATGAGCTCGCCAGTGGTCGTGGCGGGACCATACACTGCATACGATGAGCAGTACTGGTTGCGCTGCACGTCGCCGAAAAGCTGGAGGGCAACAAGGGCTTCGTAGTCCACGTGAGCATGCTCGGCCAGGGCGCGCAACTCGCGGCGATATAGCTCCGGCAAATAGCGCTCCATGACCATTGCCCCGGCGAAAAGCTCGCGACGGGAGTCGGGGTCCTGTGCGGCATCGTTGATGATGACGTCATCCAAAACGCGCTGGACGAGATCGCCGGCAAGAGCAGCGTGCTGGTACCCCAGGTCCTCAGGGGAGCCCTTGAGATGCAGTACCTTGTAGCCGTCTCTGATGCTGAGTGAGGGCGGGTAGGGATATGTCCATTCCTGGGCGGAGATGGCGGAGCTGAGCAGGGCCAGCAAGAGCAGGCAAGCCCAACGGGCCAGTCGGGAAGGGCCAGCTGTAGTGGGGAGGTCAGTTGTGCTGTGCGCACCGAGAGTGATCATATAGCCTGATTTCCGAGTAAGGCGCAAGGCGGACGGCGAGGCGGATATCACGCTTCGGGCAGGAAAGTAAGGGTTATACGCTCGAGCGGTGTCGCATCACCGGAGCCGTTGATCTGAATCGTATGCCAGCCCTCAGTCACAGCGCCAAGGCGCGTGCCCTTCCCAGTGTCAAGCGGCAAAGGACCCTTGCCGTCGAATACAAGGGCAGCACCCGGGAGAGCAGGACTCAGGGAGATGTCCCAGACACCGGCGGGGATGTAGATGGAGAAAGTGGCGACGTCGTCGCTGCCGAGCCGGATGTCGCGCCAGCCGAATGCACCTTGTGCAGGCGGATTGGTGAGATTGCTGCGGCGGAGGTCAAGGCAAGCGGCGCTGAAGTCAAAGCCACCGCCGGCAGCTCTATCGCGGAGAATGGATTTGAGCGCGTAGAGAAAATCAGCAGGAGACGTACCCGGAGCGGCGTCTATTACCTGGCGGAGGCCCGGCTTGCCGAGAGCGGCCTGGACCCACATAATGAAGCCGAGCCAGTAGTGCATCGATTCGTGACCGGTACCGGCGATGTGAGCGGAGTCGGGGCCCTTGTCATACCAGAGGAGCAGGTCGGCGTAGGCGTTATCGGCGAGGTAGCTGGCAGCGTCCATCGTCTTGGAATCTCCGAGGAGGTTGTCGAGTGCGCTACGTGCCGCCTGCCCGGGCCAGGGCGATCCGGCAACGGCCTGGGCTTCTTCGGTGAGCCACTGAATGAAGAGGCGCTCGCCGAGGAGGCCGGAGGCGTAGAACTCGGGCTCGACATAGCGGCCGATCGGAGGCAAGACGAGATGACCATACTCATGCCCGACCTGGCGTGCCCACTCGATGGGGCTGCGTGGTGTAGCTGCAGCGTAGAAGTAGAGGGAGCTTGAGTAGGCCTCGGCACCGGGCGGCCCACTATCGAGCAGATAAGTCTCGACCGGGCCCTCGACGGGCGGCTGCTTCCCGAGGTAGGTGTTGAAGTACCAATATGCACGGAGCAGGAGATGGAGGACTTGTGAGGCAAGGGGCTGATAGTCGTTGGCGGAGGGGTTGACGAAGCTTGATGCGTAGAATAGGCTGAATGCCATGTTGAGCTGCCGACTGGAGGGATGGGACACGAAGCCGTAGGCTGCGCGATTCAGTAGTTCCGTCTTGTTGCCCCCGGCTGCCGGTACATTTACGTATACCGGATCCCCCCCGCGCTTCATGTCTTCATGAAAGAGCAGGTCCTTCGTATAGGCAATGCCGGCCGCGGTAATCTCATCAGCCTCGGTCAACAAGCAGCGGTCAACGACGAAGTGAACCGGACTAAACTCGATGTCCTCTGTGGCGATAGCACGGGGAAACCGACCCTCGTAGAAGATGGCGTCTAGGTGAGTACGCCCGTAGTCGTCAGTAGGTCTGCGCCTGAGCAGTTCGGCGTAGGCATGGAGGGCAGCTTCCCGCATCTCCTGCAGTTCGTACAGATAGCCCAGATTCGTATAGATTTCGACGTAGTCCGGCGCGATACTGCGCGCCTCCAGCAGCTTCTTTTCCGCCTCAGCGTAGTCTCGGCTATTGATTAGGCGCCGCGACTCCTTCAGCAAGTCCCACGCCTTGGTCATCGCTGCATCCTCAGCGAGCGGCGTGCTATCAGCGTCATCCCCCCACGGACATACGGACAGGCTCATAAGGGCCACTGTGAGTACGCAGGTCGTCACGAGCCTCGTCATTGCGTAGGTCACCTCTTGTTGTGCAGATGACACAGGGCGTGGCGGTCGGTCTGCCGCCGCCTGAGCTGGCGGTATCCTCCTAGTGGGGATGGCAGACGAACCTCCCGGCAATCTCGGCGGGCAGGTCCTCGCTACTGACGTCAATGAGCATCTGGACCACCTGCAGTGAGTTCGCCTCCGGACAGTGCCAGATAAGCCCGCTGATACGGTCGGCATAAGGTACATCGGCGAAACGAGCAACAATACGGGCGAGCTGCTGGTGGACCCACAGTTGCTGAGCGGTAACGGCGACCGCCTCATGACCGTTGACCTCGGCCGGCTGCAGCGCCGGTTTCATCCGCTTCAGCGACTTACCCATCTCCTCCTCTGCCCACTGCTCCAGCGTCTTGTTCTTCAGCGCGATATTGGCCATGCCCCAGCGGCTCAGGGTCAATTGCTCCGGGGTAACCAGGTTCTGCAGAACAATGCTGCGGGCATTGTCTGCGAGCAGGTCACGCTTCAGCGTCATCTGGATGTGCCCCGCCATCATCTTGTGCGCCGTCAGCTTGAAGCCCTGGGGTGTCTCCACATCAAAACCGTAGGTTGCCCACCGGATCCATTCCCCCTGGGGGTGGTCCTGGATGCTGGAGATGACACGCTCCGCGAGCTGTTCGCCCTTCTCCTCGGGCTTGGCAGTAACCTGAGTAATGACCGTCCGGTTACATTCGGGGCAATACCACGCTGCGCCATAGCCGTTGAGGCTCGCGCTCCATGTGAAGCACTGCAGCGCCTTCTTGTTCATCTTGCGCTTTGATACCACTCGCGCTTTTCTGTCAATCTCAATGTTTCTGCTGACTTTCCTGTCTTTTTGCAGCTTCTGCAGATATCCGTCCACCATCTTGTCAATGTCCACGAAGCCCTCAGCAGCGGCCCACTTCACCTCCACGCGAGGCAGTTCGGCGTCCTCCAGGCGCAGGTAACCCTCATCACGACCACCGCCGATGCCGGCGATGTTCCATTCCTCAGGCACGTCAAGCTCGATTCCCTGCCAGCCAATCCGGTGCCAGGGAGCTGCTAAGGGATCCGTCATTGCATATCAGCCACGCATATCACCCAGTACTATTCAGATTTCACTACAAGTGTTACTCGAAGCTCATCGCGCTCTGGCTGTCGCGATAGATGGATTGGAGGATGCCGAGCGCGATGAAATTGGTCAATATTGCGCTTCCGCCATAGCTGAGAAACGGCAGTGGCAGGCCCTTGACGGGCATCATTCCCAGCGTCATGCCGATATTGGCCATAATGTGGAGGAAGAAAACGGCTGCAATGCCGGCCGCGGCAAGCTTTGCGTATAACGTTCTCGCCTCGGCGCAAATCGCCAGGCAGCGCCACAGCACGATTGCGAACAGAATGATGACGCTCACCGCGCCTACGAAGCCCAGTTCCTCCCCAACTACGCTGAAGATGAAGTCGGTTTCCTGGTCCGGAACGAACGACAGTTGGCTCTGGCTCCCTCGGTACAGTCCCTGACCTGTCAGATGCCCCGAACCGATCGCGATTAACGATTGGTCCAACTGCCAGCGCTCCTTGTGCGGATCTCCGGAGGTGCCAGCAAATGCGAGCAGTCGTTGCTTCTGGTGGGGTTTGATGACCCCGAAACCCCAAGCGGATGCAAACAGCATGATGAAGACGAAAAAGAAGGCGGCCAAATGTGACAACCGCGCTCCGGCCACATAAGCGACAACACCCCACACGAATATGAGCAGTATTGGTGTGCCAAGGTCGGGTTGCAGTAGTATCAGCACACAGGGCACGACTGCGTAGCCTAGCGAACGCGTGAGCATCTCGAACTCGATCGGCTCGCCCTCCCGAGACGCAAATGCCATTGCCAGAATCAGTATGAGGCCGAGCTTGGCCAACTCGGCCGGCTGGATGTTGATTGGGCCGATGCTCAGCCACCGCTGCGTCGCCCGCACCAAACCTCCCACGATCAGCACCAGCACCAGCAGGGCAAGTGTAACCAGGTAGGCAGGCCACGATACAGAGGCCAGGCGCGAGCAATGCACGGTGCTCACCAGCACGAACAGAATCAGGCCCAGAAGCACCCAGATGCTCTGCAGCATCACCTTCGAAGCGTGCGAGTGTCCCACATCAGGCAATTGGGCACGGCCGGCGCTATGGATCATCACCAGCCCCATTGCAGTCAGTAGGAGCACGGGACCCATCAGCCGCAAATCTAGGCGGTACAACGACAGCGATGAGAGCAAACTCTGTCCCTCCACCCGTGTCTTCAGCTATCGGACTTCGCGCTCAGTATAGCACAAATGGATGCGAGCCTAAAGCCATATAACCGGGCCTGCAGCCTGCGGGTGCGCGACGCAGATCAATGCCCAACGCCAGGAGACACCGGCAAACAATTTGTGCAAGATTATTGATACGGAAAATTATTGATACAACTGCTCAGGGGTCGGGGTATGCTCGGGCAGAGTAGGTGCCGGCAGCAGCTCGAATAGACGCGCGACAGCCTATGCCCATATTCTGTTCGCGCGGAGGGGGAGGTGACAGTGGCAAGTTCTGTCCACTCCCATGCCATTTCCAGTAGGGGCGGGGGGTGGTAGGTAGTCGTTTAGACGAGAAAATTGCGCCGGGCCACCGACAGAGATTCCCTCTCATGTGGTGGCCCGCCGCCTTGTGCGTCAAGCCGGGGGGATACTGCTGGCGGCTATGGGGCGGGAGTAAAGGAAACCAACTCGACGTCAATCGCTACGTCGCCTGGATAGAGCAACTCGATACGGACCATGCCCACTCCGGGGACGATCCAGAACGTCATGCGGTTGGCGCCGTTAAAGCCAGGATTCTCACAGTTCAACTGCACCTGCCAGGCATTGGTGTAGGTACCCGCCGGCACCGTCACGGTCGCCGCCGTGGAGACAGTGGTGCCTTGATAGGTGCCGTTGAGCGGGAACAGGTTAGAGTCTGCGGTGAAGTCCGCCGGCGGGTTGCCGGGCAGTAACTGGGCGGGTGTGTCCAACTGGTCGGTAATCGTGCGGTCAGGGAGCGCAAGCGCGTAGATGAAGCCCCCAGCAGCTTCACTGAAAGTGCCGTAGGCGAATATGAGCGTATTGCCGCCGTCCTCAACGCGCAACTCTACGCACTCGACGCCGCCGATGTTGCGGGTGCCGGTCACCGTGAATGTGAGATTATTCTGGGTGCCATCATCCAGCGTCTCGCGGTAATTCCATGATGCGCCCTGGATGTAGGCCGAATACAGACCCTCCCCGCCATCGCCATTACCGTTGCCATTGCCGTCATCCAAAACGAATTGCCCGTGGCATCCGACCAGCACCACCAGCATGCACATCGCCATCACCAGAACTGCCAACAGCAGCCACATCTTCTTGCTCATTCCAGCCCTCCTGAAATTGAGAATCGCCCATCGCAAGTACTCACCTTGCCCACCGTGCCGCTAAGGTGGCCTTTCAGGCAGGGCAAGTCTGAACGCCATTGTACCTCCCCGCCCCGACAAAGTCAACGGCTACTCTAGCTTCCCCGGCTCCCGCTTGTCTTGACTATCGAGCGCCATACTCACAGCCCTCAGTTCGCGGCGAACTGTTTTCGTCTGGTAGGAACTCCGGCGGTGAAGAGGCATGAGGAGTGGTTGGAGGGGATGCGGTATCTGGATGTGGAGGCGCTAAAGGAGTATAACAGAGAGGAGCTGCAAATGGTGGCATAGTGCTGTACGCCGTTGTGGAAGCTTCGGTAGGACAACGCTTTCTTTCCGTCCACACAGCAGCACAGCAACATCCTTCTCACCATCGCCGGCCCTAAAAACGGGGCCAGGTTGTTTGCTCCCCCGGCCGTTTGTAAGACGCAGGCGCAGATTGCGCTCAGAATGCTGTGTACCGAATACTGCGAGTGCGTCACCACGTCGAAACATTCCGGCATAGCTTGTGGATTGACATTGCACCGGATGCATAGTATAGTATGCGATAATTCGAATATACTGATATCTAATTGACTCGCTGGCCAATATTGCCGGCGGTCAGCGAGGTCGGCTTACAGCGATTAATCAAGCAGCCGAGGGCAATATGAATAAGCGCATTTCGGTATGTGGCAAGGGTGGCAGCGGAAAGAGCACAGTAGTAGCGCTGCTAGCGCAGGAGCTATCTGTCAGAGACTGGCGAGTCATAGTGGTAGATTCCGATGAGTCAAATGCCTGTATCCACTGGATGCTGGGCTTTGAGCATCCACCACGTCCCCTGCTGGAGCTAGTAGGT
>Ga0180431_10005662_pt1 | contig 15138 bp, 14 predicted proteins | sample SS_ome_11_FD_132459 | JGI IMG/M metagenome (GOLD analysis project Ga0180431, IMG submission 132459) | Hypersaline lake sediment archaeal communities from the Salton Sea, California, USA - SS_1_MS_1 metaG | ecosystem: Environmental > Aquatic > Non-marine Saline and Alkaline > Hypersaline >... | reverse complement strand
GGTGGCGGCCAATGGGGACGTGGCCAACAAGATCGGCACCTATAAGCTGGCGGTCGTGGCGCAGGCCAATGGCATTCCATTCTTCTCTTGTGTGCCGACCTCAACGATCGACCTCTCGCTGGCGAGCGGAGAGGATATCCCGATCGAGGAGCGGTTGGCCGAGGAGGTCATCGGGATCACTTACCAGGGCCGCCGCATAGCACCGGAGGATGTGCACGTAGCGAATCCTGCCTTTGACGTGACTCCGCATCGTTACGTCACCGGCATCGTGACCGAGAATGGCGTCGCTTATCCACCATTCGAGTTAAGCCTGCGCCAAGCAATGGGAGGCCCTATTGAGAGTTGAAGCACCTCAGTCTGAAGACCTTTGCCTCCCGGTCATCGTTCTCTGCGGAGGGATGGGCATCCGCATGGGCGACGACCGGCCCAAGATGTTGGTCCAGGTAGGCCACAGACCCATCCTCTGGCACGTGATGAAAATCTACGCCACTCAGGGCTTCGACCGTTTCGTTCTGGCTCTGGGGTACCGGGGAAGGGACATCAAACAGTATTTCCTGCAGTATGGCCCACTGACCCACGACTTCACGCTCACGCTGGGCGCGGCGCCGGACATCACGTACCACGATCCCCATCCTGAGGAGGGCTGGCGTATCACCTTCGCCGACACCGGCCTGCGTACCCAGACCGGTGCGCGCATTCGCAAGGCGGCCCGCTACGTTCAGACCCAGACCTTCTTTGCCACCTATGGGGACGGCGTGGCTGATATCGACCTTCACGCGCTCTTGGCTTTCCATCGCCGGATGGGGCGCGTCGCCACCATCACCGGCGTGCGCTCTTTTTCCCGCTTCGGCGTGCTGCGAACCGATACCCAGGGACTGGTGACCGGCTTCGAGGAAAAGCCGTTGGTGAATGCCCTCATTAACGGTGGCTTCTTTGTCTTCGAGCGGGAGGTGACGGATTACCTCGGGGATGACGATGACGTAGTACTGGAGAAAGAGCCACTTCAGCGCCTGGCGGCTGACGGTCAATTGGCGGTCTACGAGCATGCTGGCTTCTGGCGGGCAATGGATACGTTCAAGGATGCGCAGGAAATGAACACCATCTGGCGCCGGAGCGCGCCATGGAAAACTTGGAAGTGAGAGACTTGCCGTGAACGACTCAGTGATCCCCAACGTTCAATTCCCGAATCGGGATGCGCCCCACAGGGCCGGTGATGTGGCCGCTTTCTGGCTTGATCGTCCCGTCTTGGTCACCGGCTGCACAGGCTTTCTGGGTTCCTGGCTGACCATCGCCCTGGTCGAGACGGGTGCCGCTGTCGTCGGCCTGATCCGCGACGAGGTGCCTTTCTCCCACCTGCGCAGGTCAGGGTACCAGGATCGCATCGCCGTCGTGCGCGGTGACGTGACGGACTATGGGCTGGTCGAGCGAGCGCTGAACGAGTATGAGATTGACACCGTATTCCACCTGGCAGCCCAGACCATCGTCACTATCGCTAACCGGGCACCTTTCGCGACCTTCGAGACCAACGTCAAGGGAACCTGGACGGTGTTAGAGGCCGCCCGGCGTTCACCCAAGATCGCGCGTGTGGTGGTCGCCTCCTCCGATAAGGCCTACGGTGTGCACGAGGAGTTGCCCTATACTGAGAATGCGCCTTTGTTGGGTTGCCACCCCTACGATGTATCCAAGGCCTGTACAGACCTTATCGCCCGCGCATACGTCGCCACGTACGGTCTGCCCGTCGCCGTCACCCGATGTGCTAATCTCTATGGCGGCGGGGATTTGAACTGGAACCGTATCGTCCCGGGCACCATGCGCAGTGTCATCCGGGGCGAACGTCCCATCGTCCGCTCCGATGGTACGCCCTTGCGCGACTACCTCTACGTCCAAGACGCCGTCCGTGCATACATGACTTTGGCTGAGCACGTGGACGTTCCCGAGGTGAAGGGCGCGGCGTTTAACTTTGGCATGGACGCTCCCCAATCTGTCCTGGAGATGGTGCGAGCCATTATCTCGGTTTCCGATCACCCGACGTTGGAGCCGGTCGTGCTGGCCGATGCACCTCACGAGATTCAGGCCCAGTACCTGGATAGCAGCAAGGCCCACCGTGTGTTGGGCTGGGCGGCCCGCTACTCGCTTGAGCAGGGATTGCGAGAAACGCTGGCGTGGTACCGGGAGTTCCTGAAGCAGTAGAGTGGTGGTTGGCTCATTGGTTGGTCAGTCGGCCGATTGGGTGGAGAGGCGAGTCCTCGTTACCGGGGCGACGGGCTTCATCGGGCAGCGCCTGGTGCGGCGACTGGTGGCCGCCGGTGCGTGCGTTTATGCTGGTGTAGCCCCTGACGAAAGTCCAGAGCGGGTTGCTGCGCTGTCTGGGCAGGCGCGAAGGATGGTCTTTGACCTGCGCGACGCCGGGGCAGTTCAGGCCGCCGTGGCCGACGCCGTGCCGCAGGTGGTCGTCCACCTGGCCGCTGTCGGCGTCACCAACCCAGGTGTGGATCCGGCACTGGCGCTGGCGGTAAACGTGGGCGGTACGTTGCACCTGCTGGAGGCGGTGCGGAGGAGCGTTTCACAGCGTGTCGACGCCCGGCGGGTGGTGCTCGTTGGCACCTGCTACGAGTACGGTGCACGGGAAGCGATCGAGGGGTTGGACCCTTTCAATGCTTACGCCGCCTCGAAGGTCGCCGCCTGGGCCTTCGGGCGGGTGTACTGGCGGGTGCATAACCTGCCTGTCGTCACTGTGCGTCCCTTTCAGGTCTACGGGCCGGGACAACCGGACCGTGCACTGGTGCCCGCGGCCATCCACGCGGCTCTGGCTGGGACAGACTTCTCAATGACGCCGGGTGGGCAGGAGCGGGATTTTATCTACGTGGACGACATCGTGACGGGAATGCTGGTCGCCGCAGAGGTGCCGGGCGTCGAGGGTCACAGCCTCGACCTGGGAACGGGGCAGGCGCATACCGTCCGCCAGGTTGTGGAGCGCATCTGGGCGGTGACGGAGGCACGGGGACGTATCCTCGTGGGTGCCCTCCCCTATCGTCCCGGCGAGGTGATGCACCTGATCGCCGAGGCCGGCCGCACGGCGCGGCTGACCGGCTGGCGGGCGCAGGTTGGGTTGGAGGAAGGATTGCGCCGCACGATCAAGATGAAGTAAAACTGGTCGACATATCTGACGATGGACAAACACGATCAACTGCGAGAACGAATCCACATGCTCGTCGCTGAGTACTACCGGCAGGCCCACCTGCCGGCCCTGTTCGTGCCAGGAGAGAGCCGGGTCAGGTACGGCGGCCGCGTCTACGATGAGCGAGAACTGATCGCCGCGGTGGACGCTTGCCTGGATTTCTGGCTCACGGCTGGCCCCAAGGTGGCGGCTTTCGAGGACACGCTAGCTCGCTTGTTCGGCGCGGCGCACGTACTGGCCGCCAACTCCGGCTCCTCGGCCAACCTGGTCGCGATGACCGCCCTGTGCTCGCGTCGGTTGGAACACCCGCTGGAGCCTGGAGATGAGATCATCACCCCGGCGGTGGGATTTCCCACCACCGTCGCCCCCATCGTGCAGAACCACCTGGTGCCTGTGTTCGTGGATTGCCAACTGGGGACGTACAATCTGGACCCGGCGCAACTGGAGTTGGCCCTGTCCGACCGCACGCGCGCGCTCTTCTTCGCCCATACGCTGGGCAACCCGGTGGACATGGGGCCGGTGATGGCGTTCGCTCGCGCCCACGATCTTTACGTCATCGAGGACGTGTGTGATGCGCTGGGAACCGTTTACGATGGCCAGATGGTCGGCACCTTCGGTGACCTGGCGACGCTGAGTTTCTATCCCGCGCATCACATCACGACCGGCGAGGGTGGGGCGGTGCTCACCGATGATCAGCGATTGGCGCGTATCGTGCGAAGCGTGCGGGATTGGGGTCGCGATTGCTGGTGCAGCCACGATAGTCCCCCTTCTGGCGCGTGTGGACGGCGGTTTGAGTGGAAGATCCCCGGTCTGGACGAGCCCTACGATCATCGCTACTTGTTCGTGGAGATAGGCTATAACCTGAAGATGACCGAGGTGGGGGCAGCCATTGGGCTGGCACAACTGGAGAAACTGCCGGATTTCGTCGCCGCTCGCAAACGCAACTTCGCCCGTCTTTACCAGGGCTTGGAGCCCTACGAGGAGTTTTTGATACTGCCAGCGTGGAGTGACCACGCCGAGCCATCCTGGTTTGCCTTTCCTCTCACGGTGCGGCACGGCGCGCCGTTCTCGCGGCGCGACCTGATCACCTTCTTGGAGGGGAAGAACATTGAGACTCGGCTGCTTTTCGGCGGCAACGTCGTTCGGCAGCCCGGCTACCGGGACATTCCGCGTCGCGTCGTCGGCGATCTCTCCAACGCTGACCATGTCCTCCGATCCAGCTTCTTCATCGGTGTGTACCCCGGCCTGGATGACGTGCGCATCGCCTACGTGCTCGACGCCTTCGCTGACTTTTTCCAGATTTATTCCTGATCACGATTCGTATGAAACTATCCATCATCATCTGTGTTTACAATGAGCGTGACACCATCTTGACCGTCCTGGACAGCGTCCAGGCGGTGGATTTAGGACCTGATTGGGAGAAGGAGATCATCGTCGTGGACAATTTCTCCACCGATGGGACCCGAGAACTCTTGCAGGGTTTAGATCTACCTGGCGCGCAAGTGATCTTCCATCCACACAATCTGGGGAAGGGCGCTTCCGTGCGCACCGCTATCGCCCACTGCACCGGCGACTACGCTATCATCCAGGATGCCGATCTTGAGTATGACCCGGCCGAGTACCCGCTCTTCCTGGAGCGGGTCGCCAACGAGCATCCGGCAGCCATATTCGGCTCCCGCACGCTGGGTGGGCGGATGGTCACCAAGTACGTGGCCAATTACCTGGGGGTGCGTTTTCTGACTGGCCTGACTAACCTGCTCTACGGTGCCCGCCTCACCGACGTGGCTACGGCCGCCAAGATGGTGCGGGGCGACGTTCTCAGGTCTCTCAACCTGGTCGAGTCGGGCTTTGATCTGGACTTCGAATTGACCGATAAGATCCTGCGGGCCGGGCACGAGATTGTCGAGATACCCATCACGTATCGCCCCCGCACGATTGCCGAGGGGAAGAAGATCCGTCCCTGGGACGGAGTGTGGGCGTTGAAAGTCATCATCCGAGATCGGCTGATCCCGAGGAACCGGATTGTTCAGGAGGGGAAATGAACATCGTCGTCACGGGCTCTATCGCCTACGATTACCTGATGACCTTTCCAGGACACTTCGCTGAGCATTTCCTGCCCGATGAGATCGAGCACCTGTCCGTCAGTTTCCTGGTGGACGACATGCGCCGCCAGCGCGGTGGGTGCGCGACTAACATCGCCTATAACCTGGCGCTGCTGGGCGAGCGCCCGCGCGTGATGGGTACCGTGGGGCAGGACTTCGGCGAGTACCGCGCCTGGTTAGAGGAGCAGGGCGTGGACACCGCCCTGATTCGTGATGAACTGGATCTCTTCACGGCCTCCTGCTTCATAAACACCGACCTCGACGGCAATCAAATCGTCAGCTTCTACGCTGGTGCGATGGCCCGCGCCCGTGAGCTCTCATTCTACGATCTGGACGTCGAACAGGTGGACCTCGTCGTCATCTCGCCCGACGACCCGGGGGCAATGGTGAAGTACCCCGTCGAGTGTCAGGAACTGGGGATTCCATACTTGTATGATCCCAGCCAGCAGATTATCCGCCTGTCCGGGGAGGATCTACGAGCTGGGCTTGAGGGATGCGATCTGTTGGTGGTTAACGAGTACGAGTTTGGGATGTTGCGGGAGAAGACGGGACTGAGCGCGGAGGTGATCCAGGCTACCCCGGCACGCGCCTGCGCGGTGACGCTGGGGGCGGAGGGCACGCGCATGTGGGCAGATGGGGACGTCTATGATATACCCATCGTGCCCCCCAAGCGGATGGACGAACCCACCGGGGTAGGAGATGCCTTCCGGGCTGGGTTGGTGAAGGGACTGGCGCTCGATCTCCCGTGGAATCTGGCGGGGCGCATGGGTGCGTTGGCGGCTACCTACACGCTGGAGCACTATGGCCCTCAGAGCCATCACTACACCCTGGCTGAGTTCGTGGCCCGTTTTCGGGAGCACTTCGACGACGAGCACACGCTCGACGAGTTGCTCGTCGAGAGTTGAGAACTGCATGAGTAAGTGAGCTAATAGTTAAGGAGATTCCTATGCCAATTGACCATGATATCAAGAACATCGATCTGGCCCCTGCGGGTCGCCTGCGCATCGAATGGGCGGAGCGGGAGATGCCTGTGCTTCGACTCATCCGTGAGCGCTTTCAGGATGAGAAACCCCTGGCGGGCGTGCGTCTTTCCGCCTGCCTGCACGTCACCACTGAGACGGCCAATCTGGCCCGCACTCTCCAGGCGGGTGGGGCGGAGGTGGTTCTCACTGCATCCAATCCCCTCTCCACCCAGGATGACGTGGCAGCGGCGCTGGTGTCGTACTACGAGATTCCCGTCTTCGCCATCAAGGGTGAGGACAACGAGACCTACTACGAGCACATCCACGCCGCCATTGACCATCGTCCCCACGTCACGATGGACGACGGGGCCGACCTGGTGAGTACGCTGCATAAGAGTCGCACCGAGATGATCGGTGACGTCATCGGCGGCACCGAGGAGACCACCACCGGTGTGATCCGGTTGCGGGCGATGGCCAAAGATGGGGTGTTGCGCTATCCCATCGTCGCCGTTAACGATGCGCTGACCAAGCATTTCTTCGACAACCGGTATGGCACGGGGCAGTCCACGCTGGACGGTGTGATCCGCGCCACCAACGTCCTGATTGCCGGCAAGACCTTTGTGGTCGCTGGCTACGGCTGGTGCAGCCGTGGCATTGCGATGCGGGCCAAGGGGCTGGGTGCCAACGTCATCGTCACTGAGGTGAAGCCACTACGGGCACTGGAGGCGGTTATGGACGGCTACCGGGTGATGCCGATGGCCGAGGCCGCGCCGCAAGGCGACGTCTTCATCACCTCCACCGGTGACATCGGCGTGATTGACCGGCATCACTTCGAGGTGATGAAGGATGGGGCCATCGTCGCCAACTCCGGCCACTTCAACGTGGAGATCAACATCCCGGCCTTGGAGGAGATGGCGGTCGGTCCGCCGCGTCGCGTCCGTCCCTCGGTGGACGAGTACACCCTGCCCGATGGGCGGCACATTCACCTGCTGGCGGAGGGCCGCCTGGTCAATCTGGCTGCTGCCGAGGGGCACCCCAGCGCGGTGATGGACATGTCCTTTGCCAACCAGGCGCTGTGCGCCGAGTACATGCTGCACCACGCCGACGAACTGGAGCGCACCGTGTACACGGTGCCGGAGGAGATTGACCAGGAAATCGCGCGGATCAAGCTGCAGGCAATGGGCGTAGAGATCGACGTGCTGACGCCGGAGCAGGAGAAATACCTGTCGTCGTGGGAAGAGGGGACGTAAATTGCGAATGACCAATGGCCAATGACTAACGACCAATGGTCAATCTCGGGTGACTGGAACTGGGAAGGCCGTCGCTTCCTGTTGGTCGTGCAGGGCAGGAAGCGACGGCCTTTCCTTTTGTGCTTTGGGCCTATTTGCTGACTGGCGTTTGAGGTGCTGGCTTTCCCTTTGGCTTGTGGACGGGGTTGTGCAAACGTGATCCGGCGACGGTCGCGGCGATGGTGTTCTCCATCAGTGCGTCGCTTCCGCTCAACCCGTAAACCACGATCTGGCTGCCCTCCTCGCGCCCGATGCGCTCCAGGACGTTGAGCCGATACATCTCCATCGCCTGGCTGCCCATCAGGGTGGATGCTTCTTGCAGCTTCTGCGCGATCATCTTCTCGGCCTCAGCTTCGGCCACCTTGGCCTGGGCCGCCCGGCGTGACTGGGCCAGCACGCTCAACTCCTGGATCAGATCCGAGGGCACGTGGATGTCGGTGATCTCGACCGAGGAAACGTCCACCCCAAAGGACGCCGCCGCCGCGTCAATGATCTGCTTGAGCCTCTGGGAGACCTTGTCGCGCTCGCCCAGCAGGTCGGTCAACTCCAGTGTGCCGACGGTGTCCTTAAGGGCGCTGTTGGCGGCCTGGAAGACCGCTTCGGTATAGTTGGCCACGTCCAATGCCGCGCGTTGTGGATCCTCCACGCGCCAGAAGATGACCGCTTCGCACCCCACGGGGACGTTATCGGCGGTGAGCGTTTCGGCAGCGGTGATGACGCGGGTCTGCACGCGCATGTCCAGCTTGGCCGCCACCGACTGGTAAAAGGGTGGGTAGGGGATGACCCAGAAATTCCCAGGCCCCTGCACGTCTATGAACTTGCCCATCTTGAGCACGACGACGCGCTCGAATTCAGGGATGACGTATAGGCAGCGGCTGACCATGCCCGGGATGATGAGGCTGAAGAAGCCCCCTACCACGAATATCACGTAGCCCATGGGCTCCGCAACCGCACTCAGCAACAGCGCTACGAAGACCGTGAGGATACCTAACGCGAGGAACAGGCCAAACCAGATCAGACTGCGCAGGACGCGCTGGACGCTGCGTAGGGACCGGTCGCTGGTGGAGCCGGCTGGTTGAAAAGTGATTGTTCGAGTAGACATGTGTGCCTCCTTAACTCATTTGGCGTCAATTGATTGACAGAAAGTGGAACACGGCTATAATCAGACCTGCCATCTTCAGTATCTCCAGGTATACTTGGGCAATGATGGATTCGAAAACCAGAGAACAGAGACCTCAGCCTTCATCCATCGTTCTTCATCCCATCGGCCATGTGGAGCGAGATGGTGGAGATGGGGGACTCTCGGGCGACGAACTGCGTGCCCGTCCGGCCCGCATCGTGCTCGATCCGGCGCTGAGCGAGGGCCTGTTGGGCCTTGAACCCGGCCGCGACGTCGTTGTGCTTTTCTATTTCCACCACTCTATTGGCTACGACCTGCGTTTGCATCCCAGGGGGGATCCCCACCGCCCACTCCGTGGCGTGTTCGCCACCCGCAGCCCCCGCCGCCCCAACCCTATCGGCATGACCACGGCCCGTATCCAGCGTGTCGAGGGCAACGTGTTGGATGTCATTGGGCTGGACGCGGTGGATGGCTCGCCGGTGCTCGATATCAAGATACATGCTTCGTTCTTCGATACCCCATATACGAATACATGATGATTTCGTCACAGCTCTAGCTCTGCCATCATGTCCATAATCTCCTGTGGGCTGTGTCCTTTGTCGCTGGGAAGTAATTCGCGCACGATCTGGCCGTCTTTGAGAAAGATCACGCGATCGGCGTAGGAGGCAGCTCGCGGATCGTGGGTCACCATCACGACCGTCGCGTTCAAGTCTTTGCACGTCCTGCGCAGCAGTTCGAGGACGGTCGTGCCAGACTTGGAGTCGAGGTTGCCGGTGGGCTCATCGGCCAGCACGATCTTCGGGTCGTTGACGAAGGCGCGAGCAATCGCCACCCGTTGCTGCTCGCCGCCGGACAGTTGATCGGGCTTGTGGTCCCGGCGGCCGCTCAAGCCCACCAAGTCTAGCAACTCGTCAATGCGCGTCGCGTAGTCCTCGATCCGCTTGCCGTCAATCAGCAGGGGGAGAGCCACGTTTTCGGCGGCGGTCAGCGTAGGCAGCAGGTTGAAGAACTGGAAGATGAATCCCACTTGTCGCCGCCGCACGATGGTAATTTCGTCGTCGCTCAGGTGAGCCAACCGTTTGCCGCCCAGCACGATGTCACCATCGCTGGGGGTGTCGAGGCCGCCCATCAAGTGTAGTAGCGTGGACTTGCCAGCCCCTGATGGTCCCATGATCGCCACGAATTCCCCTTGCTGGACGACGAAGTCAACGCTCTGCAACGCGTCGACCGTTACCTCACCCATCTGGTAGTGTTTGCGCAGGCCGGTCGTCTGTAAAACGGTCGCCATTGGGTTTACCTCCTATGTTGCCAACAGAGCGTTGCATCACTTCAGGATAAGCGGCAGGTGCACAGTGTGCCCATTGACGATGATCAGAGCAGTGGACGTGATGGGTTGGTGGCCCGAGGCAACCGCGATCGCCGTGTTGGCAATCACCTGAGGTGTAGTTGAGGTGGTGCTCACGGTGACGGCGTAGGTGATGGTGACTGTCGGAGTGACGGACAGGTTGCCGGACCAACGCAGGGTGGGAGCGAGGGCGTCGGTGACGGTACCCACCGTGGCGGTGAGGGTGCCGGGGAGATAGGACAGGCCAATAGGCACCGCGTCGGTCAGTTGCACGGTGGTGGTGATGCCCCGGATGCCGATGGTATAGGTGAGCGTTTCTCCGTTCACGGGTGACGCTGTCGAGGCGCTCTTCCGCAACTCGCCTCCCTCTGCCAGGCTGCCGTCCCAGCCGGCGAGCTGTGCCATCATCCACCAGAATGCCTGACCCTTGAGTTTGCAGAACAGTGCATCCTCAGGATGTTCGTCTGTATGGGCACAGTAACTCGGCAGGTCCGTGCAATAGTCTGGATGATCGTTGCACCAGGCCACGCACCACGTGCAATTGCCTTCTGAGTTATTGACGTAAGGTCCACCTCCATCAGGATCGTAGGTCTCGATATCCGCGAAGTCAAACAGCACCATGCCCTGATCTGTGGCGTACTGCCTCACCATATCGTTGTTGCGTTCCAGGTACGTGCCGCCCCCGTCGGTGTGCCCGGTCATGAGTATGAAGCGCATGCCCGGGTAGGTAGCCTCGAGTGAGGTCAGCGTATCCAGGTACTGCTGGACCATCTCTTCTGAGTTCGATGACTGCTGTCCGCACCAGGACCACATCGAGAAGCCAAACAGCCCGGTGTCTGCGACCGATTGTGTCCGGCTGATCCCGTATGCCGTGCTCCAGTATTTCTCCGGCGTGATGTACGTATCGCCGCCGCCGATGTTGTTGCCGTCGTAGATGCGCAGGGCATCCGGTTCGGTGGGCAACCCGACGTCGCCACTGCATTGAATCGCAACGCTGTAGTTGGGGTCTGTGTCCTCTAATTTCTCGATGCCGGACACGATCTGTCCGCCGTGGGAGGTGTGGGCGTAGTGAAACGTGAGTTCCTTGGCTCTTTCTATCCAGTAATCGGGGATCTTGTTCAGGTCGGTGCAGGTGTGGTCGATGATGATGGTCTGCGCTGCTGCGGCGAAAGCCGTCACTTTGCCAGCAGCGAATGGGGGGGGCGTTGGGTCCTGGTGGGTGTTGGCGGCAGAACTTGCTTCAGCCCTGTGCAAGGTCACTAGCAGGGCCAGGACGAGAACCAATCCGGAGAATCTGCGCGGTTTCATATCGATACTCCCTTCTGTTCTGGTTCCTGGGGGCACAATACACTGACGTCCCATAAGATACCAGAGAAAGCCTGGGATCGCAATGGTGCGCTGGTACTATACAACAGCGGCACCCTCGCGCGCGCGTTGTAAGGAGGAGGGTGCCGCCAATCGCTCAGTATCGCGCTACTCGCCGGACAACTTCTGCGTCAGCTCCGCGGGTGTCGCAGCCGTGATGGCCTTGTACTTCACACCGGGGTAGTGTTTCTCGAAGAAGTCCTTCAGACTCGTAGGGCCGGGCCACGCCTGTGGATTGACCGCGATTACGCGCCGCACGTTCAGGTCACCGATCCCCGCATCGTCGGCGCTGCTGCCGATGGTGTAGCGTTTGTCGTCCCACGCACCCGTCACCACGGCGCGCGCCCAGGCGGCGTCCGCGTTGGGGGGGAGCAGCACGTAAGTGCGGTCGTACTGATCACGGGGCTTTCCACGGGCTTTCTCGACCTCGCCACCACCGCCGCTACCAGGCTCGGGATATTTGAAAGGCCTGGCCGGATTTATCTGCGTATATGCGACCAGTTTCTTGGCCACGTTTGTCCCGGCCACGTCGAAATCTTTCCACGCGCCACCCCAATTGCCCCAGGTGAAGATGGTCGCGCCGATGACGAAATCGTCCTTCTGTAATTCCTTGTCGTACCAGACCAATTGCCGGTAGTAGTAATCGGCACCGTCTGGTTCGTTGTCGTGGTCTTTCCAGAAACTCCACAATTGCTTCCACGCGCCGCCCTTCGCGCCCTTTGGCTTGGGATTCACGAGCGGATCGATCCCGCATTCGGTGATCGCCAGCGGGACATCTCCCACCCCGTTCGGGATCAGGTGCTGGCGGTAAACCTTGCGGTAGCGCAGCGTCGTCCAGCCCTCGTCTCCTTGATCATCGTTGGGATCTATCTGATATTTCCCCGTCATCCACCACATCCATGGGCAACTGTACTCGTGGAGGCCGAGGATGGCCTGATACTCCCTGGCAGCCCTGAGCGCGGGGAGAAACGCAGGCCAGAGCTCCAGAGACGGCGTGCCGGTGGCGAAGCTCCCAATCACACACTTCAATCCCCGGTCCGCCATCAGCCGCATCCGCTCCACCTCGAACTGGGCGTACCAGCCCATACCCTCCTGGTCATTCCAGACCGGCTCGTTGTGTCCTTCCCAGTACTTGATGACGGGGTTGAACTCATAGGTCTCCAGTTGGTCCTGGATGAACTGCTGTGCTGCTTCGAGAGGTGACTTGCCGCTGTTTTTCTGGAGTTGTGCGTCATAGCCCTGGTGCTTGCGACCGATCACCAAGACGTTCTTGGGGACGATCGGGGCCATGCCCCAATCTCCCACGAACTTGACGACTGCTGGCCCGGCCTGGATGTACTCACCCAGATCTGCTGCGGTCCGCAGGACGTGGGCACCCAATTTGGTAGGCATCGCGATCCTCCTTCTCTGGCTGTGGGCCCTGGCCGTTAGCGGCTGCCGATTGCAGGTCTGACAGTCGCCTGGCCGCCGACCTCCGTTGCTTATCACTGGTTACTGACCGTCAATTGAAGTGTACTACAAAATGATTTGGGAGGCAAGGTTGGCACGCTCCAGCCTCATGGTATAATTGTCCAGGCCCATTGTGGGGCAAGTACGCAACGGTGCACGCAACACGCATTACGTTTCACGTTTCCTATGTCCATTCTGACCGTCAGTAACCTGGCTAAGTCATACGGCCCTGAGGATATCTTTGCAGGTGTTTCCTGCCAGATCCCCCATGGCGCCAGAATTGCACTGATCGGGCCGAATGGTTCGGGCAAGACGACGCTGCTGCGCCTGATGGTTGGGTTGGAGGATTCGACCGCCGGCGAAATTCATCGGGCTAAAGGCCTGGATGTCGCCTATCTCCCGCAACATGCTGACTTCTCCGGGACCGGCACGCTGTGGGAGGCGATGCTGGACGTATTCACTGCCCTGCAGGCGCAGGCCGCCGAACTGCGCGACCTGGAAGTCGCTATGGTAAATCCTGCCACCCGTGAGGACGGGTTGCAGCGATACGGACCGGCTTTGGAGGCCTTTGAGCAAGCCGGTGGTTACACGTACGAGCATCGCATCAGGCAGGTGCTTTCGGGCCTGGGTTTCGATACGGATGATTTCCGGCGTCCCGTGGCGCAACTTAGCGGGGGACAGAAAACGCGTGCCCTCCTGGCCCACCTTCTCCTGGAGGAGCCTGATCTGTTGCTGCTGGACGAGCCCACCAACCACCTCGACCTGGCAGGCATCGAGTGGCTGGAGAACTATCTCAAGACCTGGAAGGGCGCTGTGGTCGTCGTGGCTCACGACCGGGCCTTTCTCGATGCCGTCGTCGACCGGGTGTGGGAACTGGCATGGGGTCGGCTTGAGCGATACCGTGGCGACTACAGTGCCTACGTGGCGCAAAAGGCTGGGCACCTGGACCTTCAGAGAGCCGCGTATGAGCGACAGCAACAACTCGTTGCCCGGACCGAGGAGTTCATCCGCCGCAACATCTCGGGCCAGCGCAGCCGTGAGGCGAAAGGGCGGCGCAAGCGCCTGGCGCGGATCGAGGAGGTCGAGCGACCGCAGGAATACCGCCCTATGGACCTCACGTTGGGTGACGTGGCACGCAGCGGCGACCTGGTGCTGGGTCTCTACGACTTGACTGTGGGTTACGACCCGGCTGCCCCTCTCTTCACCGTGGCTGAGGTCGAGCTGCGGCGAGGACAGCGAGTGGCGCTGTTGGGCCCTAATGGTTCTGGCAAGACCACGCTTCTGCGCATGCTTTTGGGCCAGGTTCAGCCGCTGGCCGGACACGTGCGCACCGGGGCTGGCGTGCACTTGGGCTACTTCGCCCAGGGGCACGCGGATCTCGTCCCCGAGAAAACTGTGATCGAGACCGTCCTCGACGCTGGCGATTTTATGCCCAGCCAGGCGCGGAATCTGCTGGCTCGTTACCGGTTCTTCGGGGATGACGTGTTCAAGCGCGTCGGTGATCTCTCCGGTGGTGAGCAGGCCCGCGTCGCGCTGGTCGTCTTGACCATGCAGGGCGCAAACGTCCTGGTCCTTGACGAGCCAACCAACCATCTCGACATTCCCTCCCAGGAGGTGCTACAAGAGGCGCTTTCTGAGTTTGGCGGTACGTTGCTGATTGTGAGCCACGATCGCTATCTGATTCGCAAACTGTCCACTCACGTGTGGGTGCTTGAGGAAGAGCAGTTATGGGCGTTTAAGGATGGATACGAGGAGTACCACGCCTGGGATGAACTGCGACGCCAGCAGCAGCAGGTGAGTCAGGTAGCTGGGGGCAAGACGGATAGGGAGCGCGCGAGAGAGGCCCGTAGAGCCTCGGAACGGGAGGCGGCGCGGCGGGATCGTCGTCAGGCTGAACTCGAACAGATGATTCACCAGTTGGAGGGGCGACTGGCGCAATTGGAGGGGCAACTGGCCGCCGCTAGCGAGCGGAGGGCGGTCGAGCGCGTGCGCCAATTGGGTGTCGAGTATGGCCAGGTCGAGGCGGAACTGAACACGCTGCTCGCCGTCTGGACGGACATGGGGTGATGGTCAAGAGGGAGCCGCTGCTCATCGGTCTCACGGGCAACATCGGCACCGGCAAATCCACCGTCGCCAGGATGCTGGCCGAGCTGGGCGCTGAAACAATCGACGCGGACAAAGTGGCCCACGCGGTGATGCGGGCCGGCACCCCCGCCCACGCGCGGATCGTCGAAGCCTTCGGCTCAGGAGTCGTAGGTCACGACGGTGAGATTGACCGGGCATGGCTGGGGGCACTCGTCTTTGCTGATCCGGCGGCGTTGGCACGGG
>Ga0180431_10005661_pt1 | contig 15139 bp, 14 predicted proteins | sample SS_ome_11_FD_132459 | JGI IMG/M metagenome (GOLD analysis project Ga0180431, IMG submission 132459) | Hypersaline lake sediment archaeal communities from the Salton Sea, California, USA - SS_1_MS_1 metaG | ecosystem: Environmental > Aquatic > Non-marine Saline and Alkaline > Hypersaline >... | reverse complement strand
TTGACTATCTGTTCCGGCTTTCGATATTTCCTTTTCATAAGAGTATCCTTTCCTTAAAAAACCCTACTTGTTTTATCGGATACTCTCTAATCAAAACTGGTACAGTTTTGGGGGGTCAGGCCAGCAGGGCTAAAAGGAAAGCTTCTCGACAATAATGAAGAAACTAACAAGAATAATACTGGTTGGCGAAGCGGACGCAGGCTCTGCAGAGGTGCAACCTGCCGGGGATAACCAACTCAGGGCGACGAATTGTCGTCGGCGTGGCAGTTATACACCTGCCATCCCATTTTATGAGTTGCAAAGACAATTCAGAGCTTTGTTATGCCTAAAAAAACCTCCTTGCCGAAGGCAAGGCAGTCTCTTAACACGGAAGTGGATTTGTCCAATTCACGCTGAACCAGTACACAATGAACTACTCAAAAGTGGTACAAAACGGTATTCTTTTGGCACATTTTGGCACATTTTGGCACATTTTTAGCCACTTTCTTGCAATTTTTGCCACCTTTTTGCATTTTTTGTCACTTTTTTTCTTACGTATATTGCCCAAACCCTCTAAACCAACTCATCTGCCCTTGATTTTGGTCTAAAAACCCACATACCTCCCTAAAAATAACCCTCAAAAAACCCAATTTTTAAAAATTGTGGATTTTTAAAATCCAGTTTAGCTTTGCAGGATGTGCTTTGCCATTTTGGGTGGGCGGTGGAGGATTTCGGTGAAATGGTGGACTAAAACCTTTTCTATTTCGCCGAGTGTTCTTTCATTTGCATTAGCAAGCAATTTCAAATTGCCCAGACAATCAGCGGCGGAATTGCTCAAGCCAATCCTGTCCGGGAAATTCGCCTCGCAATCTCTGCAAATCAGGCCGTTGGCGAAACTTGAGAAATAAAATTCGTATCTCGTATTTTGTATCCTTCGACTGTGCTCAGGACAGGCCTCGTATCTCGTTTTGCAGTTTGCACAGGCCTTTAGAACCGGCTGTAAACCGATTTCTTTAAGCAGTGCCAATTGAAACAATATCAGCAAAGCAAGCGTATCTCGTCGCTCGCCTCTCGTGACTCGCCTCTCGTGGCTGGTGAGTTGCGACTCATTGATGTTTTGTAAGAATTGCAGGAAAGCATCGAAGAGTTCAGGACTCGGGTCGTATTCATTTGTCAGCAGATTTACCAGCTCGGCGGCAAAAGAGGCGCAGTGCAAAACAAAAAGATTGCCGGCCAGAGCGCTGAAGTTGGACTGCTGGTCGAACTCGGTAAGCGTGGCAAGTTTTTCGCCGGCTGGGACAGAGACAACAATTTTCCCGTAAGAAAATACCTCAATTGGGCCGTTGAAAGATGATTTGGGCCTTTTTGAGCCCTTGGCGATGGCGCTGATTTTGCCGGTCTCTCTGGCAAAAAAAGTTGCGATTTGAGACGTTTCGGAATAATCGAGAGCACGTATACAAATAGCTGTGTCCTTAGTCAACATAATTTCGTATTTCGTATCTCGTTCGAGATACGCTTCACGCTTCACGCTTCACGCTTTTCCGGAGTTTGATACGTTTTATTCTTCTGGGCTCGGCTGATGTAATAGTAAATTTAAGGTTTTCGTAATCAAATCCGACGCCGGCTTTTGGGACATAGCCTAAGTGCGAGAAGACAAATCCGCCGATGGTGTCGTAGTCTTCGTCTTCGGGCAGATTCAGTTCGAACCGGTCGTTGAGGTCGTCTATATATGTTCTGGCGTCAACCTCGACAGTATTTTCATCTATCTGCCTTACAGGTTCCGGCGGGGTCTCTTCGTACTCGTCGGTTATTTCACCGACAAGCTCTTCGAGGATATCCTCGAGCGTAACGATCCCCGCCGTCCCGCCGTATTCGTCGAGCACCACCGCTATGTGCAGCTTTTGATTCTGGAACTCGTGCAGCAGAGACCTCAGATGTTTTGTCTCCGGTACAAAGTAGGCGTTACGCATTTTGCCGCGCAGTTTGAAATCAGCAGGGTCTTTTCCGATTTCGCCCAACAGGTCCTTGGCATAGACCAGCCCGATTATGTTGTCTATATTTTCTTCGTAGACCGGGACGCGGGTATGGCCGGCGTTATTGATAGTCTCCAGTACCGTCTGCAAATCGGAATTTACCTCAACGGCCACAATATCAGTACGCGGCGTCATAATTTCATCGGCGGTGGTGTCAGTTAATTCCAGAACGTTTTCAATCATCTCCTGCTCTTCTTCATCGACGACTCCTTCCATTTTTTGCTGCTCAAGGTCGGTTAAGAATTCTTCCTGCCTTTCTTCTCTGTCTTCTTCGAGAGTTGTTTTTGTTACACCGGCGAGTCTGCGGACGAAAACATCGGTAAACTTTAGAAAGTAAAGTGCCGGCCAGAGCAGACCTGCCAGAAACATAAGCGGCTTATATGTTCGGCTGAGGATTTTTTCGCCTGCGTATTTTGCCCAGGCGTGAGGGATTGCCAGAGAAAACAGCAGAAAGATTGCCATTGCGATAATGAAGCTCAGCAGATAATCGGCGACTGTCAGATTTCCCGGCCGGCCGGCGGCGAAAACAGCCAGCAGCAGCAGCAATATACAGATATTTAAGATTAGCCGGTATAACGAGCAGGCCAGAACAAGCCTTTCAGCGTTTTCTACCAGTTCCTCTGCATGCTCTTCGGTGTTGACTGCTTTGAAGAGGTCCAGCAATTTGGCCCATGAAAATATTCGCAGAGCGATAGCATTGACGGAAAAGAACAATGTGCCGCCCGTGAGAAGGCAAATCAGCAGCACCGCCCATCCAATATCACTCACTTAATATCCTTTCAGTCAGTTCGCAGTTCATAATATCAGTCAGCAGCTTGTAACTATGATGAACTACTATTATATATCAAACCGAAGCCGAATTGTTGTAAAATTTCATCTTCGGTATCGTGCATTTTTTTTGCCTTCACCTGCGTCGAGTCGTCAAAGCCAAGATTGTGCAGCAGGGCGTGGATTATGTAAAGGGCAAGTTCGGCCTGGGCTGAATGGCCTCGCAGTTTCGCTTCTTTGACGGCTTTTTCAGCGTTTACCACCAATTCGAACGACTTCGGCGAGTTTGCCTCACTATCCGAGAGGTCAAAACTCAAACAATCAGTGGAACGGCTTTGTTTGCCAAATTGCTTGTTCAATCTTCGGATTTGTTTATTGCCGACTATCGCTATCCCAATCTCGTATCCTGTGTTTTTTATCCTGTCCGGGGCAAAGCGCCTGCAGACCACTCTTACCAGTTTTTTGAGCCTGGAGAGGTTAATATCTATATCATTGAAGTTTTTGGTGATATGAATAACTATATCAGTCATCTCGTATTTCGTATGGCACAGGTGTTATACACTGTTATTATCTGCTGATTCCTCCTGTGGTGCGTCAGGCGGTGCAGGGTATGCGACCCTGCCGTGATAATGGGCGGCAAGGGTTTTGGACATACTTGCCTCTATCTGACTTAGTTCACGCAGCGACAGGTCGCACTCGTCAAACTGTCCGTCCTGCAGACGTTTCATTGCCATATTGTGGACTACCGCTTCTATCCTTGTCGGTGTCAGGTCAGTCATGGACCTCAAAGAGCTTTCGACGGCATCGGCCAACATTACAATAGCTGCTTCTTTTGTTCGCGGCTTGGGCCCTGCATACCTGAATTCACTTTCAGAAAGTTCGGACTGCTTTTCATCCTGCTGCTTTTTGGCCTCGTTGTAGAAATATTCTATCAGTGTTGTGCCGTGATGCGTATCGATGAACTGCCGGAGGACAGCCGGCAGGCCGTATTCCTTGGCCATCTCTATGCCGTCTTTTACATGGCCTACGATTATCAGCTGACTCATTGCCGGCTTTAGCTCCTTGTGCCTGCTTGTCGGGCCTATTTCATTTTCGGCGAAATAGGTTGGCTTATTGATTTTGCCGATATCGTGGTAATAGGCACCGACCCTGCAGAGAAGCCCGTTTCGGCCGATTGCCTCGGCGGCGGTCTCGGCAATAGAACCGACCAACAAACTGTGGCTGAAAGTGCCGGGAGCTTCCATTGCAAGTTTTTTCAACAGCGGCTGATTGGCATCGCTAAAGTCAAGAAGCGTCATACTTGTGGCTATGCGAAAGATTTTTTCGATGAGCGGCAACAGACTTTGAATCAGCAGCCCGACGATGAAGGTGGCAAGGGCGTGCCAGCCGGCTCTTCTGAAAATATCCGCAGGAGTTTTTTCAGCTAAAAAACCCAAAGAAACCGCTGTTATTAATACTATTGTGGCAGAGAGAGCGCTGACTTCAAGCAGTTTCATTCGTGTGCGAATCTCTCTTAGTGAAAAACAGCAGGTGATTACTCCTGCGGCCACGACTAAAAACAGATTGATGTCAGCTACCGACCCGACGGCAAAACAGGCAAGTAAACAATAAAAAAGACTCATTCCTATGGCAAAACGCTGGTCATAAGCGATTGTCAAAACTATTGCCATCGTTACTGCGGTCCCCGTAGCCCAGAAGTCGTGCTCTGTCAGCAGGGCACCGAGTTTGGCAGCGGCTAATAAAAGGACAAATAACCCGGCCAGAACAAGGGCCCTTGTATGGTTTTTTATTATTCGCTGCTGATAGCGATAAATATAGAAAATTGCGGCAAAAGAAACCAATACCACAATGACGGTTTTTGGAATCACCTGATGATAAGCACCGGCCTGCTGGATTAGTTCGAATGAAATAATAGGGATGCTCAGAACAACGAAAAACACCCATATCAGCAGCGATATGATAATTGATTTGTCGGCAAGCCGGCTTATCTGCAAAAAGCGCTCGGCGGTTTTATCCTTACGCAGCCTGCTTCGCCTTGGACTTGTTTTCTTAAAAAGGCGCATATAATGACTCTGCTATAAAAAAACCCTTTTCTTTACTTTTTACTTTTCTTTTTGTAAGCCCGCACGATGTTCTGGACCAGCCGGTGCCGAACAATGTCTTTCTGGGTCAGTCCTACGGTACCGATACCTTTAATTCGTTTGAGCAGCTCAATTGCTTCGACCATTCCGCTTTTTTGGCTGCTCTCAAGGTCAATTTGGGTTATATCACCTGTTATTATCATTTTTGAGCCGTGCCCCAGTCTGGTCAGGACCATTAACATCTGCAGAGGCGATGTGTTCTGGGCCTCATCGCAAATAATGACCGCTTCGTTCAGCGTTCTGCCTCGCATAAAGGCAAGCGGAATGATTTCGATAATATCCAGCTCCATAAATTTTTTCATCTGCGTAAAATCCATCATATCTTCCAAAGCGTCAAAGAGAGGGCGAAGATATGGATTTACCTTTGCCTGTATATCACCCGGCAGAAAGCCGAGTTTTTCGCCGGCTTCGACAGCCGGCCGTGCAAGGACAATTCTCCTGATTTGTTTTTTCTTGAGCATTGATACCGCAATTGCAACAGCGAGGTAAGTTTTCCCCGTCCCCGCAGGGCCTATGCAAAATGTAAGGTCGTTGGCGAGCATCGTTTCGACGTACTTTAACTGTCCGGTGGTGGACGGCTCGATAACCTTTTTGTGTGAATAGACCGCGATGGCCTCACTGGGGCCTGCGGCCGGGGCCGAATCCTTTTGGGCAAGAAAGGCCTTGACCTTTGTGGTGCCGAGTGAGCCGTGTCTGATTAAATGCTCCTGCATTTTGTCGATAATTTCAACTGTTCTGTTTACATCATTTTCTTTACCGGAAATTACCAGGTCGGATTTTCTGGCGGTAATTCTCACGCCAAGAGACCTACGCAAAAGGCGAAGGTGGCTGTCGGCAGGGCCAAAGAGCTCAAGCTGTTTTTGGACCGAATCTAATTGTATGGTAACTTCCAAAATTTTCCTTTATATACAACACACAAAAAATAAATATGCAAACGGTGCAGCTATCAAAGGCGAATCAATGACATCCAGTATTCCGCCGAAGCCCGGGACAGTGTTTGCCGAATCCTTCTGCTGTGCGTCCCGTTTCAGCATAGATTCGGCCAGGTCGCCGAACTGGCCTATAAAGGCGAAGCAGCAGCCGAAAAATACCGCCGCCGGCCAACTCATTATATCACAACTTACCGCAAAAGAAACTGCAACTATCACCGCGGTTGCAACGGCGCCGGCCATACCTTCCCAGCTCTTGCCGGGACTGATTTTTGGAGAAAATTTATGTTTGCCCAGGAAACTGCCAATTGTATAAGCCCCTATATCAGCGGACTTTACCACAAATACAAACATAAGTAAAGCCCACGGGCCAAAGTCAATCCTCACAGCAAGGACAAAGGCGCTGAAAAGGCCGAGATAAATGACGGAAAAATAATTTGCACCGCAGTTGGCTAATACGGCCAAAGTTCCATAGCGGGTATATTGGTATAATAACAATCCCAGCAGCGTAAAGGCCGAAAGAAAAAGCAGATAACTTGCGGCTTCAATTTCAAGAAGCTGCGGCCAGTACCAGGTGGTTGCAAATAAAATTGAAGCAGTGATTGAAACCGGCGTAAAAATCTTCAGGCCATTTGCAGCGGCAAGTTTGGACAATTCAAACTGAGTCGGAAAGATTAAGGCGGCGATAAAGATACAGAGAATTGTCCCTTGTATAGGTTTATCATCGTCGGCTGAGGCGGTCAAAGAGCCGTCGAGCCAGCCGCCAAAAATGACAACGACTACAAAAAAAACCGTCATCGATGTACCCAAAATCAATCTGTGCTTGAGCATAATGTGCCGTATTTCGTATCTTTTTCAGGATGTGCTTTTTATATCACCGAACCGACGCTCACGTTTTGCATACGCCAGAATCGCTTCTTCCAAATCCTCTTTGCTAAAATCCGGCCAGAGGGTTTTTGTAATATAGAATTCACTATACGAAATTTGCCAGAGCAAAAAGTTGCTTACTCTTTTTTCATTTGCGGTGCGTATCAAGAGGTCCGGTTCTGCAAGGCCGGGGACGTACAGATGACCACTGATGCACTGTTCATCGACTTCTTTGAGACTGAGTCTGCCGTTCTTGTATTTTCGGGCGATTTTTTTGACGGCATCGACGATTTCGGCCCTGCCGCTGTAGTTCAGCGCCAAAGCAAGGCGCATTCCGGTATTTTTGGCGGTCAGCTCAACGGTCTCTGCAAGCTCTTTTTTTACCGAATCGGGCAATTTGGTCAGTCGGCCGAGATGAAGAAGCCTTACATTATTTTTCATAAGCGTTGGACGAATAGCTTTGAGGTATCGGGCGTAGAGATACATAAGGGCATCGACTTCTGCGGCGGGTCTTTTCCAGTTCTCTATGCTAAAGGCATACAGAGTCAGCGATTCGATACCGAGGTCAACGCAGCATCGAGCTATTTTCTCAACGGTTTTTCCGCCCTCGTGGTGTCCTTTAATTCGGGACAGGCCTTTCTTTTGTGCCCATCGGCCGTTGCCGTCCATAATAATGGCGATGTGCCGGGGCATCTGTCCAAGCGAAAGCCCAAGACGCCGGGCGGTCTTTTCCAGTTTTTCTTCACTGCTGTTTTGCAATTTCTACAAATCGAAATTCATCTAAATATTGTCTGACTTCGTTTCGGCCCGACGCCTGTTATCGTTACGGGTTTTTTGACCATCTCTTCGATAAGGATAATATAGTCCCGGGCTTTGTCTGGTAAATCATAAAAATCCCTTATCTGGGTTATGTCCTCGTCCCAGCCGGCAACAGTTTCATAAATGCACTTCAGACTTGAGAGTTTAGCCTGGTTTGCAGGGAAAAAGGAGACTTCTTTGCCATTGATTTGGTATGCCCTGCAGATTTGTATCTCTTTCAAACCGGTCATTGTGTCGAGATGCATCAATGCAACAGCGTCGATTGAGCCGATGGTTGCGCTATACGAAACGGCCACGGCGTCGAACCAGCCGCACCTGCGAGGTCTGCCGGTGGTAGTGCCGTATTCATTACCTTTGTCGCGGATACACTGGCCGATTTCATTGTCCTGCTCGGTGGGGAAAGGCCCGGCGCCGACCCTTGTCGTATAGGCCTTGGCCACACCTATGAATTTATCAACCATTTTTGCCGGCACACCGCTGCCGGCAGGCATACCAAGCGAGCTCGCATTCGAGCTGGTTACAAACGGAAAAGTGCCGTGGTCCAAATCCAGAAGCGCTCCCTGGGCGCCTTCGAAGAGAATGGATTTGCCCTCGGCGATTGACTTATGGAGAAATTCGGTTGTGTCGGTTGTAAAGCAAAGCAGCTTATCGGCAAAGAATTTACACTTTTCAAAAACCTCATCGGCACTGAAGGGCTCAGCATTATAAACCGCCGCAAAGACCTTGTTTTTGTATTCGGCGATGCTCTGTAGTTTGGCTTTGAGCCGGTCGAGGTCTCTTAAGTCGCCCATACGGACGGCAAAACTTCTGCCGATTTTATCTGCGTAACAGGGGCCGATGCCGCGAATAGTGGTTCCGAGTTTGTCCTTGCCTAAGGCTTGCTCACGCAGTTGGTCTTCTTTTTTGTGATAATCCAGGACAACGTGTGCGTTTTCACTGATGAAGAGCCGACCTGTCAGGGTGATGTTTTTTTGATTCAGCGATTCAATTTCCTTTATAAGGGTTTCAGGGTCAACCACTACGGCGTTTGTGATTACACAGGTGGTTTCCGGCCGAACCGCTCCGCTGGGCAAAAGGTGCAGTGCGAAACTGTTCTCGCCTATGACAACAGTATGGCCGGCATTGGCGCCGCCGCTGTATCTGACGACAATATCACAGTTTTCGGCAAGGATATCGACAACCTTGCCTTTGCCTTCATCGCCCCATTGTAATCCGGTAATACAGGTATTCATTTTTTACGTCCGTTTCTTAAGAACCAGCAATCCTTTACAAAATTTTCACAAAGACAAACCGTAACGGCGCAACGAAGGAGCATATTGCGGTTAATGGATTAGATTTTAGGCATTATCTCGAAAATTTCAACTGATTTTTGCCACGAGATGTTCCAGGACGGCTGAGAGGTTATCGTACGCCCTGTCACTTAACCTGCGACTGACTTCCGGGCCGTCTTTATCGTTGTACGTGATTATAAAAAAGCCCTTCGATTCAAAATGAGTTTTATCAATTTTTTGTATCGCATCGTAAGGAATCTTTTCCTTGTCGTTGATGGTCAGTTCGTTTTCCTCAGCGATAATTTTCCTGCTGCGAATTATAAACAAATAAACTCCCGCAGCGGCTGCGGCGAGAATAAACCAGGGCGGCGACTGCCGATTGAAAACCAGCGTGCTGTCGGGTTTGTTGTTGGCACCAGTATGTTCTTTCTTAAAGTCCTCGTTATAATAACCGTCATACACGAACCAGCCTGCAAGAACAACAAGAATAACAATAGCAATCTTGAAGTTAGTTTTCCTGTATTTGCTGTAAGGTGCCTCGATAGCCATTTGAATATTACTCCTAAAAACCGCTTATAAAAAAATCTACCCCTCAAGCCGGGCCCCAAAGCCACAAAACTTCGTGCCTGCTGAAAAAATCAAACTCGGCGTATATTCAATATGCCAGGATAGTACCACCAAAGGGCACTATTATACATTTAAAAATTCGTTTTCCCAGATTTTTTCAGTTAAACTCTCCAGTTGACTGTCGTAATTTTTCAGTATTTCAAAGTATTCATCAGATTCGATGGCCTCTTTGGCTTTTTCGTCCTCGGGTTTTGCATTTTCCGGCAAAACTGAATTTCTGAATATTTCGTAATGGTCTCTTATCGAGCAGGGCATCAGCCAGTTGTGGGGTTTTTTCCAGTTGTCGAGGCCGTATTCTCTCTGCCATTTTCTGCCGTTTTTCATAAAATCGGAAAACATTGCATCCGACAGTGTTTTGCCTTTTTCATACAAATCATAGATATTATCCACATAGTAAGGAATAAAAGCACAGGGCGTTATATTGCCATTCCAGTCAACATAGACGTATCCACCGCTTCTGCCATAGGCGATACACCCTCTTGTGAGAACGCCGCTGTTCCAGAAATCGGCCAGACAGTATTTCTTTTCACTGAGCAGCTTTTCCCATTTTCTGTATAATTCGAGTCTTCTTTCAGGCGTAACCATTAAATCCATTTCGTCTTTTCCGCGACCGATGGGCATAAGCTGGAATTGCCACATATAGCAGGCGCCCTGCTCTTTGAAGTAAAAGTCATAGAATTCATCCGTCAGAAGTAAATCTGTGTTCTGGCTTGTCGCAGTCACGGAGATACCGAAGGGCACACCCGCCTTTCTTAGTCGTTCAAAAGTCCCCAGGATTTTCTTATGTACACCGGCGCCTCTTCTCTGGTCGGTTTTCTCTTCAAAACCTTCGACTGAAATTGCAGGTGTTGCATTTGCCGTTTCGGCCAGTCTTTGTGCGACCTGTTGGTTGATTAGCGTGCCGTTGGTGTAAACAAGGAACAACATATCGCTGTACTTTTGAAAGATATCAAGGAGTGTTTTGCCGTTGCTTTCATACATAAAAGGCTCGCCGCCGCTGATGGTTATAAACCTGCCTCCCCACAAGTCGTGGACCTCGCCGACTATTCTGTCAACTATTGCATAAGGCAGTGTGGCAGCGGTATGTGATGTTGAAGATGCATAGCAGCCTATGCAGTGCAGATTGCATTTTTGCGTGGGGGATAAGACTATAAAAGTAGGCGGCTCTTCGCCGTATTTTTGCTTGTATTTCTCGACCGCAATGCCGTAAGCATCGTCTTCACATATAAGGTTGTTTTGAACCAGAACATTTATGATTTTCTTGGTAACTTCCGTTGAGACATAACCTTTGTTCACATTCCTAATCACACAGTGCAGCATCGCCGATAAAAACTGGTATCTCCTTAGGGAAACTTCTCTCAAATCTTTTCCATCATCGATGACAATACTCTTATAGACGTAATCGTCAATTTTTTTGGCCAATAGTTTTCTGAGATGTTTGTGATTTACCATTTTGATTAGTTTAGGCGATATGACTTCGTCTTTCATTTTTTGCTCCCCTTCTTTTTTATCAACTTAATGATAAATCCTCGGTGCAAAAAAACGTTGAAGTATATGTATATTTATTGTTACACGGCTTCAGTCTTACCTCAAGCAAAAAAATACAAAAATTACCTAAACACCGCAATAAAAAACAAAAAAATTAAGGTTTTTCGGGCCGGGAAGCAGCGTTAGGGAACTCTCAAGCTGTAATGGCGACCAAGGCAGCTAAAATATAACAATAAAGGGCGAAAAATTTTAAGTTAGCGTTTCTCGCGGTTTTTATGAGCAGTTTCAGGGCGAATATCCCGACGATGGCGGCTATCAGGAATCCGGTTATGGTTGCGAGAGGGCTCAGGTTCGCCGGGTCGATATGCCTGATGTTTTTGACGGTTTGCACGGCGGCAGCGCCGACTATTGCCGGGACTGCGATAAGGAAGCTGAACTCGACGGCCCATCTTCGGCGAAGACCGATGAGTATGGCGACGCAAATGGTGGCACCGCTTCTTGAGATTCCGGGCATTACGGCGACGGCCTGGGCGAGCCCGACGACGGCAGCGGCAATTATACCGAACTGTCTTAGGCCAATTTTCGTTTTCTTTCTGTAGTCGGTTATAATCAGTAAAGTCGCTGTAACAAACCACATCCCCGCGACGGTGAGCAGCGAGCCGCGGGCGGAAACGAAATATTTTTCAAATAATAATCCGAGCACTGCGGTTACGGCGGTAGCTGCTGCGGCAAGTACGAGCAAATGCACAGAGGGGCTTTTTTTGTAAATACCGAGAGCAGAACCAGCGTATTTTCGGCAGTTTACGAGGTCCTTGATAAAGCCGGCGATGGACATTCTAAAGACGATAAAGATGGCCAGCAGCGTTCCGAGGTGAGCGGCAAGGTCGAATAGGAGCATTTCGGTTCTTTGCGGGTTAAGCCCGAATAAGTGTTCAAAAAGAACCAGATGTCCCGAGGAGGAAACAGGCAAAAATTCCGTGAGTCCCTGGACGGTACCAAGAAATGCAGCCGAGAATATGTTCAAAGATGAATCTCCGCTCTGCAGGCTGCTGTTTAGATGTTCAAGAGTCATTACTTTCAGGCATCCCAGCAGAAGCACCCCTGCATAGATACCGGCCATCAGGTCATCGGCAAGAACACCCCAGCCAGTGGGAAGTTTTTCAAGTTTTCGGATCGGCCAGGGCTTGACAATATCGAAAAGCCTGAAAAGCAAAAAGCCGAGTATCGTAACGATGGCAGCCTGTTTTTGCTCGATTGGAATCAACGAAAGCAGCAAAAACGCAGCCGCCTGGCCTGCAAATTCGTCGGCCACCACTTCGCGAGGGTCTCTCTTGCCGGTTGCAGCGCTCACCGCAGGGACAAATCTAATACAAACAACACTGCCTGCCAAAACCAAAACCACAAATACCGTCAATATTGATATAGCTGATGCACCGAAATAATGGCAGAAGAAAAAGATTATGGTAGGCGGCAGAGAACCGAATGTCCCCGGTGCCCCAGGCAGCAGCCCAAGTCCAAAACAAGATGCAAGCAGTCTTTTCATTGGTTAGTTCATTGTTATTAGTTGATTGTTCATTGTTGTCAGGATAACGTAAATCGTTATGAAATTCAACCATCTTGAACCTTTCGGAAAGTGATATTTGACAAACCGGCCGGAAAGTGAATAATACTTTAATGTGAGCAAAAAGTTCGAGCATAATGTTATTGCGATTGTTTATGATTTTGATGGCACGCTGACCCCGCAGCCGATGCAGGAATATACCATTTTACCGGAAATCGGTATCAGCGACGGAAAGAAGTTCTGGAGACAGGTCAATAAAGAGTCAGCACGAACAAATGGCGAAGCGATTGTGGCTTATATGCGATTGATGCTCGAGAAGTCCAAATCCAGACAATTTCCTATTACCGCTCAAAATTTGGAAAAACTGGCTAAAAGGATAGATTATTTCCCCGGTGTTAAAGCTTATTTTAAGAGAATAAATAATTATGTTGAAAAACAATTCGGCCGGGATATAGAACTTAAACATTACATAATATCAGCGGGTCTAAAGGAGATAATATCAGGAACCTCTATAGCTAAATATTTTTATAAAGTATTCGCTTCAGAATACTATTACGATGAACACGGAGCGGCAATTTTCCCGAATGTAATAGTGAACGACACCTTGAAAACCCAGTTCATTTTCAGGATTAACAAGGGCAAAGAAAACCTGAACGAAAACATCAATTCATATATGCCTGTACCTTTGCGGCCTATACCATTTCAAAACATTCTGTATATCGGCGACGGCTTGACAGACGTTCCGTGCATGACAGTAATCAGAAAAAACGGCGGATATGCTATTGCTGTTTACAAATCCAATAACGCCCCGGGCAAAAAAAACTGCGTGGAGCTGCTAAAGGCCGAGAGAGTAAATTTTATTGCTAAAGCAGATTATAGAAACGGCACCGAGCTTGACCGCCTGATAAAATTATTGTTGGCAAATATGGCCGAAGGAGTACGATACGGAGAGAAAGTCTTCGAACAGTCGCAAAAATACCGTTCATAAACAGCTTCAGGCATTACAAACGGGGAAGGTAGTGTTCTTTGCTGAGCTGTTTTAACTGCTCCAGAAGTTCGGCCAGACTCTGGCTGACGACATTCGTGTTACTGCATACGTTCATAAAATTTGTGTCACCGTCCCATCGCGGAACGATATGAACGTGCAGATGACCGGGCAGCCCCGCCCCTGCACAGCGGCTGAAATTCATTCCGACATTAAAGCCGTCAGGCTTTATCGCCGCCGACAGTGCTTTTTGGGATTCTCTGACAAGTTTGGTAAGCTCCAGAAGCTCCTCATCGGTTGCTTCGTCGAGTTCGGCAATATGACGGGCAGGCGCTATCAGTAAATGGCCGTTGTTGTAGGGGTATCGATTTATTACCACGATACTCTTGTCGGTCCGCCAGAGCACGAGATTTTTGTCGTCATCCTGCGGATTCTCTAAATTATGGCAGATAAAACAGCCGCTGCTTTCGCTCAGACTCTGAATGTATTCAGTCCGCCATGGCGCCCATAGATTATCGCGCCCCATTTCGGTTGCCTCCCTGGTTCTTATATCCTGCGGTAATTTTTAATCTTCGAGCAGCTTCATTATCAAATGTTGCTTTATAGTAATTTCCGGGTTGCCACTAATGCCCATTCGTAAGGAAGCCTTCAATTTGACATTGTAGTTATGTTCGTATTCTTCAATTTGGCCGGTGTCGATATTGAAAAGCTCTTTTCCATCACCGGTTAACTCCACGATTCTGTATCGCATGAGAAATCCAAACCTGCCGCTCATCTGGAATTTGCCTGTATAAGGTATCGGCCAGTCCTCTGGGACAGAGGAGGCGTGTGAAAAAGAGCATTTTATCACAGCCAGACGCCCTTTTTCTGTTTCGAGAATCTCATCGAGCGTGTATGTAACGTCCCTGGCCTGGCGCATCACCATCGGCATCGGTATCGACAACTTTGACTTCCAGCTTTGGCCTATCGAGACACCGTCAGCCGGTTTTTCTATACTGGCGACCGAATCCCAGAGGAACCATTGTGTTGTGATATAGTCCCAGAGCATATCCGGTTCTTTGATTCTGCCCTTTTCGGTCTCTGGCCTGAATGCCTTTTTCCCGGTCTGCCGGATTAGCTCGTATAGCTCTGAATTATCCACGATTTCGCCGGCGGGGTTAACGGTGAATGTGTAACTTTTGTTGCCGAAATGTACTACGGCGTCTCCCTTGGTCTTATTGGAACCTGGTTTCCGCGAGGCCCTTATTTTTTCACAGGTCGCCTTTATGGTTGTCAGTCCGTAAAGGTCAACCTTAACCGGCGTGTAGGCAACAGTTATTTCCACTGACTCAAAGTTTTTATCGACATTGCCCTTTTTCTCCGACGAGCCTGACGGCCAGCTGGTCTCGATTTCTCTGCTGGAGGTGAACGCGTATCTTAACGTCTGGTTCTCATTAAAATCTACGCTGAACAGTTCTTTTTTTTCTTTTTCTTCGACTGCTTTCCTGCAGCCTGCAAGAACGACAAGCGACAGGACAATGAAAATAGTTAGTGCTTTTTTCAACTTCAATCCTTCCATAAAAACACTTGTCAAATTTTTAACACCAATATTTTTTATACCCAGAAGAACCCTTTGATCATCCTTCCATCCGTGCCCAGCCTACGCCAGCACACACCATATGGGTGGGACCC
>Ga0180431_10005660_pt1 | contig 15142 bp, 27 predicted proteins | sample SS_ome_11_FD_132459 | JGI IMG/M metagenome (GOLD analysis project Ga0180431, IMG submission 132459) | Hypersaline lake sediment archaeal communities from the Salton Sea, California, USA - SS_1_MS_1 metaG | ecosystem: Environmental > Aquatic > Non-marine Saline and Alkaline > Hypersaline >... | reverse complement strand
TTTAGGGAGTTCTTAGTCTCTAAACTATATATAATTTGTGTTGAGGTAGAGGTAGGGGTACTCATGCAGCCTTTGAATGATATGCAAAGATCCATGAAATGGTTCAAGAAGATAGAACAGTCCAAGCTTCAAAATGAAGCCATAAATAAGGGTGAATATCATGCCCTTCTTATGATCTATCCTTATGGCTCTATGGAAAGGATAATCTTTAGGTTTGCATGGGAAACAGGAGCTAGGCCACTCGAAATTTCCAGATTAGCTCTCTCTAACTTTTCCGAAGATTTCCAAACTGTTCAATTTTGTACAGTTAAAGGCCAGATAGAAAGCAAGGTTAGGGAATGTTACCTTAGTAAAGGATTTGCTAGGGAATTAGAAGCCTATCTGGTTCATCTAATAAGCCCATACGGTTTTCTCTTTCCTAATCGGTATTTACAGCAGCCAGTCATAGCAAAAAATTATATGAACCAGGAAATGACAAGAAAACGCTCTTTATTATACCGCTTAACAAGAAACCCAAGATGGATTCAAAAAAACGATATAGGATATTATCTTTTACATCCTTACAGTTTTAGGTATGCAAAGATAAGGGGGCTTTTAGAACAAGGATACTCTATTGAAGAAGTGGCTCAGTATTTTGAGCATAGTAAGATTAACACAACGATGAAGTATGCTCGCTTTATGAAAATAAGTAAATTTCGCCATGCTGCTAATCTTGAGCCGGAAGTCAGCAGATTGCACATAGATATGCATCAAAAAGCCCTTTTAGATTTTATTAATTACACTATTGAAAATAATTAATCAAAAATATTTATTTATAAAGATTGGCATCTCGCTTTCGCAAGTTTTATATATACCCTAATTCTGAAAATATGTTAATAAGAAGTTCTACATTTGGCCTCTAGACTATGGGCCCGATGCTTAAGAACTTTGCTTAATATAAAAAATTAACGGAGGAATGATGGAATGGAGAAATCGGATTTAATAATCTTTCTTGGAAAAAAAGTTTTTCTTAAAGTTAGGGGCTTAGTCAGGGGAATAGAGGCGGTTATAACGAGGGTTTCTGATACTTCTGTATCTTATACTGATAAGTTTAGTGTGAGTTCAATCGCAAACCATGATCAGATAGAAAGAATAAGGGAATGGATTCCAGAAGATCAGAGGACAAAGTGATAGCATTGGAAGAGGTTACAGGTCACTCCCATAGGTTTGAGAGTGAAGCAGTAAAAGTTGAAGACCATACTATGCACAAAATAGTCACTTTGGGTGTCCCTAGACTAAAAATATTTTTCAGCATTTTCAGGAACGAAAGTGTCTCTCTGATCAGGAATTTGTTTAATAGTTATATGAGGATGCAGAAGAAGAAGAAGAAGAAGGATATGTAGTATATTATGAGGTAATGTCCGACTAAAGTCATGGGTATCCAGCAAACGATTATTATGACATACGAACAATACCTAAAAGCATGGGAGGATGATAAAGAATGAAAATACGACAAGGAGATGTGTTGCTTACTAAGATAAGTAAGTTGCCAAAAGGATTAGTGAAGAAGGACAAAGTGATAGCATTGGGAGAGGTTACAGGTCACTCCCATAGGTTTGAGAGTGAAGCAGTATGTGTCTTTAAGGACAAGAAAGGAAAGCAGTATGTAGATGTACAACAGGAAGCAGAATTAGTCCACGAAGAACACGAGAACTTACAGATACCTAAAGGAAAGTATGTAGTTAGTCCACAGAGAGAAGTGGATTTATTGGGACAAGTTAGACAAGTTATGGATTAGGATTAAAATGCTAACGAAACTGACCAAAGCACAAGAGAGGTTAATCCCTAAGATTAGAGAGAAGTGGCTTGATTCTTTCTTTAGATTAGAGTTTGACCAAAAGAAAGCGGAGAGTATGATAGATTGGGTATATAAAGATATAAACCCCAAAGTGATTAAGATATTTGTTGATTCTCCTTTAAGCGTGCAGTATGCCTATAATATGACTAGGTTGATTGCACAACAAAAGGATATGAGTCAAGTGGAGAGTCAAGTGACGGGTCAAGTGGAGAGTCAAGTGTGGAGTCAAGTGACGGGTCAAGTGAGGAGTCAAGTGTGGAGTCAAGTGGAGAGTCAAGTGAGGAGTCAAGTGAGGAGTCAAGTGTGGAGTCAAGTGTGGAGTCAAGTGTGGAGTCAAGTGTGGAGTCAAGTGACGGGTCAAGTGAGGAGTCAAGTGTGGAGTCAAGTGACGGGTCAAGTGAGGAGTCAAGTGGAGAGTCAAGTGGAGAGTCAAGTGTGGGGTCAAGTGACGAGTCAAGTGGAGAGTCAAGTGTGGGGTCAAGTGTGGGGTCAAGTGACGAGTCAAGTGTGGAGTCAAGTGAGGAGTCAAGTGTGGAGTCAAGTGACGGGTCAAGTGGAGAGTCAAGTGAGGAGTCAAGTGGAGAGTCAAGGTTTAGAGCTAGCTACATTCTGTTATTACTCAGAGTGTTGGGATAAATCTTGGTTGGCTTTTTATGATTATTTTAACAAGATTGGGATATTGAAGAACGCCGCTTTTGACAAGTATATTAAGCTATCAGAAGGCAATATGTTTATGTGGGTAGCATTGCAAGGCTATGCTATCGTAAGCAAACCACCGATAGTAATCTTAAGGGATGAACAGAATAGGATGCACAATATAGATAATTATGCCATACAGTTCAAAGATGGATATGGTCAACACTATATACATGGAGTATTCTTTTCCCCTGAATTATTCGATAAGTTTTTTGTGAAGAAAGATTTTAATTCAAAGGATATTTTGTCCCTAAGGAACGCAGAGCAGAAAGCAGTTTTGTTACAAGAATATGGTTTTGAATCTGTGATTAAGGATATTGATGCCAAAGTGATAGATGTTTACAATGGCAAGAGCCAGATTACAGGAAAGCCTGTGAAGTACGAGCTTATTGATTTCAAGATAGATGAATTGGAGTGCAGGGCAGTAAAAGTTGAAGACCATACTATGCACAAGATAGTCACTTTGGGTGTCCCTAGACTAAAGGAGACTGAAGACTGTTTAGGGGCTATTGCTTGGACATTCAATCTTACTAAGGAAGAGTATAAGCTTAAGATTGAAAGTTAGTAGAATGACATACGAACAATATATCAAGATGAATGAACTAAAACCGCTAACATTAGAAGATATCTACCAATTGAAAGGAACAGAAAGAACTATCGCCTTAAGCAGATGGCAGAAGCATAATCTAGAAAGATGGAAACAAGCGAGAAAGGAGATAAAATATTTTGAAAACAAAAAAAGAATTGCGAAGCGGATACATAAAGGGCTATGCCCTTATTGTGGAATGGAGAAAGAAAGAAATGATCGCTATGCTTGTTCGAAATGTGCAAAATCAAAATATAATTCACAAAAGAGAAAGAGGCAAAGAGAAAAATCGCAATCGAAAAAGAAGAATGGCAAAGAATGAAGTTCAATGAGATTTTTGGAATGATTGGACATCTGATGAAACGAATAGAGATATTGGAAAAAGTGATGGATAGGATGATTGAAGAGGAGAAGTCATCAAAAAAAGTCATCAAAAACCCCATTTTATTTATAAATAAACCATCAAAAAACACCGGAGAAGTCATCAAAGTCATCAAAATGAAAAAAACATAATTTATCGTCGATAAAACGCTTGTAAAAAAGAGTGAAAATCTTCTATGAAGTCATCAAAGTCATCAAAAAGTCATCAAAAATCGGAGAAGTCATCAAAAAAGACTGATGACTTGCCTACTATTTTAGCAGAAATCTATCGCTTTCTCAATGAAACACCTACTTCCAAATATGTTATAGAAAAGACAGGGAGAGATAAAAGGCTCGTCGCTAGAGACATAAAAAGGCTTATGAAAAAAGGCTATATAAAAAGGATTGATAGGGGCCTTTACAAAGTCATCAAAAATACTGAGGTGGTCGGTTCAAGTCATCAAAATCAGGGAAAATTCTTTAGGCTTCACAACTTAGAAATAAGGTTAAGGGTAAATGCAAGTCATCACAAAGTCATCAATTCTATGATTCTCAAGAATAAGCAGTTTTTCAATGTAAGGGGATTTGGGCATGTGGGCAACTATTTTGATCTTGAAGTAACCGGTTTAATCACAAAAGAGGGAATATTTCTGTCATACCCAGAGGGGTGGGAGCTTACAGCAGCTACAAAAAAGGAGTTATTCACTAATCTATATACGCTAATTGAAGAAACTATATCCAAATGGGAGCAGCGTTTTAAGCTTCATCTGTTCAAGGATGGAAGAATAAACTTTGATATCCGGAATATACATATAGCATATATTGAAGATGGGCTTGTCAGGGAGTTCAAAAAGAGCAATATTGAATATCTTGCTATAAAAGATGATCAAGATGGAAAGATTAGATTTTTAATTGATATGAGCAAAGGATTCCCTGAACTAGAAGCTGTACATCCCTTAAAGGCCTTTTCAGACTGTGATGAGATAGAGTTTTGGGGCAATACAATTAAGGATGGTAAGTATAGAGAAATGTGCAATAGATATGATAATTTTTTTTCTGAAGGTTCTCTCTCATTAAAGCATATCCTTGACTTGCTTGAAGAACAGGCCATAATTTCTAAAGATACAGCCCATGAGCTGAATATTCTACTCAAAACCATGAATATAAAAGAGCCTAAAGATACATCTATGGTGGATTATTTTGGATAAATGTGCAATCTATATAAGGACATCAACTGAGGAACAGACACCAGAGCTGCAGCTCCGGCAATGCCGGGAAATAGCGGGGATATCTGCATTAGTATTTAAGGACCAACAGAGTGCCTGGAAAGAACATATAGAAAGGGATGCTTTTAATGAGCTTAGAAAAGCAATAAAGGCCAGAAAAATAAGCAATCTCTTTGTATGGGATCTAGACAGGGTATATAGAAATCGGGTTAATTTAAGGGATTTCTTCGTTTTCTGTAAGGTCTATGGTTGCAGAATACATAGTATAAGGCAGCGATGGCTGGAAGATATAAATAACATTCCAGAACCATGGAATGAAATTGTCTATGATCTATTAATTAACATAATGGGATGGATCGCTGAAGAAGAAAGCAGCAAAAAAAGCGAGAGAGTAAAGCTGGCCATAACCAAAAAAGGCAATAAAACCTATTCAAAGTATGGAAAGAAATGGGGTAGAAAACAACTCAGCACTTTTAAGAAAAATAAGATCAGAGAACTCTCTAATGCTGGAGAGAACTATAGGGCCATCAGCAAGAAAGTAGGGGTTTCTTTGGGAGTTGTTCATAAAATATTAAGGGATATTTCAAATAAAAAAATAGCTATAAGGGGGTCTAATTAAATCAGTCAATTAATGAACAATGAACACACCAGAATATCACCTAAAGAGGCTCTTAAGCCTCAAAATGGAGATTCAGGAACTAGAAGAAGAGAACAATAGAAACAGAGAGATATGGCAGGATTTAGGAGCATTAATAAGGCATACAAGCCAGAAGATAGGAGAAAAAAAGAGAATGTTGTTTGAGATGATCTAAGTGAGCATTAAAGATAATATATTAGATGCGCTTATTATAATCTGTATTATCTTATTTGCTGGCTTATCATGGGTTTGTTATGGCGACTTGGACAGAAGGCTAAACGAGATATATCCTAAGCTATTAGAGCCAGGCTTTAGGATTAATATCTCAAAAAACAGTACAGGCTATAGGGATATTATATTTAACTGCGCTTATGCAAATGACCTTAAGGAATCTGTAAGATGCCTAAATAATGAGATAAAGCAGATCTATTCCTATAATATAACCAATGATTCATTATCTTTAAGTTTTGATGAGTTGAAGCAGAGAGGGGGTGACTGCAAGGATTGGACAGAATCATACGCTTTCCTTGCGAGGAAGCTGGGCTTTAATACAACAGGATTAAAGATTAGATCTGGTCCTAATTCAGCTCATGTATTCTTGATTATATATAATGAAGAAGGCTATTGTACAATAGATCAAACTCAATATTCTTGTTTTAAGTATGGAGGTAGATAAATATGGAATTGATAATATATGATGGTGCGGAAGAAACAAAGAAATCTAAGCTAAAAAACTGGATTGAAATAGAGAATGAGATAAAGGCCTTTGCTCAAAAGAAAAATAGCCATAAGATAGATTTTGAAGTGAAAGGCAGCGCAAGACTAGAATTTGAGATTAAGATAAATAAATTTCAGTTTGAGTAAGATGTCAGGTTGGAGGCATTGGTGTCCTAAAGGATGCGGGAAGAGTGTAATCTATCTGGGAAACTGGCATGATAGCAAAAGAGAAGGAATATTCTACTGCCAAAGATGCGGCAATAGATTCAAAAAAAGAAGCAAGGAATTATTTCTGCTTTGATTCAAAATACTTCTCTAGCCTTTTTAATGCTCCCTTATCAAAATATGCCTTTCTTCCGATGGTTTCAGCAGAGTTTATATTGAACCTATGCACAAGCTGCCTTATGTATTGCTCTGTCCTATTCGTTTCAGAAGCAAGGGCCTTATAATCAAGCAGCCCCCTCATATTCACTTCTGCTTCTTGTCTCTCTTTCTCCTTTCCAAAGTTGCTCAGGATCTCTAGTTTTTTGGCCCTTGTAGGAGGCAGGTTCTTGAAGTGCGACTGGAACAAAGGAGAAACCATCCCATAGCATGCTTTTCTCCTTGCGCTTGGCAGCTTGCTATACCAATATCTTATCCATGATAGCTGATCCATATCATACACATCAAAATTCCCGTAGTTTATTGTCATCTGCCTGCCATGGCAATGTATGGCCCCCCTTATGATCTCATCATCAAACAGCCGGTTATCCAATATATTGAAATTAGGCAGGCAAAGCAGAACTATAATCTTGGCAGACCTGATCTTTTGAAACAATTTAGAAAGCTGATAATTGAACCATGATAATGTGGAGGCCTTAGAGTAATCCCCTGCCTCATCATATATCAGCACAGGCAGGTTCTCTCTTTTACACTTATTGAACTTGCTTATGAAATCCACCCCACCTAATCCGATTTGCTTATGCCCTCTTACGCTTAAATCTATGGGAGGCAGCCCCTTTCTTTTGTTATGGTGGTCTGCTATATGAACAGCCAGAGTAGTCTTTCCTTGTCCTTGGCCGCCATCTATCAATATCACAGAGGCCATATTGATATCTATCCTTTTCTCTGCCTGCTCATCCAGGCACTCTGTAAACTCATCCCTGCTCCATGGATAACCGTTTTTATATAAATTATTAATATCCATGTGAGATATTAGAAGCCTCCCATGTCTTTTTTGTAAACTCTTTGGTATCAAGCCTTGTCAGCTTAAGCCTATCTAACAGCCTATTGAACTTTATGATTAGCCCCCTTATATCTTCTTTGTTGCCGTTCTCTATAATATCAATAATCTTCTCTTTGCTTATCTTTTCATCAGCCCAATGCCTCTCTATTATAGGCTCTATGATCAGATACCATTGCTCTAAAGCTGCTTTTACTTTAGTGATTGGCGTGCTTGAGTTATGAAAATCTTTCTCTCTGAACAATCGCCAACTATCTTCAGTATATGCCTTGTTCTGCAGCAGATATATCCTCATTACATCCTTAGCCGGCGTTGCTACTGTTGTTTCGTTGTCAAAATCTACCATTTTGCATTAAGGGGGGGTATAATTGTAATTAAAGATATGTTACTATTGTGACAAACTCTTATCATAGCAACCTCATCTTTCCTTTATATCCTTTCTTGTATAATCCAAATCTCAAAATTATATAAAATATAAGCCAATGATAAAAAACCATAGGAGAGAGCACTATAAGCCCTGGCACAAACCATGTAAGCATAAATCTCCCGGTAAATATAAATCCAAAAATCCAGAAGCCTAAGCCGAATAAGAAATAAGGAGGGTAGAGTGTTCTTATATAAATTATATATTTAACTCCATCCATCTCAATCACCTTTCCATCAAAAAAAGGTGTCTTAGACTTATGCCCCAGCCTAGAATTAGTCTCTACCATAAACTTATTTACTATCTCTGATTCTTCTGTCTCTATTCCAAATACTGCCATCTTAAATATTAGCGGGAGTAGGAACTGCCGCTGCTGCTGACTTGCACTCTGCGCACTTCCCGCATATCCCCATTATCTGCTCTAGGACCTTGCTATTATTATATAGGAAATATAAAGATACTCCCACAAGAATACCAAGTATGACCAACGATATTAAGATGATCTTTTCTTTACTAGGCTCCTTTGCTTCTATCGCAGCAGCCATAAGCTCATCAAATCTCTGCGGATCATAGCTCTGTATGCCGACAAGACTAGGCTCCAGCAAGCAGTTCTTATCAGGATCTATATCTACTCTCCAACACCCCATGCTTTTATAGAACACATTCTTGCCCTCTGGCAAGGCTATCCTATTTACAAAAGATCTGCCTTCTTTCTTATCCTTGAACTTCAGAAACCCCCCCTCTGTAAAGCCTACCCTATAGGTATAGTTCGGGATAGATCTCTTTTCAACCAGTATCCTGCTGCCAAAGCTCAGCTTAACCCTTATAAATTTCCAGAAAAAACCCTTCTGCATGAAGCTGACTATGAATATGGCTAATATCAGCACAACCCCATAGTATATTGCCTGTGTAAATATTGGCGACCACATCAGTATTCCCCTCCCCCTTTCTTTCCACCAAACAATGCCCTTTTCTTAGGCTCTGTCTCTTCTTTTGTCAGATGCTCATATAAGCTATTTCCCTCTTTTCTGAAAAATCCCCCTCTGCTTTGAGACAGCTCCAGCTCTGTCGCTACATTGGCAAGAGCGATGACATGAGACTTTTTAAGGCCAAACTGCAATACTCCATGAGCTATCTTCGCCCATCTCTTACAGTAATCATATTCCCCGCCAAATCTGCTAAGATTACCCACCCTAAAATCCCTGGTGAAAAAAGATAATGTCTCATATTCGCTTCTCTCTTCAGCTATGAGAAACCTTATCTTAACTTTCTTCCCATTCTCATCCTTTTCTTCTTCATGAAACAACGGATTGCCTTTCTCATCTGTCTTGATTTTAGTGTTCTTGAGAAGATCTCTTATCTCTCTGTTTTCCCAATCCTGCCCCCAAAGAGGATTAGCAAGCATAGCGTTAAAATCCAGCTCATTTATAGGCATGCTTCTCTGTCTTGCTGCTTCAGTCATTCTTCAGCCTCTACATTAAAATCCTTTTCTATAATAGCCCCCTCATGCTCCATGTTATCTATAACCTGTTGTTTGATATTCTTTAATTTTACAAATCTCTCAGCAGTTCCAGTCAGCCTCAGTTCCATTGTTTTTGGCTCTTCTTCAACTATAGAAATAGAATAACCCATCCTCTTTGCCATAAACCTCCCTTCCCTTGATTTTTGGCTATCAATCATGTTTTTAGTGATTGTTGCAGCTCCTTTCTCAGTCAATGCTATCACCTTAATCTTCTTCATCTTCTATCCTCTCTAACATTTTTTTATATTTTGATGGGATTCCGATATCTATTTTCCTGCCCTGGTTATGTATAAAATGATTTAGGCAGATGCCCAAGATAACCAAGCTTATGGATGTAAATATCAACCCGCGGATATAAGGCGGCTCAGGCTGGCCATATTCTCCATAAGGCAGATGCCTCATCCCGCACCAATCACAAGCATTTCTGGCCGGCTTTAATTCTCCAAACATCCATGTCTTATACTGAGCATCATATACCGGATTTTCGCAGCCTAATGTATTTTCACACTTAAAATAAAAATGCTTGCCTGTATCAAAATCATTTATATAAAATATATAACCTACAAACCCCAAAAGAATGATTATTACTCCCCAGAATATTCTCTTATCCCAGATATACCCGGATTCAGTCACTCTTTTGATTTCCATTTTTCGCTTTTGTATATATAAGGAACCCCCAACTCGTTCCTAAGAAACTTATCGCATGCAGCAGATATAAAACTGCTCATGTTGATCTGAAATTTCTGCTTTTTTCTGTAGTCATCAATAGCTCCTATAAGATGCTCATCCATAGTTACTGTAACGGGTTTTTTCATATTATTTTCATATTATAATATTATATAAATAATTATGTAATAAATTATATAACTCCTTATAAATCATATCTTCTTATATAAAGTTTATATAAGTGATAGATATAGTTGCCTCTGAGGAGGTGAAAAGAATGGCTAATATGCTTACAGGAATAATCTCTATTACTATCTCTGCTGTAATCCTTGCGAATGTATATATAGTGACTATCAAAGAGACAAATACGTCGCAATTTACATCAGCAGAAAGTGCGATGTGGGGATTGCTAACCTTGATCGGTATTGTCGGTCTTGTATATGGCGTGCTCTCAATATTCGGGCTAGCGTGATTGCCATAAGAAAATGGCTAATATGCTAACAGGGATAATAAGCATAACAATATCCGCTGTAATTTTGGCGAATGTCTTTATTGTAACATTAAAAGACATGAACCAGAGCTACGCATGCACCCAATGGAACGGAACTGCTACCGTTCCTGCAAGCTGCGCTTGGGGAACCAGCGAGATTGCGATGTGGGGCTTGATCACCTTGATCGGTATTGTTGGCTTATTGTATGGAGTGCTCTCAATATTCGGGCTGGCATAAACGAGGAAAAATCAATGATTTTAGAACTGTGGGGATTGCTTGTATTCATCAGCCTAATCTTAGTTGTTATCGGGCTGCTGAAGCCAGACCAGACCGCACAGGCTATCATTGGCTTCTTTTTTCTTTTTCTTTTAGCTTTGCCGATGCTTCAGGGAAGTGTGCAAGTTGAAGAAGGCATAAATCAGACAACTAATTTTTCTTATGATAGCAATGGGAGTATTACAGCAAGCTCTCAATCCTTAGATTATTCTTATGATTATTGGGATGATTCCACCTCGCATAATATAGGCTTTTGGATGGCAGTAGGCTCTTCTATCGGCTTCTTTGGGGTGTTGTTTTCTCTGGATAAGGTAAAGATGACCTGGAATAGATGGAGGGGGAGAGACTGATGCCATGTAAAGTTAAATTCAAGAAAAACGGAGTTTTTGATATTAAGATAGACTTTGAAAAAGAACATATCTTCGATGGAGAAGTGCCTGCAAAAAAAATCGATGAGCTTTTTAACTCAATCAGGAGGAAATTCGGATAATGGGAGTTCAGCAAGAATGGAAAAAAAAGTTTAGTGAAAGGGGGGTTACGCAGCCAAAAGAATCTCATGTAGTTGTTCCTGCCGGAGGATCTTATAAAGGCAAGTCCATAGGAGAAGCATATACTTCCATAAGCAAAGCAAGGGGGGGAGGCGGAGGCGGCTCATCTCCATCTATAGCTGAATTAGCTGAATCCGGGCAGCTGCAGGAAGAGATACAGGAAAGAAAGGCAGCGCAGGAAGCTGCGCAGAAAGAAGCAAGGGAGCAAGAAAAGCTGGCCAAGGCAGCTGAAGAAAGGCAGCAAAGGCTTATAGAAGCTGCAAAAAGAGAAGAAGAAAGGATAATACAGGGCAGGGAAAGGCCAGCAGAACAGGCTGCAAGGATAGCCAGGATTACTAAAGGAAGAAAAGAAACTCCCTTTGTAAAGCTTGCAGAGCAAAGAAGAAAAGAGCTCTTAGAAGAGGCAGGGCCAGAAGCAAAGATGGCCCATTATCCGCAAACATTTATAAAGGAGAAAGGAACTGTAGGGGTTATAAGCACGCAGGTGGAAGGTGAGCGGAAGGATGGCGGTTTTTGGACAGCCAATAAAGAAGCGGATCGGTTTAGGGGTTTTAGCAGCGGTATTGGTGCTAGTGATTTTTATATTAATCCAGAACAGCCCCCTAGCACTAGCCAACTTATTAGTAGTTCTGACGATAGCTTACTTCCTGGCAAAGAGCAAGCTAAAGAAAAAACAGATATCGCAAAATTTAAGCAAGAAATAATCAAGTTTAAAGAAGCAGAAGCTCAATACTTTGATTTTGTTTCTCCATATACAAAAACAACTGAAAAGATAGGGAGTGCTCTAACATTTGGCTTCGGTAAGCCAAAAGAAGAAAGAGGATGGAAAGGAACAGCTCAATATGCTATCGAACAAATATTAAACTTTCCTGTGAGTGCCGGATATCTAATTTTATTTACTGGAAAGAAAGCAGAATTAGTGGGAACCGGATTAGGTTTAACAGAAACAAGAAAAAGCACCATAGAAGAATTAGGATTTGGTGCTCCCAAAAGAACATTACAACAGTTTATACCCACATCTCCAGAAGGATTAGCAACTTTAGGAACTACTGTTACTTTTGGAGTATTAAAAGCCAGAGCTCAAATAAAAGCAGGCAGAGCTCCAACAGTAACCGAAAAAATAAATCTTAAGTCTAAAATATACAAGCCTCCAGTAGAAGAAACCTTAAAGACTGCTACAACAGGAAAGAGAGGCACTATTCAGACTATAGAAAAAGGCATATTAGCAAGGAAAGAAGGACCTGTAAAGTTTGAATACCCAAGGCGACAAGTAGTAGAAAAAGTTAGGGGAAAATCATCATCTTCTGTTACAGTTTCAAAAGGCACTATAGAAAACATAGGCAGGAACTTAAAGGTCAATACTGTTCAGGTAGGCAGAAATGTTTACGGAACTATCCGGGGAGGGAAATATGATATTGTTTTCCAGAAAACACCCAAGGGAAAACTTAAGGTTACTTATCTAGAGAAGCCAAAAGTCAGAGGAAAGTTTGGAAGGGAAATCGAATCTTATCTAAAAGAAAAATATGGCTATGAAGAGGCCATAATCAAAAAGACCAAAACAATTGATTATGAGCCAGAAAAGATATCTGTCCAAAAGACTATCGGCCTAAAAAAGACAGACCTTAAGCAAATTGATATAGGAAAGAATATAGAAGGAGAGATCACATACGGAACAAGGATTAGGCAAAAGCTAGGCGAATATAAGATAATCGGCAAATCTAAAGAATTTATTAAAGGCAGAGACATAAAAAAGACTGTTGCTGGAAAGGCAGAGAGCAAATTTCAACAGATGGATATAGCAGGCAAGCAATACGAAATAGTCACAACTGGCAGCGGAAAGATTATTACAATTAGAGAGCCAGATATTAAGTATGCGATTCAGCCTTCTTACAAGCCAAATATAAAAATCTACGATTATGATATTAAAGTAGGTGGGGTAGAACCCATTATTGAATATATCCATAGGCCAAAATTAGTAACTCAGAGAAAAACAGCCTTTGCTTCCGAAATCAAATATACATTTGAACAAAGCAGAATCAAGCCTATAAAATTAGCCAGGGTAAGCTTTGAAGAATTCAAGATAGACTTCCAAAAGCAACTCTATGAGATGAAAGGAGATATTCTTATAGATCCTTTTAAGTTAGCTATAGCTAAACAGAAGCAAGTAATTGTAGAAGCACCAAAACCCCACTTCACAATATACGAGCCGAGAACTCAACCACCTATATCAGGAAAACAGCTGCTTCAAATAACGCAAGAACCAAGCAGAATCAGCATCCCGCCTATCATCTACCAAGAGCCAGATATTAAGCAAGAATTGCCAAGCATCACCATATCGCCAAAAATAGAGAGGGAAAAACAATTACAAAAGCCAGAAACTAGAATAATATCCATATCACAGATAGAGATTAAGCCTAAAACAGAAATCAAACCCAAATCCGAAAGTAAAACAGAAATAGAGATTAAGCCTAAAACAGAAATCAAACCCAAATCCGAAAGTAAAACAGAAATAGAGATTAAGCCTAAAACAGAAATCAAACCAAAGGTAGAGGTTAGGCCACAAACAAAAACAACAACAAAGGCTACATCTCCAGTCTCTACTTATCCAGTAATTCATTTGGCTTATCAAACTTCGAAGATACTTAAACCTCATCAATTCTCAATGGCTTCAAAACGTGCTAGAGATCAATACTCCATCCTAGTCCGCCGCAGAGGCCGCTTTCTTCCCATCGGCACAGCCAAAACACAGAAAGAAGCATTTAGGAGGGGAGCTTTTGCAGTTGACATCTCAGCAGCAGCAAGCTTTAAGATAGAGCCCATCGGAAGAGCAGAGCCCATCAAAAAATCACCTTTCGCTTTCCTATCTCCCAGAAGATTCACAAGGGCCAAAAGAGAGCCTGGCGTCTTTGTTGAGAAGCCTAGATTTAGGATCTCAACTCCCGGAGAGAAAGGAGAGATAACTGCAAAAGGATTATTCACCCTTAAGCAGAAGAAAAAAACAATATTTAATATATTTGGAGGTTAAGAATGGGATTTTTTAATGTATTGGGAAGATTTAATGAGAAGAGAGAGAGAAAGAAAGCTACAGCTGCAGGCATAAGCCAGGCAGACTATGACAAATACCAGGTAGAAAAAAAGAAAAGGCTATTTAGAACAGAACAGAGATTAAAGCGAGAGAGAGAAGAAAAGGCCTTAAAAGAAAAATATAGCCGGTCAAAGCCTACTATAAGCTCTGTTTTAAAACAGGCCAAAGAAAGAAAATCTAAAGGAAGGGCCATACTGACAGGAAAGAGAATATCATCTGGCCCTAATCTAGGCCTAGTCAGAGATCCTTTTGAGAAAGACAAAGAGAACCCATGGACATCGGATTCAAAAGACAAAAAAAACCCATGGCTTGATTAAAGCATGCAGAAAAAAGCGCAAGCTGGACCTATAGCATTTATTGTCCTGATCTTAGTAGTTGTAGTTGTCTTATTTGTCATTGGAGGAGATATAACTTTCTTTTGGCAAAATGCAAGCGAAACAGCAGGTCTGACAGGAATCGAGGCTTTTGTTTATGATAATCCCTTATTGATCATGTTTATAGGCCTGATCTTAGGAATAATAGGATGGATGTGGTTTGGTGGCGGCTAAAATATATATAATCATGAGTATATTACTGATAGGTATAGCTTTTGCTGTGACAAAAGATATAACCAGTTTTGATAATCAGGATAACCCGTTTAACATAACCTTTACTGGCGATGGTTATTACTTCCAGAATCAAAGCAACATTGATTCGGCTTCAATCTTAATAACAAACCAATACTATCTTTATAATTTTACCCATGTAGAAGGCACAGGAGGAAAGGTACATTATATAGATACTTCAGGGAACTATGTTAATGTAACTATGCCATCTTATTGCACAGATGAATCCGATATCGTTATCGTA
>Ga0180431_10005656_pt1 | contig 15151 bp, 13 predicted proteins | sample SS_ome_11_FD_132459 | JGI IMG/M metagenome (GOLD analysis project Ga0180431, IMG submission 132459) | Hypersaline lake sediment archaeal communities from the Salton Sea, California, USA - SS_1_MS_1 metaG | ecosystem: Environmental > Aquatic > Non-marine Saline and Alkaline > Hypersaline >... | reverse complement strand
CTTGAGCGAACACCCCCGGTCGTGGATCGAGACCTGGGTAACCCGGCTGATTATCGCGTTGCCCACTTGAGACACCCATCGCCGTATAAAGGGTTCCTGGCGATTGACGCGCCAGCCGGCGACAATGTCAAAGTCTCCCTCCCGGAGCTTTTCCATCAAATGCGAGATGTCAGCCGGATCATTTTGTCCATCCGCGTCCAGGGTGACGACCAGGTTACCGCGGGCGTAATCAAAGCCTGCGGTAAAGGCCACCGTCTGGCCAAAATTTCGACGAAACTGGATCACTTTGACGTGGTCGTCACCGGCGTGCAATTCTCGCAACACGTCATAGCTTCCGTCGGCACTGCCATCGTCCACAAAGATGATCTCGTAGCGCAGGTCAAGAGCTTGCAAGGCATCGACGATTTCCTCGTACAATGGGCGCAAATTATTCTCTTCGTTGTAAACAGGTATAACGACAGACAAGTCGATTTCTGGCAACGTATTTTCCAACTCTAACCCCGATGACTTCCCTTTATTCACCGGTACGCAACTCCTTCGTCCCCTCCAAAGCATACAACAACCCACCAAGCAGGCCGATCACCAAATTGGTCAGCGTGTAATTTGCGAGCGACATTGCCGCAGCGGCGGTCTTGGATATGCCTAGCGGACCGAACAACAAAACGTAGGTCTGCTCGCGAACGCCGAGGCCACCGATTGAGATGGGCAAAGCCAAAGAAAATGAAATAATCGGCGTAAACAGCACAAAAATGCCCAACGGTTGATCTATGTTCAGACCCTTGGCAATCAACACGTTAAAGAGGATCAGCAACAGGTCGAAAACCAGAGATACCAGACATGCCTTGCCCAATGCCCGGTACCCCAACCGGGACACCGAGCGATAAAATCGTTCCAGCTTTTCCTGGCCGGGCAAACGCACTTTGCTACCCAGCCATGGGACCAAAGGTGTTCCCATCACCAGCCAGCCTCCAACCGCTCCCCCCAGCGTTCCCAGAGCAACTATGGGGGCCCACCCCTCGGGGAGCAGGGTATAGCTAAAGGGCAAGGCCAACAAAGCCAACACAAAAAGGACCCAAAGCCCCGTGGCGCGATCCACCAACGTCGTGCCGATCGCCTCAGGCGCGCGCCGGGTAGAGCGCGCAAGTTCGGCCATCTTGACCGCATCTCCCCCCAGACCGGTGGGCAAAAATATGTTAAAAAAAGCACCCACAAAATAGAGGTACACCAGTCTTTTCAACGGCACCGTCATATCCACCGCCTGCAGCAATACCTGCCAGCGCACGGCTCGTAGCGCCGTGCCCAGGATCATCAACATCATGGCGACGATCAGGTACGCCCACCGTGCCTGGCTCACAACTTGCCACAAGCGTTCCAGGTCCACCTGAAAGACCAGCAGATAAATCATCAAGCCGGCACTGACGACAATTTTAAGGACGTTAAACAATTGCTTTCTCATGAGCTTCTCTCAAAGGCAAACCCTATTTTAGCAGCAAGGAGACCCTGACACAACTCGCGCGTACACATCATCCAGCGAGCGGCAGGCATTTCGATAGTCGTACTTTTCTTGCACCAGGCGCCGTCCATTGGTGGCCAACCGCCGTCCTAAATCAGGATCGTTAATCACCCGCAGCACCTCGGCAGCAAAGGCTTCCGGCGTGTCGCCTACCAGGATGTCCTGACCGGGTGTGACCTGGATGCCCTCATACCCCAACGTCGTGGACACGATAGGGATGCCCTCGGCCAGAGCGTTGAGAATTTTCACCCTCATGCCTCCCCCGGCCAGCAGTGGCACCACCATGACTGCCGCTCGTCGCTGGTAGGGCGCGGGGTCTTGTACATAGCCGGTAACATTGATCCCCAGGCCGGCCTCGTTGAGAGCAAGCAACTCGTCCGGCGGGCGGGAGCCCACCACGTCAAACTGTACGTCAGGCCGCTCCTGGCGGATGAGCGGATAGACCCGGCGAACGAACCAGTTCACCGCGTCAATGTTGGGCGGCCAATACATGGTGCCAATGTGCAAAATGTGGCGGGGTTCTGTCTCCCTGTCGACGACAGCCACCTGATCCGTGTCAACGGCGATGGGAATGACAACAATGTCCACAGGATGGCCGGCGGCCTCTTGCAGCGCAGTCTTGTCCTCGTGACTGACGGCCAACACCGCATCAAACTGGCGCACCATCCGGCCTTCGTACGACTTTAACAGCCTCCAATCGCGACCCAGCAGCCATTTTTTCAGACCCGTTTCCATTGTCAGCCACAATCGCTTGTAAAGCAGCCACAGGGCATTATGAGCGTCGAGGACCCTGAACCCAACCGGCACACGCCCGGCGTATTGCCCCATGTTGAGTTGATCGGCGTGCGCCACGTCAAAGTGCTGTTCAGCACTCAGACGATCGATGAGGTCGCGCATCGCTTTACGGTCGTCACGAAGCATCAAGAAAGGCTGCTTTCTAAGGAAACTCCAGATCATGTACCAGGCATCTCGTATCGCACTGCGCTGCATAGGCACGGTATGCACCGCCTGGCAATAGTGCTCCAGGTGACGGATGTGTGCCGATTGATCGCCCCGGACAAACGAGACCAGGGTCACATTGTGATTTTGGGCCAGGTACTTGATCACGTTATAGGTTTTGATCTTGGGCCCACTATCAGGTGGGTAGGGCAAGACTTGGGTAAGAAGTAGCACATTCACCTCAGCACCCTCTCATAAATATCCATCATCTCTCTGCCAAATCGCTCCCAGGAGAACTGATTGGCTCTCTCTAATGCTTTTCGACTCAGTTCATCTCTTAGAACGTTATCGTCCAGAACACGTTCTATAGCCTTGGCCAAAGCGTCAAAATTAATGGAATCTACCAACAAGGCCGCATCACCCGTTACCTCTGGAATCGAAGAATTGTTGGCTGCTACCACAGGTGTGCCACAAGCCATAGCCTCTAGCGGTGGCAAGCCGAATCCTTCGTAATGCGAGGGAAAAACAAAAAGTGTCGCTGCATTGTACAGTAAAGCTAAATCTTTGTCCGAGACGCGCTCCAAAAATCTCACTTGTTCATGGAGACCCAAGCGATCTATCAGGCTCAACAATTCTTGCTGAAGAAGACTGTGTGTCCAGACAATACCTAGCTGATAGCGCAACCTTTGCTCATACGGCAGTCTGGCATACGCGCTTACCAGACCCAACATATTCTTTCTTGGGTCCGCAGAACCTATGCCCAGGATGAACTCTTGACTCAACCCGTGTCGACGACGAACATCTTCCAATTGGACTTTACTTCTGATAGGCTTAAAGATCATCTTGACAGCAAGTTGAACAACAGACACTTTTTCTGGAGGAATGTTCAATTGATTGACTATGTCTGCTTTGGTCGCATGAGAACAGGCAATGATGTGCCGGGCACGTCGAGCTGCCCACAGAGGAATCCACCTGTTGTACAGCCACATAGCCCATCGCTTGGGGGAAAAACCTTCCCGCGAGCTGAGAGACCCAGGTCGAGCAGTCAGCCATATTGTATCGTGCAAGGTCAGTACAAAAGGACACCGACTTCTCAAAGCAGCCGTAAGGCAGGGAAAGTGCATCAAGTCGATGTGGTCTTGAGCGATACGCTTGGGCAGACCAATTTGTTCCCTCATTGGCATTGCCAATACAGAAGGCCTACCTTCCACAACTCGATAGGCAAAGTTTCTTTTCTCAGGCAAGATTGCCTCAGCTGGGGGGCGGTCTAGATACAGCACACAAGTGTTGGTGTTGTCGATTAGGCTCAAGGCCTTGACCAGGTTCTCAGTATATGTTTTGAATCCTCCAGCCTGAGGATGGGTAAGAAACCGTGCATCGATTCCAATTTTCATAACTCAACGCTCCCACTCTGTTCTCTGCACCTGATACAGTTCCCTGGCCAACGTCAAGTGCCGTCTATACAAATGTTTTTGCGGAGAGTTTGTTTTCTTTAAGAGCGAGAATGCAGCCAAGCCCCACCCTTTGGCCAATGAACTAATGATGAGCAATATGTGCAAAAGTTCTTTGCGAAGCGAGCCATAGTGCTTGCCAAAGAAACGCAGTTTGCTCCGATAAAGTTGTATCAACATTTTTTCACTGGCTCGCCGACTACTGCCTCCCCCAAAGTGTATCACTTCCGCACCAGGCAAGTAGCAGACTTTCCATCCACTTCTTGCCATCCGAAAACACCAATCCGTCTCCTCAGAGTACATAAAAAAGTCTTCATCCAGCAACCCAACTGTCTTGATAGCCTTCCGCCGAGCCAGCAGGCAAGCCCCCCCTACCCAATCTACTTCATAGGCCTGTCCACCTGCCATGGGCCGCCGCTTCCGAATGTTACGCCCTACCAACTCTGACCACAAAGTGGGAAACTGTGCCCAAGAAGGCTGCAAGCTGCCATCGGCATTGAGCAGTTTGCAACCCACAACCCCAACCTCGGGATGTTGGTCAGCGAAATAAAACATTGCTTCCAACGCTTCTGGTCGTGCTATCGTATCGCTATTCAATAACAAGACATATCGCCCCTGGCTTGCAACAATACCCTGATTATTGGCTCGAGCAAACCCCTCGTTCCCCTGGTTTTCAATCAGCCGTACCTGGGGGAAATGCGCCTTTATCATCGCCTGGCTGCCATCGGTAGAAGCATTGTCTATCACAATGACTTCAAAATCCAGATGGCTTACAGTGTCGTACACTGACTGTAAACATTGGGCCAGCAAATCTTTGGTATTCCAATTGACGACCATAATGGACAAATCAATCATGACTCACCTCAGAGATCTTGTCAGCGATACAAATGTTATTCAGGGCCAACATTCCACCGAGCAACACCCAACTGTACACAGCATAATCAAAGCCAGAAATGGTCTGGGTATAGACAAAGGGAAAGAGCCAGTCACCCAATCCCATAGCCACGACACAACCTGCCCATCCAGCCAAAGTAGTTACGGCAAATCCCTCTTTAAAACCTCCATTCCCCTTTAGACGACTACAAAGCTTGTAACCTGTCCATCCCAGAGCGCCAAAGAACCACAGACAAAAGAACAATCCAACAATGCCAGTTTGGGAGATGACATCGATGTAATTGTTATGGGTAGCCATCGCCTCGCTAGGAAAGTAGGACATATAGTAAGCAGCGTAACCTGCCGGTCCTGTCCCAAACAGGAGGTGCTTGCCCGTCACCCGCCAATTGTGCTCCCAGGCCGCCATGCGCGTGTTACCGCTCTCTTCGGTCTCATCAGCCAGAACAGTTCCCGTGTAATATTGCCAATTTAGCCCCAGGTATACGACCATTAAAAGAAGTAGAATGAGAAACAGTTTCTTGGATTTAATAAAGCTGATGATAGCTATGGCTACAAGGGGCGGCAACCAGCCAGAGATCCAGGTAATTTGTGTAATGAAATAGACATACACCCAAATACAACCTAACGTTAACAAGATCAAGCGTAGCCAGAAGCCAAGCTTTTTATTAAACATAGCTTGTCCATAAGCCAGAGAGACGAACCATAGAGAGAAAAGTCCCCGTGTGTTCAGAAAAAAAAGATTGATACCCAACAAGAAGGACCCGAGAGCCAATATCCCAACGAGAATTATTATCCAATAAAGTATTTTCAACCACCGGACCTCAGAGATATGATTAGCGGTAAAAAGAAAAGCTGCCGGCAGCAGAATCATCATCGCCAGGCCACCCAATTGGACGAAAGGCCAGGAGCCCCACACCACAACGAATGGATCGCGGAAAGCATTGCTCCAGGGATAAGATATGACAGCTACCAGTATAAAAGCCAGCAAAGGCACATTGGTACGGGATGGTTTTATGTAGAGTTTTTTGTCCACCACCAGCATTTTGATCACCCAGAGCGCAAGGAACATAATGGTCAAAAGCAGACTGGCAACAAGACGGCTCTCCGTACCGGTAGGCAAAGAAAATCGCACAAATGCGGCCGCCAATATAATGAGCAGCACGCCATATTCGAACCGGCTAAGAGCCAACAGAAACGCCGGAGGAACAGCCACTGCAACCAAAACCAACTCGGGTGACATGCGCACAGCCAAAAAGCCAATGACCGGCAGCATGACAACCATCCCTCCAAGAACGAGCAGACGGAACAAAACAGAATTTGAGATGGGAATCTTTTCTCGAATAGTTTGGATCATCCTACACCTTTACGCCCCTTTTTTCGCACAACCTGATGCAAGAATTGATCTAGTTTTTTCCCAAGTTGATCCCAGTCATACCGCTCGCGCACCAGTTTTTGCCCGTTGGCGATCAACTCTGTGCGCAGAGCCGAGTTGTCCAACAGCTGCAGGATGCCACTGGCAAAGGCCGCTGGCTCGTTGGCAATGAGTACATTCTTTCCAGATGTTGCCTCCAGACCTTCAGAACCCTTGCTGGTGGCAACCACCGGCGTGCCCAAGGCCATGGCTTCCAGGATCTTTAATCGGGTGCCACCTCCCACCGTCATAGGCACCACACAAGCCGTACTTTGCGCGACTCGTGGCCGGATATCATCCAGGTAGCCAGTCAAGATAATATCTTCCCCAAGAGGCAATCCCTCCAGGGAGATCCCATCAGTGCGCCCTGTGATGTACAACTTGACGTCCGGACGCCGGGCTTTCACAACCGGAAACACCTCTTTCAGGAAAAACTGCATAGCCCAGAGATTCGCTCTATACGTCAGCGCACCAGGAAAGACTAGAGAATCTGGTTCAGTCGGGCCAAAATCCCCATCGTAGAGCATCGTGTCCACACCGTTGGGGATCACCGTTAGTGGCTGATAACCGGGCAAGATATCCAAGACTTGCTCTCGTTCTTTGTCAGAAGCTACTGTGCAGCCATCCATGTCTTGCAACAATCTGGCAGCAAAACTCCGCGACTTGCACCATGTCAGGTTCAGTCTCGCACGCTGTCGCCAATGCGGCTGGATGGCAATCCGATCTTTAATGATAGAGAGTTCCAAATCCTCTACAATACGTGGCAAGCTTTTGATTTTTTGCACATACGGCGCGGTCCCGCCCGTCGGCCCTATGGCAAAGGCCACCACCACGTCAAAGCGCTCGCTAGCCAGTGTCTCCCTGATCAATCTCGCCATAACAGGGCTATAGGTATCGGTAACAACTCGAGGCTGTGGCAGAAAAAACCCCAACATTGTCTTTAACCGATGGGAATGATGATGTGGAAAGGGGACAAGTTTGATCGCCTGACAATAAGCCCGCGCGGCTTCAATGTGCTGTTCAGCTACAGCGTCCCTGGCAAACGATAGCAGAGAAATCTCGTGCTGTTGCGCAAGCTGCTTGAGAAGATTGTGTATGCGCATCCTTGCGCCTTGATCAGGCGGATAGGGAAACCAGTTTGAGAGCGCCAAGATCTTCACGTTATTTCCTCCTGCGACTTGTGTATCTTGTCGGGATCCCGGTCCCAACCAGCGATCTTTTTGATCACTTTGGCCGGGTTACCAGCTGCAAAAGAGTTAGGTGGAATGTTCTTGATCACCACAGAGCCAGCAGCGATGACCGAATTGGCCCCAATAGTCACGCCGCGCTGGACAATAGTATGGGAGCCGATCCAAACATTGTCTTCGATCACCACTGGCCTGGAGATGGGGCCAGGTTTGCGATCCAGAAAACGCACCCGGTGCCAACTCGTGTCCCAGATATCACAATCCCAGCCGATACTACAATGACGGCCAATGGTCACTGAATCGGTAACATTGATCTTGGTTCGATCTGAGATGCCCGAATCCATACCGATACGCAAGACAGCTTTCCGATCAGAGGAAGCACCGACCACGGCAATATGCACATCATCCTGAAAACGACAATAACGATCCAGATGGATCTCGCCGTTCTTTTTGACAATTTTGACCCGGCGTCCGGCATTGATCAATCCCTTGGTGTCAAACTTTTGAACAACCCGCAAACCACGAGCAAAGCGCACCGCTTTAACAAAAAGCTCTTTTAGGGGCTGACGCATAAATCTCTTGACGAATAATAAAAGTTCTTGATCGGTGTTCTGAGAAACTGTCATGATGCGTCTTCCTTTAATTCTCTTCACCTTTCGATCCGACTGATTAACTGAACATCTTGCGGTAGTTCAGTTTGTACTCTAGGTCCCGAGTGCGCTGCCGCAAGAATCGCGCTGGCACACCAGCCACAATCGAATAGGGTTCCACGTCACGGGTCACAACGGCACCAGCAGCGACGACCGCTCCCTCTCCAATAGTGACACCAGGCAGAATGATCGCCCTCGTGCCTATAAAGACTCGATCTTTGACTATGATTGGTGCCCCCCGATTCTCAAAAGTGCGGCTATCGGGGTCGTGCTCCAAAGTCAAAAACATGACCTCTTCAGATACACTGACATTGTTTCCAACAGTCAGAGGGTACCGACCATCAAGCAGCACCTCACGGTTAATGATCGAATTGTGCCCAATACTCACTGAACTCGGTCTGTAGAAACGGCATCTCATATGTACACTCGAGTGGGGGCCAATAGAAATGCCAAACAGAGTTCGGTAAAGCAGCAATCTTGTCGTGTGTGAAGGGATATATCCCACACAGGCAACCAACGCATCTCGAGTATCATACCACAACCAATACGTGCGCCAAGCAAACCGTTTGATCCATGCCGGTGCATACCGGCGCAAAAAAGAAAACCGGTGAGTCAACGACGGGATCCTGTTCATACTAACGCCTTCTTGGCAAGCGTTCGGGCTGGTCCAAAACGCCCTCGAATAAAGTCCCATACTCCCAAGATACGCGCTCTCGCATTGACGCGGCGATGGGCATTTTCTTTCTTGAGATATATTGATACCACACTCCGGCTTGTTAAAGTCAAATTTCGTCCCAGGGACAAGAGCCGCTGGATTCCAGTCAGGTGTTTTCGCAAAAACAGCAAGGCATTCCTGGTCATATAATAAGAAACCAAAGGAGAAGAGCTACCAATAGACCGCGAAACTTTGTGCCAGATTCTTGATCGGGGCACACAAACTATCCGATAACTTTGATTGTGCGCCCGTACACACCAATCGACCTCTTCATAATAGAGATAAAAATTTTGGTCCAAAAGCCCAGTCCTCTCTATGACTTCTCGTTTGACCAACATTGCACAACCACTGACAAAATCCACGTCAAAGGCAAATTGGTCTTTATGAGTCGTCCTACCTGCCCAAATTCTTTGGGTCGATCCATCGGACCAATCGATAGTCGCCCCGGCAGTCCAGATTTCCTCTGGGGTATCGTAATAAAATATAAGTGGCGAAGTGATGCCAATTTCTTGATCAGCTTCCGCGACTGCGATCAATTCCGTCAGAAAACTGGGGTCAACGACGGTATCGTTATTTAAAAGCAGCACATAGTCTGCCCCACACTCTAGAGCGTGACGCAGGCCCACGTTGTTGCCTTCGGCGAAACCGAGATTCTCGTCATTCTCTATCAGCGTCACTTGAGGAAAGCCAGCACGGATTATCTCTACCGACTCATCCGTCGAGCCATTGTCCACTACCACCACCTCGTAGGTTGGGTAATGCAATTGGGCCAATGACTCTAAACATTCCAATGTATCCGCCAGCCCATTCCAGTTGAGAACAATGATTGTTACCTGGGACATTATGGCGCCTCGCTTTCCTCTTGCCAATTGCTCCTGGCTGGTGATGCGACTTTTTCAGTTTGTCTCCCCACACGGTATCAATCCTTCTTGACACAACTTTTTAGCCAGCAGCTCACCGGCCAGATGATGACCCTCGACATTCCAATGACCATCCTTAGAATAGTAGAGAGGACGGCCTGTCTCTTGAGCACGCGCGCGAAACTCGTCCAGCATCTCAAGAGCAGGGATCCCTTCCTGGGTCAGGAACTGGTGCATGATGCCATTGGGCTTGTCCAGGTCCCATTCACCTTCCTGCATGGCGGGGTACATCTGTTGCTCGCTGGCCCAGTAATCGTCTTCGACCTGGTAGCGGTCGGGCAAAAGCAGCACAACCAACCGCCCACCATTAGCGGACACCTCCCGGTTCAGTTGAGCGACGATAGCCTTGGTCACCGCCCACGCTTCCTCCCACTGCGGTGTGTAATCGACGGCGTACAGATATGCCGCCATCGGAATGCCGTTCGCTACCGTGTTGCGCTCACTGGGGTCCATGATGCCAATGCCCCGCAACACACCTGCCAGGCTGCCCAGCCGCCGCTTGATAAAACGACCGGCCACATGGTAAAAGCGCGAATGAGACGCCAGCCACGCCTTGACGTGCTCGACCGGGCCCTGCGGCGGAGGTGACTCTACCGATTCCACAGGAAAGGGCCAGTTAGTCAGCTCCAGTTCACCATTATTCAGCACAAAGAAGGGCTTGTAGACCCGGCCCATGTACTGCGTCTCCATCTCACGGTGGTTCTCTAGCACATCGCTGGTAGGTTGAAAGGCAAGCAACACCAAATCGGGTTGATATTTGTATCCCTCCAGGCGATAAAAGAGCAATTCCAGGTCATTGCCATAGCCCCACACCCCTCCGTTGATAACTTTGAGGGGTCGATCCTGCCACTCGTTCAGCCGTGCCTCCAGTACCTCTTGAAAAGAGTCCTCCAAAGGAACCTCCAGGGCATCGACAAAAGAATCGCCCAAGACCAGGATGCGGAACTCTTTTGATGGTTTCTCGTAAGAATACTCTTGGTCCCGCAGTCCCTTGGAATTGATGTGCACGTAGGTTTGGAACTCGCCTGGTGAATCAATGTTCACCCACCAGCCGCTGGCGTTGGGAATGTGGGCAAAGCCAAACCGCTCATCGGGTTGCATCAGGGGATCAGGTCGCCAGTGAAACACACGAGTAGCAATCTCCAGGCCTATTAAACCAAGGCTGAAACTTGCCAGAAGAAAGCCAGCTACAGCTACAACTTTTTTCAGTTTTGTCCCCCCGATCTTGCTCAATGGAACCCTCTGCTTGCGGCTTGTCCTCAGGTTCATTACCGCTCCCATTTATCCACCTTGCCAGCCATCCGCGCTGGGTTGCCATAGACTAACGAATTAGGTGGCACATCACGACGCACAACCGAGCTTGCCCCAACGATACAATTGTTACCGATGGTCACGCCTTTCATGACAGTGCAGTAGGGACCGATCCATACATCGTCGCCAATAGTGATAGGCGCTTCAATCTTGGCCTCATCCTGGCCTTGCAGCCACATGCGATGACCAATAGAGTCAAAAATGCTACAATTCCAACTGATCATGCACCGCGCCCCGATGCGCACCTTCGTAGCAGCCATAATTCGTGTATCTGCTCCTATAATAACCCGTGGGCCCAACTCGAGAAGGCCATTTCTTCCCACGGCCAGATAACACTTGCCGGCCAGACGAACACCCCGTCCGGCATACAGACGACCACCTTTGTACTTTAAAATTGAAACACCTCGCTCAATAATAATGGGATTCTTGGAATCAAAAAGTCTAGATTTTAACAGATATCGAAAGAGACCCAGTAAAGCAATACGCTTGTCACGCACGTTGTATCTTTTGAATTGTTGCCAAAAGCGAGCATAGCCGGGTTGTTCGACATGCATGGGTTCAAGATTAGATGCAGAATTTGTGTTGACAAACTGTTCCATGTTGTTCCTTTCTCAACTTTGCTCATAAAGTTTCATAAATTTCTACCCAATCGGCAAGTTCCTGATCTGTAGTCCTAACATCCTTTATACCCGCACAAAGCTGTAACAAGAGTCCGGGCTCATCAAGGAGTCGTTGCAATTGACGAGCCAGGTCCGCCACGCTATCCACGTCATAGTGCAGGCCACTAACCCCATCCTCGACCTGATATTTCATATTTGGAATATTTCCCACCACCACTGGTGTCTTGGAAGCCAGGGCTTCCATCGTGACCAAGGGCCCTATCTCATGCCACAACGAAGGAACTACCACTACATCAACTTGGCTCAATATCTTCTCTACATCCGAATTTTCATATCGCCCGGCAAAAGTGATTCGCGGGTCGTCGCCGGCCAGTTTTCGCAGCCGTTGAGTATATCGGGGCAGCACGGTCATACTGCCATAAAGTGTCAACTGGGGCTGAACATGGGTTGCTCGAAGCCGGCCGAAAGCAGCAACCAGCAGATGGGCTCCCTTGGCCGGAGTTAAGCTACCCAAATAACCAATGCGCAAACGTCCGTTAGAGTCGGTTGGTTCCAGAAACTTCCAACCTCTCAGGTCCAACCCATAGGGTACCAGGCGCAATTTCCCCGGTGAGAAACCCTCTTGAAGCAAAATATCGTACACCATACGAGCCTGAGTAATAATCTTGTCTGCAGAGGCCAAGCTCTGACCAAGATACCTTTTTCTCTCTATTAGAGCAGCAATCTGGCCTTGCCAACCTACAACTTGGGCAATCTGCGGGACATTCAACATTCTCCGCACCCATCGACCCATCGTCCCCCGAGAGACCTGGTCTGGCAAGCGATAGCGTCGCTGCTCTGTACGAATGCACCACGCACAAGTCGTTGGCTTCTGCGGGCCAGGACAACGAGAGCCATCGGGCCGCAAGAGGGTTATTCGAGGACAAAAAAACCAATAGTCGTGCAAAGAAACAACAGTGGTCATTCCAACAGCTTTAGCCGCCTCGATCACGCTGCCCGACAAGAGATAACCACTATGAATGTGCACAATATCCGGTGAACAGGCGCGTAAGAAACGCTCAAACCATTGGCCAATAACAGGATTTCGAAAACTTTTGTAAAAGACGTCCCCAGTCTGACCACGATTGAAAGACAATCTATGAACCGCGATCCCCTCATACTCGTCCGTAACGACGTCCAACTCCTCTGAAGAGGAGTGTTCGATTGATTCGATGCAAACGACTTCGACCTGATGCCCGTTTCGGCTCAACCAATGTGCCGCTCGGCGAACAATCAATTCCACTCCCCCTAAATATTTGGGGGGAAAATGGTGAGTGGCAAATACGATTTTCAATTAGAGACCTCCTTCTTCCGGGACTCTGACCTCACGCCGATTGAGCAAGTTGCGCAGGAAATAGATTTCTTTCTTGCCCACAACACCCAGCAGCACAATTCCTATCAGATAGATCAAGGCAGCGATGGGGACAACGATCGGCAGGCCCCATTCCCGCAAGCCCCAGGTCATCGCGCCCATAAAGCTTGCTGCCAATGCCGGCTTTAAAAAGGTTGAAGCACGATTGATGGACGCCAATTCCCGACGCAACATCCACAGGTATTGAGCAACCAGTATAGCCTCAGTAAGCACAGTGATTATGGCAGCCGCTTTCAAGCCAAAGCGGGGAATGAAAATCAGATTCAGGAGCAAATTGACAGCCGTGCTCACTCCAATTGACCTGGCTACTTTGCTCTCATGGTTGTGAACGACGACAATGTTACCCAAAAGCTCTGATAGAAACATGAGAGGTAATGCCCAGACAAGAATACGCAATGGCAAGATAGCACGGGTGTATTCCTGGGCATACAAAAAGAGTACGATTTTGTCCCCCAGGATTGTTGTTCCTGCCGCAACAGGGAGGGACAGAACAAACATGTACTTGAGGGCGCGAGCGTAAATCGATGCCATTTTATCGGGATCGGTGGCATGCTGGCGAACCATGGAAGGATATAGCGAGATATTCACAGCATGCGAGATCGTCATCAACATAAAGATTAGATTGTAGGCAGCATTGTACCATCCGGTGACAGCATCTCCCTGGAAATACTGAAGTAATACAGTATCTAACTTGTAGGAAAGGCCCAGCGTAAAGCCAATAATCCCAAACGGCAAAGCCGCCTTTACCAAACGAGGCCACATTTTCGGATCGACCTGCCACTGTAGCCCTCCCAAGTGACGACGGATCACTACAAAGCTAAGGCTAGCCATTGCCAGGACACCACACAAGGATGCCACAACCAACCCGATAACGCCATACCCTTTTAGCAAGACTATTGTTCCCAAAACTACAAAAACAAGCTGGTTTGCTACGCTAAAGACAGCAGAATAATCTAGACGTTCCTTGGCCATGAGCAACATGTCCAAAGGTCCCTGGACAGCATACAGAAACAGGCTGCAACTGCCCAAAAAGATGCCCAAAACCAGATCCGGCGACCGTCCGGACAACATGGCCGACCCGGTAGTCATCGCCACGGCAAAGAAAGACAGAACCAAGCGCAAGGCTACAATGTTGGAAAAAATACTAAAAGTTTTTTCTTTGTCTTTGGCGATTTCTCTCAGAGCATAGGCAGCCAAGCCCAGATCTGAAAAGATAGCAAAGATATTCACATAAGCAAAAACCGTGGTGTATTGTCCATAGCTTTCGCCCCCAAGTCGCCGAACCACAAAGACAGAAAAGCAAAAAGACAAAGCCTTGATGCCAAATTGACCTATTAAGCTGAATATAGAGTTCTTGGCCACAATCCTAGAAAAGCTGCTCATTTTTCCTCGTTATCTCCCGAGACATTCTACCCATAACCGTTCTCTTCGACATAGATCAGCTTGCTTCCCTGGGGGCTGAAACGAAAATTAACAGGGCGCAGTTCCGGCAGCGCCTCACAAATATTGGGGTGACATTCCGGGGGCGCATAGATCAGCAGAAACCCGCCCCCCCCCGCCCCCAGGATCTTGCCGCCGATGGCCCCGTGTGCCCGGGCTCGCTCGTACCACTCGTCAATACACGGCTTGGTAATGCCCTGGGCTAGCTTGCGTTTCTCCATCCAGCCAGCGTGCAATATCTCACCAAAACTACCCGGGTCGTTACGCAACAGAGCTTCTCGCATCTGCTCGGCCAGACTGACCATCCGGCGCAGGCTGGCCCGTTTTTCCTCGTCGGTCCGGGTGTTATGCGATTGCTCACTCAAAATATTGTCGGCCTTGCGAACCAGACCCGTGTAGAGCATCAACAGCCCTTCTTGCAACCGCTCTCGAGTTTCTGGAGCGCAAACAATGGGATCGACAAACACGCTTCCATCGGGATTAAAGCGGATGAATTGAAATCCACCATAGGCCGCGATGTACTGATCTTGTTTGCCGATGGGCTTGCCACACCACTCGATCTCGATCACACTCGCTTCGCGGGCCAGCCGCTCCGCCCCGGCAAAATAGTTCCGGTATGCGTACAAGGCATTGAGCAGTCCCACCGTATAGGTGCTCGACGAGCCCAGTCCCGTCCCCTGAGAGGGAAT
>Ga0180431_10005655_pt1 | contig 15154 bp, 6 predicted proteins | sample SS_ome_11_FD_132459 | JGI IMG/M metagenome (GOLD analysis project Ga0180431, IMG submission 132459) | Hypersaline lake sediment archaeal communities from the Salton Sea, California, USA - SS_1_MS_1 metaG | ecosystem: Environmental > Aquatic > Non-marine Saline and Alkaline > Hypersaline >... | reverse complement strand
TAAGGGAACACCCCTGTGGGTAGATGGCCCGTCGGGCTTTGGCGGGGCACTGGATTTCACTAATACCGTGGGAGCCGAAGCAGAAAGCTTCGATCCAACCGGTGGAACGGGTACGTTTAGCCTTACTTTCTGGTCTAAATGGGACGGAACCGGGGATATACAGCATTTTCTGACCAAGTCGGCCGGATGGGGTTCAGACACTATGATGTTCCAGGTGGAGAACAAGGGGCATTGGGCTAATGTTGCTGAAGAAAGTAGGGAGAGACTTCATCTTGCATATCAAAGTCAGCCTCAGGCCGTTATGCATAAGATTCCCCAGAACGAGTGGGCTCATACGGCCCTGGTGTTTGACGGAACCCATGCCACGGGTTATCTCAACGGTATCGACGAGGTGGGCCCCCAGCCAACCGGAATCGGCCAGCCGGTCGACTGCCCTGTGCTAATCGGAGTGGCTCAGCCCGGTACGCGGGTCTTTCAGGGTGTGCTCGACGATATGCGACTGTTCGACCACGTGTTGAGTGAAGATGAGATCCTCAGCATTATGGCCGGCGGAGGCGATTTAAAGCTCTCAGCCTACGGACCCGATCCGGCAGACGGTGGCTTACATGTAAGCACATGGGTTAATCTTGGCTGGAGATCCGGGCCGAAGGCCGTCTCTCACGACGTTTATATAGGCGAAAACTACGACGACGTTAACGACGCCACGCACGATTCGGCGGTCTTCCAGGGCAACCAGATCGAAAACAGTCTGATCGCAGGCTTCCCGGGATACCCGGTTTCCGGCGGCTTGGTCCCCGGGACAACCTACTACTGGCGTATTGACGAAGTCAACGAGGCCGACCCGAACAGTCCCTGGAAAGGCGACATCTGGAGCTTCTCGATTCCTCCCAAAACAGCTTACGATCCCGATCCGGCAGACGGCGCCGAATTCGTAGATCTCGAAGCGATCCTGAGCTGGACGGGTGGTTACGACGCCAAGATGCACACAGTATTTATCGGTGACAACTATGACGAAGTCAACAAAGCTACGTCAGGAATGTTGGTGAGTAAAGCAAGTTACGATCCCGGTACGCTCGAACCTGAGAAAATCTACTACTGGCGAATCGATGAGTTCGACGGTTTGACAACTCATACGGGAGAAGTGTGGGCCTTCACAACGCCCGGTGCCGTGGGCAATCCACAGCCGGCAAATGGCGCTGTAGACGTTCAGGTGAATAGCACGCTAAACTGGATCGCGGCCGACAACGCCGCTTCACACGAATTGTACTTCGGCACCGATGCCAACGCTGTCCGGAACGCAACGACGGCCTCGCTTGAGTACGTAGGCCCCAGGGCGCTGGGCGCAGTCAGCTACGATCCCGGAGGACTCGAATGGGCAGGCAGCTATGCCTGGCGCGTGGACGAAGTCTATCCGACCGGCACGGTCAAAGGTCTTGTCTGGACCTTCACAACGGCTGACTTTATTCTCGTGGACGATTTTGAGGCCTACAACGACATCGATCCGCCCGATCCCGCAAGCAACACAATCTACTCTAATTGGATAGACGGCTACCAGATCCCCACGAACGGGGCTCTTACATCCGAAGAATTGCCGCCCTACGCCGAGCAGAAAGTTGTCCACAGCGGCGGCCAGTCGATGAAGTATGTATACGATACAAACCTAAAGATCTGTGAGTCAACTCTGACTTTGATCTATCCGAAAAACTGGACCGAAGGAGGCGTAACGAAGCTGTCATTGTGGTTAAGAGGTGCTTCGGTAAATGGCGCCGAACGGATATTCATCGCTCTCAACGGCAACGCAGTAGTCTATCACGATGATCCCGCAGCATCCCAGATAACCGGCTGGAACGAATGGATCATCGATCTGCAAGAGTTCGCCGACCAGGGCCTGAACCTCGCCAATGTGAACACGATTACCATCGGTTTCGGCACGAAGGGCACTGCAGCAGCCGGCGGTACAGGTACGGTGTATTTCGACGATATACGACTGTATCGGTAAGTTCTATACCAATGGCTAAGATTCAGGCTATGTAATGACCGAATCAAGGGGCCTGTACCGACTAATCCGCTACGGGCCCCTTTTTAGCTACGGCCTATATTTATCCCGATTCATCCTGAATTTTCCCTTGACTCTCAGAGCGGAAATCTGGTATATGTAAGATCGTCGGATTTGTGTCCACCGCAAGTCCCGTAAGGGACGCCTTACGGCGGTGTCCCCAAGGAAGAATCGAGCACTTTGAAGGCGTAAACGGCAATTTTATATCAAGTGTTCGGAGAGAGTTGCCGATGGAAGGAGGCGGTCTCAGGCTACATTAAACGCCACCGGCCCCTGTATGGGCAAGGGAACTGCAAAATAAAAACCATTTGTGATTGTGCCCCGGCAAATCCGGGACTCGTGTATTTTAAACTTTTTTTTGAAGGAGGACGATCATGTCTGAAAAAATAATCTGTTTGTTTTCTGTCGTTCTGATACTGGGCCTGGCGGTGTCGGGCGCGGCGCAGGCGGCTGATCCGAGCCTTGTCGGCTGGTGGAAGCTCGATGACGGCTCCGGCACGACCGCATCCGACTCAAGCGGCAATGGCAACGACGGCACCCTAATGGGAGGCGCGCAGTGGGCGGTCGGCAAATTCGTGATGGCGGTGGAGTTCGACGGCGTCGACGATTATGTCGAGGTGCCCCACTCGGAAATCCTGACGGTAGATAATGAAGTTACCGTAATGGCCTGGATACATACCTCAAGGCACGGCGGCCCTCCACCTGAAGGCTACCAGGGGATTATTGCAAAGTCTAATGGCCCCCGGTCGTACAGCTTATACACCCAGAACGCCGGAACTCTCCATTTCAGCACAGCCGGCACCGGCACCGACAGCGTTGCAACAGTTCCGCTTAACGAGTGGGCACACGTCGCTGCGATGGTGGCAGCCGGCGAACACCGCTACTATATCAATGGAGAACTGACCGCTACAAGTGGCAGCGGCATTGTACTGCCGGGAACCGCCGATACCGCTACGGTTGTTATTGGCAGAACCAATGAGGGTGCGAACCGCAGCTTCCTCGGCAGAATTGATGACGCCCGTATATACGACCGCGGTCTGTCACAAGAAGAGATTCAGGCCGCCATGATAGGAGAGGGTGCTTCGTCTGCCTATGGCCCCGAACCTGCTGATGGTGTCCTTCTCGCAGCCAGATGGGTAAACCTTACCTGGCAACCGGGAGATTGGGCGGTTTCGCACAATGTGTATTTGGGCGACAACTTCGAGGATGTCAGCAGCCGCGCGGCCAACACGTTTGTAGGCAATCAGACCACAAACTCGCTTATCATAGGCTTTTTGGGAATGCCAATACCCGATGGCCTGATTCCGGGCACGACCTATTACTGGCGCGTCGACGAGGTCAATGACGCCAACCCGGCCAGTCCGTGGGAAGGCGACGTCTGGAGTTTCTGGATTCCGCCCACGAGTGCTTATGATCCGGGCCCGGCCGATGGTTTGCAATATGTAAATACCGATGTAACGCTCAACTGGACGGCAGGCTTCGAGTCGAAGTTGCACTATGTCCACTTCGGCGACAATTTTGACGATGTGAACAATGCCACCGGCGGCATCCTCACGCAGGGTACCACCTTTGCACCTGGTGCACTTGAAATGAACAAGACCTACTATTGGCGGGTCGATGAGTCTAATCCACCCAATCCCACGCTCAAAGGCAACGTCTGGAGCTTTACGACGCTGCCCGACATTGCGATCTCCGATCCGAGTCTGCTGGGCTGGTGGAAGCTGGATGAAGGCGCGGGCGCCACGGCAGTGGACTGGTCCGGCCACGGCGGCCATGGCAGCTTTGTCGGCGAGCCACAGTGGGTTGACGGATATCAGGGCTCGGCGCTGGAGTTCAGCGGCGGGCAGCACATCGATTGTGGCAACGATGCGGCCGCGGGCGTAACAAACGACTTCACCCTTGCCGCATGGGTCAAGATGAATCCTGGTAACACCGGGCAGTACCTGGGTATAGGCGGCAAACTGTCACGCCTCGACGGCAGCGCCGACTACATGGGGTATGCCCTGGTCAGGCACAGCTCGAACGTCTTTCGTCTGTGGGTAGGAGACGGCGACGCAGCCAATATACGCGGAATTGCCAGCAGCGATGTGACCTACGCGGATACCGACTGGCACCACGTTGCGGGTGTTCGCGAAGGGCAGATCAACATGCTCTATGTCGACGGCGTCCGCCAGGCCGCGGGCAACGCGACAAACTTCGTTCCCAGCGACCTGTTCTTCCAGATCGGCAGGCAATACAGTAACACGGCCACACAAAGGCAGTTCAACGGCACGATCGACGACGTACGGGTGTACAACAAGGCTTTGACAGACGCTGAGATCGCAGAAGTGATGCGTGGCGATACCAAGCTGGCCTCCAATCCTGTGCCGGGTTATGATGCTCTGCTCGACATCCGCGACATAAGTTCGCTGAGCTGGTCGGCGGGCGATGGGGCCGCTTCGCATGATGTGTACTTCGGCACTGACAAGGACGCACTCGAGTTTCAGGGCAATCAAGCCGGGACCAGCCTGTCTCTGGCCGGACTGGTCGACTTTGGCGGCGGCGACTACTACTGGCGCATCGACGAGGTCGAGGCCGGCAGCACGGTTAATGCCGGAACGATCTGGAAATTCACGGTGCCGGACTACCTGATTGTGGACAACTTCGAGTCGTACAATAATATCGACCTGCCCGATCCGGCAAGTAACACAATATATGGAAGCTGGGCGGACGGCTATCAGATCCCGACAAACGGGGCAATCACGGCCAGTGAATTACCTCCCTATGCCGAGCAGACAACCGTTCGCAATGGCTTTCAGTCGATGAAATATGTCTACGATACCAACTTGAAGATCTGTGAGTCGACGTTGACGCTGGCCAGGCAAGATTGGACCGAGCAAGGCGTCACAAAGCTGTCGGTGTGGTTCAAAGGCGCTTCGGCAAATCCTGCCGAGAGAATGTTTGTCGCTCTTAACGGCACAGCCGTAGTCTACCATGACGACGCGACTGCAACCCAGGCGAAGAGATGGACACAGTGGGTCATCGACCTTGCGGCGTTCGGTGTTGATCTTACCAACGTCAACACCATGACCATTGGCTTCGGCACCAAGAACACTCCGGCTGCCGGCGGTACAGGAGAAGTGTACTTCGACGACATCTCGCTGATTCGGTAGATTCGACGCAATGGTTGATCCGACGTGCCGTTGGCCGATCGGAATATTTGAAATTCGGGGCCTGTACCAATTGACTTGGTACGGGCCCCTTTTTGACTTCCGGGCCCAATCGATCCCGATTTTCCCCTTGACTTTCAGAGCGGAAATCTGGTATATGTAAAATAGTTGGATTTATGCCGAATATAGCGTTTAGAAGGCGTAAATGACACTTTTATATCAAGTGCTCACGGCAAGATGCCGATGGAAGGAGGCCCTCACAGGCTACATTACAACGCCGCCGGCCCCGTATGGGCAAAGGAGCGGCAAAAAAGTTCTTAGTGATTGCCCCGGCGATCCGGGACGATTACATCTAAAACTCTTTATTTAAGGAGGACTATCATGTCTAAGAAACTTGTTACCCTGATCTCTTTTGTACTGGTGTTCGGCTTTCCCGCCAGCGCCTCGGCGGACCTCGTGGGGCATTGGAAGCTCGATGACGGCTTGGGAACGACCGCCGTGGACGCCACAGGCAACGGCCACGACGGCACGCTTATGGGCAATCCACAGTGGGTGGAGGGATACTTAGACGGCGGCCTGCAGTTTTCCGGCTCACCCGATAAAGTCGATATTCCATACAGCGCCGATCTCAATCCTGAAAATGAATACTCAGTGAGCGTCTGGGTCAATCTGGACCCCGCCGGCAGCAACTATCGGTCACCGGTCACTTCCCGCGATGATGGTCCACAGGCAGGCTACATCATCTATTGCACGCCGGCCAACACCTGGCAGTTCTGGACTGGCAGCGCAGCCGGTGGCTGGAACCAAGCCGGCAGTCCTGACGTCGAACTCGGGCAATGGACCCATGTAGCTATAAGCTATTTAGGTGGCGCTAAGAAGCTATACATCAATGGTGAGCTGGCCGGTGAAAGCAATGATACAATGGCGCTGAACACCGCGCAGGTACTGCGTATTGGTGCAGGCGCAACCGAAGGCAACGGCAACTACTTCTTTCAAGGCACGATAGACGACGTCCGCGTCTATAACCACGCCCTGACGGAAGCCGAGTTAGCCGAACTGTCGGCTCGTCCAAGGGCTGAACAGCCCGATCCGGTGGATGGCGCCAAGCTTGAGCAGATCTGGGTCGCTCTCGGCTGGAGAGCCGGAGATTATGCGGCTTCGCACGATGTGTACATGAGTGACAATTTTGACGACGTCAATGACCGCGCGGCCGCCGCGTTCCAGGGCAACCAGCCTACGCCTTTCCTGACGGCCGGTTTCTTCGGATTTCCTTTCCCCGACGGCCTTGTCCCCGGCACGACGTACTATTGGCGTGTCGATGAGATCAATAACGACAATCCAGACAGTCCGTGGCAGGGGCCTGTCTGGAGCTTCTGGATTCCGCCCACGAATGCCTATTCCCCAAGCCCGTCCGACGGCGCGCAATATGTGGATACTGACGCAACGCTCGACTGGTCGGCAGGTCTTGATGCAAAAATACACTATATCCACTTTGGCGACAACTTCGACGACGTGAATAATGCTGCCGCTGGCACACCGGCGACAAATCCGACCTTTACACCCGGCACGCTCGAAAAGGATAAGACCTACTACTGGCGTGTCGATGAATCTAATCCCCCTAATCCTACGATTAAGGGCAAAGTCTGGAGCTTCACGACGGTGCCCGACATACAGATCGCCGATCCCAATCTGGTCGGCTGGTGGACGCTCGATGAGGGTATGGGTCTTAAGGTCCTTGACTGGTCGGGCCACGGCAGAGGCGGGACCCTGGCGAACGGTCCTCAATGGGTGGCCGGTAATCAGGGTAATGCGCTGTATTTCGACGGCACGAATGATTACGTAAATCTGGGTACTCCACCAGAACTGTATATACCCAACAATTACACTTACACTGCATGGTTTAAGGTTGGCGAGGACATAAACGGAGACAGCGGTGCTCAGTATCTACTGTGTATCGGTTCGAGGAGCGACCTTGTTTTCGGCGTGGAAGACGGCGTCGGAATAGAAGGAGACCTGGCGTTACACTACTACGATACCGCTCCCGGTTTCCACTCCGTAGGTGTAGGCCAAACGGTTTGGTCTTCAGATGAGTGGCACATGGTTGCCGCAACTAAAGACTCAACGGGTCATAAGATATATCTGGACGGAGAATTCAGGAACTCAGACACAAACACAAATGATGATAATTACGCTACGAGCAGGATGATTTCAATAGGCGCGATGGGGTGGAACAACGATGAGTACTTCAGAGGTACAATCGATGACGTGCGCATCTACAACAAGGCGCTGACGCTGGATGAGATTTTGCAGGTCATGAGAGGCGATCCGTTGCTTGCCTGGAATCCTAATCCGGCTAACCACTCGACTTCGGACGTTGTGCGTGCGTTGCCGCTGACCTGGTCGGCCGGAGATTCGGCGTCACAGCATGCAGTCTACTTAGGTACGGATAAAGACGCCGTAGCCGGCGCCGACACATCCGATACGACCGGCGTGTTTAGAGTCCTTCAGGCCGGTATAAGCTACACGCCGCCCGAAGGCGTACAATGGGCCGGCGGGCCGTACTACTGGCGCGTCGATGAGCATAATACCGACGGAACGGTCACCAAAGGTAATGTTTGGACTTTCACGGTTGCTGACTACATTCTGGTCGACGATTTCGAGTCCTACAACGATATTCCTGATGGTGAGCCCGGCAGCAACCTTGTGTACATGGTGTGGATAGACGGATACGACAATCCGAACGTAAATGGCTCAAATATGGGATACCTCATCGGGGCATCTATGGAGACCGGCAACGTTCATGGCGGCAACAAGTCAGTGCCGTTCCAGTTTAACAACGCCTTGGCGGGCGTATCGGAAGTGGTACGCACCTTTTCACCCGCACAGGACTGGGCCGCACACGGCGTTATAACGCTGTCGATATGGTTTGCCGGAAATCCTGCAAATGTACCCGGACAACTATATGTTAAGATCAACGGCGTCAAAGTTCCGTATGATAGTGAAGCCGGCAACCTGGCCACAGGAGCGTGGCAAGTGTGGAATATTGATCTTACCTCGGTCGGTGTTAATCTGCAAAGTATCACCAGTCTGACAATTGGTATTGACGGTTTCAGCGCTCAGGGCACCTTATTGCTTGATGATATCAGGCTGTACCAGTCCCCCCGCGAGCTGATCACACCGGTTCAGCCTGATCCTGCCGGTCTTTTGGGCCACTGGAACTTTGACGAGGGTGTCGGCCTGACTGCTCAAGACAGCTCCGGCAACGGTAATGCCGGCAGCTTTACCGGTAGTCCACAATGGGTGGCCGGCAAATCCGGCATGGCGCTGGAGTTTAACGGTGACGACTCAGTCGATTGTGGCGATGTCCTGACTATTACCGACGGGCTCACCATTGCCTGCTGGGTTAATCCTATCTTGCTCGAAGGGGAAAATAGCTGGGTTGCGCGGCAGGGGGCCTATGTGTTTAAATCCATTGAGACATCCTTGAGATTCACGACACCGGGCATCGTCGATTACACAGCCTATGATACCGTTCTGGGGACCGATACCTGGCAGCACGTGGCCGTCTCATTCGTTCCGGATCAACCTGGCGGAGCGATATTCTATCTCAACGGAGTCGAGGCCCAACGGATAGATACTACAGGCCTGAACGCAGGGGCAGGACCATTTGTTATTGGCAACAATCAGTGGGATCAATTCTTCGAAGGGAAGATCGATGATGTGCGCGTCTATCAGCGCACTCTGTCACTCGCTGAAATCGCCGGGCTTGCCGGAAGGACTCAGCCTTTTGATAAGCCGTTTTGACTTTAGAACGAATCCGCAGTAGTAGCGGCAACTTGGTTTAGTGTTGCCGGGCTCACGGATTCTGAGTAGACTCCGGGCCTATACCGAACGATTCGGTGTAGGCCCTTTTTCTGTCTTTCCGATGAGGCAGCAGTACTATGCCCGAAAAAGTGATTATCAAAGCCGGTGAAGAAGTCGTCGAAGCCGAATTGAACGACGGGCCAACCGCAAGATCCATAATCGGCGCTCTCGATATACGTGGCGAAGCGCAGCGTTGGAGCGGGGAAATATACTTCAGTATCCCTGTTAACTGTGAACTCGAAGACTACAGCAGGGACGTGCTGGAGGCGGGAGAGCTCGCCTACTGGCCTCCGGGAAAGGCTTTCTGCATATTCTTCGGTCCTACGCCCGCTTCTCAAGGCAGCGAAATAAGAGCAACCTCGGCGGTAAATATCGTCGGCAGACTTAAAGGCGACTTCTCATCGCTGTGGAACATTCCAGACGGAGCCAGCGTCAGCATTAGCAAGCCGTGACAGACAGGCAGCTCACGGTACACGTCACTGCGTTTGCCGGTCGCCGTCCTTCTTGCTCTCTTCCGGTGCGAGCGTATCCCTTAGGTTCACGAGCTTTCGCAGTGTGCCGAACCAGAACGGGGCGCCCAGGCTAATGAGTATTGTCGTCATCAAGATGCCAAGTGCGTGCCCAATGTCCCAATAGAACTCGATCCCGTGGGAAAGTGGCACGATATCGAACAGGGCCAGAGCGCTGACACTGTCCTCGACCGCCTTTACGGCCCGCTCGTACTTCTCGCGGCGGAGCTCGTCAAGAATAGACTCATATTCGCTGACAAGTGCTTCTCGTTGTGGATCGTCCTCGAGCACCAAGGCAAGCTCACTCAGGATATCCTCTTTGGTGCGACCGATACCGCTGACTTCTTCGAGAGTCTCTCGCATGTCAGAGTGATTCTTCTGCAACTGATCGAGAGCCCCGGCCGAAACATCCTGAAACATTATCTCCATTTGCTGGAGCTGTTTTACCTCGTGTTTCTCGAGAAGGCCCGCCGCAGTCATCTCGGCCCGGGCACGGTACTGCGGATCCGTAGAGAGTCTTTTGAGGACATCCGGAGCGCTGACCTGAAATACAATCGCCACAAGCAGCGCGCATACGAGCGTTATAACTTTCGCGATGGTGTTGAAACGCTGGCTGAGTCCCCTTTCCATGCGGGAAAACCAGCTCATCACTGTCTCGATGCTCTCGTCGCAGATGTCCTTGTCGTCGTGGAGGAGTATTTCCAACTCTTCCTTCATGATCCACGAAGCTTTCGGCCACATTCTCGCGGGCAGATAGCGAATCCTGCCCGGCTTCATAAGGCTATTCGAGTTCAGTATCTTCCTTGCCAGCTTTCCGGGATTGTAATTATCTTTTGGTCTTTGATCGGTATCCTGCTCGGCTGTTCTTGCCGCCAGTTTTTCCTTGGCCTCTTCGTATGCAAGTGTCGCCTCGGCCAGATTCGCATCTTCGCCCGCAATCTCGTTCTGGTCTGCTTTTATTTTCCTGAGCGATTCGACTTTTGCCCTGGCTCTGGTTTCGGCGACGTGTTTGGCATCGCATTCCTTTCTCGCGCGCGCAAGGGCGGCGCCGGCCCCCTCCTGACGGGCTGAGGCCAGCAGTTCTTCCAACCCGGCCCGGAGGTTCGCCGCACGAATGCCCCAGAAGCCAATGACCGACTGTGTCAAGGCCGTAACTAACAAACTCAGAACCAGCATAATCCCTGCAAATCCGATCAAGATCCCAAGTATCTCAAATAATGAACTCTCGGCCATTTCCTTATCTCCCGATTAGTAAAAAGAGCAGTGTATTTGTCTCTAATTGGCGCTAATCCAGCGCGTACCGTGGCTTCGGCGCGTATCCCTAACCGTGCCCGGGTCTGCCGGGTCGCCATCGAGGGCACTCACCTCGACCAGGCGGAACCATTCACCGTCCGTCTCGATCAGGATGTGACTGATCTCATGCATTCGCTCGCGATCAGCTCTCGTCTGCAGATCGCTCCATCTGAATCGCTTTTCATGTATCAGCGTGTGGTAGACACGATGAGATCCGCCCAGCCATCTGATGACTTCGGTGCTGGGGTGCCTCCACGACGTCGTGAATCCTGTCTTTCCCATCGAGGCCACCGACAGCACGGGGCGCACGTATCCGCCGCCATCGGCCCTTCTGCGAAAAAACGGCTCATACGCGTGCCAACTGCCGTGATGCGGGACCTTCATGACGTCAACATCGAGAGCCTCCGAACTAACGGGGTCTCCGAGGTGTTCGATTAGCTTCTCTTCGGACCTCTCATTCATATCTCCGGTAAACAACATCGAGAATTCCCCGTAGTCGAGACGGAAAGTAACACTGTTGCCGTTGATCGTTTCGCTCCAGCCGCCGTACTTCCGCGCTCGGGGCAAAGGCCAGAGCAGCTCGAACTCAATGCCGCTGAGATCAACACCGCGATCAAGAGCCTCCTCGCGCTCCCCTATGAAGGAGTCAAACGAACCGCTCTCGGCGCATCGCTGAAACAGTCGCACCTCCATTGGATTCTGCTTGTCAATTACGGCAGCGGCAAGATCTTCGTAGATGCCCTGAAACTCGTCGTTATTGAACCTTTCTTCCAGATCATCCATCCCTGCGATCAGATCTGTGTCTCTGAGCTTCTTGCCATGGCCGTCGTCGGCGTCCTCAAGAAACGCCATGCCTCTGGTCAACTGACCTCCGCTGGTTGATCGGACAGCCTCCTTTGCAGTAGTCGAATTGCGGAAACCGCGCTTGTTGCGCCGGTACGATGCCAGGCCGTTATGGTAAATCGAGTCCACACCTACTGAATCGCCGCTCAGCATATGGATAAGCCCTCTGACGTGGTCCGCGTCATGATGTGTGATTACCGCGTGTTCGATGGTGACCGGCTCTTGGTATAAGCGCAAAAGGAAGTCTTGCATGAGCGTACGGTTCCCCGTGCTGTGCGAGCCTCCGTCGATCAGGATGTCTACCCTTTCAGTTCGATTCGTGTTGTCATCTGTCGGATCGGTATCGTAGTTGCACCTGGACGGCAACTGAATAAGCAATCCGTCTCCCTGGCCGACGTATACTACCCAGATTCGCATCAGATCATCCTGATCGGGGTTGTAGTCGATGCGTTGGCGCCTGCCGAATGACTTGTATTCGGGGGGCCTGCCGACTCCGTCCCGAACGCACAAACCCACAAGAAGCAAGCTCATGACCACGGTCACGGCAGAGAAACCTACCGCACGTCTCTGACGGCGCGCACATTCAACGGTTCGGACTATTCTAAGGTCTTCCATGGCATTGCCTCCATTTAATACTCCGCTAACCGTACGTGCCGCATTATTTTACGGCACGAACCTGCCTTTGGCCGGATCCATCGGGGGCTCTCGCCTTTTCAATTAGTCACGCAATACCGCAATAACCCAATGCCGGCTACTTTCGATAGGTGCCGAAACTATACGTAGGTGTCCGCAACAGATGAATCTGCCTATCCATCAATAAAATAGGACGCCCACTGTCGCAATGTCAAATCTTTTTTTGTGAAAATTCTCATTTTTCTTAGCCGGGCTTATGACGTTGCAGTAATCTTGTCTATGCGTTCGGACAAATCCCTCAGGTTCGCCTTCTTCGTTCTCGGTAAGGAGAACAAAGAACTCAACACGGACTACTGCAATAAAACATTTTTTACCTAATGTGTCCAAATTGAGAAAATTGTCTATTGACAGAAAGCTCTGTTTTTTGTATTAGAAAATACATGATGACAGAAAGGATTCGGTTATCGGATTTTCCTTGGCTTTTCCGTGCCTGGAACAGCCGTCTCCGGATGCCCTCTGATTGCGCGGTCAGTTGTGTTTTTATTGGCCCGTCCCATAAAAAGATAAAGTTTTTCGCATTTTCTTGCCGAAGTAGATAAAAAGGTGATTTAGTGCTTTTTCAGCGCTAAGCCTGCCCTGAGCAAAGTCGAATGGGAAAGCAGTTTGAACAAAGAAATTGAGTTTTTCGGGCTATCCGTTTTACACGCTGGAGAAAAACAATGAAGACCATAGCGGTTGTTAATCAAAAAGGTGGTTGTGGAAAGACTACGGTGTCCATAAATCTAAGCAGCGCCCTTGCCGAGGCAGGGCAAAAGGTGTTGCTGGTAGACATGGATCCGCAGTCGCATTGCGCGGTCGGCCTTGCCGTGCCCGAGGAACAGATTGAGCAAAGCATTTACGACGTTCTGATCAGCAGGAGCAGGAACGAGCCGATGAAGATGACCGAGATTCTCTGGCAGATCAGCGAGCGGCTGGAACTGGCGCCGGCCAGCCTCGATTTGTCGGCGTTCGAGCAGCAGATGAACGGCATTTCCGATCGTGAACGCTGCCTGAAAGAGGCCCTTCACGAGATCAGAAACGATTACGACTATGCAATAATAGACTGCCCTCCGGCCGTTAGCCTGCTGACCTTCAACGCACTGAGGGCGGCCAGCGACGTTATCGTTCCGGTCGAAACCGGCTATTTTGCTCTGCACGGGCTCAGCAAGCAGCTTGATACCCTCAGCATACTCTGCAAACGATGCAGCCAGCAGGTCAACGTCAAGGTGCTTGGCAGCATGTATGATATAAGAACGAAGATGGCTCGGGAGATTCTGGCCGAGCTGCGGAGCCATTTCGGCGACAAGATGTTCGAGACTATCGTCAGTTTCAACACCAAAATCAAGGAAGCAGCGAGTTTCGGTCAGCCCATCAGCGAATACGATCCGGCCAGTAAAGGGCGGAAGGACTTCGCATCACTGGCAGATGAGATCATCGGTGCACAGGTAGACCAGCAGCGGCACGAATTTGTAAATTCACTCGCCGATCAGCTCGAATCCATCAGCGCCACCGCAGATGAGCTGCTGGATGCGGCAAAGCCCTCTATTGTATCCATAGATGCGCCCCAGGGCGATCAGGCCGAGCAGGCCGAAACAACCACACCAGCCACACCGAATGTAAACGAAGATGAGTTTACCCCGGCAGAAGAAGCGGCATTCCGCGAGTTCGAGGCCGGCACCGAAGTTCAGGAGCTCCAGGACCAGACCGTCGAGGAACTACAGGCAGTTGCCGAAGAAAAGCCTGAAATCCGGGAAAGCGATATCGAAGCAAAGCTTGCAGATTATTACGGTGTTACTCAGACCAATGAAGCGGCGGTATTCGTTACCCTTTATCCACGAGCACAGCAGGTTCAGATAGCAGGCGATTTCAACAACTGGCAGCCAGAACAATCGCCCATGGAAAAAATCAGCGACAGCGGCGTCTGGCGAACGAAAATGAACCTCGCTACGGGCCGGTATCGCTACCGCCTGGTCGTCGACGGCCAATGGCAGCAGGACCCATACAACGAAACGACGGAATCGAATCCGTTCGGCGGCCTAAACTCGGTACTGGAAGTCAAGTAGGCCGGCGCGTACCAGGTTCTAATTGGCAGGCAATATAATTCTTCCCCAGTTTGAGCACTCTCTCTGTCTCGGTGCGCAAACTGTGCGTGTGTAACGGTTTGAGTTTAATTTGGAAAAAAAGCTTTTTTTTCTTTGCCGGCAACGTCCTATAAGAATATAATTGCAGTATTATTAGTGGCAAAATCCAGGAGTATGTAGTTTTTGCCTTCGGAGAGAAGCGGTGATTAACGAGGTTGGGTATTGGGCAGGATGGTTGAGAAATATGAGGAGGAAGAAAGGAGGCGTGAAGACAGAAAACAGCTTTTCTTGATGCACCAGGAGGGTGTTTGAAGGGATTCAACTGAAAAAGAAACGGAATTTCTGTTAAGGAGAATAATCATGAAAAGGCTGCTTGCGGTTATGATAGCCGTGTTGATGTTCGTCGGAGTTGCTCACGCAACCGGTGTGCAGCCCCCGAAACTGAATTGCAAACCGGAACCCAAACCAAAACCCGACAATATCGAAATTATCAACGACAATGTCAATATCAGTGAAAGCGATGCTTCTGCGTTCGCCACAGGCGGCGACGCAAGATCCAATTCATCGTCAAATTCCAAAGCCACCATAAACAGCAGCTCCGTCACAAATTACGATACCCGGACAAATGCGCCTACTGTTTTTCCTCCTTATCTGCCGTACTGGAATCACGGGGGCTGGGGTACTATC
>Ga0180431_10005654_pt1 | contig 15155 bp, 12 predicted proteins | sample SS_ome_11_FD_132459 | JGI IMG/M metagenome (GOLD analysis project Ga0180431, IMG submission 132459) | Hypersaline lake sediment archaeal communities from the Salton Sea, California, USA - SS_1_MS_1 metaG | ecosystem: Environmental > Aquatic > Non-marine Saline and Alkaline > Hypersaline >... | reverse complement strand
GCCTTGTTGAGGCTCGACCGCTTCTGATCCGTGATAATATCTCCGATCCCATCACTGACCCACTGACAAACCCCTTCATCCAGCCATCTCGGAAGAACCGGCTCCTTGATGTGATGATGAAGGAGGAGGTGGCAGAGCTCATGTTTGAGGGTTATTCCCAGGCTGAAGGGCCGCCGGTTCACTCTGGAGTGGTCCATCACCACCAGGCCTTTGGAGGGCATGGCAAAGGCAACGGTCAGGGGGCTTTCGGCCATGCGTTGGAAACGCGCTCTGTTCTTGACCAGGAGCACGGTTGACCGCACATTCATGGCCCATCCCAGGAGGGACTCGAGGGCTTGGACTTTTTTTGGATACAGGTGAAGGACCTCTTGTGCCGCCCTCTCCAGGCCGGGCTCATAGAGTACGGTCACATCTCTTCCCTGGAGGACATGGACCTCTTGCGCACAGAGCCCCCCTGCGGTCAAAAGCAGGATAACCACAAAGGCAAAAAAGCCCTTTATATTGATTACGCCTCTGGTTCTGTTGCCATCCCGCCACATGACCGGTCAACCGCTCTAAAGGGTTCTTTTCTCCTCATCCTCCCCGCTCCCCTATAATGCCTTGAAATAGACCGGGGAATCCCTTAGGATCACCCAAAAGTACACGCAAAAAGGCCTTCAATCAAGGGACGTGGGGGTAAAATGAATCAGATCCTTACCGGGCTTGACCGCCTTGGGGCGGGGGAATGGAAAAGGCTGAAGGGGTATCATCTGGGCCTCTTGGCCAATCCGGCTTCCCTGGATGCCGCCCTGAACCCGGCAAAGGAGGTCATAGCCCGGGTCCTTCCCGGTCAGTTGAAGGCCTTATTCGGCCCCCAACATGGGCATGATGCCGAAGATCAGGATAATATGGTGGAAACCGGTCATGCCTATGACAAGGCCTTGAATGTGCCCGTTTTCAGCCTTTATTCAAATACAAGAGAGCCCCTTCCCCAGATGCTTGAGCTATTGGATATTCTTATTATCGACCTCCAGGATGTGGGGACCCGGGTCTATACCTTTGCCTCCACAATGCTCCTCTGCCTCAAGGCCGCGGCAAAATACCACAAAAAAGTGTTGGTGCTGGACCGCCCCAATCCATTAGGGGGAGACAGGGTAGAAGGGAATATCCTGCAGCCGGAGCTTTTTTCATTTGTGGGCCCTTACAGCTTCCCCATGCGCCACGGCCTTACCATGGGGGAAATGGCCCTGATCTTTAATGACGCCCTCGGCCTGGGATGCGACCTGGACATCATCCCCATGCAAGGTTGGCGCCGGGGCATGTTGTGGCACGAGACAGCACGACGATGGATTATGCCTTCTCCCAACATGCCCCTTCCTGAAACCACTCAGGTCTATCCGGGACAGGTCATTTGGGAGGGGACAAACCTTTCCGAGGGGAGGGGGACATGCCGTCCCTTTGAGATCTTTGGCGCCCCCTTTCTGGACCCACGGGCGGTCAAGTCCGCATTGGACCCCGAGGCGGCCAAAGGATGTGTCCTCCAGGAATTCGCCTTTCGGCCCACCTTTAACAAATGGGAAGGCCGGCGGTGCCGGGGATTCTTGATCCATGTTCTTGAGCCCCGCCTTTACCGGCCCTATTTTACCTCCGTGGCGCTCCTCAAGGCCGTTATAGAGACCCATGCCCATGTCTTGGAATGGAAAAAACCCCCCTATGAATATGAACACACAAAAAGGCCCATCGATATTATCGTGGGCGATTCATCCCTTGTCCGTGAATTGGAATCAGGGGCATCCCTTGCTTGGGTACAAGAAAAATGGCAGGCAGACCAGGGGTCTTTTCTTGAGAGGAGAAGGCCCTACCTTTTATATGAGTAAGCCTTTCCTGAAACGGGCACCCTCAGGCCCCTTTGGTCCCTGGGATTTGTAGGTGTTGCTCTACTGTGGGCGGTGTTCTCCAAGAGCTGATCAGGTTGGCCCTCCCATGGCCTTTAAGAGTTTTTCTCCAATATCAACATACTTGCTGCCGAGCCTTTTGATCAGGTAGTCCTTTATGGTGTCAGAGTGCATGGTCATGACCAGGAGTTCCTTGATCAGCTTCCTCTCCTCCTTATTGAGCATCAACAGGGCGCCTGTTTTATCGCTCAAAATAAGGTCTGCATTGTCCTTGCTGTCATCTCCGCCCATACCTTTACTTCTTTTGCCCTCCACTAATCCATCGGTCAATGGCCTCTTTATCAAACCGCCAGACCCTTCCGATCCGGATGGCAGGGATTTTACCCTCCGCTGCATACTTGCAGATCGTTATCTCATGAAGCTTTAGATACTTTGCGACTTCCTTGGTCGTCATTATCTGTGGCATGATAAACTCCTCTATATTCTTATAAATACAATGGAATTCTCTATATGATGAGCGCTTTCAGGGAACCATTGCTAATTATTTTTAATACCTAAAACCTTCAAAGTCAATAACAAATCTGTTAACAGTAAATAAAAACACATTAACTTTTATTATTTAATTTTTATTGCTTTTTTACAAGATTTATTCTGTAAAATTAAGAAAGAATCATCCCCTGGGTTTGAACTTGACGGGGCCCGGTCCCCAATATATAAGAGCCCCAAAAAACAGTCTAAAGCCCTTTTCCCGATCAATCTACCCTGGACTGGATTTTCTCAAGATGAAACAAATTTTTGCCTCTATCTGGCCCGACACTCACTCCCTGAGGACGGGCACCAGCCGCATTACACTCGCCGGGAAATGGATGCTTTACTATATCCTCATCGGCCTTATCGCCGGACTGGGATCCATCGCTTTCCAATACCTTTGTCAGCTGGGCCTTCATTTTTTTCTGGATTTGATGGCCGGTTACAGGCCCCCGGCACCGGCCGGCGAGGCCCCCCTTCTCCCCCATTCCGGGTCTCCTTTTAACCGTTGGATCCTTCTCTTCCTGCCTGCCATGGGGGGAATCCTGAGCGGATGGCTCGTGTACACCTTTGCCCCCGAAGCGGAGGGCCATGGCACAGACGCCGCCATAGACGCTTACCACAACAGGGGCGGGTTCATCCGGGGCAGGATTCCTTTTATCAAGACCGTGGCCTCCGCCCTGACCATCACCTCGGGGGGTTCAGGAGGCCGTGAAGGTCCCATAGCCCAGATCGGGGCCGGTTTCGGGTCCTTTCTGGCCACCACATTAAAGTTGTCGGACCGCGAGAGGCGCATCATGCTGGCGGCGGGCATCGGTGCCGGGGTGGGAAGCATCTTTCGGGCCCCTCTGGCAGGCGCCCTTTTCGCGGCAGAAGTGCTCTACCGGGATCCCGAGTTTGAATCTGAAGTCATCATACCCGCCGGGATCTCCTCTGTGGTGGCCTACTGCATCTTCTGCCTGGTTTTTGGGTGGGGATCCCTGTTTCAGTCCCAGGACTTCCTGTTCCAAAATCCCCTGGAGTTGGGCCCTTATACCCTCTTGTCCTTTGTCCTGGCGGGGGCCGGTATCCTCTACGTCAAATCTTTTTACGGAATCCAGGCCATGGCAAAGGCCGTCAAGATCCCCAACCATTTCAAGCCTGCCCTGGGGGGATTGTGTACCGGGATCATCGGCTTTTTCCTCCCCCAGACCCTCGCCTTTGGATACGGCTTTGCTCAGATGGCCCTTGACAATCAACTCCCCACCCTTTTTCTCCTGGGCCTGGCCTTTGGGAAGATACTCACCACCTCCTTCTCCATAGGTTCTGGGGGAAGCGGGGGCGTGTTCGGCCCCTCCGTTGTCATCGGCGGGGCCTTGGGAGGTGCGGCAGGCCGGATATTCCACGCCCTCATACCGGGCATTGTCACCCAACCCGGGGCCTTTGTGGTGGTGGGCATGGCCGGTTTCTTTGCAGCGGTTTCCAACGCCCCCATTTCCACCATCATCTTTGTAAGTGAGATGACTAATTCCTACCACCTGCTCCTCCCCAGCCTGCTGGTCTGCTCCCTTTGCTATTTGCTGACCCGGAAATGGACCATCTATGTGAAACAGGTCCAGACCAAACTCGACTCTTATGCCCACCGGGGGGACTTCTTTGTCGACGTCCTCGCCGCTATTCGGGTAAAAGATCTTTTACCCCAGTTGCGGGGAGTCAAACTCATCCCGGAGCAGATTACCTTTAGACAGTTTCGGGAGATCTTTCGTTCGAGCCAGCAGCACTATTTTCCCGTGGTCAACGGGCAAAACAAGCTCACGGGCATTTTTTCCATTAATGACATTCGGGGCATCCTCTTTGATCGGGAAATCGGGGACCTGGTCCTCATGAAGGATGTGGCCAATCCCGACATCATATTCACAACACCTGACGAGGACCTCAATGAGGTCCTCAAAAAATTTACCATCCGGAATCTGCACCAGCTGCCCGTGACAGAGGCCGATGATCCCGCTGACTTGCTCGGCATGCTTGACAGGCGGGAAGTCATCCAGTTTTACAACCAAAAGGTCCAGGAAATGAAGTCCCACCCCGATCGAAGAAGGGCCGGAGCGGACCGGGAAGTGACGGTCCTCCAAAACATCCTTGTAAAGGATGCCATGAAGAGAGACATTGAATCCGTGCTGGCCCATACGGCCCTGGAGGAACTGAAACAATCCGTCTTTGAGAGAAAGTTCAACAGCTTTCCAGTGGTGGATGGGTCAGGAAGGCTTGTGGGCATGCTTGCCCTTTCCGACTGCCGGGAGGCCTTTAGAAAGGGGGATACGACAATCCGGGTAAAAGACATCGCCACCCGTCGAATTGTTTCCGTCCGGGAAGAGGACACCCTTTTTGCGGCCCTCACCAAGATCACCGCGGGGGACTTCGCCATCCTCCCGGTGCTGGCCTCCGAAGACCCGGAAAGGCTTGTGGGCGTGATCAGCCGCAGGGATATCATGTCGGCCTTGAATGAGATTATCCTCAAGAGGCGGAGCGGGGACCAAGCGCCGTAAGGGACGGCCCCCTTTTTTTTGATAGGCTTTGGGTTTTTAACACAGCCCTGCTTTCATTCAGTTGGCGCAAACCTGAGGGCAACGATACCTCTTCGCTGGTGACTGGCGGGAGGCCTTCGTCCTATCAGGGTGTTACGGATGGGGGACCCCCTGGCCCCGAGCCAAGGCGAGGGGAACAGGGAGGGGGTAGGCATCCCACGTTCGTAACGCCTTGATAGGACCAGGCCGGGAGACTCGGAACCAAAGAAGAGGTATCGTTGCCCGACGTCGCAGCCCTTTTATAAAAAGGCTATGACAAGAGGAATCCATAAAAAAATCTTGCAAGAACATACCAGGAGGGAGTCGATCAAAGCATCATGAAAGATGACATCATTATTGTATCAGGATTACCCAGGTCAGGGACGTCCATGATGATGAAAATGCTCGAGGCCGGAGGCCTCGAGGTGTTGGTGGATCACATCCGCAAACCGGATGAGGATAACCCCAAGGGCTATTATGAACTTGAAAAGGCCAAGAAGATCAAACAAGACGCCTCTTGGCTTCCCGAGGCCCAAGGCAAGGTCTTTAAAATGGTTTCCATGTTGTTACGGGACCTCCCCCTGGGAAGGCGTTACAAGATCATCTTTATGAAGAGGAACATGGAGGAAATCCTGGCCTCTCAAAAAAAGATGTTAACACGGCTGGGCCAGGACAGTGGCACCCCGGACGAGGAGATGGGCCGGCTCTTCGGCAAGCACCTCAAAGACATTGAGAATTGGCTTGAGGGGCAACCCCATATGGATGTCGTTTATATAAGTTACAATGATATCCTCGAGAACCCCCAGGAGAACCTTCACACCCTGAATCAATTCCTGGAAAATCGTCTGGATGTCCAAAAAATGGTCGCCGTGGTGGACCGGGCCCTTTACAGGCAGCGGAAATGAAAAGAGATCCTACGGCCGGGATGAAATCCGGGTTTCAAAGAGATCCAGGGCCAGATGAACCACTTCATCCATGTTGTAGTACTTATAATGGGCCAAGCGGCCTAAAAAATAGATGCTCTCAAGCCTCTCAGCCTCCGCCCTGTATCTGTCATAGAGCCCCCGGTTATCCTCCCTGGGAATCGGGTAATAGGGATCACCCCGCTCCGAAGGATATTCCCTCACAATGGTGGTCTTTGGATGGCTCTGTCCCGTGGCATGCTTGATCTCCACAATCCTTGTAAAATCATAGTCATTGGGGTAATTGACCTGCGATACGGGCTGGTACCATTCTTGATCCAGGGTCTCGAATTCAAACCGCAGGGAACGGTAGGGAAGGGGCCCGAATTTCTGATCAAAAAACTCGTCAATGGGTCCGGTATAGATCATCTTGTTAAAGGGGATGAATTCCACCACTTCACGGTAATCGGTCTTCAAGAGCACATGGATATTGGGATGGGAAATCATCCGCCTAAACATCTCCGTGTAACCGTATTTGGGCATGGCCTGATAGGGATCTCCAAAGTAGCGTCCATCCCGATTGGTCCTGACCGGTATCCGGGCACATACCGAGGCATCCAGTTCCGAGGGGTCCAGGCCCCATTGTTTCCGGGTGTAGCCGCGGAAGAATTTCTCATACAGGTCCACCCCAACCTGGGACACAATGACCTCTTCTGAGGTTTGGATATGGGTCAGGGGCTTTCGCACCCCTTCAAAAAAGGACTCCAGTTCGGAACTGGATAGATGCATTCCATAAAGGGCGTTCACCGTATCCAGATTAATAGGGAGGGGAAGGAGCTGGCCTTCTACCGAGGCCAATATCCTGTACTGGACATAGTGCCATGGCGTGAATTGAGAGAGATAATCAAAGACCCTCTTTTGGCGGGTACGAAAATAGTGGGGACCGTATTTGTGGACCAAAAGGCCCGCCTCATTGTAGAAATCATGGGAATTACCGCCTATATGAGCCCTCTTTTCCACAATGAGGACCTTCTTACCCAACCCCGCCGCAATCCTCTCGGCCAGGACACATCCGGCAAAACCGGCACCGACAATCAAAAAATCAAACATGGGCCTCCTTGCGCATCCAACAAACAGTGTCTTTGTAGACCTTGGCACGCCTCCATGAAAACGGCCTGGGCCGGTGAAACACCCCTTTCCGATCCCTTCAAGCGTCCCGTCCCTATTTGGTAAATTCAAGCAGGATCTTGTAGCTGTACTTTCTTAAAGGGGGAAAGGCCGTGTAGATGGTCCTGTCCAGCCCATTCAAAATGAGGGATACAGGCTTGTGCCGTTGCTGAAAAACCTGCCTGTCAAATTTACCAAAAAAACGAAACTTAGGATAGCTTATCCTACAGCGGTTTTGGAATATGAAAGAGAGGGTCTCCACCTCATCCCGGGTCAGGGGGTGCTCGTCGGGAGTACCGAGCTTCGGAATCAGCTGAATTTTGCCGATCACATGTCTCCTGAAAAAGAGCAGGACAGGATTATTGGCGCTGAGCTCATAAAAGATGGCCCGGCCCCCTGTTTTCATGACCCGCCGGATCTGTTCTCCGGCATCCCCGATCTCCGGGATATGGTGGAGGATGTTTTTCCCCACCACAAGGTCAAAAAATTCTTCCTCATAATCAAGGTCCTCAAAGGCGGCCACCCTCACGTGGATCTTATCAGCAACCTCATTGATGGAGGCCCTCTTCTTGGTTATTTCAACAGAACTGGGCGAAAGATCAAAGGACCAGACCTCAGCGCCTATCTTGGCCAAAAGCACGGAAAAGAAGCCGTTGCCGCTCCCACATTCAAGCACCTTTTTCCCTTCCAGTCCCTCTTCAAATCCCCAAAGCTTCAGGGTCTCTTGTTCCTCTGCGGGATCTACCAGTCCCTTTCCCTGCTCAAGATCCTGCAAATATAGACGCGATTTCTCGTCAAAATAGGCCCGTTCTGAATCATGTATGGCCCCTTTAGAAAGGGCCTCATTTGCGGATGTCTTTTTATTCTCCATGGCAAGGATTCTCCCTTCCTATTCCAAATAGCCAAGGGCGCGCAGACGCTCCTCAATCTCCCGGCGCTCCTTTTCGGTATATTCCCCGGATTCCGGGGCGTATGGCTCCTCGTGGGTAACGGTGTCCTGGGTGGTTAAAGAATGCCCGTCAAGAAACGAGGTCTCGAATATCTCGGTCAGGACCTTCCCGTCCATATCCGTGGGCAAGGGGACATCCATCTGGTAGAGCAGGGTGGGGGCAAGATCCATAATATGAGCCCGCTCCAGCCTTTGCCCTTGCTTGATGGCTTTGCCCTGGGCCATAAAGACCCCTTCCAGCCGGTGGTCCCCGCTGATAATATTAGGATCTTCGCCGGGCACAAGGGGGGCCCCCTCTTCAAGAAAGGGGGGCAGGGTTCCGGCACCCTCCCCGAGATCCAAACCATGAATCGCTTCATCCTCTTTCCAGCGTATGAGGAGATCCGGCGCCTTTTCTACAAAGGGACCCGAATACAATTCATCCCGATGATACACCCCCTGGACAATGAGCCGCCCGCTCCGGTCGTCTCGACACTGACCCAGAGCCAGGCGCAGTTTTTGGATCACCTGCGCATATTCCTCACCCGGTTTTACAATCCCCTCCGGTTCTCTACCCATCAAGTTGACGCGGATATTGGGAAAAAGGGTGTCCGAATAGGCCTGGGTCCGCGACCAGTCGATATTGGCATAGCACAACCTGCTCTGCACCCGATCCCTCAGCCGGGGGAACCACCTGGCGAACCGCTCTTTGACGGAGCGTGAGGTTTTTCTCACAAATACCTTGAAGGCCAAGGCCACCAGGCGGGTCAAAAGACGTTGGAACGCGGGTTGACGGGCCCCCACCAGATAGGTCAGAAAACCATGGCTGGCCAGCCATTGGTTGAGTTGGTGATTGGCCGGATGGCGCCTGCCGAAACCATGGTCCGACATGACCATGAAGAGGGTATCTTCATCCAGTTCGCTCCGAATAGAGCCCAGGATGCGGTCAATCTGCTGATAGGCATCGAGAATAACCATACCATAATCCCGGGCGTCATCGGGGTTATACTGGGGGTGGAGAGGATCCATATACTTCCAGAAACAATGCTGGACCGCATCCAGACTGCGAAAAACCACCATAAAAAAATCCCAGTCATGGGTTTTCATCAAGTAACGGGTAATCTCCTCCTTTTGAGCCAGTTCCTCCTTCAATTTTTCCACGGCCAAATCCGGTCTTCCGTTTACCAGGTATCCCGTCAGGCCCGGCTCCAGGATATAAGATCCGAAACGCCCCTCCAATTCCCTGCTCAGGTCCGGCGGGTAACAAAAGTCGGGACTTTGGGGACCGGGGGCGTCCAACCCCGCGATGAGAAATCCGTTGACGGCCTCGGCCGGATAGGTCATGGGCACATTGATGACGCCCACACGGAAGTCCTTTTCACTCAAAATGGTCCAGAGCGTCTTCCCATGCCTCATTCCGCCTTTAATAAAACGGACGTCATAGCTCTGGGCAATGGGCTCATAAAATTCCAGTACACCATGCTTTCCAGGATTCTTCCCGGTCATAAAAGAGGTCCAGGCCGCAGGGCTGCGCATATTCGGGGCCGACTCCAGGGGGCCCCAGCTTCCCTGGGTCAAAAGCCGGTTGAAATTGGGCAGTTTTCCCTCTTTTGCCCATGGCAGAATAAGATCAAAAGTGGCTCCATCCAGGCCAAATACAAATGCCTTGGTCATATTATGTTCCTTCTCCTACTCCTTCATTCAAAGACGCAGCAGGTGCCTGGAATAATCCTTTGCCAGGTACCGTATGATGCTTTTGATATGATCCCTTATCCGCCGATGGAACAAGGTCTTGCGCTCCCGTTCCAGGAAATGGATCACCTCCGCCTGGGGGATATAGAGGACCTTCATGCCCAGACGCTTGGCTCGAAAACACAAGTCGACATCTTCATAGAGATAAAAAAATCCCTCGTCAAACGGTCCAAGCCGATCCAGGATACTGCGCCGCAGGATAAGACAGGCCCCATACATCCAATCCACCTCTCTCAAGACGGCATGATCCCATTCCTCCATGGTGTAGGCCTTCACAAACCGGCTCTTGGGGAAATAATCTCTCAGGAACGTCCCTTCCAAAACGATATTAAGGGGCGATGGAAAGGGCCGACAGGAAAGCTGCAACGACCGGTCCCCGTATAGGAGCTTGGGGCCCCCGATGGCTGCGTCAGGGTGTTCATCCATAACCTGCACGAGGGTCCGCAATGAACCGGCAAGGACCTGGGTATCCACATCCAGGTAAATGAGATACCGCCCTTCTGCCTTGTGAAGAATCTGGTTCCTGGAAGGAGATACCCCCCGGTTCACAGGATTCTCAATGACCCGCACATGGGGGTATGCCTGCCTAAGCATCTCCAGGGTCCCGTCACCAGAGGCATTGTCTACAACCCATATCTCGGCGGGTAGGCCGTCCAGGCCCTCTTCCAGGGAATCCAGGCACTGCCTTAAGAGCTCCCGGGATTTCCAGGTCAATAATCCAATGGTCACATCAAGTGTCATGGGTCATCCTCATCAAAAAACCTTGCCCTGATCGCGCTCATGCCCCTTCTTTTTTGGTAACACTTTAGGTGTTTCCAGTGCCTATGAGGATCATGACCTCCTTTCTGGTGTGACTGACGGGAAGGCTTCGTCTTTTCCAGGTTTATCCATGGGGGAAACCCCTGGCCCCGAGCGAGAGCGAGGGGAACAGCGGGAGGGGGCAAAACTCCCCCGTGGATAAACCGTAGAAAAGACCAGCCTGGGAGGCTCGGAACAAAAGAAAGGAGGTCATGATCCAATTTCATAGAGCTAAAATGATACCTTTTTTGCAATGGCCAGGATTTCATACTCTCTGTGAAAGAGCTGTTCCGGCAAAGAAAGAAACCGAACGGCCGCTCTCTCCAAGGGTTTTGCCCTGGCCTTGTTCAAGGGGATGGGTTTCCTCTCCACGTATACCGGAGAAAAACCGTTCTTATTCAAGAGCAGGCTCAGCGTATGGGCCGTGAAATAAAAGAGGTGGAATTCATGGTAGAGTTTTTCCACCGGATAGACGATCCTTCCCCGGCTCGATTTAAAGATGACATGGGCCAGCAGGCGCAACAGGGCCTCTTGATTTGGGGTATTCAAAAAAAGGATCCCGTCGTCCTTCAGGATCCGGTGCAGATGATGCAGTTGGAAAGAGGGATCTGAGAAGTGTTCCACCACGTCCCAGAGGGTGATCACATCAAAAAACCTCTCAGGGAATTGTTGCTCATGCACTTCCCCGGAAAAGACATTCAGCCCCAGGCTCTCCCGGGCGTAGGAGGCCGCATAGGGGGAGATATCCGTACCCCAGCACTCCCAGCCCCGATCTCTGGCCAAAGAGAGAAATACCCCTATGGCACAGCCCACATCCAGGAGGATGCCCCCCTGTTTGTATCTTTCTATGAGGGAGAGCCCTTTTTGAAAATCCCGGATATTGGGTCCCTCTCCGGGGGCTTCCCCGGGCCCTTTGAAAAAATATTGATGCCTTTCCTGGAAGTAAGGGTCCCCATACATTTCTTCCAGCTTGGTCCGATTGACAGGGAGGTCGGTGCACACGAGGCCACAGCGCCTGCACTGTAAGACATTGAAGTGCTTCAAGGGGTACAAGATCTTCATGTCCTGTGCGTTGCAGACATGACATCTCCTCCGCTCTCCCGTGCTGGTGGACCCCATATTCTTCATGGAGGTTGCGCTTTCCCGCCTCAAACCTTCTCCTTTAGTCGTGGTCATTCAAGGCTCTGGTAGGCCTCCAGAAAGACGGGCTCAACCGCTTCCCAGGTATACCTTTCCCGGGCCGCCTTCAAGGCATTCTCGGCCATGCGCTTACGCAGTCGGTCGTCCATGGCCAGCCGCTCTATTCCTTGGCATATACTATCGGGATCCCTTTCATCAACAATGACCCCGCAGTCGTTTTCCTTTAAAATGCGGCCTACCTCACCAATATCATTCCCCACCACCGGGACCCCGTTTACCAGGGAGTCAAACAACTTGGTGGGGGTGACGTTTCCAAACCAGCTCTTACTGCGATAGGTCATTATAGAAATGTCAATATTTCTATAGAGCCGGGGAAGATCATCCACCCGGTAGGCCCCCAGGACCTCAACATTCTTTCCAAGAGATTGCACCAAGGACTCAAAGGTCCCCCTGTAAGAATCATACACCCGGCCTGCGAGGAATAGCTTATACTTTACGGCTGGAGGCCCTTTGCTGGATTTGTCCAAAAGGCGCTGGAAGGCCGCGATCAATTCTTCAATGCCGTTGTCCTCATATATGGTTCCCAACCGACCCACGGTAATGGTTGAGCCCTTCCCCGCCTTCACCGACCGGGCCAGCATGGAGCGATTCGGATAGGATCCCACCTGGCTGATATGGCTTATTCCATAGGATCGAAATTTATTTACCTGATAGGCATTATGGACGATCAGGTGATCAAAGCGTTTGGCCAGGGTCTTTTCCAACCACCGGATGCCTCTCAAGAGGAAACCAAAGCGGGGGTCCCAAAACCCATAGTACTCGGGCTCACAAAGATCCAAAACCGCCTTCTTCCTGCGCATCTTGGCGGCAAAGAGACCCGCCACAATGGCATCCATATTGAAGCAGTGAAGGACATCAAAGGGGTGACTCCAAAGGGTGCGCAGGACCGCCCAGTTAAACCTTGCCACGTTGATCCCGTTTCGGGGCCCCTCACCCACACCGGCCCTGATCCAGAAACGGATGATGCGTATTCCCTCGAAGATCTCCTCTTTGGGGTACCGGCACTCCCTGTCCCAGGCCACCAGGGTAACGTCGTGCCCACGGGCCGCAAGGGCCTTCGCCTGGTTATAGACACGAAGATAACGGCCTTGAAAGGGCTGGAAACTCATGGAAAAGAGCATGATCACCCTGGCCCTCACCGCCTTTTTATACTCCGGCCGGGACATTACAGAAAATCTCCCTTTGGATTGATTCCTCCGAGCCACTCGCTTTTCCCCTGTTCAGAATGGATAAAGGCCAAAACGGCTTCTGAGGCGTCAATAATTCGGTCTGTCAAGAAATTGTAGCGGAAAAGGCCGGAGCGGCCGAAGGAGACCAGGTTATCCATGCCGTACAGGAAAGCCGCAACCCCCTTCAAGTGCTCCAGGTAGCCTGTTTCATAGATCGCATAAGCGAAGGGGGCGTTAAGCGACAAGGACGTGGTAAATTCCTCCGGATAGAGGTGATAGAAGGAGCTGAGTTGCTGTTGAACCAAGGAGTTCTGCTCCGGCCCTGGAAGGTCTTCCTCTTGACCTGGACCATAGCAGACCTCTGAACAAAGGGCCGTTCGATCCGTGGGGGTCATATGAACCGAAGGATCTTCATAGACCCGTTTAAAGAGGTACTTTTTCTCCGGAAAATAGATTTGCATCTTGTCCATGAGGCAAGGTCGCCGAAGGCCATGAAAGTGGCACGATAGATCGCGAAACCTCAGGCGATTTGCCGCACCCCTTACACTTCCGGGGGCGGATATCATGGCCTTGATGAGTCCGGGCAGGGGAATGGTGCTGATATAGTAATCCCCCTTTGCCTTATGATCCTTGCCTTTATGGGAGAAAACCACTCCGCTGACCCGCCGCCCCTTGTCCAGGAGAACATCCTTGACCAGGGCGTCCCTACGGACCCTTCCCCCCTTCTTTTCGATGAACCGGCAAAGGTTATCCGTGATATGCTGCGCCCCTTTGGGGGAATAGTATAAAGTGAGACGTGATTCCTCCCCCTCCTTTCTTCTGAGGAGACTCCCTAAGAGGGCCAGAGATTTTTTCCAGATATTGTGCTGCTGGTAAAAGCGTTCCCGTTCTGTGGCCCAATCCGGGGAAACCCTGTGCGGGGGAAGGCCCGTCACCTTTGGAATATAGTGGCGGAAGAAAAAACGGTAGGCAAGTCTTCCATACTTGGCCGTGCACCACTCTTCAACATTTACCGGCACCCTACGGGAATCAAAAAGCCTGGTCCATCCCAGACTGGCTGTGACCCGGAGTACATCAGACAGGGACATGCCGGTCAGCAGGTTACGGGGGCTCAGGGGGGAACGGATTTGTCTTCCTCGAAAACCGAAGCCGTAGTAAACCCTGATTCGTTGCAGGGGCTCGGGAAGAAACCGTTCATAGTGGTGCCTATGGGAATCGAAGTAGATGTGGGGGCCCAGATCGAGGCGGAAGTCGTCACACTGAACGCTTTGCATCAGGCCTCCTACCATGGGTTCCTTTTCAAGGACCTCAACCTGACAGCCTTGCTCGACCAGCCGGCAGGCCAGCCATAGGCCTGCAAATCCTCCTCCCAGAATGACCACGCTTTTAATGGACATGAATCTCTTGTGTTTCTTTACGTTCAGGTCTCAACCCAGGAGACCGGGGCCGGGCTTCAGGTCAAAACCCTTTACATATACCACCCACCATTGATCCGGATAACCTGGCCCGTAATATATCCCGCCTTCTCGGACAGCAAAAAAGACACGAGGTGGGCCACTTCTTCAGGCCGCCCCGGTCGGCCCAGGGGGATCTCACGGATGAACGTCTCCCCGGGCATGCGAGAGGTGGTCTCCGTGAGGATATACCCGGGGGCCACGGCATTTACGGTAATGTTTTTAGGGGCCAGTTCATCGGCCAGGGCCTTTGTAAAACCGATGATGCCTGCTTTGGCCGCGGCATAATTGGTGGAGTGGGCAAAACCCCGTTCTCCCCCTATACTGGTTAGGTTAACGATCCTGCTTCCCTTCTTCTTACCCGCCCAACTCCTCAAGACGGCCCGGGTACAATGGTAGGTCCCGCTCAAATTGGTGGTGATGATATCCTCCCAGTCCTTGTGGTGCATGCGCACAATGGGCTGGTCACGGATAATCCCGGCGTTGTTGACCAGGGCCTCAAAGGGCCCGAATCGCTCGGTCAGGGCTTTGATCGCCCCTGTGACCTCCTCACGGGAGGCCACATTGAACCCGGACACAACCCCATCACCTCCCTCTCGGGTGATTCCCTCCAGTACCTCTTCAGCCGCGGTCCGTCGTTCCAAATAGTTAATGATCACAAAAAAACCGTCCCTGGCGGCTTGAACGGCAATCGCGCGGCCGATTCCCCGGGATGCACCTGTGACCAAGGCGATGGGTTTATTCACGGGCGCCCCCCTTTGGATCCGCCTCCGGCCGGCACCCGACCAGGGCCTTGATACGCCCGGTAATGGGGGTCTCACCCCTCTGGTTTTTGATAAG
>Ga0180431_10005653_pt1 | contig 15155 bp, 14 predicted proteins | sample SS_ome_11_FD_132459 | JGI IMG/M metagenome (GOLD analysis project Ga0180431, IMG submission 132459) | Hypersaline lake sediment archaeal communities from the Salton Sea, California, USA - SS_1_MS_1 metaG | ecosystem: Environmental > Aquatic > Non-marine Saline and Alkaline > Hypersaline >... | reverse complement strand
CTCCCCCTCATGCCCCCGAACTTTTTTCTCTTTATATGAGCGTCAGCGTGCTCACGGATCAGGGCCGGATGCGGCTGGGAATGATCGTCGAAGAAGAGGAGTATCTCCCCGTCCGAACGTTCTATCCCCGCGTTGCGGGCTCCCGCGCGTCCCCTGTTCCTTATATGGAAATAGCGTACTGAAAAACTGAAATCCAGACCGTCCAGGTCCTCGCCCGCCTTTTCCTCGGAGCCGTCGTCCACAACCACGACCTCGAAGTTCCCGTAGTCCTGATTTTCAAAGGAGGAGACGGTTTTCAGCAGGTACGGCTTCCTGTTGTAGGTTGGAACGATGACGCTGACCCTCGTTTCCACCATGCACCCCGAACGGGCTCCGGGGATTTTTTTCTTCCCTTGAAGGGGGACCCGGTCCCATATTCTGCATAGAGTATAAACCGGCATGCTCGGACCGGTCAAAGGGAATAACGGCCGCGCCGAGGGTCACGGGACGGAGCGGCCGACAGGCTCCCGTGTTCCAATCCCGATAAAAAGCGGTAATCGTATGCAGACCATTGTGCACGTTCTTCCCTATATGGCCCACGGCGGCACGGAAAAGCACGTGCTCACCCTGCTCCGCCGCCTCAGGAAAGACTACGACCTCATCCTCATGGCCCCCAGGGGGGAGATACTCGATGAATTCCTCAGGCTCGACATCACCTACGTCGAGTTCAAAACTCCCGGGTTGGGGCGGGCCGGGGCACGTTTCGGTAAACGGTTGAAGGAAATCCACGAAGACCGCGGCGTAGACGCGGTTCACGTGCATGCGGCGCACGAATATGTCTCCTTCAGCAAGCGTGCGCTGCCACACGTACCCGTTCTCTTCCATCTCTCGGCCCATCAGGGAAGCGTGGTTTCTCGTTTTTTGAACTACAGACTCTCGGCCTCCATTGCGAGGAGAAAGGCGGCCGGGCTCATAGCGGTATCCGAGGAGGAGGCCAGGATTATCGTGTCGCACGGGTACCCCGAGGATAAGGTTTCAGTCATTTACAACGGGTACGAGGCGGACGAGGGAACCGACGATGCCGCGGTCGACAAGCTGAAAAAAGAATACGGGCTGGAGGGCTGTGTCGTTGTGGGAAATCTCGGGAGGCTGAATAAAACAAAGCGGCTCGACCTTCTCATAGAAGCCTTCGCTGCTATAAAGGGCGAAGCTCCCCTTCCCCTCAAGCTCCTTATCGCGGGGGAGGGCCCTGAGAAAGAAAACCTGCGTCTACTCGCGCAAAAGCGGGGGATCGGGAAAGATGCGGCCTTCCCGGGATTCATCAGGCGCGGAGACAGAATCCTGGGGCTTTTCGACGTGTTCGTGCTCCCCACGACCCACGAGGGGTGCTCCAATGTGCTCGTGGAGGCTATGGCAAAAGGCCTTCCCATACTGACCACGAACATACCATCCGTATCCTGGATGTTCGAAGATGAAAAGAGCGGCCTTCTCTTTAATAAGAACGACCTTGCCGGCCTGAAGGAAAAGCTCGTCCTCCTCGTGGAGGACCCTTCCCGCAGAGCGGAGCTCGGCAGAGGCGCGTCGGCGCGGTTCGCGGAAGCGTTCACCGCCGAGAAAATGGCCCGGAGCGTCGATTCCCTCTACCGGTCTATTCTGAAGCGCGGCTCCCCTCCCGGGAGCGGGAAACCGGACCGAACTCAGTAGAGCCGGGACTGAAATGAAAGACCCCGAAACCGTCCTTCTCTTTTCGCATACCTCGAACCTGTCCGGCGCGCCCATATCGCTCGTCCAGCTCGCCGGGCACCTTCCGGCCCGGGGCTTTTCTCCCGTTGTATGCATCCCGGCGCGCGGTCCCATCGAGAAGGTACTTCAGGAGTATTCCATCCCCTACCGGATTATGGGGGGATTCGGCCCGGCCTCCTTTATCGAATCGCTGCGTGCTGAAAAGCCCGCTGTCGTGCATGTCAATTCCACGGTCACCTCATGGCCCGTTCTTATCGCGCGTTCCGCGCGCAGGCCCGTTGTGTGGCACATAAGGGAGTACATGGGAGACAAGCGGGGCTACGCCCGGCTGATACACGCCCTTTCCACAAGGGTCGTGCTCATCTCAAAAGAACAGTACGCGCTGTTCGCCGATCTTCCGCGCGCCGTTTTAATACCGAACGGAGTGGACCTCGCGAGGTACCGGGGAGCTCCCCCGGCCCCGGACCTGATTCTCGATGGAAACGGCCATCCAATTACCACGGTAACCTGCATCGGTTCCATTGAAGAGCGCAAGGGCCTCATGGTTCTGGCCAGGGCGGCCTGGATTTTACGGGACAGACCGTGGATACGGTACGTCGTGGTGGGTGCGTCCCCGGGAAAGGGGGCCGATTCCTATAAAGAGGCGGTGGTGGATTTTTTAAGGGAGAAGGCGCTCCAAAAACGCTTTCACTTTACCGGGAAGCGGAGCGATATTCCAGCGGTCCTGAGCGCGAGCGACATACTCTGCCATCCCGCGTTCATTGAAGCTTTCGGCCGCGTCCTCGTGGAGGCCATGGCCTCCGGGCTGCCCGTCGTCTGTTCGCGCGCCGGAGCAATGGCGGATATCGTGGAGCACGGCAAAACCGGTTATCTTTTCGATCCGGGCGACCACGTATCGCTCGCCCGCTCCATAAAAACGTTGGACGACAACGTTCCACTTCGAAAATCCATGGGAGAGGCGGGCAGGAAAAGAGCGGCCGTGTATTCCATGGACGCGCACGCGGACCGTATCGCCGCGTTGTACAGGGATATCCTTGAAAATGAAAAATAACCGCACAGGTCCGCCTGCCATGCCGGAGCCACGCGATTACGTTATTCCGGGATATGTGCCTGAATCGGACCGGCACCCGCGGATACCGGAATGAACCTCCTGCTCGCCTCGGGACTTCCGCTCGACCGTCCCAGCTCATTCTTTCGCCAGCTTTCCCTGCTCGCCGACCGTCTGCGGAACCGGGGTCATTACGTGACGGTTACCGGGCCGGACACCTCCCGGGGAGACGATACAGGCACTAGTCAAACCGGTCGCCAGGCTGGGGACCGGTTCGACGGGGCGATTCTCCTCGGTTATCCCGATCAGTTCCACTGTCTGAGAGAAAACCTGAAAAAAATCCCCCTCTTCCTCTGGGCCCAGTTCTCCAAGCCGCCGCGGGCCGGAATTCTTGCCGGTTTCCGGACGGTTCCCCTTACCGACCGAACCGCCCGTTTTATCCGGGATTCCGGGGCCCTTCCGGGTCCGGTCATTCCGCACGGAATCGATACCGGCGTGTTAAGACCCCTCGGGCCGGCAGAGCGTACGCGGATAAGAAACAGATACGGTCTGGAGGGCTTAACGGCCGGATGTGTAGGTGCGAACACGGGAAGAAAACGTTTCGACCTGCTGCTCAAGAGTTTCTCGCTCTTTTTAAGCACTGTAAAAAAGGGGACCCTCATCATCAAAACGGACCGTGTACGCTCACGGGAGGATTTTCATCTCTCCGATTTCGCACGAAAACTCGGCGTCGGCTCGAATGTCGTCATCATAGACGGAGAAATCTCAACGGCCGAACTGTGCGAAATCTACAACGCGATGGATGTCTACCTATCCCTCTCCGAGTGGGAGGGATTCTGCATACCGGTAATTGAAGCCATGGCATGCGGGACTCCGGTCATCACCCACCCCGTGCAGGGCCCGGGTGAAACCGTTCCCTACAGCGACCTCATGCTGGTCCGGTCGGAAAAAATCTACGAGGACGGAACGGCATTGCTGTATGCCGATAGTGATGAAGCCGCGAAGATTCTCATGAAGGCCCGGGCCGACCCCGGGCTCCTGGCCCGCCTTTCAGAGGAAGGAAGGAAATATTCAACCGAGCGTTTCGATATGGACAACGTTGCCGCTCTGTGGGAAAACCTCATCGCCGATGTGTTGCGGCACTACGCGAATAAGTGAAAAAAAAGAACGGGTTTATTCCTGTATCAGATCCGGAGCACGGTAAACCGCTGCAAGCTCGAAACAGGCCTTTATCGCCTCCTCCATACCGGTGGATCTCGCCCGGCCGCTCCATGCGATATCGAATGCCGTGCCGTGATCAACGGAGGTCCGGACAAAGGGAAGTCCCAGCGTAACCGAAACCGTCCTGTCGAAATCGTGCGTCTTGGCCGCGATATGGCCCTGGTCGTGGTAGAGTGAAACGACGCCGTCGTATGCCCCGTTCAACGCCTGAAAAAACACGGTATCTGCGGGGACCGGTCCCCTGACGTCCACTCCCCTGTCCCGTGCCCGCCTGATTGCAGGCCCGAGAATACGTTCCTCCTCGTGTCCGAAGAGACCGCCGTCAGAGGAATGGGGATTGAGCGCCGCGAGTGCAAGGACGTGCCGGTCGTAACCGATCGAGCGGAGGCATGCCGATGCGTTCTCTATGCTCCCGGCAACACCCTCAACGGTTAAATCCTCGATCGCCTTTTTCAGAGCTACATGCCGGGAGTGAAAAAATATCTTCAGATTGTCCACCATGAACATCGTGACGCCGTGGGTGCCCGTCAGCTCCGAGAGCATCTCGGTATGCCCCTTATACCGGTAGCCCGCCTCGCGCAGGGACTCCTTGTTTATAGGGGCCGTTACGATCCCGTCCGCTTTCCCATTCAGAACGAGCTCCACCGCCCGCTCCATGTAACGAACGGCCGCCTCCCCTCCAATCCTCGAAATCCTGCCCGCTTCTATCTTCGATACGTCGCCCACGGCACCGACGTCAAGAACCGGCACACACGTCTCGAGACCTTCCGCATCATCGATGCTTTGCACCGCGACTATTTCGGCGTTTATTCCGAGCCGTTCCTTTACCGTCCGAAGAACGGACAGATCGCCCACTACTACGGCCGTACCTTTCCACAGGGATGGTGAGCCCACACCGCGTAAAACGATCTCCGGGCCGATTCCGGCGGGGTCTCCCATGGTCACGAGTACGTTCATCTAATTTCCTCTGTCCAGTATTTGCCGAACCTTGCTGGAAAGCTCGCTCGGGGTAAAGGGCTTCTGGAGAAAATGAACCCCGTCCTCCTGAATACCGTGCCTGACAACGGAATCGTCGGAATAACCGGAGATATAGAGAACACGCACGCCGCTTCGGCCCCGTTCAATTTTTTGTATGACTTCACGACCGCTCATCCCGGGCATAACCACGTCCGTGATAATCAGGTCGATTGTTTTTTTCTCCTTATCGTATATGCGCAGGGCCTCGTTCCCGTTTTCCGCTTCAAACACCCGGTACCCGTATTCTCGAAGCACGGTGCCGATCATGTTCCGAACAGCCGCCTCGTCCTCGACGAGAAGCACGGTTTCGCTGCCGAAAACGGATGAATCCTCCGCCGTCGAGAGTACCGAACCTTTTTCCTCCGGCTCGATGCGGGGAAGATAGATCGTAAACGACGTGCCCCGGCCGATCGTACTTTCCGCGTAAATATACCCCCCGCTCTGCTTGATGATCCCGTATACGGTGGAAAGTCCGAGCCCCGTACCCTTACCCACGTCCTTTGTTGTAAAAAAGGGCTCGAATATGTGCTCCATTGTTTCCCCGTCCATGCCGCATCCCGTGTCTTCCATTCGTATCATTACATAGGAACCTGCTCCCATCTCCGGATTCTTCTCCTCGTCATCCTCATCGAAATCCGCAGTGGCGGTCTTTATTGTCAACGTACCTCCCACGGGCATTGCATCGCGGGAATTGACCGCGAGGTTGACGATGACCTGTTCGATCTGTCCCGGGTCGGCCCTGATGAATCCCGTGTCCCCGCTGAGAACGAGCCGGACCCTGATATCCTCGCCTATGAGCCTGGAAAGCATCTTTTCGAGGTCGGCGATAAGCGTGTTGGGATTGATCACCTCGGGCCGCAGTATCTGCTTCCTGCTGAAAGAGAGAAGCTGATCGGTGAGGGAAGCGGCGCGTTCGGCCGCGATCTTGATCTGCTCTATGTAACTCATGTGGGAATTATCGAGCGATGGCTTCATGAGCAGATAGTCCGAATAGCCGATAATGGCGGTCAGTATGTTGTTGAAATCGTGCGCTACCCCGCCCGCGAGCCTGCCCACGGCTTCTATCTTCTGTGCCTGCAGGAGCTGTTCCTCGCTGCTCTTCAGGGCCTCCTCGGCCTCGATGTACTCGGTGATGTCCCTCGACACCCGGTACGTTCCGATAACGGCCCCCTGCTTGTTCTTCAGAGGCATCTTTGTAGTCGAGACCCATCTCTCCCTGCCGTCCGCGAATACCTCTTTTTCAACCCTGCCGATAACGGGCTTATCCCCCTCCATTATCGCCTGCTCGTCAGCCAGCGCCGACTGCGCATATTCTTTTGAATAAAAATCATCTGCGGTCTTGCCGACCACGATCGAGGGATTGATCGCGCCGAAGCGTTTGGATGCGGCCTTGTTTACCCTGATATAGCGGCTCTTCCTGTCCTTGAAATATATGAAATCCGGAATCGTGTCCATGAGTGCGTTCGTGAGATAGCGCTCATGGGCCAGTGCGTCTTCCGCCTCTTTTCGCTGTGTTATGTCTTTTCCGCATCCAACGAGTCCGATAACGGCGCCTTCACGGTTGCGAAGGCACATCTTGGTTGTTGACAGCCATCGGGCTCTCTTCAGGGAATCCAGTCTGTACTCCTCGTGCTCAATGATGGAACCTCCCTTTTTCATCATCTCCTGCTCTCTTTTAAAGTATCCGCGGGCCTCGTCCTCCGGGTAGAAATCCCGATCTGTTTTTCCGACGAGATCCTCCGGGCAACGAGCGCCCATGAATCGGGCGACCTCGGCATTTCCCAGTACGAACCTGCTTTGCCTGTCCTTGATGTAGATAGAGCCCGGAAGGGCATCGACGAGGATCTTCAGTAAATGAAGTGAGCTGATTGAACTCCATTCATCCGGCAATTCGACGTGCGATATGTTCTCTCCGTCCATTGTCACATGCTCCGAAAAGGTGTTTTATAACCGAACGGCTCCGTGACGGGATTTTTCCCAAGGAAGAGCCGGGCATATCTTGATTCGCCGTTTTCATGTTGGATACTTCGCGTTTCAGGCGGTTTATGTATCCCGGCCTTCTTCACGCGTTTCATCATCTTCGCCGACCACGTCAAATGGTACGAGTCTGGACGTTTCCTCCTCGGCCAGCTCCTCGATCATGCTCACGGACTGGAACGGGATCATGACATGATTCGTATCGCGAAACGCCTTCCTGAGATCGTCCTCCGACGGATCGATGATGAGCTTCTTTCCCTTTGGAAATACGATATTTTTAATGGAGACGAAGTAGGGGTGAGTGAGATCGAGGCTCCTGGCGGTAAGCTCGTATTCTTTTTCTTTCCACTGGAAATGTACTCGAAAGAGTGCCACCTTCGGGCTCCGGGTGGTGGTGGGATTGTCCTTTTAAAATATACATAAGCCGGGGCCGCGTCAATGGAAGGAGAACGCTGAAGAATGTCAATATCGGCCCCGGGCCATGCCGCCGCTTATTCGACGTCATTAGCTGCGGCGGTTACTCGCAGAATATCCTGATTTTCTCTTTTCCATCAACATCCACGGTGAGATCGTCCAGTGACTGCATGAGCTCGTCAAGGTCCTCCCCGCTCATCTTCGAAATATCCAGATCGATTCCCTTCTCGTTCAGCGTTTTGTTCATCTGCTCCCTCGCCTCCCCGGGAATGAAAGATGCCCATTTGAGGCCGGACCTGATGAGCTTCAGGGGAACACGAATATTGACCCGTTCTCCCTTTTCCTGGGAAGGATCGGGCTCGACGACCACACGCAGGTAGCGCAATGCACCTCCGGCCGCTCTCCTGCGGACCGGGTCATCCGGCGCCTCCCCCGCGCTTCCCCGTTCGCTTCCGGATGCAAGGGCCGCAAGGAGCCGTTCACCTTCATCCGCCGATATCTTTCCATTCGCTACCATCTTCAGGATTCTCTTTGTTTCTTCACCCATGTTATTCCTCCGTCATTTAATGGTTATTTCAACAGTGCGCTCCCGTCCGCCTACGCACATGGAAAACCCCGGCAGCGAGCATGCCGCTGATAGAATAAGGGGAAACACATACAGCATGAGCCTTCGGTACGTAACTTTCCCCATGAACGGTGCAGCTATAACAACGAACGGGTATATTGGAACGAGTATACAGAGAAGTATGATCCAGAGTGGTAAAAGGGGCACTATGATGCCGAATTTTTTCGTTTCACGCTCATAAACCCGTATTCGCGCGCATACGGCTATCATGATTTCCCTCCCAGCTCACCCAGCGCCTCCTCGATTCCAATCTCCCCGTTCTCGAGCCTGTCAAGAACCTCGGAGCTCGACGGCGGAGGGTTGATCTCCACGAACTCGAGCTTGCTCGAAAGTCCGTTGAGCCTGTTTTTCACGGTCGGATAGCTTATACCGAAGAGCTTCTCCATCTCCTTTATGGAACCGTGGCTCCTGATAAAGGCGATGATAAAGGTCTGCTCTTCGAAGGAGAGCTCCGCGAGCGGAGGGAGCTCGAACCTCCCCTCCAGAACCACCCCCCTCCTTTCCACCCTGACCCGTTCGACCACCACACGTTCACCGCGTGCAAAATCCATTACCTCGTTCCAGTCACCGGTCATAGTGCCCGACCTCCTTCATGAATTAAACCTACATTATCATTATATATGATTTCTGTCAAGTAATAAATTAATATTTTTAAGTTTTTTATGTTTTTTAATAAATAATATTAACATCGAGGTGGTCAGGGACATGTTCCGGGCTTGGAACGGCCCCCTATCGACAAAGCTTTATGGTAATGGTTCCGGTTTTCAGGGCAACAGGGCAGGGGCACTACAGGATCAAATACCGTATGTTAAGGTGATAAACGGGCCCTGGTGCGTGCGCTTCCGCTCCATGGCCCGTTCATTATTCCGGCACGCCGTAAATATCCGCCTTCCGTACGTTATATCCGCCGTCGGAACGTCCCATGCGTGTATTTCACATCACTCATGCAACTGACGCGTCCGGAAGCTCCGTGTAAACAAGATCGCCGTCCTGGTCGTAGTCGATTGAGTAAATCTCGGCATCTTCCATTTCTCCGGCTTCGCCCCAGTAATCCACGTCCACATCCACGCCGTCATAAACACCCATTCCCAGCTGATCCTCTGGGTCTTCGGGACTGCCTCCACCGGCCACAATGACGAATACGATTTCCTCTTCACCGCTCAGCCCGCTCACCGTTACATCTTCGAGCCCGGCACCGTACTCCTCGTCCTCGTCGTAGTATGCGCTCTCGGTCGGGTCCCCATAGCCCTCCATGGCAATCCAGTCGCCGTCCTCGTAGAACGCCCATCCCGTGAGATTGCCATCCCCGTCAAAGGATTCCCGGTACTGTATATCCATGGGGAATTCCTCGTCCAGCATGGTCAGCTCGACCTCCACGTATCCCCCGTTGTCGTCCGCGAAACCGGCGATGTCGAAGGTCACCGCAAAGGTCATGCCTTCGAAACCCAGGCGCTCCGTTCCGGAGCACTCCAGGTCGATCCCGTTGTTATCGCCCGCCTCCGCCAGTGTAACTGAAAGGTTCAGCTCCATGGCGGAGTCCTTCTCCGTGCAGATGAAGGTCATGGTTCCGGAATCGGCATCGTATATGAACGTATTGCCGCCTTCGTAGCGGTAGGTCGAACCCTCGTAAGTAAAGGCGGATTCATACTCGCTCCGCGAGAGCACGTGCGTTCTCGACTCGTTCCACCTGATCGTAGTAACGAAACTCTCTTCCTCGCCTGACTCAATTCCCATGTCCTCCTCGAACTCCTCGAATACGATCTCATACGCGTAATTCGATCCGCTGAGCTCGGTGTAGGTTATTCTCGGGTTGCTCACCGTGTCTCCCACTTCCAGACCGTAATAGGAGGAATCCAAACCCGCTTCCTGTAAAACCTCGGCTATCCTGTTGGCAATATCCTGTGTGATGGTAAACTGGAGCGCTCCCGCAGGAACGGTATCCGTGGAGTTCTCAGTCAGGTAGGCCACCACCTCGTCGTAGAAGGCATCCACCATGACGAACTGTATCTCCATCATCAGCGAGCTCTCGTCGATAATATCCACGAACGTTTTGACCATCTGGTATCCGCCCGCCGTCTCCTGCCGCGCTGCCGAACGGGAGGAGTCCCTCAGGCTCTGCGGAATGTCCACCATGAACGAGTCGGGCAGATTCTGGTTACGGTACACCGTGTCAGTATCCGTGCCGTCCGCTCCGTCGCCGTCGTCCGTGCCGTCGCCCGTATCCGTGTCCCCGCCTGTCGTGTCATCGCCTCCTGTCGACGAACCTCCGCCGTCGGACGAACAGCCGTACACCACAAAAGTGAGGCACAGGAGAACGGAAAATAAGAAAATCAGAAAATCCTTAAATCTGCTCTTCGCGTGCTTCATTTTTTCCCTCCTCTCTACGGAATTTTAATTCATAAGTAATACAACATTCGGTATGGATAAAATCAATTGTGAAGTTTCAGAAGATAATTAATATAATACTCTATTTTACATCATTGTCCATAAATGTCAAGATGGAAATAAACACCATAGCTCCCTATTTTTAAAAATCACGCAAAGGTCATATCCCTGAGAAGATTACGCAACGTTTAACCATTGAATAACATGAGAGAAACGGAATAATAAGAGGCGATATTCATTCCGCCCGGTACAGCGCGTTGAATCCGGGTAATGCCGTGTTGGGAGCGGGAAACCGGCTCATTCGGATCGTTTTAAACAAATTGACCTCGCACGCAGGACCGGGCTATAATCGACCAAATGCCCCAGCACCGACCGCGGTATCGACCGGATTTACACCAAAGCGTCACCGGTAATTGCACGGCCTTTTATTAATGGAAGAACAGGAGGACGATATGTCATTCATTCGAAAAACACGTTTAATGCTTCCTGCAGCCGCTTTACTCTGTCTCCTGCTGCTCCCCTCCACCCTGCACGCCATAGAGATCAAGGAAGGAGGCATGGGCGGTTTCAGCTTCGGCATACACTGGCTCGACCTCTCCGGACTCAACAGGGAGCTGAGCAGATACGGATACGGCACCTTCAGGGAAAACAACTATACCTACGGCGGAAGCGGCTTCGGCGTTCTCGGCGAGCGTCTCATACTCGGAGGCGAGGGACACGGTTTCACCCAGGAGGTATCCACGGCCGCGTACAGCCAGAGACTATCCGGCGGTTACGGGTTCTTCGATGTCGGGTATATCGTCCTGGATCGCTGGAACATCAACGTCTATCCCATGGTCGGGCTCGGCGGGGGGGGGATGGGCGTTCGCATAACCGAGCGAAGCGCGCCCACCTTCAGCGATATTCTGACCGACCCCAAGCGGGAAGCCGGCCTCTCGACAGCCGGACTCATGGCCCAGGCGGGGCTCGGCATACACTACCTGCTCAACCTCGCTCCCTACGATAACAGTATGGATAAGGGGGGTCTTTTCTTCGGTTTAAGGGCCGGCTATACGCTCCCCTTCTCCGAGACGGAGTGGGAAATGGGAGATATCAAGATCTCGGGCGGTCCCAGTACCGGTGTCAAGGGTTTTTATCTCAAGTTCATCTTCGGCGGATGGGGATTCAGCAAGCGTGAAATCAACTAGTCCTCACGGAGTTCTAAACGTGAGGACCGTCCTCGAGGGGTCTTTATCCCGAGAGGACTAATCCTCGGGTATGAGCGAACCGGAACCGCTAATTCTGCTGTTTACCCGCGGATTTCCCCTGTACTCGACGGTACCGCTGCCGCTGATCTTCACATCGAGCGTGTCGGAAACGGACAGCTCGCAGCGGCCCGACCCGCTCACCTTTACGGTTGTTGTTCTTGATTCGAGGTCCGACCCTTCCAGGTCGCCGGAACCGCTGATCTGAATATCGTGCTGATCGGTCGAGCCTTCGATCTCCAGCACACCCGAACCGGTAATAACCGATTCCACACGTTCGGCCTCGAGCTCGATATCGATCGTGCCCGAACCTGTAATTTTCAACTCCATATTTTCCGTCTCAATCGTATCTTTCCCGAATATTTCTCCGGTGCCTGACACGGCCAGTTTCCTCACATCCTCCATGATAATAACGACGCGGGGGGTGTCCGATTTTGCCATGGGCCCGTTCGCGCTAATGGTCAGAACGCCCCCGTTTACACGGGTGTTTACCCTTCTGATCATGTTGTTTTTCCCATACAGGACGCAGGACTGCGGCGATCCCTGGCTGATCGTTACGTTCGTTTTTGTTTCAAGCCTAATGGAATGAAAGCGCGGGAGATCGCGCTCCCGTGACATGTCACTTCCGGACCCCCTGTTTGAAATGTAGCCCCATTTGCAGATTATCCCTCCTGAAAGCCCGGTGAGATCCGCGTTCGTCAGGCCCGTCATATCATCAAGGTCGCCCACGAGCCTGTACCATACTCCCGTTCCGATCTTGAAGAAATCCGTTACATTGAGCTCTGCATAGGCTCCCGGTTCCACAACGTAGAAAAAATCCTCAGTCTGCCCTCCGGCATACCTCGCAGTACCGAAGCCCGCGTGCGCGGTCAAAACGGGATGAATAAGGCGGTCCGGTGCTATAATATACTCGACTTCGAGGCCGAGATGCTGTATTCGCAATTTTCCGTTCATCTCGACGTCGTTCAGGAGCCTGTACCAGCCCCCGCCGATCGCAAAGGTTTTGCCTATAACCCAGCCGCCCCGCACACCGACGAAAACCGCCCCGTAATCGTCAATAACACCCGTCTTGAGCGCGGGTCCGAAGTAGCTCCCGCTTTCTATGTCTCTCCCCACCAGGGTCTTCTCTTCCGCCGACAGTATCCCCGGAATGAAGAGCAGGCAAATCATGAATAACGCCGTATACCTCATAGTGAACCTCCGTTTCCCGGCCTTCCCGGCAGCGGCTCGGGGTTCTGTCCACTGAAAGTCCCGGATGAAAGATCCTTTCGCAAGCAAAAGGCACTTTTATAAGAATACACGTCATTGATAAAACTGTATAGCCTAAACAGGATGAACTTCGAGTATATATCCCGTATACTGTAACATCGGGATTTCCGGAAATTGTACAATTACCTTTACTCTATCGCATTAAATTTATTCTGTGGGTTTTTCCTTTCCGCAGTATACTGAGAAGAAAGAAATCAGGGGAGGTCCGTCATGAAAAAGATGGTGTTCGTGCTCATCATTCTATTGATTTTCCCGACAGCGGCATTCTCAGCCGAAAGGACACTGCTCGGCGACAGAGAAATCGATCACGGCGGTTACGGCGGTCCGGTGATCAAAATAGGTGCGATCAACAGCCAGGGGGCCCTGTTCCTCGGCGGCTGCGGGGGCTGGATCATAGACCACACCTTCGTCATCGGGGGCGGAGGATACGGTCTCGTGAACGACATCAGGTCCGCGGGTAACAGAATCGATTTGGGATACGGGGGACTTCTCCTCGAGTACATCATGGGTTCGGACAATCTCGTGCACCTGAACCCGCGTGCCCTTATCGGCTACGGCTGGATCGCGTATGATGTAACGGATTCAGTGGATGACGGCTACTTCGCATTCGAGCCGGGTATAAACGTAGAGGTCAACATCACGCCCTGGCTCAGGGTAAGCGGCGGCGTCCAGTACCTTCTGACGAGCGGCATCGGGGATATACCGGGACTGGATGAAAAAGACGTCAACGGTCCGAGCGTCCTCCTGGTCTTCAAGTTCGGCGCGTTCTGACCGTGCGGTACAAAAACAACTGCCATGCGAATCTGAATCTGAAGCCTGACGCGGCTATTCCATCTCTCCGGCAGCCCGGTACCAGGTAAAAATCGGAACCAGAAGGTCCGTATCCACCACGTTCCCGTCTACCGCGCACGCTCCGGTAACGGTGACGTCTTCGGTGGTGAAATCCACCCCGATATCCCACTGGAGCATCACCGTCTCGAGCCCTTCCTCGTCGAGTTCCAGGTCCAGGACCTGGTCGCAGTAATCCACGAGCGTGTACCGGGTGTCCCAGGTCGTAAGGATCGTGCCGTTCACGGTGAGCCCGGTGTGCGGGTCGAGGAAGTCTTCGTAGGTCTGCAGCCCCTCGTCCCGCTCCTCCTCGTTTGTATATCGATCCTCGATTATGGTGGAGTCGGAGTTATAGTAGGTGACAGGCGGCTCTCCGGTGGTCCGGTCTACGGTAAGGTCCGCGTTGTGCAGGGCCTGGAGGAACCTGCACATCTTGTAAGCGTCCGGCTCTGTCCCGTCCCGCTCGAGGGGGTCGCCGTTTTCGTCCGTTTTTATCCCTGTGGATATACCGTACGATAAATTACTGTTCTCCGAGAGTCCGAATACCCAATCCCCGTACATGACGTCTTCCTCGAAGGTTCCGTTTGCGCTTCCGGTGTCCCCGTCGGCATCCGTGATAGTCAGGGTGCACGAATTATCCGTGACCTCACCCACGAGCCATCCGTACGTCGGCTCACCGTTCTGGGCAACTCCGTAGTAGGTTCCGGTGAGCTCTTCTCCGCTGACCGTGAAGTTCCAGGTGCCCTGCATCCCTCCGCCCGCGTAGATTCCAAGGTAGTTTACAATCAGCAGTTCCTCTTCTGTTTCCGCGATGAAGCTGATCGGACCGGTACGGGGGTCCCCGTCCCCGACGGTCATGGTGATGGTCCCTTCGGGCACCTCGTCCGGGGCATAGACGACCGATATTTCGAACAAAGCCGCCGTCCCGTCCAGGCCGCCCTCGGCCGATCCCTCGATATCACCCGTCTGATCGTCGTAGGACCCGGTAAGATCGAAATTTATTTCCTCGTACCTGATGGTCCCGGATACCTCGGAAACCGTGCGCGAGGCCGTCTCCACGCCCTCGTCCACGCTCATGAATGCGAGGAACACCACGCCCGCGCTTTCGTCGAAGGCGAAGGTGCCGGTGAGGCTGTCGGGCGCAGGTACGAGCGGAGGGGGCGTATCGTCCTCTTCGCCGTTTTCCTCCGTACCCTCGTTTCCGTTATCGCTCTCAACGGTCTCGCATCCCACGGCGGCAAACAGCAACCCGACGGCCAGCAGTAAAAAAAACGACAGGACCCGGATATTTTTCATAACAGCTCTCCTTGTATAGAGCCCGTCCAACTATTCATTGACGGCCGGGCGGGCCGGAGGGTTATAGAAGTACCCCGTAACCGCCGCAGGAAATATACGGACGATTACT
>Ga0180431_10005651_pt1 | contig 15155 bp, 12 predicted proteins | sample SS_ome_11_FD_132459 | JGI IMG/M metagenome (GOLD analysis project Ga0180431, IMG submission 132459) | Hypersaline lake sediment archaeal communities from the Salton Sea, California, USA - SS_1_MS_1 metaG | ecosystem: Environmental > Aquatic > Non-marine Saline and Alkaline > Hypersaline >... | reverse complement strand
GATATCGTCAATCAGACCAGAGAAGTAGGTGCCGGGTTGCATTGCGCTACCAGTGCCAATGTACAAACTGCTATCTGAACCTTCCAGACCATCTTGTGTGTCTTCAGCTACTGCCACGCTATCAACGTAGAGAGTTCTGTGTGAACTATCCCACACAAAACCTATCCGATGCCAATTGCCATCCGTGATGACTGTCTGGGATATCAAGGGACTGGCAGATCGGCCTGAACCTTTGAGCTCTGTTATCAAGCAGCCTTCTACTGAATCCATAACGAGCCAATTCACACCATTCGCCTGCGACAAAATAGCTTGGCCGGGCGCTGCGCCCTTGACCCAGGCAAATACACTGAACACACCATCCGCCGGATTTAAAATAAAATCGGTGCTTATATAGTCATCGATTCCATCGAATTCCAACGCGCCGCCTTTCTTGCCACTATGCGGCCGCCAGAGTGGCTCTCCATGAAGGATACCATGATTATCGCTCATGCTGTTTTGGGCGATGTGGCCCTCCGTCTCGTCGAACTTCCAATAGGCAATCAAATCGGGCGGCAGAATCTCCTCAAACAAATGTTCGGTCAGGACAATGAGGTCCTGGACATCGACGACGCCATCCCCCCAGGGCATCGGACCAATATCGCACAAGGAGTAGTCTTCGCCCCAGTGGTCAACGATGATGCGCATGTCCGCAGCATCAACGACTTCGTCGCCGTTAAGGTCAACGATGGGGACAATACGTGCCTCCCACAGGTCCCAAAGGCCGTAACCGCCGGGTCGGTCGGACATGAAATAGAGCGTAGAACCGTCGGCTGAGATGCTCGGGGCAAAATCGTGATGCGAAGTGTTGATAGTTGGCCCAAGATTCACCGGCTGTTTCCATGGATCGGAGATGGTCGGCCGGGTTGTAATCCAGAGGTCGGCGTTGCCATACCCGCCCGGGCGATATGGAGCGAGCGCGTAATCGCTAAAGAAGAGTGCAAGACCATCTGCCGAGATACTCGGGTCTGCATCGTGAGTTGGACCGTTAACCGTAGTGCCGAGATTTATCGGTTCTTCCCAGGGGGCATCTGTTGTTGGCCGGCTCGTAAACCATAAATCGTCGTTGCCTGATCCGCCGGCCCGGTCGCTGCCAAAGTAGAGTGAAAGGCCGTCATGCGAGATGCTTGCTGCGAACGCATGTGACGGGGTGTTGACAACAGGCCCAAGATTTACTGGATCACCCCACGGGTCAGACGTCGTGGCTCGCTCTGTTACCCAGACATCGCCCCAAAGAGTAGGCTCATACCCACCGGGTCGGGTGGAATTAAAGTAGAGTGAAAGACCGTCGGCTGAAATTCTAGGCCCACCATCCCGATCCGAAGTATTGACCGTTGATCCAAGATTCTCCGGTTCTCCCCACTCGTCTTCTGTGGTTGGACGAGTCGACATCCAGAGATCATTATTACCATACCCTCCGGATCGCCAGGAACCGAAATAGAGACTAAGCCCATCGGCCGAGATACTCGGCGCCTCGTCATAACTTTCTGAGTTGACAATCGGCCCAAGGTTCGTGGGAGTACTGAAGATGAAATCTGCCTTGGCAATTTTGCCACCTATCACAATTACGGCTACAAGTCCAGCGAACGCCAAACTTATTCTGTAACTTTTTAACCGTTTCACTTTTCTATCCCTTCAAGGATTGTTATATTTTCGCAAGGCATACTACGCGCATTTTCCTCGGATTGTGATTGTTCTATGAAAAAACCTCCTGACTCAATGCCATTTCGGCTTCCTCCACCAAAGCGCTCCACGGATAAACGCATTATAATGTATCTTCAGTCAATATCAAGGAAAAAACAGCCATTGCTTTCAATATCCCAATAGGGTGAGTGAGAATGATTCAGGGCACAAAAGCGTTGATATTGCGGTCGCAACGGTGTATAGTCTGGTGATGTGGATAAACCGTTCAATGCTTGAGCGGGGGAGATTGTATGAATCGAATGGTTGTTTGTATTGCGAACGTTAATAGGAACATATACAGCGAAAATGGAGGTTCTTGTTGTGCGGCTATTTAAGATGATTCTAATCGTTATTTTTGTGTGTCTGTTCACGGTCAGTATGAATGCCCGGGAGGCTGGAACGGATGATATCTCCGCTTACTACGGATTCAAAGACATCGAGATCATCAAACTGGACTGGGGGATCAAAGATTTACGGATCGCGGATTTCAACGTGGACGGCCGAAACGATATCGCCATCGCCAACAACAGGAAGGCCAGAATCGAATTGCTGCTTCAGAAACAGACGCCGGGACCGGATGAAACGCAAGTGGCGGTCGATCCCGCCGACATCGACGTCAATGCCATTATCGCCCCGACCCGTTTTGATCGCGAGAGTATCGCCGTCTCACAAAAACTTTTCAGCCTGGTCTGCGGGGACTTGAACTCGGATGGTCTGGCGGATATGGCCTTTTACGGGGATCCCAAAGGTTTGTACATCCTCCTGCAGAAAACAGCAGCCGGTCAGCGGGACACTCTGAGCTGGCAATCCAGGAAAAAGATTCAGATTAACGACGGTCTGCTCACGTCCAACGCACTGGCCTGCGCCGATTTGAATCACGATGGGACAGACGATTTGGCCCTGGTCGGTCGGGACGGAGTTTACATCATCGTTCAGAAAAAAGACGGCTCGTTGGCCGAACCCGAGAAATATCCCACGTCCGCACAAACGTTGGGCGTCGAAATCGGCGACTTGGACGGAGACGGTATCAACGATCTGATTCTCATTGCGAATGACAGTGAAAAGCCCCTCCACGTTCGATTTGGGCTCACAACGGGCAAATTCGGCCCGCTCCGGCGTTTCTTTATCGAGCGCCCTTCTGCGCTGATGTCGCACGCCACCGATGAGACCGTCGGGGATGAGATTCTTGCCGTGGACAGTGTCAGTGGGCGGTTGATCTGTTACCAACTTTCAACCGAGGACAGCTCAGGAACCGATTGGCCGGTGCTGTTCTATCCTCTCGCCTCGGGCCGGGAGGATACGAAACGAGATTTGGTGATGGGTGATTTCAACGGGGACGGGCTGACGGACGTGGCGATCAGCGATCCCGGAGCAGCGGAGATCATTTTTTATAAGCAAGCGGCGAACATTGGATTGGTTGAGCCGGTTCGCTTCCCCGCTTTCGCGGATATTGCGAGTTTATCCGTGAAGGACATCGACGGAAACGGCAAGATGGAGTTAGGAATTTTAAGCGTTAAGGAAAAGGTCATCGGTCTGAGCACATTCGAGAATGATCGATTGTCGTTCCCCCAGCCGGTCAACCTGACCGGCGAGCCGCTGGCGATGGAATTGGCCGATATAGACAGCAATGGAACGACGGATTGCATTTATGTTTCCAAGGAAGAGAACGACAGAACGCTCAGAACGATTCACAACGTGTCCCTCTCCCAGAACGTACAAACCGATTCCGCTGACCGGAAGTTACTGGCCCTCTCGAAACTGACCTCGAATCCGGACGGTCTGAAAGTGCTTGACGTGGACCACGACGGCCTGCAGGATGTGTTGATATTTGTCAGCTACGAGGCCCCCCTGCTCGTTCGTCAGGTCCAACAAGGTCAATTTGAGGTTGTGGATTCCCCGGAGGCGCAAAACAGTCTGATTAAAGACGCCAGTCTGCGTTCCATCGCCCTGGCGGATGTCGATGACCAGCCGGGTGACGAGCTGCTGGTGGTGCAGAAGAATTTTGCACGAAGCTTGATCTTCTCGGAAGGACGGACGTGGAGTGTGATCGATCAATACAATTCCGACAGTCCGGAAAACCAAATCTCGGCCGTCGGTGCTTTTGCCCTGGCCGGCGAGAGCACGAAGGCCATTTTCCTGCTGGACGGGCAAAAAGGCCGGCTCCAGATGCTCAAAGCCGGCGACGACAAAACCTACCGGATTGAAAAAAAGGTGGATATCGGCAGATGGAGCAATGTCGCTCACCTGAAAATGCTTTATGCCCCGCTGACGGGCAGTGGAGTTAAGAATTTGCTGTTGTTCGACAGCGGGAAATTTGCACTCGTTAGTCCATCGAGCACCGGCGACACCGTCCAGCACCTGGACCAAGAATTCAGTTACGAAACGAAGATCAAGGACGGTCTCTACGGTCATCTGACCGCCGGCGATATTAACAACGACGGTCGAACGGATATTATTATGGTGGAGCGCGCCCAGAACCACATAGAAATCCTCGCGCTGGGCGCCGACACAAAACCGATCCCGGCCATGCGTTTTAAGATATTCGAGCAGAAGAGCTACCGCGACAGTAAGCCGCGCGCCAAGGTGGGTACCGAGCCGCGAGAGATGACGGTCGCCGACGTAACCGGCGACGGCAAAGCCGACTTAGTCACCGTGATCCACGATAGAATCATTATCTATCCTCAAGATTAGATGCGTCCCTTCTAAAGTTCATCGGTTTAGTCAGAAGGGTATTCGAAGCATGACGCCGAATAACGGAAAGAAAGTTCTTGTGGCGCTGAGCGGCGGGGTGGACAGTTCAACCACGGCGGCACTATTGCAACGGGTCGGTTTTGACTGCGCGGGTGTGTTCATGATTACGAATGATAACGCCTTCCATGCCCAGGCGGATGCCGAAGCCGTAGCCGGAAAATTGGGAATTCAACTCCATATCCTCGATCTTCGTGGAGATTTCGGGCAGATTCTCGATTATTTTTGTAATGAGTACAAAAGAGGCCGGACGCCTAATCCGTGCGTGTTCTGTAATAAAATGATTAAGTTCGGAAGGCTCTGGGATTTCGCGCAATGTCAAGGAGCTAAATGCCTGGCAACCGGCCATTACGCAAGGATTTTCAGGCACGGCAATAACGTGGGTTTGTACGAAGCGGCCAATGCGGCAAAAGATCAATCCTACGTCCTGACGATGATTGATAAGGATGTTCTACCGAACGTTCTTCTCCCAATGGGGGATTATTCCAAGCAGCAGACCCGCCGAATGGCGGCGGAATTGGGCCTTGGCACCGAGCATCAGGAAGAATCCCAGGAGATTTGTTTTATTCCGGAGGATGATTACGTCGCCGTTCTGGAGCAGCGATGCCCGGAACTCGTTCGAAAAGGGAACATCGTGGATAGTGCCGGTAAAATTCTGGGCGAGCATAACGGCGTGCACCGATATACCATCGGTCAGCGCCGAGGTCTTCGTGTTGCGATGGGCAAACCCTATTACGTGACCAAGATTGACGCCCAAAGCAATACGGTTACACTCGGTCCGAAAGAGGAAGTCATGAGCTGTGAACTTCGGGCGACACAGATCAATTGGCTCGTCGAGGCGCCGGCCTCGCCGTTTCGAGCCAGGGTCAAGATACGCTATAACGATAAGGGGGCTTCCGCGACCGTTATTCCACAGGATAATGCTGCGACGGTCGCGTTCGACGAGCCGGTCTCGGCGATCACGCCCGGTCAATTAGCCGCTTTTTATATTCAGGAAGAAAGCCGGAACAGACTCATCGGCGGCGGATGGATTGACAAAGCCGTAGGGTAACTGTTATTATGATAGAGAGTCATAACAGGTAGGTATGCAAACGCACGATAACATTTTGGACATGCTGCGGGAAAAAGGCGCCGAGGCGGCACGAAAGATGCAACGCGGACTCATCGTGCAGCCGGGGGCGATCGGAGATTGTATCTTAACGCTTCCGCTGGCGTCATTTATGAAAGAGACGCTGCAATTAGGCGGCATTGACCTGCTCGGACATACGGAGTATGTGGGCTTTCTGCCCGGCCGATCCTGTATTCACGGCGTCCATTCGATTGATTCGCTGGACTTGCACCGGTTATACGCCACAACCGATACGTTCGAGCTTGAGGACAGAGATGCCTTGATTAGCGCTTTCTCCGCTTATGCGTGGATTGCCTCCTTTTTGGGGGAGCCGGACAGCAACTTCGAGCAAAACCTCATTTATACGGCGAATTGCAGTCATAGTGCGGAAGTCATCACGCTATCGATGAAACCGCCCAAAGACTATTACGAACACCTGGCTGATTTTTATTTCCAGCAATTTTTTGAGCAAAGCGACTTGCCCCTGTCGCCTCGACCCGCTCAAACCAGCGATTGTCTCATCAGAGCCACGGAAGCCGATGTGGACACGGGTAGAGAATTGCTGAAAGAAGCAGGTCTTGAATCCGGCTCCAGGCTCGTGGTCATTCAGCCGGGTAGCGGCGGATCGGGCAAATGCTGGTGTCTGGACAATTTCCTGGCCATCGCTGAAGAACTGATCGCCAAAGGGATCGACGTCCTGTTTTTATTGGGACCTGCCGAGCTCGAAAGGTTCAGCGGTACACCCATTCATAATCAAATAAGCCGTATCGCGAACGTGCTGTCGGATTTATCTTTGACGCAGGTTGTGGGGCTTCTGAGCTGTGCAGACGGATTTATCGGCAATGACAGCGGAATCACCCACCTGGCGGCCGCAATGGGAATAACGACCCTGGTCGTGTTCGGCCCCACAAATCCGGCTGTGTACAAACCCATCGGACCGTCCGTGATCGTTTTTTCCAGCAGCAGCAAGACGTTTGCCACGAAACCAACGACGAGCTTACAACACAAGCTCGTGGAAGCCTTGATAAAGTAAGAGCAAGAATTTTGCAAAAGTCCAGTAAGAGATTATGGCGGCCGGACGCATCATTGAAGTTCGGTTCCGGGATAGAGTGAGCACCCTTCGAGCAGTCATCGCCCCCCCCCCAGGTTTCGACCGGCGTAATTTCAAATATTGACCGTGCGCAGGTTTTGACTATAATGGCCAATCAGCTTCAGAATGAGTCGTTCCCAAAAAGGGGCAGGAATTGACGCCGCAGGCTTTTGTGTAGAGGTACTTGAATGCAAGATAGAACGTTGGGCGAATTGGCTGAATACGTCGGTGGACGCGTGTGCGGCGATCCGAGTGTGATCATCAGAGCCGCCTCAACGCTCGGGCGAGCGGAAGAAGGCCAAATTAGCTTTTTGACCAATCGTAAGTACGAAAAGCAACTCCGAACAACGAAAGCCAGCGCCGTGATCGTCGGCAAAGAAACCTCCTCGGCCACCGTTCCCCTGCTGATCGCGGAGGATCCGTACTATGCCTTTATGCAGATCATGGTTCTGCTGCATGGGCATCGAAAACATAAAAAAGTCGGGATTGGCCAGCACGCCTCAATTTCGGACACGGCGAAAATAGGCATGGACTGTCATATTTTTGATTTCGTCACCATCTCGGATGGGACGAGGATCAAAGACGGGTGCATTATCTATCCGGGCGTGTATATCGGGCAGGACGTCCAGATCGGCAATGATTGTATTATCTATCCCAACGTGACGATTTATGACGGTTGCAAGATCGGCAATCATGTCATCGTGAATGCCAATACGGCCGTCGGAGAAGACGGCTTCGGCTATGCCACCCACAAGGGCATCCATCATAAAATTCCCCAAACGGGTTCGGTGATTATCGAGGACGACGTTGAAATCGGTGCCTGTTGCGGCATTGAACGCGGCACCTTGAGTGATACGGTCATCGGCCAGGGCAGCAAACTGGGCGATTTGGTCACCATCGGGCACGGCACCCGAATCGGCCCGCATTGTTTGCTGGTTGCCCAGGTGGGCGTCGCCGGCTCCACGAGCATCGGTCACCATTGCACTGTCGGGGGGCAGGTGGGGATTGTCGGGCATATTACCATCGGCAATCATGTGACGATTGGAGCCCAGGCAGGTGTCATTAACAGCATTCCTGATAACAAGGTCGTTTTGGGCGCCCCCGCCGTCGATGCGAATATGGCCCGGCGGGCTTATAGCATGATCCAATACCTGCCGGACATGCGGCAGAGCATTCGGGACTTGCAGAATAAAATGAAGCATATCACTTCAGCCGTTGAAACTAATTTGGACGAACCGGCCGTGGAAGATAGTGACACCGATGTGTAAGAGGCTATCGACCACGAATGTCATCCGGGGCACGGACCAAGCGACAAACAGGAATGGCGCCGCTTTCGCGGGCGCATTGACTTTCTCAGGATTGTTTCTTGAACGAAATGCGAGATACGAGGCATGAAGCACAACGTGTACTGGGTCTTATTGCCGGAGAAGGCCGACTTCCATTCCTGGTGGCCGGCGGCGCCAAGCGGGCCGGACTCAAAGTCATTTGCCTGGGCCTGGGTGAAACAGCGGAAAAAAGCCTGATCGACGAAGTGGATATCTTCTATCGGGTGGCGCTGGCCCGGCCGGGCGGGTGGATACGAAGACTCAGAAAGCACGGCGTAACCCGCACGATTATGGTCGGACGCGTCTCTAAAGGCCGCCTTTTCACGCCGTGGCGAATCGTGCAATATCTACCCGATTGGCGGGCCTTCCGAATCTATTACTGGCGTCTGCGAGGTAAAACCAGGCTGACGGATTCGCTTTTATCCGCCGTCGCCGATGAATTAGCGACCGGGGGGATCATATTGGAGAACTCGATTATGTACTGCAAGGAGCATCTGGCGACAACGGGTCTGATGACACGTACGAACGTGCGCCCGTCGGTCCAGGGAGATATCGAATTCGGCTGGGACATCGTCAAAAAGCTCGGAGAGCTGGACATCGGCCAGGCCATTGCCGTCAAGGAAAAAGAAGTCATTGCCGTCGAGGCGATCGAGGGGACCGCCGAGATGATCGAGCGGGCCGGCCGGTTCTGTCGGGCCGGGGGCTGGACGCTGATCAAAGTCTCCAAACCCCAGCAGGATATGCGCTTTGACGTTCCTTGTGTGGGGCCCGATACGGTCAAAAGTCTGGCCAGGAACGGAGGGAAATGCCTCGTCATCGAGGCGGACAAGACCATTGTTATCGATAAACCCCAGACCATCGAGCTTGCCGACGAATTAGGCATCGCGATTCTTGGTTGTTAACTTATCGGAGTGCCTCGAAACAATCCGTACGAAAGTGACAATGCATGGCGGAAGTCCCATTTGAGCTTCGGATCAAAAACACCTCTTCTGAACGCGGGGAAGAAACGCTTGTTTGCACGGCCTTAATCCGAGCCGTTCCCGGAAAGCGACAGATCTATGACGCTGTATGGAACGATAGACCTGTTATTATCAAAATCTTCTCGCATCAAATCAGTGCTAAACGCCATCTTAACAAAGAAGTTAAAGGACTGATCCAGCTTCAAAAACGCCAATTAAACTCTGCCAGACTGTTATTCTATGGAAAAGTCGAAGATGAGCGATGGGCCGTTGTTATTGAGAAGATCGTTCATTCGAGGACGGCCCTGGACGTTTACGAGACGGCGGATAAACACCAAAAAATGGTTTTGGTGATGCACGTATGCCGGGAACTGGCACAACAACACCGCAAGGGAGTCATACAAAAAGACTTGCACCTGGAGAATTTTTTACAGGCGGAAGATCGAATCTACACCCTCGATCCCGGCCAAATCCGATTCTATCCGCACGAGGTCCCGAGAAGAAAGAGCCTTTCTCAACTGGGCTTGTTAACGTGTTACGTTCCCGCCGGAGGTGCCTTTTCAACCGAGACACTCTGCAAAGAATATTTCCACATTCGGGGCTGGGATTTCGAACCGTCGGACAAGCGTCGGGTCGAAAGACTATCGACTGTCGAATATAACAAATTGATCCGGCGCGGATTAAAGAAATGTCTGCGAACGAGTAAGCGGATACGACGCATCAAAAACGATGGATGGCTTGCAGTGTTCGACAGGAATTTCGGCGATGAAAGTAATTCTATCGACTTCATAAGCCAAATCGACGATCTTATGGATACCGGGCAGATCCTCAAGAACGGCAACACCTGTTACGTCTCACGTTTGACATGGGCCGGTACCGATGTTGTCGTGAAACGCTATAACCACAAGAACCTGATTCACTCGCTTCGGCATACCCTCAAGAGATCGCGCGCGCGTCGCGGATGGTTGAGCACCCATAACTTCGGGATGCGCGGCATTCCGACCCCCAAGCCACTGGCTTATCTTGAGCGGCGTAAAGGATGTCTGATTTGGACGTCCTATCTGGTGACCCAATACACGGAAGGGCCGAGCTTGTATCATTTTCTACGCGATGAGAACCTCGCACCTGAACGGCATGAGAAAATGAAACAAAAGGTGATGGATTGCTCGACCAATTGGAAAAACATGGCATTACGCACGGCGATTTGAAACACACCAATATATTAATTACGAAAGAGGGGCCGACGTTAACGGACCTCGATTCCGCCCGATTCCACAAATGCCGTTGGATGTACCGAATCCGAAGCGCCAAGGACCGCAAGCGTTTTGAATGGCAATGAGACCGACGTCCCTGATTCATTCCACAAGGAGCCTGTACAACTTCTCACTGAGGACCTCGATATCGAACTTCTCCACGGAGGTCCGAGCCGCGTTGCCCATTTCCTTTCGGAGTTGAGGATTCCGGACAAGCGCGGCAATCCCGTCGATCCACTGCCGTCTATCCGAGGCGTGACAACCCGTGTCACCATGCTTGACATAGTCGGCGTTCACGCCGACGGGGGACGTGACAGTCGGCAGGCCCGCTGCGGCGTATTGCAAAATCTTGAAACCGCATTTGCCCCGAGTGAACCGATTATCCGGCAAGGGCGCCAGGCCGATATCGCCGGCAGCCAAATCGATAACCTGAGTCTCAAAAGACCAGGCGCGTTTCTCGACAGGCATATGGTGAAGATCGAAAAATTGATCGCAGATAATCCTCAACACGACGTTATTGAAGTGTCCGCCGATTTCTTCGAGCACGGGTTTCAATTCTGAGAGATAACCCAGGGTGCTTTTACTGCCAATCCATACAAGCCGTACCTTGTCATCTGTCGCGGCTTTTGTCTCGATCCTGTACGCCTTTGTGTCCAAACCCGTCGGCAGAACCTCGACATTGCGATTAAATGGTAACGCGTGCTCGGCCAGATACGGATTTCCGGCGATGACCTTGTGAGCCAATTCGACCGTTCGGCGAAAAGGCTTGAAATGCGTCGGACTGTCCCTCTCCGGCGTACGAGCGCTGTACATAATGGCATCATCGAAATCATAGATAATCTTCCGGCCGGATCGCCGCAACGAAATAGCGTCCAGGGCATTCAAGCGTTTCTTATGAAGAAAAACGCAATCGAAGTCGGTGGCCTTTTTGAATAGCTTTCGGCGAGCTAAAGTCCCCGCCGGCAAGATCTCGACCTGGGAATAGATGCCTTTGGCATTCAGGATATCGAGGTAGGAGGCGATCCGCAGCCTGAAACTCGCCCTATCCGGATTCCTTGCTATCACGAGAAGCTTCATTATGCTTGTTTAGGTCGTTCCTATCGCGTCGGCAACCGCCCGCACGTCGTCATGGGTTAGCCATGGATGAATAGGCAGAGAGAGAATTTCACGGCACGCCCGTTCGGTCGCCGGCAGGGAAAGATCAAATCCCAAATCTCGATACGCCGGCTGTTTGTGGACCGGGACGGGGTAATGAATCTGCGTGTGTATCCCTCTCTGCGCAAGTCTCTGCTGCACGGCATTCCTGTCCTTGCACCGGACAACATATAGATGATAAACGTGCTCGACGTCGTCCCTTTTGACGGGGGTTACAAGACCGGAACCGTTGAGAACTTCATTGTACCAATCCGCGACGTGACGTCTGCCCCGGTTCCACTGATCCAGGTGTGGGAGCTTGACTTTCAGGACCGCCGATTGCATCTCGTCCAGCCGGCTATTGACTCCGACAAAGGCGTGTTTGTGTTTTTCCGGCTGGCCATAGTTCCTCAGCATCCTCAATGTTTCAGCCAGGTGATTATCATTTGTCACGATCATCCCCCCGTCACCGTAGGCGCCGAGATTCTTGGTCGGATAGAAACTAAAACACGCCGCATCGCCGATGCCGCCCACTTTTGTGCCCCGGTACATCGCGCCGTGAGCCTGGCATGCGTCTTCAATGACGAACAGGTTATGTCGTTCGGCGATGTCCAGTATCGGCGTCATATCCGCCGGATGGCCGTACAGGTGAACGGGCAGGATGGCTTTGGTTTTCTCCGTGATCCTGTCCTCGATGTGAGCCGGATCGATACAGAAGGTCTCGGGATCGATATCCACAAAAACAGGCGTGGCGCCGTTTCGTATGATACTGTCCACGGAAGAAATATAGGTATGGGAAACCGTCAGAACCTCGTCTCCCGAACCGACACCGAGGGCCTTAACGGCCAGAAAAAGTGCGTCGGAACCGGAATTGAGTCCGATGGCATGTTTTGTCCCGATGTAATCGGCGAATTCCTGTTCAAAGCTCGCCAGTTCCTGCCCCAGGATAAACCACCCGCTCGTAAGAACGCGGTCCACGGCCGCTTTGATCTCGCCGGCGATCTCGTCGTACTGCTGTTTTAAACCCGCAAAGTCCATTATTCCGTTCTCACGACTCCATCCGCGTTGGCCCGATAGGCTTTTCCACATTCGCAGCGGGCTACGGAATCCTCGAACGCAAGATTCCGGGTGCACTCACAGAGGTAGCCTCGCGGGCCGGCCGGGTTCCCATAAACCAATGTATAGTCGGGGACCTCTTTCGTGACGACGCTTCCCGCACCCACCATCGCCCATTGTCCTACCGTGACGCCGCAGACGATGGTGGCGTTGGCGCCGATGCTGGCCCCCCTGCCAATGACCGTTCTCACATACGTCTCGGGATAGGATTTGCTTCTCGGGCGCCGGTCGTTGGTAAAGGTCGCGTTCGGCCCGATGAAGACATCGTTGTCTATCCTCAGGCCGTCCCACAGATAGACGCCGCATTTGATTGTGACGTTGTCTCCGATCACCACGCCGCCCTCAATAAATGTATGGTCGCAAAGATTGCAGTTTTTCCCGATGCGCGCCCCATCGAGGACATGCGCGAAGGCCCAGATTCTCGTCCCCTCCCCGATGCGGTCGGTCTCGACAATCGCCTTTTCGTGTATGAATACGCCCTCGATCTTTTCAAGACGCGCCATGATCGTCGCCCCCGGCGGCCAGTTTCTTAAATGCCTCATAGTCCCTGATATAGTCTTGTGCGTCATAAAGCTCGGAGGCCAGGACCAGACAGACGGAACCGGACGAGAAGTTCTCGATTTCACGCCAGGTCATCGTGGGCAGATAGAGGCCGTAATAGGATCGGTTCAAATAGAATTTCTCCTTCTCACGGCCGTTGTCCGTACACACGGTAAAACTGCCGCTGGCCGCAATAATCAACTGCTCGAGCCGTCGGTGCGCGTGCCCGCCCCGCGAAGCCCCGCCCGGAACATCGTAGAGATAGTACACGCGCTTGATGTCGAAAGGGATATGCCGGCCGGCCTCGATAAACGTCAGGTTGCCCCGGCGATCCGGTATCTTCGGAAGTTCTATTATTCTACACTTCGACCAACTCATGGTTATGCTTTCTTGTAAGAACAAGCGTTTTGCAAAAGCTCAGTAAGAACCCATCAAGCGAGATTATAACAGTTTGCCCCGCGATGCAAAGAAGATTCTGTACGCGGCGATCTCAGGCGCCGGTGAAGATTCCAGGCCGGGGAGGATTGGGGTCGATAGGCAGTCCACCGCCCGGCTTTGGCGGGTCTCAACAATGGAAATATCGAGTGCCGCCCGTCGAAAGACGACCTCTATAAAGGGACCAAGCCACCCGGGAAACCGCCATAGGGAACCCGTCGTTATGGATGCGTCGCGGGCGCTTATTTTTTCATGTCGAAGGAGATGGTCTTGGGGACGACGGCGCCGCTGGAGTAGCTTTTCTTCTGGGCGTACTGGCCGAGGCCCGTCGGCAAGGCGCGCAGGACGTGATCGTCCTTGAAAAACAAATTGGCTTTGGCCGAATACACCTTCCATTCAATATCCAGCGGCGTCTCGCCGACAAATTCGTCGTCGAGTTCAATGCGCGCCCCGGACGGTTTGGACGTGACTCGGGTCGTAAACATCATCGAAGGCGACGTATCGAGAGTCATTCCGCCGGGCTCTTCGGCCGCACACCCGGCGAGAAGAACACAGCCAAAACATATCAGTACGCGTTTCATATCAATCTCCTTATCGATCCAATTCGGAAACCATCGAACGGATAGAATACAAAAGACAGGAAACGTTGTCATTGACTATTTTCGACTGACCATTGACTATTTTTCTTCGGTCCCGGCGTTCAGTCCATCATTGTAGGGTGGGCCTCGGCCCACCGAACTCAGGGCGTAACATTATTTAAGGTGGGTCAAGCCCCACCCTACCCTTCTTTTCGTATGGCGGCCCGGCACATCTTGCAGGTCACACGGCATCCACGTTCTCGGTGGCGATGCCCTCGTGTTCCGCGCGGTGGGCCGCTTCACGATCGCGCGGATTCCACGCGACCATCCCGTCCGCATTGAGAAAATGCAAATCTCGTTTCTTACGCTTCTCGCCAACGCCATGTCGTCATCAGAAGTATCCTTAATGCATCTTGCAATAATCAGAAAAAGTACTGTATGCCTTAATGATGGATTAGTTAGTATTAACCAAGATAAAAGATATAATATGGGAAATATTAGATACAGAATAGTCATGCAGAAGGAAGTGATAAGATGGCTGAGAAAAATTGTAGTTGGTATGATTGGGGTTCAGCGGTCGGAATTGGAATAGTTCTCGCGGGCACAGGCATATTACTTTATGGTTTAGGTGCATTCCTCGGCCTGTTTATCAGGCATGGACCCGGTGTGACGACCAGCATTACCGTTCCCTGAGAGCATGTGTGAAAAGGAAACGCTGTCATTCTGAACGGAGCTTAGCCTAGTGAAGAATCTCAGACCATACGTATGAATTGAGATTCTTCGGCTGCGCCTCAGAATGACAAGGATGATCATTTCGACTTCTCACACACGCTCTGAGGACGATTCCATAAATCGGGATTTGCCATTTAACCTTGCAATGAAGGTAACTGCGATTCCCTGTCATTGCGAGTCCCGGCGCGCCGGGAAAGAATCGCGCGGCAATCTCAAATATCTGGAAACAGCATACTCAATTCCACACCGAAATAAGTAAGGTGTTGCCTGAATACCATCTGCGTTTACAAAAGAGGGGCGTCCCTCATTATGTATTGCTGACCTTCACGACTTCAACGACTATAACCTTCTTTTCCGGCGACCTCATCCACTTGTTTTTCTCCGGGTGCCAGTAACGGAAAGAGGTCATGTAATTCAT
>Ga0180431_10005650_pt1 | contig 15156 bp, 8 predicted proteins | sample SS_ome_11_FD_132459 | JGI IMG/M metagenome (GOLD analysis project Ga0180431, IMG submission 132459) | Hypersaline lake sediment archaeal communities from the Salton Sea, California, USA - SS_1_MS_1 metaG | ecosystem: Environmental > Aquatic > Non-marine Saline and Alkaline > Hypersaline >... | reverse complement strand
TGCTGCGGCAGCTACGCGAGCGACGGCGGCTTCAACGACTGCTTTGTGTTCGCCGACGGCACGGCAATCGCATCGGGGGCCGCGAACCGCGCGACGTTCGGCGTCGCCGGCGGCTACTACATCTACACGAACGCCGCCCACACGACCGGCATGTTCATGGCGGGCGGCGCCAGCTCGTGGAGCGCCGTTTCGGATCGACAGCTCAAAACCGATATCGCGACCGTAGATTACGACCGCATGCTCGAGCGCGTGGACGCCGGCGGCGTCGACGTCTACACGTACCGCATGAAGAGGCGCGACCCCGGCCACGACGCCTACAACGTCGGAACGATGGCCGACGAGTTCGCGGCGCTCGCCCCGCCGACGGGCAAGCCCGACACGAGCATCGATCACGGCGACGCCGGCGGCGTGAACCTGGCGCTGGCGATCGCCATCCGGCGCCGGCAAACGGCCGACCAAGCGCGCATCGCCGCGCTCGAAAAACGCAACGCCGCGCTGGAAGCGCGCGTCGATGCGCTCGAAGCCGAAAACACCGCTTTCAAGGAGCGTTTCGCGCGCCTCGAAGAATCGCTCAGGGTGTGAATCGCAGCGCAGCGAAGCGAAAGCGAAGCGGCGCGTGCGACGACGGCGTCGAAATAAAAAAAACATGACGGGTCGATCGCTTCCGTCGACCACGCTCAAAACGCTCATCGTGCGCGGGCGCGCCTCGTGCGACACCGTGGACGCCGGCCGCTACGGGTGCATGTGCCACGTACCGATCGGCGACGCCGACTACGACATGTCGACGGACGCCGAGTACTTCGCGCGCACGCTTCTCCGCGCCGAACCGAGCGCGGCCGATCGCACGGTCGTGTTCTCGACGGCGCAAGCGGCCATGCATCCGGGTTTCTACGAGGGCATGATCAAGCTGGTGGCGAACGCCGGCGCCAACGACCGCCGGCTCACGGTCGCGTCGCTCGAAGGCCACTTTCCGACGCACGTGCTGCACGTCGGCGAGATGCTGACGACGGTGCTCACCAACGGCCGCTGGCACGTCAGCGAGTGCTGCGACGTGTGGACGTACGACGCCGGCACTAATGTTGTCACGTTGATTCCGGCGGGCGCGTCGACCGAAACGAACGACCTGCGCGTCGACGGCAAACTGACGGTTACGGGCTTGATCGATCCGACGGGCGTCGTGCTCGACGAACAGGCCGCGGCACCGGCGCCGCCCGTCGCCGGCAAGGGCACCGTATGGGTGCGCGACGACACGCCCAACGAGTTCGTGTTCACGGACGACGCCGGCGTTGACCACGTTCTGCGGTCGGGCGACGTCGTCGGGCCGGCCGGGGCGACCGATCTGGCGGTGGTGCTGTACGACGGCGCCACGGGCAAGCTCGTTCAGGATTCGTCGCTCGTGAGCGACGCCACGGGCAGCGACTTGACGGTACCCGGAACGGCGTCGCTGGGCGGCACGACGTTTCCCGCGGCGCCGGGCGCCGTCGGCGAAGTCCTGACGATGACGGGCGTCGCGACCGCCGGCTGGCAAACGAACGCCGGCGGCGACGTGTACGGCCCAGCGTCGTCGACCGTCCACGCCGTGTCGCGGTTCGCCGACGCCACGGGCAAGGTCGTCGATGAATGTCCCGTGCCGGTAACGCTCAGCGACGCCGGCCACTTGAGCGGCCTCGCGCAGCTGGACGTCGCCGGCGTGACGTACCCCACCGCGGCGGGCGTCGCCGGCCAGGTCCTGGCGCTGACGGGCGGCGGCACGACCTCGACGTGGTCGCCGGCGCTGCTCGGGGTGGGGTCGTCGACCGACAACGCGCTCATGCGCTGGGACGGCACCAGCGGCGACACGCCGCAGGATTCGGGCGTTTTGCTCGACGACGCCAACAACATGACGGGCGTCGCCACCATCGAGGTCGCCGGCGTGACGTACCCGACGTCGACGGGCAGCGCCGGCCAAGTGCTAGCGCTCACCGGAACGGGCACGACGTCGACGTGGCTGACGCCGCCGTGGGGCGACGTGAGCCGCAGCGGCGCGACGTTCGACGAACGGTTGGCGCGCTGGGACGGTACCACCGCCACGATCCAGAACTCGATCGTCGCGCTGAACGACGCCGGCGACATGTCGGGCGTGCGCGGGTTCGCGGCCGACGGCGGCACCGTGAGTCTGAACCAGCACGCGTGGCCCGCGGCGGCCGGCAGCGCCGGGTACGTGCTGACGACGAGCGGCCCGACGCCCGCCACGCTCGCGTGGACGGATCCGGCCACCGGGTATTTGTGGCAAACGACGACCGAAAGCGCCTTCACGGTGCTGCGGCCGCAGGGCGCGGGCGCGACAAACACGCTGTGCTTCGGCGCCGTCACGCCGTACGACGCCGGCACGGGAGCGCGCATGTGGTTCGACGCCACCAAAGCGGCGTTCCGCGCCGGCAACACAAGCGCAGCCAGCTGGTGGCAGCTCGCGAACGTCGGTCAGAATTCCGTGGCGCTCGGCAGCAACGTGCAGGCGTCGGGCGCGTCGAGCGTTTGCTTCGGGGTGGGTAATTACGCGACGGGCGCGCAATCGACCGTCGGCGGCGGCGGCGCGCACACGGCCAGCGCCGACCAAACGACGATCGGCGGCGGCACCACGAACACGGCGTCGGCGCAGGGCGCGACGGTCGGCGGCGGCGGCGACAACCAGGCGACGGGCGCGCAGTCGACGGTCGGCGGCGGCCGGTTCAATCTGGCGAGCGGCACGTACGCCGTGGTGGGCGGCGGCGGCGGGCCGGTCGTGGGCGACCGGAACACGGCATCGGGCAGCAACTCGTTCGTCGGCGGCGGCCAGAACAACGCGGCGTCGGCGGCGCACGCGACCGTCGCCGGCGGCCGCGACAACGTAGCGAGCGGCGCGTACGCGGCGATCGGCGGCGGCCAGACGAACTCGGCGACGCGGCAGTACAACACGGTGGCGGGCGGCACGGGCAACAGCGCCATCGGCGAGCAATGCGCCGTCGGCGGCGGCGGCGGCAACACGGCCGGCACGGACGCGTCGACCGTGTACGCGACGGTCGCCGGCGGGCGCGACAACGCGGCGACGGTGTCGTACGCGACGGTCGGCGGCGGACGCGACAACCAGGCGACGGGCGATTACGCGACGGTCGGCGGCGGCGGCGGAAGCGGCGTCGGCAACGCGGCGAGCGGCGACGCAGCGACGGTCGGCGGCGGTCTCGACAACTCGGCCAGCGGCAACCGCGCGACGATCGGCGGCGGTCAGGAGAACTCGGCGACGAACGATCACGACACGGTCGGCGGCGGCCTCAACAACTCGGCCAGCGGCAACTACTCGACGGTCGGCGGCGGCCAAAACAACGCGGTGCCGTCGAGCGGCACGGGCGCCACGATTCCCGGCGGCCGCAACAACACGGCGGGCGGCGACGACTCGTTCGTGTGCGGGGCAAGCGGCAGCGACGGGAACTTCGACAACTGCTTCGTGTTCGCCGACGGCAACGCGACGGTGGCCGACAGCGCCAACCGCGTTTTCTTCCGGTCGGCGCAGGGCTGCCGCTGGTACACAACGGCGGCGGGAACGGGAACGGGCGTGCAGCTCGGCAACGGCTCGACGTCGTGGTCGAGCATCTCGGACCGCGACGCCAAGCGCGACATCGAGGAAGTGGATTACGACGCGATCGCGCGGCGCGTCGACGACGGCGTCAAAGTGTACACGTACCGCATGCGCGACCAGCCCGACGAAAACGCGACGCGGCACGTCGGCACGATGGCGCAGGAGTTCGCCGCGGTCGTCGACACGGGCAAGAGCGACCGGCTCATCGACCGCGGCGACGCGAGCGGCGTCAATCTGGCGCTGTGCATCGCCACCCGACGGCAGCAGCGAGCGGACCGCGACCGCATCGCGGCGCTCGAAGCGGAAAACGCCGCGCTCAAAGAACGGCTCGCGCGCGTCGAAGCCGCGCTCGGAATCTAACTAAACGCTTTCGTTTATTCCCGCGTACAACGCGCGCGCGCCGCTCGCCGCGACGTAAGTCCACGCTCGCGCGGAAAGACGCGCGAGCGGAATTCGCACGCGCCGCCCGTCGACGTCGACGACGATCCGCTTTCGATCGTCGTCGACGATCGCCGCGAACCGGTCGATCGTTACGGCGGCGTCGCAAAACACTCGTGCGACGATCGCTCGGCCCGATGCGGTCGCGACCAGCACGCAAACGTTCGTCGGCGCCGTTTTAATGGGTGGGCGCCCCGACGCCGAACTCGGACCGCAGCCACGCCGCAATCCTCTGCGCGAACCGAAATCGGTGCGAGGGCGCCGAATCGACGACCGTCCGCGCGTCGTCGGCCGTCAGCGTGCAGCCATTCGGCAACGCGGAGATGGCCGCGAACGCACGCCCACCGCAGCGCGCGGACGTCCTGCATGCGCACGTCGTCGATCGTCAGCGCGAACGATGTCGACGTTGGCCAACATCGGACCAGCACGTCTCAAAAAGGAAAAGCATTGGGTTCTCAGTCTTGCGGGATTTCTTGTCATTGGATTTTTCTGTCTTGTCGTCTCCGCAGTTTGCTATTTGGCCCTCGCGCTTGCTTGCGAAGAACCCAATAAGTGTTTTTGGGAAAGACTTTCAAATCTCCTGTTCTCCGTTTTCTCTTTTTGGGAATTGGTTGGGGTCTAGCCCTTCTCGGGTTGTCGGCCGGAAGCTTCAAGACCATATTGAGAAAATCTCCCATTTCGGATACAAGTAATAATGGGGAATCGTCAAGTGCGAGTACAACCGAAGCCGCTTCTTCTGACCTTTTCGAAAGAGATCATGCAGGAGAGAGGATGTTCGATATGTCTGAGGAATCGCTGGGGCCTGCAGTGGACATTGAAGCTGAACGACCCGGTTCATCTGAGAAAATGCGACCCCGTGAATCCTCTGGTCTCGACTTGTGCGAAGATAGTGAAGAACAATACTCGTGAGTTTTTAATCAGAGGGATTTTATCGAATGGACTCCACTTTGGGTTGCTCGTGAGAAAAGCAAATTGCAGCAACCATTTTGCACATTTTATTCTGTACGAAGGTTACGATGAGTACGAGCTGCGTTTCTTGGGACACACCTACAGTCTTGCGTGACGTCACCTTTTCCATTTCAAATGTAATCATGTTTGCTCGTCTTCCTTGGTGTCGTCGCGTTTCAGTGGCGGTTCGTCTTCTTCTGATTCAAACGATCACCTGATCCCATCGAATTTTCTTTGACGATCATCCTTCCCATCAGAAAGAATTCGTTGGAAGAATCTTTCACAACGGAAGATGATCGGACGACTCCGGGCGAGGCGGACTCCGAGGAAGCACTTCCGAAGCACGATGCGTCGAATTTGCGACGTGAAATTCGCTATGCCATGTTACCGATGGCGGCCGGCCGGCCGCTCACGGGTTTGTCGTTCCTGCGCATTTTGTATTTGGCTCACACGGGCGGAGCCGCGACGCGCATGAATTTGGGAACGCGCGGCGGCGGCGGCACGAACATGACGTCGTAGCCGGCGGCGCGCAAGTCCGCCGTCCATCGATCCCACTGTTCGGCGGGGATCAGCGCCGTGTACGGCAACCGGAGGTTCCGACCGCTGTTGAACGTCGCGTCGCCCGCCGTCAGCACCGACGTCACGCAGAACTTGCGGATGCGACGTTCGCCTTCGGCGACGGCGCGCTCGAGGTCTTCGGGCGTCGCGCCGCCGGTGCGCGCCGCCCGCGTGCCCGCGCGGAGACTTTCGGGGTCGGGCACGTCGTGCGCCATCAGCGTCGCCGACCGAGCGGCGGCGAGGTCGCTCGGAAGACCGTACGGCAAAAACCCGGAATAATTCTCCGCGGACGTGAGCGCCGCGCGATACGCCGCGGCGTTCGCTTCGGTTTTCTCGGCGGCCATCTTTCGATACGCCCTCGACAGCTCGTCGCCGACCCCGCTCATCGTCGTCGTCCTCGCTTTCGATCGCTCGTCCATCGTCGGCGTCGTCGTCGCGCGGCACCGATCTTTGTTTGAGCGCCGAACGTCGACGGCGCTCGCGCGGCTCTCCCCCCAAAATGACGAGCGTCTCGCGCCTCGAAACCGACGACGACGTCGCCGGGTTTCTCGCGCGGTACGCGCCGGGTTCGTGCGTCGGACAACCGGGACGATACTGCCTCGCGGTGCGCCGCTCAACCGAGAACCCGCGGCTCGTCGTGCGCGAACTCTTCGGCAAACCGGCCGTCGTCGAGCACGAGCTCGAAATGACGCGCGCCGTCGCCGCTCTCGACGACGGCGACGCGATCGCACCGCGCGTCGAAGCGCTGGCCATTTTTGCACCCGCGTCGACCAACAGGGCGCGCGGATGGATCGTGTGCGAACGCCTCGCGCCGCTCGCGCGACTCGAACTATCGGGCGCGGCGATCCTGCGCATGCTCCAAAACGTGCAGGCGCTACACGAGCGCGGCATCTTTCACGGCAACCTGCACACGCGCAACCTCATGCGACGCGTCAAAACGCGCGAGATTTTAATCACGGATTTTGGACGAGCCGTCCGCGTCGATCGCGCCGTCGATCCGACGCTGGCGCGCCGATGGGCGGAGCGCGACTGGCTCGTGCTGTGTTCGCGCTTGCGGCGGATTTGCCCGATACCGCGCGCGATCGTGAACGCGTGCGCGGCGTCGGGCGCCGTCGACGCCGCGACGGCGAGGCACTGGCTCGAGGACGAGCGCGGGCGCCGGTTCTCGGCAAGCGCCGTGTACCCGGGATACGAGATGAACCTCGCGTGACTTGACACCTCCGAGCTTCACGGCCCCGGATTCGGTTCGGGTCCGAACTCGTACGGATCGGTGTCGAACGTCGGCGAATGGTCGTCGATGTCGTCGTACAGGGTCGTCTGCAGCAAATAGGGCGACGGGTCGAACGGCACGAGGAGCGGCGGATACGGATTCCAGATGATCGTGTTCTGGTAGCCGTTCTGGTAAATGCAGAGCGCCTGCATCGGGACCGGGATGGGAATGGGAACGCCCGGAAGTTCCTGAACCTCGAGCTCGACCGTCCACTCCTTGAACCAGCCGACGTTGATCTGCCCCCCCCAGTTGTAGTCGATGACGCCCTCGTACGGAAATATATCGAAATCCCAGTCCCAGTGATTGAGCTCGCTGTCGCTTATCGTGTGGCAGGCGGGCCCGAGCACGATCGAGTGCGGGCCGGCGAAGCTCTGCTGCCCGATGCAGATGCCGAACATGTTCGCCATCGACTGACGCCCGATCGCCACGCTGTCGTAGCCGATGGAGCGCGCGTTCCATCCGACGGCGACGCCGTTGACGTCCTCGCACGAGCTGTAGGCGCCGACGGCGACACCGCGCTCGTCCTCGACGCGGGAATCGCGTCCAATAGCGACGCCGTCCGGCTCGGCGACGTACGACTCCGATCCGATCGCCACGGCGTAGTGGTGGTCGGCGTTCGCTTGGCGCCCGATGGAAACGGCGCGATCGCCGTTCGCGTACGCCGACGTGCCGATCGCCACCGAGTCGTCGTTGTCGGCGTTCGGCTGCGATCCGATCGCGACCGTGCGTCCGACAGAACCGCCAGCTGTCGCTAGGTATCCCACAGCGACGGCGTCTTCGTTGCCAGCGACCGCTTGACGCCCAATCGAAACGGCGCGGTCGCCGCTCGCAGCGGCGAGCGTGCCGATCGCCACCGAATCGTCGCTGCCGGCATCCGCCTGCGCGCCGACGGCCACCGAACGACCGGCGGCGCCCGCGGCCCTGGCCTGCGCGCCGATCGCGATCGATTGGTCGGCGCCGGCCTCGGCCTCGGCGAGCAAGCCGATCGCGATGTTGGCGAAGGCGTCGTCGGCGTTCGCTTGCGCGCCGACGGCGATCGACGTGGTGCCGCGAGCGTCCGCCGCGTATCCGACGGCGACGCCGCGCTCGTCGTGCGCGTGCGCCAAGACGCCGACGGTGACGTCGGCGACACCCTCCGAAATAGTCGCAGCGCCGACGCTCGTCCCGGCGGCGGCGCGTGCGTCGGCGCCGTATCCGACCGCCACGCACAAGTCGGCGGCGGCGGTGCGCGCGTCGGTACCGACGGCGACGCCGCGGTTGCCGTCGACGTACGCCCGGGTACCCACGACCACCGCGCTTTCGCCTCCGACGATGTCGCGCGCGTCGGCGCCTACGACGACCGCGTCCGTGCCGGCGGCCGAGGCGTCGCGCCCCACGACGACGTTTCCTTCGCGAGCGGCCGCCGCTCGCCGCCCCACGACGACGCACTCGGCGTCGGTCGACGCAGCGTTCGCACCGACGACCACGGATCCGCTGGCGATCGTTTGCGTCGCGAACGCCCCCACGACGGTGTCGCCGGCGCCGTTCCCGCGCGCGCCGCTTCCCACGACGACGTCGTCGGGGCCCACCGAGCGCACGGCGTGACCGACGGCGACCGAGTCGACGGTATCGAGCGACGCGGCGCCGACGCCGACGACGACCTTGCGCTTCGTCGAGCATTGGGCGTTCGTACCGACGACGACGCAGTCGCCTTCGCCGTCGCCCGATCCCCACGCGTGCGCGTCGGCGCCGACGACGACGGTGTTCCGCGTTTCGGAAACGGCTTCGCTGCCGACGACCGTCGCCGACCCGAGAACGGCGCCAGCGCCCTGCCCGACGACGACCTGACCGGGGGCGCGAGCGCGCGCTCCGCGACCCACGGCGACGAGCCCGTTCGCGTCGCCGCCCGACGTGCGCACACCACTTCCCACGGCGACGTCGGCCGTCGATTCCGCGTGCGCCCGGTATCCGACGACGACGGAACTCAACGCCGCGCCGTCGGCCGCCGCTTCGCTTCCGACGACCGTCGCGCGCGCGACCACCGATTCGGCCGCGCGACCCGCGACGACGCTGTCGTCGGCCGTATCCGTCGCCGTCGCTCCGTATCCGACGACCGTGCCGCCCGTCGATCTCGCCGCCGCGCCGGTTCCGACCGCGACCGTTTCGTGCGCAGCGCAAAGCGCGCTGCCACCGACGGCCGTGGCGTTCGTCGCGGTGGACCGCGCGGCGCGGCCGACGACGACGCTGTCGGCGGCCGTCGACGTCGCTCCGTACCCCAAAACGGTGTCGCCCAAGGATTCGGCGACGGCCGTCGCGCCGACGACGACCGACTGCGCGGCGGCGAGCCGCGACAAACTCTGGTAGCCGACGACGACGCTGTCCGACGTGCCTTCGACGGCTGCGTGCCGACCGATGACGGTCGCGTGCGTCGCGCCCGAATCGGCGCTCGCCTGCGCGCCGACGACCACCGCGTCGCCGTGCGCCGTCGCGGCGTCGCGCCCGATCACGACGGCGTCGTCGCCCGTCGCGTCGACGCCCGGCCCTATTCCGACGGTACCGGTACCGTCGACTTCAGCCCCGAAGCCGACGGCCACGGCGTTCGTGGATCCCGCCGCGGCGGTCGCTCCGTCACCCACGGCGACGCCGCCGTTTTCGCTCACGGCCGCCGCGCGCCCGATCGCCACGCCGTAGCTTTTCGTGCTGGCGACGGACGCGTCGGGGCCCACCGCCACGTTCGCCGTGCCGCCGGTGCTCGACGCCTGGCGCCCGACGACGATCGAGTCCGTGCAGTTCACGGCCGCCGACAGCCGCCCGATCGCCACGTTGTCGTCGCCGGGCCCGGCGCGCGCGCTCGTGCCCATCGCCACGTTACTGCCGCCGGCGATCGTCGTCGCGCCGTACCCGATCGCCGTGCCGGCGGCGCCGTCGGCCGTGGCCGAGCGTCCAACGGCGATCGTCTGCGAATCGGCCGCCGTGGCTTCGTGTCCCAGCGCCACGGCGTCCGTGGCGCCGGCTCTGGACGAGTCGCCCAGCGCCGTCGACGACTCGCCGTCCGCTCGCGCGCTGCGCCCGACGGCCATCGATGCCGTCCGCGTCGCTTCCGAGGAGTCGCCCGCCGCCACGCTCGATTCGCCGCTGGCCGTCGCGTACCGCCCGGCGGCAAGCGCCGAATCGCTCGTCGCTTCCGAGGAGTCGCCCGCCGCCGCCGCCGACTCGGCCGTCGCCTGCGCGTTTCGACCCACGGCGGTCGCACCCGTCCGCGTCGCCTGCGCCGAGTCGCCCACCGCCACGGCCGATTCGCCGCTCGCCGCCGCCGCGCGTCCGCCTGCAAACGCCGCAAGATCGCTCGCCGCCGCGTTGTCGCCCAGGGCCGTCGCCGAAACGCCGGTCGCCGACGCCGCGCGCCCCGTCGCCACGCCCGCCGTTTGCGTCGCCGCCGCTGCGTCGCCGACGGCCACGGCCGACGCGTCGATCGCCACCGCCACGTTTCCGACGGCTACGGTTGCCCTGTCGGTCGCCGATGCGGTATCGCCCACCGCCACCGCCGACGCATCGAACGCCGACGCCGAGTGTCCGACCGCGACACCCGAATCGGCATCGATCGCCGACGCGCCCGAGCCGACGACGACGGCGTCGGGCGACGCCGCGTTCGCTTGCGCGCCGCTTCCGCCGACGAACGTTCTCGGGGCAGCAGCCGTCGCGGTCGTTCCGATCGCCGCCGCGTCCGTCGCGCTCGCCGACGCGCCGTGTCCCACCGCCAGCGCGCTCGTCGCCGACACCGATGCGTCGTCTCCCACCACCACCCCCGAACTCGCACCGACGGCTTCCGCTCCGGCACCGACGACGACGGCTTCCGTCGACGCAATGTCGGCTTGCGCTCCGTGTCCCATCGCCAGGGAGTCGACGGCCGCCGCATCCACCGCTGTTCCGATCGCCACGGCGTGCTCCGACGGCGCCAAGGCGGCGTCACCCATAGCTACCGCGCCGTCGGCGGTCGCCGCGGACCCGTGCCCCACCGCTACCGAATCGACGTCGCTCGCCACGGTGTTCGCGCCGACAGCGACGTTCGCGGATCCCATGGCCAGAGCGTCGTCACCGACCGCCACGCTCGCGTCGGCGGCATCGGCTCCGCCGCCGACCGCCACGCTTCGGATTCCGGTGGCAGTCGCGTCGCGGCCGACGGCCACGCCGTCGTCGCCTCCCGACGTCGACGCATCCGCGCCGACCGTGACGCCCCCGCCAACACTCGACGCCGCGAATCCGATGGCAATGGTTTCGACGCCGATCGTCGTCGCCATGTGACCGACGGCGACGGCGTCGTCGCCGTCGACCGACGCATCCCGTCCCACGGCCACACCGTCTTCGCCGACGACAACGGCTTCGTCGCCCACCGCCACGCCGCCGGACGCCGACGCCGTAGCGTCCGGCCCGACGGCGACCGATTCCGTCGCCGCGACCGCCGCACGACCGACCGCCGCGCCTCCGCCCGCACCCGCCGCGTCCATGCCCACGGCGAGGGTCCCGTCGCCGGGACCCACGACCGCGGCACCACCGCCAATCGCCAGCCCGCCGTCCGTCGAATCGGATTCGGCGGCGCACCCGATCACGACGCACCGGTCGCCGTTGACGCAGCGCGCGGTGCGCCCGACCACGATGCAGCAGCCGCCGGAATCGATGCGCGCTTCGCTCCCCACGACGACGGCGTCGCCGCTGCCGCCGGCGTACGCTGCGTACCCAACGGCGACCGCGTCGCTCTGGGGACCGTCGATGTCCGCGCGGCTTCCGACCGCGACGTTTCGCTCGCCGCCGTCTTCGAGCGCGGCGTCCGCCAGGTACCCGACCGCCAAGCTGTCTTCGCCCGCCTGGGCGCCGGCGCCGACAGCCTGCGAGCGATCGCCGATGGCGCGCGTGCGCCGCGATCCCACGGCCGAGCCGACGGCCATCGCCGACTGCCCGTCGGCCTCGGCGCCGACGCCGATGGCCATGCGCGACCCGGAGCCCGGATTTTCGGGATGGACGTCGGCGTCCCACCCGATGACGATCGGGCGCACGTTGAGGCCCTGGCGCACGAGATGCCAGGAGCCGCGCTCGTACCACGTCAGTATCGCGGATTCGCCGATCCGCAGGGCTTCCGTCGCGAAGTCGGCGCTCTCGAGAAAGACGTAGCGCGTCGGATCGGTGCCGCGAACGTGCTGCACGATCTTGACGAAGCCGTCGACGAGCGACGGATCGTCGCCGAAGGTAAGGGTCATGTCCTCGTCGGCGCTCTCTACCACGGTCACGGTGCGGTCGTACGCGACGGCGGGCGTCGGACCGTCGCGGGCGCCGTCGAGCCACTGCGAACACGACAAGCACAGCGCCGTGATCTGGCCGACGGTCGTGCGCGATTCGTGCGTTATCAGAAGTTGCGCTTTGAGAACGCGATTGCGCTCCGTGTGCGATGCCATCGCGCTTCGCGTTCGCTTTTTATTCGCTGTCGTCGCTGCGCTTCGAACGGCCGCCGCCGAAGACGCGGTCGGCCACGCGGTCGGCGATGGCCAGCATCGTCGCTTTCTTCTTGCGCGCGGTGAGCCATTGCGCCAGCACGACGCCGGCGATCACAACCGCGAGGATCAAAAGGGCCACGGCCGCGGGTCGCCGCCACTTGCGCACGGGGCGGTACGCGGGCGCCATGCGCACGGTTCTCGGCGTGTAGCCACCGGGCGACAGCGGCATGTCGAGATCGGCGCCTGGCGTCGGGCGCGCAACCGGGGTCGCCGCCAAATCGACGTCGCCGCCGGCCGCCGCGGGCTTGTCGCTCGCCCACCGGATCGGGTCGTATCGAGGCGTCGCAAACAAATTCCGCATTGGCGTCCCGGACTCCAGCGGATCCACCGCCGGTATGCCTTGCGGCGTGAAGTCTTCCGCGGGTTTTCCAAAAAGCCAACCGAGCACCATTTTTGTGGGACACTACGCGCGCCCCGGACGTCGTCCCATCTGGCACCGATCGAGGCACGACATCGGTTGCACGGCCGATCGGCAATCGCGCCGGCACCGCTCGCGTTCGTCTCGTTCGTCAACGCGCCGCGCGAGCTCGCTCGACGCCGCGGTCGCTTGCCCGACCACAGCCTTCTTGTGGTTGCGATTGACCGCACGGCGGCGGCGGTTGCGGCGCGCGATGGCGACGACCACGGCCGTCGCCAGCGCCGCGACCACGACGGCAACCACGACGGCCGTGGCAACGCGACCTATTTTCACACGGAATCGAACGTCCATTTCTTTATTAACACGGCGCCATGCGATTGCGCGGGACGTCGTCGACGACGACGCACCACATGGGTGCCGGCCGCACGCCGCCGGGAATCGTCGGCAGCGTCGGTTGCGCCATCGACGCCTTGGCGGGCGTCACGTAAAACGGCTGTCCGGGCGTCGACGCGCCGTCGGCCGCCGCGTACACGGCGGTTCGTTGCAGTTCTTCGTTCGATGTCCACAGGTACGTCATGCGCGGGGCGTCCTGCCAGGCGCCCGGTTGCGGCAACCGGCAATGCGTTCGGTCGATGTCGCGTGCGCGCGCCGCCATCTTTTTTTCCTACCCGGATCCGCGCGCCGAGCACGGCTTCGACTTCAAAGCGCATCGATGCCCTTTCGCGCGCGCGCGCATTCTTTCGCAAAGAATTCCTTCGCCGCTCGCTCCGATGTCGAGATGCCGAGCGGCCACGATCTCGCGTCCGATGACGTCGACGTACCGTTCGCGCTCGACCGTGTCGAGCGGCTTTCGTTCGCAAACACGCCGCTACCTGAGCATGCGTGAGCCTCAATATCTTCGCGTATTTCACGGCGCAGCGCTGCCATCGCCAAGCGAACCGCATTGATCGACGACGTTTCTTCGAGCAAGCACATCGAAAAATGGGTCAACGATTGTCTCGTCGCGATCCGCGCCGAATCGCCTTCGACGCGCTCAAAACGCTGCACAACGACGAATTCGTGCTCGTCTTCACCGCCGACGAAACCATTCACTACTTGCGTCGCGACGTCGAGGCCGGCGACGGCTGGCTCGTGTACAACGACCGGCGACACGAGAAAACGCACGCGACAAATCGCGACGTTCGAAACTTTCTCATCCGATTCGGTCCCGACGCCATCCAAGCCGTCGCGATCCACGTCCCGGACGATTTACGTCCGACGATACTGTACTGGACGGAATACGTCCAGCAACACCCCGACATGTATCCCGAACTGTTCGAGGACGAAGACAGCGGCGGCGGCGGCGACGACGACGACGAATCGGAGACATCGCCGTGGGCGCGGCCGACAGCCGGCGTGTCGCCGTCGGTCGCTGTCGGTGAAGCGGCACCGGCCGCCTAACACGCCGCGCGTTTCGCCGCAAATAGAGAGTTTTCGATAGCGTTTAAACCGCCATGCATGCGTTTTGCCTGGACGCTAATTAGCGGAGAACCTAGTTCATGCACAACGCTATTTTGTTGAAATGGTGCACCGTTTGGAATTTACTACTCGTTCGGGCGCGCGTTTTGCGCTATCGAAAACTCTCTATTATTCGGTCATTCGCATTGCCGCGCGCTCGTCACATCGTTTTATCGGTGAAACACGCACCGGTCGCCGTCGCATCCGCGTTCCGATTCCGGCAACGCGTCGACGACGATCGCATTTTCGTCGGCGTCCCCGCAGTCTTCGCCGGGCGAGCGAGACATCGACCGCACGAGCCCGCTGCGAATCACTCGCGAATAGTCCGGCCGGTGTCGAACGGCCGCGCGACGCCGGCGGTACTCGACCTCGTCGATGGCCTCGTACGGCATCTGCGCGTACGCGCCGCCCGTTTTGGCGCGCGGCAGAAACGTGATGCCTTTGAGATGCGTCTGGTACTCGGCCAACAAACGCGCGAGCGTCTCGGGGCGCTCGCGTCCGGGATCGAACGACACGGTGCAGCTGACGGCGTTGTCGGACCAATAGGCCTGCATGAGCGCGGCGAGGCGCATCTGCTCGCGGGCGCCGAGGTCGTCAAGCGACCGGCCGACGCCCGAATCGACCGCGAACTCGGCGACGACGCGGCCCTCGGGATCGCAGACGTCGGGCTCGATCGGCACGCCGGCGTCGCGCAGCACCGGAACGAACTCGCTGTCGGCGGGCACGCGCACGCGCCGCACGTAGTAGCGCGCCTCCGGGTAGTGGATGCCGGGCGTCGAGCCGCCGAGCAGCGAAATCGTGCCCGACGGCTTGACGGTGGTGACGCGGACGGCCGCCGAGATGCCGAAGTGCGCCGCCATGTGCTCGTTGATGCGGCGCGCCTCGCCGTAGCCGGCCGACAGCCAGCGCACCAACACGCGCTCGTCGGGCTCGCGGACCAAAAATTGCGCGACGCCCGTCACCGACACGC
>Ga0180431_10005647_pt1 | contig 15158 bp, 8 predicted proteins | sample SS_ome_11_FD_132459 | JGI IMG/M metagenome (GOLD analysis project Ga0180431, IMG submission 132459) | Hypersaline lake sediment archaeal communities from the Salton Sea, California, USA - SS_1_MS_1 metaG | ecosystem: Environmental > Aquatic > Non-marine Saline and Alkaline > Hypersaline >... | reverse complement strand
TGTCATATGCCCCGGAGCCCGGTCCGGGGCAGCGAAACGGGGGGCAGGAAAGAACCTGCCCCCCGTTTGCCTTGCGATCTCACACGAAACGACGGCTACACCATCGGCCAGGCTCTCTCTATGCGGTCCCATGCCCTTCGAGCTGGGTAACCTGGTCAATGTGCGGACGCTTGCGGGCGGGGAGGAGCAGACGAACCGGAGGGCGAGGAATGAGCCAGCTATTCCTAACGGCCCAGCGGTGCTATACTATGGGCAGACACAGGGTCGCAGGTTAGCGGAAGCCTGTGTTCGTCGCAAACAGAGCAGAAAGGAGACCTTTCGATGTCTACGATGGACGATGCCCACGCGCTCGTGGTTGGTGTCGCCAACTATCGGCACATCAACAAGCTCCCGCCGACCGTCCTGAAGGACGCTCAGGACGTCCACGACCTGCTGGTCGATCCCCGGCACTGCGCTTACCTGCCGGATCACGTACGGTTGCTGCTGGACGACAAGGCCACCCGGGCAGCGCTGCGCCAGGCGCTGGCCGACCTCGCCGCCCGTAGCAACGCAACGTCGACCGTCTTTGTGTATTTTTCCAGCCACGGAGGCCGCATCGCGTCTGGCCCGCACGCGGGCGAATACGTGCTGCCCGTCGACGTGGATGGGCGCTCGGTTGAATCGTTCGCCGAGACTGCCATCTCCGGTGCCGTCTTTACCGAGGCGTTGCACGCCATCCGGGCGCGCAAGGTCGTGGTCGTGTTCGACTGCTGTCACGCCGGCGGCATCGGCCGGCCCAAAGGTGGTGCCGCACCCGAGGTCAAGGCGCTGCCAGAGAGCTACTATGAGGCGCTCATGGCCGGGCGGGGATGGCTGATCCTGGCTTCCTCGCGCAGCACCGAGTCCTCTTACGTGCTGCCCGGGGCGCAGAACAGCCTCTTTACCCAGCACCTGCTGGCCGGCCTGCAGGGCGGCATCCCCAGCGACGACGGCCTGATCCGCGTCTTTGACCTGTTCGAATACCTTCAGCCCCGCGTCACGGGGGACCAGCCCCACCAGCATCCCATCTTTAAGGCCGAGCTGGAGGAGAATTTCCCCATCGCGCTCTTTCTGGGCGGGCAGAAGGGTGTCGTGCCCCAGGATGAGGAGGGCTTCCGGTACGATGCCTACGTCAGCTACGTGGACCGGGAGCCGGACGCCACGTGGGTGTGGGATACGTTGGTGCCGCGCCTGGAGGACGCCGGTCTGCGCATCGCCGTCTCTGGCGACGTCGAGGAGCCGGGCGTGGCGCGGGTGGTGAACATCGAGCGGGGCATCCGGCAGGCCAAGCGCACGGTGCTGGTGCTATCTGAATCCTACCTGGCCGACCACGTGGCAGAGTTCGAGAACGTCGTGGCGCAGACGATGGGCGTCCAGGAAGGGGCCTACCGGCTGCTCCCGGTCCGGATCGGGCCGGTCGACACCAGCCAACTCCCGGTGCGGCTCGGCATGCTGACGGCCTTGGACCTGGCCCATCCGCGTCGCGCCGGGCGGGAGTTCGATCGGCTGGTGCGCGCGCTGGCGGGACCGCTACCGCGCAGGTAGCGGGAACGGGGAGCGCTGCGGTCGCCGCTTTCAGGAAGGTTTGCGGTGTGAAGGCGCGACCGCGCTTCATTTGCGATTGCAGGTCATTAGTAGTATAATAAGCGTGGTAGTCGCTGCATTAACAGAGCACTGGGGATCCATGGTGGGGCGGGCCGAATATCGTTACGATCTCTTTATCTCGCACGCTGATGCCGACTGCGCATGGGTGAACGGGTACTTGCTGGATGCCCTGCAGCAGGCAGGTCTGCGCTGCTACTCCGAAGAGGCCTTTGCCCTGGGCGTCCCCCGCTTGCTCGAGTTTGAACGTGCTATCCAGGACAGCAAGGGCACCCTGCTCGTCCTCTCCCCCGCGTATCTGGTCGAGAGTTTCGGCCAATTCACCGACCTGCTGGCCCAGAGCTATGGCCTGGAGACGGCGACCTGGCCGGTCGTGCCCCTGATCCTGCACCCCGTCCAGCTACCCCCGCGCCTGGCGATGCTGACGGGGCTGGATGCGACCGACCCGGACAAGTGGGCGGCCGCCGTCGAGCGATTGTGCGCCGGGTTTCAGCGGCCTGTTCCCAGTCCTGCCCCCCAGCCCCCCTGCCCCTACCCCGGCATGGCGCCTTTCGGCGAGGCGGATGGCAATCGCTTCTATGGGCGTGATGGCGAGGTGCAGGATCTTCTCCAATCGCTGCGCCTGCATCCCTTCCTGGACGTGATCGGCCCCTCGGGGAGCGGCAAGTCGTCGCTGGTGTTTGCGGGGCTGGTACCCGCCCTGCGGCAGAGCGGCCTGTTTGGCCCGGGCGACTGGCTGGTACGCGCGCTGCGGCCGGGTGAGCGGCCGCTGGCCGCGCTGGCCGAGGTCCTGCACGGCGATCCGGCCGCCCCGGAGCGCGCCGTGTCCGAGTTGCTGGGTGCCCGGGCGGACACCCGGCGGCTGCTGTTGATCGTGGACCAGTTCGAGGAGACGTTCACGCTGGCCGGCGAGGAGGCCGGGCCCTTCCAGCGGGCCCTGTTGCGCCTGGCGCAGACGCCCGAGTGCTACGTTGTGCTGACCGTGCGGGCGGACTTTTGCGCCGACCTCATGACCTGTCCGCTGTGGCGCGAGATCCAGGCGCACCGGGTGGAGGTGCTGCCGCTGGGGGGAGATGGGCTGCGCCAGGCGATCGTGATGCCGGCGGAGGACGCGGGGGTATTCGTGGAGGCGGCGCTGGTGGAGCGGTTGGTGGGGGATGCTGCGGGCGAGCCGGGTGTCCTGCCCCTGGTCCAGGAGACGCTGGTGCTGCTGTGGGAGCGGGTCGAGCGACGGTTCCTGCCGCTCGGCGCCTACGAGGCGCTGGTCCTGCCACGGGGGGCCTACGGCGAGGCGCACGGTGAGGTGCAGCGAACGGGCTTGCAGGTGGCCATCGCGCGCAGGGCGGACGCTGCGTTGGCCGGCTTGCAGCCCCAGGGGCAGGCCGTGGCGCGCCGCATCCTGCTGCGATTGGTGCAGTTCGGCGAGGGGCGGGCGGATACCCGTCGCCAGCAACCCGTCGCGGCGCTGCGCTCGGCGGGGGATGAGCTCGCTCTCTTTGAAAGCGCGCTCCATCACCTGGCGGATAGCCGGCTGCTGACGCTCAGCGGCGGGGAGGGGGGGGAGGAGAGGCGGGTGGACATCGCCCACGAGGCGCTGATCGACGGCTGGCCGGTCCTGCGGGGGTGGCTGGCCGAGCGGCGGGGGGCGGAACAGGCGCGGCGGCGGCTGGAGGGCAAGGCGGCCGAGTGGGAGCGGCTGGGAAGGGGCAGCGGTGGGCTGCTGGACCAGGTGGCGCTGCTCGAGGCGGAGCGCTGGCTGGAGAGCGCTGACGCGGCCGAGTTGGGGCACAGCGCGGCGCTAGCGGCGCTGGTCGGGGCCAGCCGGGCGGCGATCGACGAGGCGGCGCGCGAGAAGGAGGCGGCCCGGCGGCGCGAGCTGGCGCAGGCCAGGGCGCTGGCCGAGGAGCAGGCGCAGCGGGCGGAGGAGCAGGCGAGGGCGACGGGGCGGCTGCGCCGCGTGTTGGCCGGGTTGGCTGTGATGTTCCTCGTGGCGGTGGTCGCGGCCGTGTTCGCCGGGACACAGAGGTCGGAAGCCCTCCAGGCCCAGGACGTCGCCGAGTCGCAGCGGGACGAAGCCGAGCGACAGCGGCAGATTGCGCTCTCGCGCCAACTGGCGGCGCAGGCCCTGAACCACGTGGACGACCAGCTTGACCTGGCGCTGCTGCTGAGCCTGGAGGCCAACCGCATCGATGACACACCTGAGGTCAGGGGGAGTTTGTTGCCCGGATTGTCCCTCAATCCCCACCTGGATGCCTACTTGCACGGCCACGCTGACGATGTGAGCAGCGTGGCTTTTGATCCAGATGGCAACACATTGGCCACGGGCAGCTATGATGGCACCATCAGACTGTGGGATGCCAAGACCAGGCAGCCACTCGGATCGCCTCTCCAGGGTCACGGTGATTGGGTGAAGAGCGTGGCCTTTAGCCCCGATGGCGGACTCTTGGCATCAGGTAGTGCCGATGAGACTGTCATGTTGTGGGATATGAGGACCCACCAGCGTCTTGACCCACCTCTGAAGGGACACACCGGGCGGGTGCAGGGGGTGGCTTTTAGCCCCGAAGGGAAAACGCTGGCCTCTGGCAGTGACGACAAAACCGTCATCTTGTGGGACGTCGAAACCGGCCGGTGCCTGGGCCGGCTTGACCATACGAACCCTGTGTATAGCGTGGCCTTTAGCCCGCCAGATGGTCGCGTGTTGGCTGCAGCAAGTTGCGGAGAGCAGGTGGAAGGCAGTTGTGAGCAAGGTGCAATCTTTCTATGGGATGTGGATAGCCAACAGTTCGATGGCTCACCCCTCGTTGGGCACGACGATTGGGTGATCAGCGTAGCTTTCAGTCCTGATGGTAAGACGTTGGCCTCGGGCAGTCTTGATGGCAGCGTCCTGCGATGGGATGTCGCAGCGCACCAGGCTGCTGGTCCGCCATTGGCGGGCCACACCAAACGTGTCCCAACCGTGGCCTTTAGCCCCGACGGAGATACACTGGCATCCGGCAGTTGGGATAATACCATTGTGTTGTGGGATATAGCGGCGAGCCCGCCTCTCAGCCAGCGTCTCGAGGGCCATACCCTTGGGGTGAGGAGCGTGGCCTTTAGCCATGATGGCCGAACGTTGGCCTCCGGCAGTAGTGACAATACCGCCATTCTGTGGGACTTGAAGGCCGCCCAGTCGCTGGGAGATACCCTGGGCCATCACAGTAGCTCGTTGACGAACGTGGCTTTCAGTCCTGATGGTCAGATCCTGGCACTGGCAAGCGAGGATGGCACGGTCCTGCTGTGGAGTGTCGCGCGCCGAGAGTTTCTGAGCCCTCCTCTCGACGATCACGCCGAGTGGGTGAGCAGCGTGGTGTTTAGCCCTGACGGTCGCACGCTGGCCTCGGCGAGTGATGATGATACGATCATCCTCTGGGATGTAGAGACGCAGCAGCGCCTGGGATCGCCACTTGTTGGCCACACCGACAATGTCATCGGCCTGGCATTTAGCCCCGATGGTGGCACGTTGGCTTCAGGCGACCAGGATGGCATCATCAGATTGTGGGACGTAGAGACTCAGCGGCCACTCCAACCACCTCTCCAGGATCACGGGGATTCGGTGAACAGTGTGGCCTTTAGTCCAGGTGGTCAAACGCTGGCCTCCGGCAGTGACGATACAACTGTCATCTTGTGGGACGTGGCCTCCCGCCAGCGTCTCGGCTCACCTCTGGACGATCACACGGACTGGGTCCTGAGCGTGGCTTTCAGTCCAGATGGCAAAAAGCTGGCTACGGGTTGCTATGATGGCACTATCATAGTGTGGGATGTGGATAGGCGTCAGTCCGTGCGTGTACTGAGAGGTGGCCATACCGACATGGTAAACACTGTGGCCTTTGGCCCACCAGACGGTCACATGTTGGCCTCGTGCGGAGATGACAAAAAGATCATCCTATGGGATGTCGCGACGGGTCAGCCCATCGGATCACACTTTGCCGAGTACACAGATCAGGTGTGGAGCATAGCCTATAGTCCGGATGGCGATACCCTGGCATCAGTGAGCGGGGATGGGACCTTTGCGTTGTGGGACGTTCGCTTCGAATCATGGAAGTCCCGTGCCTGCCGCAGAGCCAATCGCAATCTGACAATGGAAGAGTGGGAACGGTTCATCGATCCCAATACCCCTGGAGCCACCTACAAGTGCAGTTGCCCTGATCTGCCACCCGGCGATTGATCGATACCTGGCAGCAAATCGAATAGCTCGGATCGTGGCTCGCCCCTGGTGATAGATCTGAAAGGAGGCGATTCTATCGAACGCTTGGCGTTTTTTCCCGGGACCCAGGAGACGTGGTCAGCAAGTCCGTGACCCGACACAGGATAGGAGGTCAAGATGGAAGAGCAAAAGGATCCGCGAATCGAGCCAGCCAAAGAGCCAGGGGAAGTTGAACCGAAGGGGGCTCCCGTGCGTGAAGAGAGTGAATTGTCGGACGAGGAGCTAACTGCCGTAGCTGGCGGCAAAAAGAGCGAACCCAAAGGGCTCTGACGGTTTATCCTCTCGACGTGAACAAGCCCCTTGATCGCTCCGCCGCCTCCGGGCCAGCCGTGCATCGAAGGGGCTTGTCTCTTTGCGTCTGAACGGGCGACTGAGCGCTTGTGGAGCAGCCATTATGGGAAACGCGCTGTTTATTCTGGGCGAGTTGAGCGACCGGGACGTGGATTGGATGATCGCCGCGGGCCACCGGGAGCGGGTGGCCGCGGGCACGGTCCTGATCCGCGAGGGAGAAGCGGTCGAGACGGTGTACGCAGTCCTTGAGGGCACGCTGTCCGTCTCTGTCGTGGCCCAGGGAGATCGGCAGGTCGCCAGGCTGGGCAGTGGCGAGATCGTGGGCGAGATGTCGTTCATCGATGCCCGCCCGCCCTCCGCCACGGTCAGGGCGCTCGATGACGCGCTCGTGCTGGCCGTCCCGCGACTGCAACTGGCGGCCAGGCTGGAGCGAGAACCGGATTTTGCCGCACGTTTCTATCGGGCGATCGCTCTCATTCTCTCGCACAGGCTGCGGGAGATGAACTGCCTGCCCTTTCTTGGCTCCGGGCCGCAGTTGGCGGCGGTGCGGGATGACGCGGATGAGCTGGATGACAACGTGTTGGACAACGTCCACCTGGCGGGGATGCGGTTCGAGCGGGTGCGCAAGCGCGCGACCGGCCAGGGGGGGACGTCCGCCGGTGCGGCACCCGGGGACACGCATGACGGGCCAGAGGGGGGGAACGGGCCATGACGGGGAAACGATCCGTCTTTCGCCATGCCGCCCTGGAGCGACTGTCCTCTCCAGAGCAATTGGACCAGTTGATGACGGTCACCACGCCCAGGGGGTGGCTGGCCCTGCTGGCCCTGTTCGGTTTGCTCGTCGTGGCCGTCGTGTGGGGCTTTTGCGGCCGCATTCCGATACGAGTGGCCGGCCAGGGCATGTTGATCGGAGTGGGCGGCGTGAGCGACGTCGTGTCCCCGTTTGAAGGCCAGATGAGCGAGGTGCACTTTGAAGTTGGCGAGGCCATAGAGCAAGGCCAGGTGGTCGCCAGGATCTCCCGGGATGACGCAGAGCCCCCCGAATGCCTGAGGAGCCCTTTCGCAGGGCGTGTACTGGAGGTCAAGGTAGACGAGGGGAGCATGGTGGACCGGGGCACGCCTATCCTGAGCCTGGAGCTCGTGGGCGAGATCGCTGGTGCCACGGAACTGGAGGCGGTCGTGTACATCTCACCGGCTGATGGGAAGCGGGTGCGGGTGGGATCGGACGTGCAGATCTTTCCCTGGACGGTCCGAAGGGAAGAGGCTGTGTACGTAAAAGGCCGGGTCACGTCCGTGGGCGAGTTTCCGGCGACGCGCCAGGGGATGTTCCGCACGTTGGGCAGCGAAGAGCTGGTGCAGGCGCTGCTCGCCGAAGGCGGGACCATGGCGCCCATCGAGATTCACGTGGATCTGGGGCGGGAACGCGGCGAATACGCGTGGTCCAAGGAATCGAACGCCGGGGTCCAGACGGGGACGCCCTGTTATGCGTACATCATCATCGACGAGAAATCGCCCGTCGAGCTGGTCTGGCCCGCTCAATAGGGGTTTCTCGACGATGCACGTCGCTGGGATGGTGACATGTCTGGTGAACTGAGGGCATTCCGCCGCAACAACCACAGGCGGGTGAAAACGCCGACGGTCTTGCAGATGGAGGCGCTGGAATGTGGCGCTGCCTCACTGGCGATCGTGCTGGGAACCTATGGGCGCATCGTACCCCTGGAGGAGCTGCGCGTCGCCTGCGGCGTTTCGCGGGATGGGTGCAAGGCGAGCAACATCCTCAAGGCCGCCCGCCGCTACGGTCTCGTCGCCAAGGGGTACAAGAAGGAGCCTCGCTCGCTCAGGTCGCTCCCCTTGCCGATGATCGTGTTCTGGAATTTCAACCATTTCCTGGTCGTCGAGGGGTTTGGCCGGGGGCGGGTATACCTGAACGATCCGGCCTGTGGGCGCAGGTGGGTCTCTGACGAGGAGTTTGACGAATCGTTCACCGGGGTCGTGCTGATCCTGGAGCCGGGAGCGCGGTTTGTAAAGTCCGGGGAAAAGCCACGCTTGATCCCGGCCCTGAAGGAGCGCCTGTCTGGCTCCGGGCGAGGTCTGGTGTACGTCGTGTTGGCCGGTTTGGCGTTGGTGATTCCCGGAGCGGTGGTGCCGGCCTTTACCCGGGTGTTCGTGGATTACGTCCTGGTCAGAGAGCTCTCGGACTGGGTGTGGCCGCTGCTGGGGGGCATGGCGCTGGCCGCCGCGATGCGCGCCGCATTGACCTGGCTCCAGCAATCCTACCTGCTGCGCCTGGAGGCCAAGCTGGCCGTGGGCACCTCGGGCCGGTTTCTGTGGCACACGTTGCGCTTGCCGATCGTGTTTTTCACCCAACGGTACGGTGGCGAGATTGGCTCACGCCTCGCGATCAACGACCGGGTGGCCCAATTGCTGTCGCGAGAGCTGGCGACCACGTTTCTGAACGCGGTACTGGTCGTCTTTTACGCGGTCTTGATGTACAGATATAACGGCCTGTTGATGCTGATTGGCGTCGCGGTCGCGATCCTGAATATCGTGGCGTTGAGATTGGTGTCCCGGCACCGGGAGGACGGCAACCGAAGGTTGCTCCAGGAGTGGGGCAAGCAGGTCGGGACGGCGATGGGGGGCCTGCAGATCATCGAGACGCTGAAGGCGACCGGGGCAGAGTCGGACTTTTTCGCGCGCTGGGCCGGGCACCAGGCCAAGGTGTTGAACGCCGAACAAAAGTTGGAGATTCCTTCCCTGCTTCTTTCGGCAGTTCCCCCGCTCCTGTCCGCTCTCGACACGGCCATCATCCTGCTGGTCGGCGGCCTGCAGGTGATGGACGGCCGGATGACGATGGGCACGTTGGTCGCCTTTCAGAGCCTGATGTCCAGCTTTATCGATCCGGTCAACCGGCTGGTCGACTTTGGGGCCACGCTGCAGCAAGTGGAAGGGGATATCCACAGGCTGGACGACGTGCTGCGCCATCCGCTCGACCCCACGGTGGAACTGGCCGTTGGGGATCAGGCACCCGCGCTGGTCAAGCTGTCCGGCTACCTAGAGTTGCGCAACGTGACCTTTGGATACGATCTGCTTGCCCCGCCGCTGGTCGAGGATTTCAGCCTGCGCCTAGCGCCGGGGAGCCGGGTGGCCCTGGTTGGCCCCTCGGGGAGCGGCAAGTCGACGCTGATCAGGCTCGTGGCAGGGCTCTATGAGCCCTGGTCGGGCCAGATCCTGTTCGACGGCAGGCCGCGCAACGATTGGCCCCGCGGGGTGCTGATCAACTCGCTGGCCCTGGTGGATCAGGACGTCTTTCTCTTTGAGGGCACGATCAGGGAGAACCTGACGCTGTGGGATTCCACCGCGCCGGAATCGGCCATCATCCGGGCGGCCAAAGACGCCGATATCCACGAGGTCGTGTCGGACAGACGCGGCGGCTATGATTTCCGATTGCTGGAGGGCGGGGCCAACTTTAGCGGCGGGCAACGCCAGCGGCTGGAGGTTGCCAGAGCACTGGTCGGCGATCCCACCATCCTGCTGCTGGATGAGGCCACCAGCGCGCTGGACCCGGTCACGGAAAAGATCATTGACGACAACCTCAGGCGGCGAGGCTGCACGTGCCTGATCGTGGCCCATCGGTTGAGCACGATCCGAGATTGCGACGAGATCATCGTGCTGGACCGGGGCCAGGTCGTCCAGCGGGGTACCCACGAGCGGATGCGCGAGGTCGATGGCCCCTATGCGAGGCTGATTCAGGATGGATCTGCGGTCGAATCAGCCGAGATGGAGTCCATGTTGGAGTCCTGGTACTGATGGCCCGAACTAGAACGCTCTATCAACGCGACCCATACGCCGCCTCCCCCGTGTGGTTGGTGCGCGAACAGGGCAAGCTGGTACGAGTGAGTGGTAACCAATCCATCCTGCTCGACGACCCGTCAAGCGTCTGGGTCATCGTCGAAGGCGGGGTGGACGTCTTTTCCGTCCGCCTCCAAGACGGTCAGGAGACGGGGCCACGAAGCCACGTTTTTCGCGCAGAGACGGGAGCGGCCTTGTTCGGGGTGCCGATCGAGCCGGAGCGCCAGGGGATTGTGCTGTTGGTCAGCAGTGTCCCGGGCACGAGCCTCTTCCGGATCAGCCGATCACGGCTCCAGGAGATCGCACAGGATCTGGAGCGTGGGGAGCGCGTCGTGCGTTTCCTGGATAGCTGGGTAAACGGGCTGGCGCTGGGGTTGCGTGAGGCCGCCTGCCCACAGGAATACGAGCCCCTGGCACCGGGCCAGGAGATCTCTCTGGCAGCCGGCGAGGCCGCTTTTCCCCGGAAGGGCACGCTCTGGGTCAGCCACCAGGCCGGGAATTCGCGATTCGTGGGCGGACATGAGCTGCCAGGTGAATGTGCAGAAGGGTTCCTCCCGGTCTCGCGGTATACCTGGCTGCAGGCGGTGGACGAGAGCGAGCTGTGTGTTGTAGATACGGAAGCGTACGTGGCCCAGGATCCCACGTGGTCCGGAGTGGACCGGTTCAACCAATTGGCCGTGGAGCATCTCAGTGCGACAGCGGAGCGGGCGCGTGAGGTGGAGAGCAAGCGCCTGGAGGAGAGAGCGGACGCGGATCGTTCCGTGCTCGAAGACGCATTTGCCCGCCTCGCCTCCGTCTTGGAAGCTGAGTCCACTGCGGTGGTGCATCCCGAGACACGTGGCAGCAGAGATCCGCTTTTCCTCGCCTGCCTGAGGGTGGGCGACGCGATGGGGCTGGCCATCCGACCCCATCCTGATTTCAGAAAGGGGCGCGTGTCCCGGGACCCACTCGGTGCCATCGCCCGGGCTTTGCGCATTCGCACGCGGCAGGTGATGCTCAGAGGGGAGTGGTGGCGCTACGACAATGGCCCCTTGCTGGCCTATGTGGGTGATAACGAGGGAGAATACCCCGTCGCGCTGTTGCCCGTATCCCCAAGAAAATACGAACTGCACGACCCAGTCAGACGGAGCAAAACGCCGGTCACCCCCGACCTTGCCGCCACGCTCTACCCGCTGGCGTATGCGTTCTATCGTCCTTTCCCCACGCGGGCGCTCGCTGCCTGGGATCTGTGCAAATTCGGCCTCCGGGCGACCGAGAACGACCTGCTGGTGGTGCTGCTGATGGGGGCTGCCGCGGGCGTGCTGGGCCTGCTGACACCGTTGGCGACCGGATGGATTTTCAACGACGTCATCCCGGGTGCGGAAGAACCGCTGCTGTGGCAGATCGTTGGGGCCCTGGTCGCCAGCGCGCTGGCGAGCGCCGTCTTTCAGTTCGCGCGGAACGTGGCCGTGTTGCGCATCGAGATGCGCACGTCCGCCTCGGTTCAGGCTGCTATCTGGGATCGCCTGCTGAGCCTGCCGGTTCCATTCTTCCGCCGGTATTCGGCCGGGGACCTGGCCTCCCGGGCCAGGGGCATCGACACCATCCGGAGGAGGCTGACCGGGGCTACCGTCATGACGGTGCTCTCCGGCGTGTTCTCTGTTTTCAATCTGGGCCTGCTGTTCTACTATGATCCACGGCTGGCCGGGGTGGCCACGGGCCTGGTCTTGGCCGCCGTCGCGGTCACGGCGCTGGTCAGTCACATGCAGATGGACAGGCAGAGGACGGTGGCCCGTATCCGGGGGCGGATCTCGGGTATGATCTTGCAGTTCATCACCGGCATCTCCAAGCTGCGCGTGGCCGGTGCGGAAGGCCGCGCGTTTGCCGTCTGGGCTCAAGAGTTCAGCGTCCAGAAAAAGCTGGATCTCGGGGCGCGCAGGACGGCCAACAGTGTGACCGTGTTCAACGCCAGCTACCCGATCCTGACTCTGATGGCCCTCTTTGCGATGGTGGCTTTTTCCAGCCGTGACGGCTCACGGCTATCCACCGGTGACTTTGTGGCGTTCTACGCCGCTTTTGGCCAATTGCTGTCGGCGGGGTTGCTGATGAGTTCGACGTTGACCTCTATCTGGGGCGTGCTGCCCATCTATGAGCGGGTCAAACCGATCTTGCAGACGATGCCCGAGGTAGACGAGGCCAAATCCGATCCGGGGGAACTGACCGGCGAGATCGAAGTCGAACACGTCAACTTTCGCTATGAGGAGGACGGGCCGCTCATCATTCAGGATATGTGCCTGCACGTCATGCCTGGCGAGTTCGTCGCGCTGGCGGGTCCGTCTGGGTCGGGAAAATCCACGCTGGCCCGGCTGCTGCTCGGATTTGAAACCCCAGATTCGGGGGCGATCTATTACGATGGCCAGAACCTGGCCGACCTGGACGTCCGGGCCGTGCGCCGCCAGATGGGCGTCGTCCTCCAGAACGGCAAGCTGATGACGGGCGACATCCTGACCAATATCATCGGTTCATCCCTATTGACCGTGGATGATGCGTGGGAAGCGGCTCGCATGGTCGGGCTGGACCGGGATATAGAAGAGATGCCGATGGGCATGTACACGGTGATCAGCGAGGGCGGGGGCACTCTTTCGGGTGGACAGCGGCAGAGGATCTTGATCGCCCGGGCGATCGTTCACAGGCCACGGATCCTCTTTTTCGACGAGGCGACCAGCGCGCTGGACAACACGACCCAGGCGATCGTCAGCGAGAGCCTGGAGCGCCTGCAGGTCACCCGGATCGTGATTGCACACCGGCTCAGCACGATCACGGAAGCGGATCGCATCCTGGTGCTGAACAAGGGGAGGGTGGTGCAGAGTGGGCCGCTCGACGAGTTGGTAAAGCAGCAGGGGCTCTTTGCCAGGCTTGCTCAGCGGCAATACATCTAGGGCGGTGGCCACGAGCTGACTGCTCCGCTGTATTCGCCAGTATTCACGGTCGAATTGGGAGGCCACATGGCTGGGCACAGGGGAACATGGACGGCACTTTTCGTATTGGTGTTTGCTGTAGCGTGCGCAGGACAGCCCGAAGCAGGTCCCGTCGTAATCGGCGTCGCATGGCCGGAAGGGACCCAGCGTGGGATCTGGGATGGGATCGGGATCGCCCACGACGAGATCGGCCGAGATCGCGAGATCCTGGATGGGAGAGCGATCAAAGTCGAGTACAGGGATGACGGGAGCCGGGAGTGGAAAGGGATGGAGATCGCCCGGGATCTGGCGCAGCGGTCAGACGCGATCGCCGTGATCGGGCATTATGATTCCTCTATCTCGGTACCGGTATCGGCCATCTATCAGGATGCCGGCAAGTTGATGCTGTCCCCTGGTTCCACCAACCCCCAACTGACCCAGCAGGGTTTCGATCTCGTGTTTCGCAGCATCCCCACCGACGAGGCGATCGGGGAAGCGTTGGCCCGATATGCAGCCCGCAGGGGTTACAGGCGGATGCTGATCCTGGCTGCCAAGAACACCTATGGCCGTGGCCTATCCAACATATTCGAGAGGCACGCCGACAGGCTGCAGATTGAGATCGTGGACCGGCGGTCCTATCCCCAGGGCTGTGACGCGCCATGTTTTGAGCGAATTCTGGATCACTGGGCTGGTCTCGAATATGAGGCTATCCTGATTGCCGGGACGATGCCAGAGGCGGCACGATTTGTTCGATTGTTGGGCAGCCTGGCAGAGGACGGAGGCATGGAGGACGTTTCTATCCTGGGGGGCGATGGGTTGTTCGCGTCAGAGCTGTGGGAAGAGGGCGGGGCGGCGGCCGAAGGAACCGTCGTCGTCGCGCCGTGTTATCTGGACGGCTCCCGGGATGAGGTGAAGGGGTTCGAGCAGCAACTCGCCCAAGTGTGTGAGGCGAAATATGGCGAGGCGTGTGATACCCCATCCATGGTGTGGGCTGCGCAGGGGTACGACGCGTTCAAGTTGCTGGTCCAGGCCATGGAAAAGGCCAACTCTGCCGATGCGAACGTGGTGGCCCAGGAGCTGGGTACACCGCCGGATTGGGTGGGCCTGTGTGGCACTTACAAGTTCGATGCGCATGGTGATGTCGACGTCTCGGTCGATAAGAAACCGGTTGTGTTGCTACAGGTGGTCAAACGCGAGGATTCTGATTACCGGTTTGAGCATTTGGACCCCCTCCTGAGTGGAAAGTCCTCTCCAGCCTCGTCGCTCGAATGAATTGCCGAGTGCGGCCTTTTGCGGTAGACTGGTATGTGGTGCCAAGAGAGGAGGGAGCGATGCAGAAGCAATTCGTGATGATGCCGACAATCAATGGATCATCACGGGCAAGGCGAGCACGAGAATTACTTCCAGAGCAGCGTGATCCCAGCCTGGCGACAACTCGAGGGCACCTGACCTGCGGGGGAGGTGGTTATGCCCCAGGAAAGAGACAGCGTGTGGGAAGAGATCCACTATGGCGAGGCGCCGATCGTGGACGTGCACGCCCATCCATCGCTCAAGGTGTTCCTGTTACGGCGAGCGCTCACCCGGCGCTTGCGCGCCCACCGGGCCTATAACCCGTTAAAGCTGCGCACTGATTTTGTCAAGCTCAAGCAGGGCGGCCTGGACGTGCTGTTGTCCAGCGTCTATGCGCCGGAGCGGGAGATCGTCGACGACTGCATCTATCTCAAGCTGCTGCGCTTCCTGATGCCGTTCACCTACAGAAAGGTCTTTGGCGGTAGCCGCTTTGACCTGACCTGGCATATCCTCGACTTGATGGAGGAGCAGGTGCGGCGCTCGGGGCAGGGCGGCGGGCCGGCGGCCAGGATGGCATTCTCGGTCCGGGAGTTGGACGAGATCCTAGGCCAGGGCGCGGAGCGGCCGATCGCCGTGGTCCACAGCGTGGAGGGGGCACACAGCCTGGACGGCAAGCTGGAGAATCTGACCCGCCTGTTCGAGCGCGGCGTGGCCTATCTGACGCTGGCCCATTTCTACGAGAACGCGGCCGTCCACCCGGTGTTTCCCTATCCAGAGGACGTGCAAAAGCTGGGCTGTTTTCCGTACGGCGGCGATCTGACACGCGGGTTGACCGAGTTCGGCGAGCAGGTCGTCGAGGCGATGGTCGAGATGGGCATGATCGTGGACGTGGCCCATTGCACGCCGCCCGCGCGCCGGCGGATCTATGA
>Ga0180431_10005646_pt1 | contig 15161 bp, 5 predicted proteins | sample SS_ome_11_FD_132459 | JGI IMG/M metagenome (GOLD analysis project Ga0180431, IMG submission 132459) | Hypersaline lake sediment archaeal communities from the Salton Sea, California, USA - SS_1_MS_1 metaG | ecosystem: Environmental > Aquatic > Non-marine Saline and Alkaline > Hypersaline >... | reverse complement strand
GTCAAGGACTACCGTGTCAAGAGTCCGCCCCGCATCATCATCATTGATATAAAATGCCAGATTGCCTTTTACGAAAATTCGCACCGGCCGAGGAAATCCAAGAAATCCTCGATACCCTTCTGGAAGAGGTACCAACCGAATCATCGCAAGGAGATTAGAAGCATCGGGATTGCGTACCCGTTATTCTGATTTTTTTGAGCGACGCTGATTCCTTCCTCATCCAAGAACCAGGAGAGTGAATGTGGGATGAGGTTTCGTAAAAAATGATGAAGGTCGAGAGCGGATGTCCGGTCTGCCTAGCCTATCGCATATGTCTTGGTCATTCCCCCATCACTTTGATGACCATTCGTTTCCTTCGCTTCCCGTCGAATTCCGCATAGAAGACCTGCTGCCAGGGCCCCAGGTCGAGCTTCCCCTGGGTGACCGGCAGGATGACCTGATGATGAGCAAGAATGCTCTTCAGGTGGGCATCGCCGTTGGTCTCTCCCGTGCGGTGATGGCGATAATCTTCACGAAACGGAGCCAGTTTCTCCAGCCATTCATCGATATCCTGCCACAAGCCAGGCTCATGATCGTTGACGATGACGCCTGCCGTGATGTGCATGGCCGAAACCAGAACCATACCCTCCTGAATGCCGCACGTCCGCACGGCTTTATCGACGCGTGTTGTGATATTGATGAGCTCCCGCTTCTTATCGGTGTGGAACCAGAGATACTCCGTATGAAACTTCATCGTGTTTTCTCCCATGTCCGAATAACCACGCATGAATAAGCACAGTGAACTTCCTCAAGACGATTAATCCCTGCGCTTACACATGTTACTTGTTGATTTTATTTGATGTGCGCTAAATGACGGCGGGTCATTTCCAGCATTATTCCATGGATCGCCGGATTTCCGGCCACAACGTTCCCAGATACCAGGTATTCGTGTTCTCCTCGGAAATCCGTGACCACTCCACCCGCTTCTTGGACCAGGAGGATGCCCGCTGCAATGTCCCAGGGTCCCAGCTTCATCTCCCAAAAGCCGTCGAATCGACCGCAGGCCGTGTAAGCAAGGTCGATAGCCGCAGAGCCCATTCTCCGAATCCCGGCAGCGCTCAGGAACAGTTCCTTGAAACAATCCATGTAGGGATCCATGTAGTCCTTGGACCGCCAAGGGAAACCGGAAGCCAGCATTGTGTAGGCCATGTCCTCTCTCGACGACACACGGATCGGTTGTCCGTTCAGGCAAGCCCCTTCTCCCCGGACCGCCCAGAACATCTCATCGCGGTCCACATGATACACCACACCCAACAGGATGTCCGTCTTCTTTTTTACGGCAATAGAAACTCCGTAGATGGGAATTTCCTGTATATAATTCGCCGTTCCATCCAGAGGATCGATGATCCATCGATACGGGGATTCATGACACTCCACTCCCGATTCCTCTGCATGTAAAATATGTGTAGGATAGGTTTTCTTGATATGACGGAGTATCTCTGTCTCTGACAAGCGATCGGAATCCGTGACATAGTCCCCCATACCCTTCAGGTCGATTTGACTCTGGGTTAACTTGCCGAATCCTTGCTTCAGTATCTCGCCCCCGATTCGTGCAGCCTCTTTCGCGGTCTCCAGCATGTGTCGGTCTTCTTCGGTCGTACGATCCGTCATCGAAAATCTCCTGTCAGTCCAAATGCGGCCCAGGCAGCAGGGTGTCCGTTCACCCTATCCTTGACAAGGATTTGGGCTCTCCTGAGAGCCTCGGCCTTGGTACTTCCTGCGCGTAAATATCGGTAGAAACGTTTCACCATCACGGCGGTCGCCAAGTCGTCCACCTTCCAAAGGCTGGTGATAATGGCCGGGGTTCCGGCAAAAATGAAGCTCCTGGCCAGACCGATGATCTCATCACCCCGTGTGATTTGGGCGAGTCCTGTCTCACAGGCACTCAAGGTGACCAGATCGCAATTCAATCGCATGCCGAAGATCTCATGGGCCTCCAATCGTCCGTCATCTTCTCCTTCGGGGCTGAGCAGAAGCGCAGAAAAAAGCGGCGCCTCCGGTTCATACGTCCCATGACAGGCAAAATGAATGATGGCATAAGTACCGGCGTTATTTCGAACGACTCTTTCCGTCACGTCCTTCCCAAAGAAGGGGGTGACCTCATCGTATGTACGTCGTAGGGACTTCACTTCCTTTTCCGCAAACGGCAGATCGTACAAAGGGCTACCCAAATCCGGATTGCTCAGAGCAAGTACGTTAGGCGTTTCTTCTCGCCGGCGAATTGGATCTCCTTTATCCAGGCAGTAACCCAAAACCGTGGCACTGGGCACGAGAGACAGCGAAAATCGCTCGATGAGGTAGGCGCCATCCTCGTCCTGGAGCGCAGCAAACGGCAGGTAGTGCAGAATCCCGTGAGGTACAAAAACGATATGCCGTATCCCCCGAAGGGCTTTTTCCGCCGGCTTGACGAGCCAATCGTAGAGCTGGCGTCCCTCCACGTCGGCGGAGAGATGGGCCTGAATCGTTTCCCGGAACTGTCGGATATTCTCGCCCATCCCCGCTTCCTGGATTTCTGCACTCATAGCGACGACTTTATCGCTTCGAAGAATCCAGTAAAACATCTCCTGCTCTGTTAAGAAATACTCGACCAGAGCCGTGCTATCGGGCAATATCTCCTGGATACGGTTACTGGTCCAGGGATCCACACTCACCAGAGATGCCAGTTCCGCGTTCTCTGTTTGAATGAGGGTCAGTATCTCCTCATACGTCCTTCGCCTCTTTACCAACTCGGCTTCCCAGACGTTTATCTCTTCCTGTATTCGGACCGTTAGGGTCTCTTCCGCATTCAAAGAAACCAGACGCTCCTGAGCCTCCTGAACCGCCAGTCGGGCTGAACGCTCACGTTCGAGCAATTTCCCCTGCGCCTCAGCCAAGGCCAGATCCTGATTACCCAGAAGATCGATGAAATTTCGAGATTTGGCCCGTTCCGCAAAATCGAAAGCCTCTCCGGCCCTGTCCATCTCCAGGAGAAGGCGAATCACATCGACATACAGATCCATCTTGTTGTCCAGGAATCCCTGCTTGAATGCCTCGACTTTCAGTTCAGCCCTCATGCCCTCGACGATCTCCACGGCCTTCAGGTAATCCTGTTCGGCTTCCGTATGGTGCCCCGTAGAGGCCAGTACATTCCCTCTCTGGCGAAACACCATCCACGAAATCTCCGGCACAGCAAGACGCGATACCGTCGCCGCGCTGGAATCGAGAAATGCCAGAGCCACCGACCAGTCTCTGCGGACGGCGAATGCTTGGCCCAGCCTGTATAAACAGTGGACTTCGTTCCGCCTGTTTCCGATTTCCCTGGATAAACGTAAGCCCTTCCTGAGGTAAGAAATCCCCTTTTCAACGTCATCCATGTGGATCAGGACAGAACCCAGATTCCGGTAATCGTAGGCCAGACCCCTGCGGAATCCAAGACTCGAATCGATTCGGCTGGCTCTCAAGAACGAACCATAGGCCCGGTCAAAATCCCCTTCCTGAATGGCCACAAGGCCCATATTCTTCAGGATCGTTGCCTGATCGGCCAGGCTTCCGATTTGCTCTGCCATCTCCAAGGCCTGCTCTTCGAATCGCATCGCACCAGCCAGGTCTCCCAAACTCATGGTGATCAAACCCTGGGTGCTGTATGCCATGGCCAGTAGTTTCTGGTCCCCCTGAACCTCGAACCCGTCCAGCGCCTTCTTTTGGTACGACAACGCTCTCCGGTAATCCCCGCGTACCCAGTAAAGATTGGCCATGTACTGGTCACCCTGAGCCACCTTGGGCAACATGCCTAATTCTGAGAATAATATTGATCCCTTTTGTTGAGATTCCAATGCCTCATCGTACAGGGCCAGCTTTTCCGATGCGAGGCCTAAAAGCTGGTACCCTGCTGCCAATTCCTCTTTCGACGTTTTATCTGCGGGAGATGCGTCAACATAACGCTCCAGCATCGAGACACCCATCCGCAGGTCTTCCCTGGCATGCCAGTATTCCTCACCGTCCAACAAAAAACGCCCCCGACGTATAAGAGCTTTACTCTGACCCAGTGTATCCTCTCTCTGCCGATAGAATGTATAGGCGCTGTCGATCCATGCGACGGCCCTTGTGTATTCCCGGCCCATGGCGTAGATGAACGCCAACTCTTCGAAATCAGACACCACCTCCTGAGTGAGGCCCATCGCTTCCATCAGATCGACCGCCTCCTGTTTGGAGCGGGCTGCCTTATCAAACTGGCCGTTTCTTATATACAGGACGACGAGCTTGTTCAATGCAGACAACACCTCTTGACGGTCTCCCCTGCTATGGGCGTAATCCCGTTGTGCGATTTGTATGGCCACGGCCTTGCCCCACATCCTTCCCTTCTCGCTGACTCGAAGGATCAGCTTCCCGATGGCTGCCGTCATGGAGGAATCTCCCGTGGCTTCGGCCATATCCTGGGCTTTCTCGTACAAACGGGCCGCATCGCTGTATTCTTCCCTCTGTTCGAAGGCCCACCCTCTACTGAGGGTAGCCCGAAGGTTGTCGCGGGCAAAGCGCAGGCGTTCATCCGAGTTCAACCCCTGAAAGCCCACGAGTTGAAAGGCGCCCCACTGTCTTAATTCAGGGTACCTTTCCTTTATCGTCAGTTGCGCCTCTGCTAGAGCGTCGGACAGAGAATACGCTTCCAAGTGACTATAGAATACGTCTAAGAATGCCTTTTTCACCTTCCGGTCCACATACCACCGGGGAATGATAACCGAGGGCACACCGGCATACAACAACCCGTGAACGAAGGCCAACGGCGCCTGGATTCCCCGCTGCCTGCCCTTCAAGGGTGAGGGCAGGAATACCATGCTAGCCCGGAGATCCCATGCAAAGATGTCCTCCCCACGAATATACCCGTCCTCGCCATCCCCGGGGTGGAAGACCAGGCTCGACACCAGGGGATCAATCTCGTTGGCCATCAGCCAGCGTTCGATTTGGATAATATCGGCCGATTCGGCAGCCTCCCGGAAGGCACTCTCCGTGGCGTTATCTCCCAACAATGTCTGCTGCATGCTGATCGCACGATTCATCGATGCCTGAAAATCGCGATCCTGACTATCGGCGGCCAGTACGCCCCGTTCTTGATTGATTTTTCTATCCTCCCAGGCGAGCCGGTACGACGTGAGACTCGGCGCATAAACGACGCTCCATTTTTCCAGGAGGAGCTCCTCGCCATCTGTTAGCGCCTCAAACGGAACATTCCAGAGAATCCCGTCTGGAACGATGAGAAGATTTGTTTTTCCATCGATGAAGGACGAGACGGGCCGGATGAGACGGTCGTACATCCCGTGACATAACTCTTCCGTCAGGCTGTCTCTCTCGATCCGCTGCACGAAATCGTCCACACTTCTCTGAAAATAGGATTTCCCGCACCCGATTTCTGTCAGTACCACAGTATCCCTGTCAACGGCCCACAGGAGAGTTCTGTCGTTTCCCATCAGATAGCATAGCGCCGCGCCTGATTCCGGGAGAACGGGTTGAACATGCTCCAGATCCACGGGCGAGACACCCGACATATAGGCCAGGACGACGTCTTCGTCCTTGACTTGCTCGAGTATATCGCGGTATTCTCTCGTGTATCTGTCCCTGTCCTTTCTCAACGCCCTCAACCGGCGACGGGCTTCCGGGCCGGTATCCAGCCTCTGCATCTCAAGGCGTATTTCCTGCAACCGCGATTGCAGGTACCGCAGATTACCCCATGCAATTTTGTGTCTCTCACGCTTGAGCTGAGGCGGACGCCGGGTCACCACATCGGCCCATTGCTTCTCCCTTCCTCTCTCCACTGTCTCCAAAGCCTGCTGGATCAATCCCCGGCCAGCCATCTCAAACGCCGCATCGGCGTACAGTGTCCACCGTTCTTCCCGATCCGAGAGTCTTTCCTCACTCCGCTCCTCCTGGACAGTAATACGCTCCAGACGCTCCATGGCTTGCTCATACAGGGCCAGGGCATCCTTTCTTTCATCGGAGACAGAGGCGCTATCCGGAAGGTTATGAGATGAAAGCTTGGCCATCGCGTACAAGACCCGCCAGAGCAGTTCCTCATCACCGCCTGCCTCGAACACGCGATAACTTTCCTCCAGGAGCGCGTGAGCGACCTGCGGGCCTCTGAGGACTTCCGCCACCTCGGCCAGATTCTTCAGAAAAATTCCCTCTTCCCTCCAGAATCCCGCTTCTCTGGCCAATCGGATTCCCTGTTGGAGATACGATTCGGCCTTCCGAAGATGGTCGATACGATTCAGGGTCTCTTGAATGGAATCCTCATCATCCGGTGATCCTACCACCCCCACCCCAGCCTTCAGGGTCCAGAGTGTACCCAACGCGCCGGTAATTACGATTTTCTCTTCCAGGGTGACTCCAGATTCTGGATCAGCCATGCTTTCGAATTCCGCATCCAGACATGCAATCGCCGTCTCCGTATACTCATTCCGTTTGAGGATGGAGAGTTCCACAGAAGCCACATTCCCCAGATTCAACGCATTGATTCGGCGACCTCTCACATCTTTCTTCTTCTTGTTTTCCTCCCAGGAACGATAGAAATAATCCCATGCCGCATCATACTCACCCATCTTAAAATAAAGCGTTCCCAGCCTATTGAGGCTGATTCGCTCTGCCAACCGATCTTTACGCTTCTGGAATATGTCCAACCGCTTCAGTTCATACACAACCGCTTCGGGATATGCTTTGATGGATTCCAGACTCCGACTGATCAATCGATATACAAGGCTGACTTCGTCGGCCAGGGTAAATCCTTCGGCCAGGGCACCGCCTATTTCTTCCATTCCCCATACCGGTATGGAAAAACCCAGCACTTCGACACGCAACGCGTTTTTCTTGGGCGGCTTCATCGGAATGGTTTCTCTGACGAGGAGACGTTCGGCCATTCGGGCATACTTTAGCGCATCCTCCGGCTCACCCATCACGTGATAATTGTAGGCGATGTTCCGGTACGTCCGTTCTACCTCGTCCCATCGACCTTCTCTCTCGTCGATGGTAAGGGTTTCATTGTAAACATCGATGGCTTCCTCATTCCTACCGGCCACCTGGTAGAGTAAAGCCAGCCTTTTAAGGTTTCGCATGGCATCCTGAGTTCGTCCCAGTTCCTCGTACACACGAACCGCCGTAAGCAGATAATCATCGGCCTCCTCCGAATCCTCCACTACCAAACCGCAGTGCCCCATCCTCTCGTAGAAGACCGCTTTTTCCAGCGGCTGTGTGAATGTGGTGTCCAGTGACAAACGCATCTGATAATACTGATAGGCATTCCTGAATCCAAATTCGCCCAATTTATAGAAGTTGTTGGCCAGGTTTTGGGCCAGAACGGCCTCCATCTGGGGATTCAGCCCCTCATCGTTCAATTCCATCGCCGTCGTCAGCGCCTCGATCGCCTGCTCGTAGTACCCCTTCTTTTTCTCATCCCCACCCAGGGGCAGCAGTCCGACCAGCCATCGCAGAGGAGCAATCATCGTCCGGCCAACCCTTTGGAGCAGACCGTGCTTTTGGGTCGCCTCCTCCTCCGCCAATCGCTCCAACTGTTCGTAATTATAACTCAGCGTTCGATAGGGATAGATGAGCCGATAATCCTCGGCCAGCGCTCTTTTCAGGAAGACATTCGACCGCTCCAGTTGTTCGGGACGGTCTTCGCCGTAATAGGAAAAAGCCAGTCCCAATCCGTACAGGAGGATTGGATCCCGGGGATTGTCCCGGAGTTTCTCTTCATACTCCCGAATCAATGCTTCGGCCTTGTCGGTCTGTCTCTGCTGAAAAACAGACTCCACCAGTCCCCGATGAACCCGAACATCCTCTGGCCGGAGTTGAAGGGCCCGACGGTAACGGGCCTCTGCCAAGCGGAAATCCCGCATCGTCTTCAAACGCTCTGCCGACTCGAACAACAGATGGAACAGGCTTTCTTCGGCTTCAGAAATATACCGTCCACCTTCCACCAAACCGAATGAGCCGATCACATCCTCCAGCAACAGAATACCCTTGAGCTCATCGCCCATACTGCCATATATCTTGGCCTGCATTATTTTGGATTCGGCATGAGCCCAGAGGAGAGTGGGCACCAACTCCGGAATACGTTCCAATTCTCTGATGGCCTGTTCGACCTGACCTTCCTCCGTAAGGATTCGACCGATGGAGAGCTGTGCCTCTGCCACCAGAGAGGGGACATCCGGGACATCCTGGATGATCTGTTGCAGTCCGCGGATTCGTTCGCTGCCAGAGCCTTGTATCTGATCCAGCAGTCTCTCACCGATTCGTTTTCGCCAGAGGGGTACTTCGCCAAACTCCCTCAGGGCCGACAGATAGCTCTGCCTGGCCACCTCCCTCTGGCCCTCTTCATTCAGTAAATCCCCAATCTTGATATGCGCCTGTGCCCTGAAATTCGGAAGCCGAGGAAATGATTGGATGACCCGGCTGTATGCGGAGAGGCTTCTCTCTCTCTGGCCTGCTTCGCGGTACAGGTCTCCCAGGATCAGCCACGCCTCGGCTACAGTGGAGGGTTCCTCCGGGAATGTGGCGATGATCCTCCGGCACTGCTCGATACGGGATTCCATGGACTGTTTGGCAAAAACAGCCAGTTTGATTTCGGCCAGGGCGACTTCCTTCTTCTGGCTGGAAAAATTGTTTTTCAGTTGATAGAAAACGTTTTCGGCCCTGTCGTCCTCGTTCAGGATATGGTACGTCTCTCCCATCTGTATCAGTGACCGGGCTACCCATGTGGAATCACCGGGAAAATAATCGCCCACACGGCGGTATCCCAAGATGGACTGGAAAAGCGCCTCTCGCGTCGTGGCTTCTCCCAGAAAATCCAAAGCCAGCATGTACTGATCCAGAGCGTTGTCGGCTCTGTGAAAAAGACCGCCCGCCGGAATCGTCCATACGTCCGTCCCCCCTCGCCTCTGAGACGTGAATAAAACCTCACCACGGGGCGACCAGCACGGTTCCGTATCGTGATAGATATCCGTCGTTATCTGGATTTCGCCTCGACCGATGGATATTCTCTCAGGAGCAACGGGACCCTCCTTTACGAGTGCTTTCTGCCAGATGTTCCCGTTGTCTTCGGGTGTTACTCTGCCGTCTCCGTCTGTGTCACGGTCGTACCGCAGGAAGACGATAGCCGTTCCGTCGGGAGACCAGGCGCCCTGTCCATCCAATGCATTCCCCCATGTCACGGGATAAGCCACGCGTCGGCTGGCCCCCAAAACCTCTGGATGTTGGGTATGTATCAAGAACAGGTCCCCTTCCAGGTGCGATCGAGAAGAGGTAAACAAAATCCAATCGTCGGAGGCAGTAGCAGCGGGATCGTACCCTCCCATCACCGTCAACGGCGTGATTTGCCGGGAACCCAGCTCCACCATCCAGAGGTTGAACATGCCATCGCGATCCGAGTCGAAGACGATACGGCTTCCTCGGGATATGAATGCCGGGTATCGGTCTGTACCCAGATGATGGGTGAGCTGAATGGGATCGCCCTTGGGAATTCCCCCTTTGCCCATATCGAGGTCTACCAGCCAGATATCCCCTTGCGCGTCTCGCCGTTTGGAGACGAAGGCCAACTGTCTCCCATTGGGAGACCAGGCGGGATGACTGTCCTCTGCCCTGTGTGTCGTGGCCTGGACGGCATGCCCCCGGGGAAGCTCCTTGATCCAGATATCCAAATTTCCCGATCGTGTCGAGGCAAACGCCAGCCATCGGCCATCGGGTGAGACGGCCGGAGAAAAATCCAAATCGGGATGCGTCGTGATCTGCCGGATCTCAGGTTTTATATCCTGAGCCTGCAGACCATGAGGCACCAGGGATACAAACGCTGTAAAAACGATGATACAGAGGGCAACAGGATACCCTCGCTTGGATTTTCTAACGAGGCCTCTTTTCATTCCCTGGATACGAGATTCGAACGCTTTGTTAAGATTTTGGATGATTTCCATGACTCGCCAAGATGAAGGCACCTATTTTCTCACCCATCGTCCATCGGGCATTTGAATCCAGGTGCCGTCGGGTGAATTTTCCTGATTCATCTTCGCAAAGATGGAGTGAATATCGTTCTCGTTCTCCTTCTTCAACGAATCGTTGAGTTCGATGACTCGCCCCATGATGATCTCACGATCGTCGTTCTCTTCCTGAACGATCTCTTGCACCATATTCATCTGTTCCGTATCGCCGGACAACGCATCCGACGGTCGTATCTCCAGCAAGCCTTCGTTGTTCTCGCCCACGTATCCTTTTCTCTTGAATTCATCGATGTCGTCTTTATTGAACTTCTGCCCCTGGAGGGCATCCAGCACTTTCCGTTTCTCCGGCGAAATTTTAACCTCTCCCTCCCCCTTCATAGACCTCGACGAAGCGATCATCCAGGTGTCTTCTTCCATCTGATGATACGTCCCCAGCACTTCTCTTTCCAGGGCTGTCTTTTCTCCCGTGACCCTGACTTCCGGGGCCTTAATGCTACAGCTTAGCCCGGCCAGGGCAATCAGCAGGCCCTGGGTGATAAGAATGGTCCTTGATCGCATGTTCTTATCCTCCATGTATTTTGATTTCGTATCGGAATACTTGCATCCAATTATATACTTCATCTCCTCTGGGTATTCTACTCTGACTGTTTCTTCGGTTTCAGAAAAAATTCCAGTGGAATCCGGCCGTACTCCAGCCTCTCCGGTATTCGTATGGGTGAAAACCACGGTTGGTCGAGTAACAGGGATGGATACACATGACTATGCCGGAGTTCAAACGAGAAAAGCGTTGGCTTCCAGCCTGAATTCAAGAATCGCCGGGTCAGTCGGATCGAGCGGTCTTCTCCCCGGGGATCCATTCCCTGAAGAAGCGTACTGGCAAATTTCGGACCGATTTTTGTGATGTGAAAAAATCCTTGCAGGTCTATACCTTGAACGAGATCAATGCCTCGGCCCTGAAAGGCCATGGAAGCGTTAAGCTCCGTCTCTTCTTCATCCTCAATATCCACGTTCGCCAGAGCCGCCGAGTTGATTCGAGACGCCTGAGCGCGAATCTCATAGGCAATGTCCCGCTTGTCGCCCTCTTTGAGATTGATGAAGATGGACCCGCCGAAATTTCCTTCGAGGACGTTCATGTTGAACCACGGTACCTGGACGTATCCGTCGTGAACATTCACGTCGAAAGTCAGATCGCTCAACCGGTACCCGGCAACTTCGATAGCATCGGCCCTTACATGCCCGATTTCCGGGGAAAGACTCCTGATAATCGCTCTCTGACTCTCGTATTCCACCCAGGAAGGGGGACGTCGCTCCGGATGGAGGACAAGCCGCATGTTCTTCTGATCGGCATCGATCTGAAAGGGCATTCTTCCCCTCAGCTTGTTCAACGAGAAAAGGCCTTTCACCCCGGCATCCAACGTTTCGATTCTCAATTCCCCACCCAATCGAAAGTATTGTTTCTCGAGATCCAGTGTTTCTCCATGTAACAGACAGGTCATGCTACCCGCGATCCACGTATCTTGAGCGACTCTCAACGAATCAAAGGCCCGGAAGCGAATTTCGGCGTCACCGGCTATTCTCGGCTCCTGGGCCATCTGCCCGAGTCCAAGAAAAAAATCTCCTTCCAGACCAAACGGCTTCAATTCGATCTTGCCGGAATCGATCCACAGGCTATCCTGGGGAATCATGTGCCAGTCGAATGTCAGGCGACTGTCCAAAAAAGGCTGGGGACGCAGCGTTTCAAGGAACGCCCGTCGAACAACCATCTGCACGTTTCCGCTTATGCTTGCAGGGTCTCCTGCAAAACGGATATCCCCTTCCAGTCCCTCCACCTTCAGCCGTTGGAAAGGATGGTCAAGACCCACGTCATCAAATTGGACTCGACCTTCGACGGAAACGGCAACAGAATCACCGACCGTCTCTCCAGCGATCCTTCCGGTAAATACTTCCCGACCCCATAACGTGATACCCTCCAACTCTTCCTTGAGGATCGGGGGAAAATAGGTCGGAATCTCTTTGTTATCGAACGAACCCTGCTCAAGGTTCAACCGGAACCTTCCCTGGGTAGCACTGAAGTATCCCGAGAATCGGCCGGACAGAATATCATCCATCCGAACCGAGGCACTATCTATGACCCACTCTTGCAGCAGGCTGTCCCCGTGAAGGGCAATATCCGATTCCAGACGCAGCGGCGGAGTTGTTTCGGCCCCTTCGCCGTATGGGTAGGTGACTCCCGGCGACCGACCCAAGAGATGAAGCCGAATGTCCTTTATCCCGTTTCCCTTCAAATCGCCGGACAGGTCGATCTTCCCTGTCAGTTCCGGGCTTCCCCCAGGGAAGGATTCGATGCGGAGGGAGTCCGCCCGCAGCCGGCCGTCAACGATCATGTTCTCCGTCCAATCCCCCGATCCTTGGGATGGATGCCATGCGAAATGCATTCCCAGGGAGCCATCCAGCAAATCTGCGACACCGCCATCCAGCGAGCCCTGAACAGGAATGAACGCATGATCCAATTCCGAATCGAGACGGAGGAAAAATCCTTCGGCAGACACGGTCACGGAATCGTTCACGTCGTAGTCGAACGAGTTCGCTTCCGCCTGCCCCAGAACCTGTCCACCGACAAGCCGGTTCTCGAACCACGATCCGCTGACTTCGACAGCTACACTGCCATCTTTTAAAACCCATCCCTCATCGGGATTTTTGAATCTCCCCTGTCGTATTTCTGAGCGCACGCGAAACCGGATTCGTGAGGTATCTCCCGACACGTTCCCCTTTACAGGATGGATTATTCCATATACCCTCATCGGCACGAGGGCTGCCGTCAAGGTATCGGGAAGCACGTCCTTCAACGTCTTTACCAGGTCTTGGACATGCAACGAGTCACTGCCGAGCGTAAGGTGAAACGGTGCGCCCTCCATCAACCGATCCACGTGTCCCGTCATCTTAAGAATCCGGCGATCTCCGAGACGAACATCCGCCTTCCCAATATCAATTTTATTGCCGAATCCTTCTCCCGACATCTCAATGTCCAGCCCGGCCCCGGAGTCGGCTGGATCGCCAAGCCGTCGAAGCGTAAGCTTTCCATCGAGGTTCCATCGGCTATCTTCTCCCCATTGGATGTTCAATTCCATTTCAACGGCCGTGCGCAGGGACATCGCCGGGTCCTTGAATCGAACCTCACTGTCTCGTGTAAAAAGACCGATCCGCCCTCTTATTCTTTCCGGCTCTGTGAGATAATCCCTGGGAACGCGAACGTCCGACACCTCGAGATGCACGCCGGAAATCGCCAGCTCGCGCTCTCCCGACGTATCGGGCAAGGTCATGGCAAAATCAAAATCCTTCAGGTCGAGTCCTTTCAACACCAGTGAAACGGGCAGTGGCCCGGCAGCCGCTTTCTCTTTTTCGTCCTTTTTCTGATCGATCCGTTCCCGACCTTCGAGAGGCAGAGCAATGACATGCAGCTTCGGGCCTTCTACGGAGACGCCGGTGATATCCAGTCGTCTTCTTAATAACGAAAAAATCCGGTATCGTATCGTCAAACGATCCAGCGATAGAAGGGTCCCCTTATCGATCCCTTCTTCTTCGGTAAATCCCAACGTCACGTTTTGAATATCCAATCTCCCCCAGGGTCTCAAAACGACGGACTCTATACGAACCGTTCTCCCCATTGAATCCGAGAGCTGTTTTGAAACGAACCGGCCGAGTTTGTCAGCTGGAAAAAACAGTGAAAGCAGGACAATTCCCATCGACAGCACTAGAATGAGGATGAAAAAAATCCGGAATAGGACCTTCAGAAATTTTTTCCACCGTGAGGGACGAGGGTCTTTTTTTTCACTCTTTCGAATCATGGATTGTCGACCATGAATGACCAAACCTCGGGGGATAGAAATCGGATGATGGATAGTACAAGACCTGTCGAATTATCAGGGGCTGGGATAGATAAGATTCTTCTTCCGTGGCGACTGGGTCAGAATTGATAGAACCGACAGGATTTCCGAAACGACATACCATGGATGTTTTCCTGGCCTTTAAAAGCGGACAAGATTATCACTGTCCGTGGAAGAGACGATAGCATCCGACTATGACTGCTCCTCCCCCCTCTTGTAGATTCGATAGGTCGGATAGGCAAATTCGATATCCTTGGCCGCTTCGATGGCCGTCAGTATCTTACGACTGATGCTATCGATGCCAGTCCGTCGCTTTTTTGCTTCGGTCAGGTATCGCAGGGTCAGCTTGACGCCGCTTTCCTCGATCTTGGTGTACACGATGGGCGTGAATTTACGGTAATAGATGAGGAATTCCCGGGCCATCCGGGCGATCTTTTTCTGAACCTGCTCCTGAATCTCATGACTCTCTTCCTCGCCGCAATTCAGAAGAATCTCCTTGGCCTTCTCCCAATTGCTCTCAAACGTGACAAGAATCGATATCTCATGCCATATGTATTCAAAACCCTTGGTATAGTTGAACAGAGGATTCCGGAAAATTTGACCGTGGGGAAGGTGGATAACCCGTCCCGTACTCTGATCCCCGTCCACCCAATTACCGATCTCCAGAAGCGTGGTCTGGAAGACTTGAATGTCGATGACATCCCCCCGGATATTGCCCATTTCGATGCGATCACCGGTTCGGTACGGCCTACGGATCATGATATAAACCCATCCTGCTAAATTGAGCAGGACTTCATGCAGGGCTAAAGCCACACCTGCACCCATAACAGAGAGCACCGTGGCCCACTGGCGTGTACTGCCCGCCCAGATAGGAATCAGGATAATCACATAGATGAGGGCTGCCGCATATCCGGCCCGTTTTCGGTACTGATGCTTCTGGGCGATCTCGATTTTCATCGCGTTGATGTAACGCCTCACAAAAAACAGTGCGAAGTAGACGATACCCAGGACGAGGCCGGACTTCAGGAGCTTATCGATGATGGGATTCTCAAAGAAACGAAACAGTTCCGTGTAAGCCCATATACGAATCAAGACCAGTCCGTAGAGCAGGATAAAAATGTACGTAGCCCAATGATTGTATTGCTGCTTTTTTTCTTCCGTGACCTTTTGGGCATCGATGATGCGATGTACAGAATAGAGGGCCAGTCCAGCGACGAGCAAACCGATGGTCGTCGTCAGGATTTTCTCGACGATATCGGGTCGAAACAATTGCATTAGATAG
>Ga0180431_10005645_pt1 | contig 15164 bp, 16 predicted proteins | sample SS_ome_11_FD_132459 | JGI IMG/M metagenome (GOLD analysis project Ga0180431, IMG submission 132459) | Hypersaline lake sediment archaeal communities from the Salton Sea, California, USA - SS_1_MS_1 metaG | ecosystem: Environmental > Aquatic > Non-marine Saline and Alkaline > Hypersaline >... | reverse complement strand
GTCACCTTCCTGCGTCATGGACGTGATCAACGCGGCCGACGACTGCGCATCCATGCCGGACGCCACCAGACTGAGCAATGCCGGCGCAAGATTCTGCACCTGACTCTGTAGATTGCTGACGTTTGACTGCAGCCCGACCTTGCCCATGAATCCGATCGCCTCTTCGGGCGACACACCAAGCCGTTTGGCAAGTGATGCACCGACACCAGCAACGGCTGACTGCGTTTCGACATCTGCTTCCGGTGCATACGCAGCCGCAGCTGCAGCTGCCTGCTTTGCCGTTTCCAGTTCAGCTGCGTTTTGCACACCGGTGCTGGTCACAGCCGAACCGATGATCTGAGCGGCTGACGCGATTGGCACATCCGTGTCGGCGTTGATCTGCACCGCTTCCTGACGGAGTTCCTCTGGTGTCATCAGGCCGATGGTGTTCTTTGATGCCGCCAGCACCGCACGATCGATAAACTCCTGCACATCAGCAGCTTTGCCCTGACGCTCGAGCAGGTTGTCGTACTCAGCTCGCAGTGTTCGGGCAATCGTTAACACGCCACCGACAGCAGATCCGACACCGGTCACAGCAACAGCTGTGCGACCAAGCGATCCGATCAACGAGGTATTCGCCGTCGTCGCTCCCAGCAGGTTGGTGCGTGCCTGTCCGACAGCCCGATTGAAGGTTTCCTGATCAATGCGGCCACCGTGCAGCATCCGCCGCAGATCCCGCAATTCTGATTCGTAGCGTTCATTGGCTGTGCGTGTGCGTGCAATGATCGCTTGTGATTCCCGCAGTTCACGATTGCGGCGGTCTTCGGCACCTGTCGTGCGTTCGGTTTCCGTTCGCAGACGTGCTCGTTCGCGACGCATCGTCTGTTCGTCAATCGCGCCCGCCCGATACAGTCGTCGTAACTCGCGGAGTTCTTCCCGGTAGCGTTCAACGGCCGTGGCGTTGCGGCGTGTGATAGATTCGCCGGCCTTCTGGTCGGCCAGCTGCTTCGCTGACGCCGCCTGCTGGTCTCGTTCCGCCTGCGTCAGTCCAATGGTTTCCTTGCGCAGTCGATCCCGAGCCGCTCGGTATTCGTCTTCGGTAATGCGGCCGGCGGCAAGTTGCTCCCGCAGCTTTTTCGCCCCGTCCAGAAACTGCTGTTGAGCCGACACGCCGGCGCGGCGAATGCGGGCGGCGTCTTTCTGAGCTTCGACTTCGGCTCGCTGAGCCTGACGCAGGCGACGCAGTGCGGCGTTCTGCTGCTGCACTGTGCCCTCTGATTCGACCAGACGGCGATTCGTGCGCGCAATGGATTGCTCCCAGGCTTCGTACGCCTTGACGACGCGATCCTGTCCGCGTGCATTGAAATCGACTTCAACCTTTGCCGCCATCGTTTGCCGTCCCTGGCTTCACGTGCTGCGAGTCAGAATATCTGCTCAATCATTTGGGTGACGCAGATTGCGAAGCAGATCAGCCAGATCATCATCAGGCAGATCTTCCAGAATGGAGGCAGCGGCGGGCGGGTCACGGGGTCGATCGGCTCCGAACATGGGATCCGGGATTGGCATGAGGCGGAACGCTTCGGTGTCGACAATGGGCGGTTCGAATTCGAGTCGTGGTGTGTCGAGTTCCACGGACGGCGTAATCGGTGTGGTTGCATTCGTTGCGGCCGCATCCCTGAAACCTCCATCCTTAAGGGTTTGAGCCAGGCACGGCCCGAGTTCCGCCATCAGTGCGGGACTGAGTAACTGCCCGTCAAATGGTGCCGGGTCGCCTTCATCGAGACTGACGATGCGACGTGTGCCAGGTATGTAGGCCACGGCTTTTTCAAACAGCTTGCAGCCACTAACGCAGCTGATGCAGCAGGCGATTAAGAGCATCCGTGTCGCCTTCGGCACACGCCCGCTCCCACTCCTGCCGGAACCGCTGCTGACGCTCCTTTTCGCTGTGATCATCGATTTCCTCCGCGATCTTCTCGCCTGTTTCGATCAGTTTGATGACTGCCTTTGCGACTTCGCCGGCGTCGCCCATGCCGTTGCTCCTTATGGTGTCGCTGGCAGGTCGCTGCGAGCGGTCGATGCCGCTCGGTCCGTCAGTTCCTGTTGCCTGCCCTGCTGCAGCGTCTTGACTACGAACTCGACCAGCGCGGGGTCGAAGGCCGGGTCTTCTGCGGGGGCGTCGAGATCAACCGGCGGCAAAACCTGTTTGCGATTGTCGCTGGCCCATTTCCGCAGAATGTTGATGGCTGTCGGCGTGATCGTGGCGACCAGCACGGCCATCAGGCTGTCCGGTGAATGGTCTGCCATGCGTTCGTTGAGCAGCACGAGTGCGCCAACGGCGACACCGGCGATCGCGAGCATCGCACTGTTCCCGATCTTCTGCAGATCAGTCGCATCGAGACGGAAGGGTTTTGAACCGGTCGCGGTGTTCATGCTGTTCCAATCGTGAAAGCCACCAGAGATCAAACACAGTGGGCCGATATTCCGGCGGCGCTAAGCCCCGCCGCCAGCGGCAGAAGTCAGCCCACCATCGAAAGGGACCGGCTGACCGTCCTCCGTCGCTCCTTGATTACCCGACTGCCCGGAAAGCGAATCGATCAGCCGGTTGATTGCTTGAATGTCCGTGCTGGCCACCATCGTGTTCCATATGGTTTCCTGGTCGAGTAGATCCAAAGCCCAGACCATCGCCGGCGTGATTCGATAATTCAGACTCAACAGCCAGCCGCAGTAATCGCCGAGTGGTCCGGCGTTCTTCTCGGTGATTGGCACGTCGACCGACGCTAACTCGCGACACTCGCCAAAGGCCCAGACCGTGCGTTCATAGATGTCCTGAATTTTTGCCTGCCGACGCTTTATCACCTCGCCGTTTTCGTCGCGGTCGAACGTGTATGGCAGCCGCATTCCGTTCGGAATCTGCCACCAGTGCCCGTCGGCCAGCATTGCTTTCGGGCCTTCGAACTGTTCGGATCGCGCGAGCGTTTCCGGAGTCGGTGGCTGATCGTTGTTCCAGCCGATCCACAGCTGCATCTGGCCGACGCGGCGCCACGTCTGCGTGCTTGGGTCATAAACCGTGCGTGGCAGACTGACTGGATCGTCGGGCAGGTCCACATACCAGTAGTGACCACGCTCTCCAGACGGACCGGCAACCGTGGTGGTAAACTCGCCGAGTGGCAGGCCTTCACTACGGACTATCTGCCGCAGCTCGGTGGGAGTGTCGTTGATGGTATGAAACAGCAGCATGCGGTTATTCGTCGTCGCCGGCGTCGGCGTCCTTCAGGGACTCAGGCAAAATCGACCCGCGTACAATCACGGAGACGCTGGCGTGGTTGACTAACATCAGGTCGGTCACATCGGCACCGAACGGCGACTGAAAGTGCCCGCCTGCGAACCACTGAAACGGGCCGGATCGAAAGTCAAACGCGGCACCGCCGAGTTCGAATTCGACGTGCGGCGTCACGTTGGACGGGTCGCCGATCTCGCGAGCTTCCAGGGCGATCGACTGAATCGCATCGAGCTGCTCGCACGAGACATCGAACGATTCGCCCGGCGCCAGCTCCTTACAGATGCGAATCTCGTCATGCGGACTGCTGACCCGCATCTGCGTGGATCCGATTCCGCGAGGGTTGCGGTCGTCCGTTGACGTGACACCGACCTGGTGATCGTGATGGTGCATGGTGCAGTGTTTCCGTTACAGCAGGAAATGAAGCGGCCTGATGATCAACTCACGGATCAGGCTGGAAATTCGGCATTCGAAACGGCGGTGACGGTCTTGCCTTCGCGGTGGTAAATATCGACCGGCACCATCCCGTCGTCGCCTGGCTGATTTACGAACAGCACGGGTTCGGTCAGACTTACCTTGAAGTGCTTTTCGTTGCCGACTCCCGTTTCGGGCGTGCGGCCGCCGTTGTCTTCGTCAATGTGTCGGCAGTAAATGTCGACCGTTTCGCTACTGTTGAACTTCACTTCGCCGAAGCCGTGCGTTGTCAGAATGTCCTCATTCTTCAGCATCGCTCGAAACATCGGTTTGCGATCGGTGATGCGGCGACCGAACGGTTGTTGCAACCCCTTTTCGTAGCGTGGTTCGGAGTTGATTCCTGACGTGTACTCGATCGACATCAGGCCACCCCACTTCGTGCTGTCGACGACCAGTTCACCGAGCTGCCAGGAGTCGCTAAATGCGGCACGTGCCGTCAGAGCTGTCGATGCGGTGACGACGCTCGGCGGCGTTCCGCCTGAATTTTTAAGTAGAAACAGCGTGCAGGTCGCCATGACCGGCTGCGGGTCGTTGGTACTCACTCGAAAGCTATCAACCTGCAGAAACGCTTCCGGTGATCTCGCTCGCACGTTGCTTGACGCTGTGACGGCTTCCAGCCCGCCGGCGTTTTTCTCAGCACGCCACTGAATGTCGGTATTGCCCGTCAGTGCAACACCTTCGGTCAGAATTGCGCTGTCGAGCGTCAGCAGCTTGCCCAGATCCGGAGTCTGAAACTGTACCGACGGCTCATGGTGAGCGATCGCGAAGTCAACCGGGCCGAGTTCGCCGGCGGCACGATGCTCGATCTGCCGCAGTCCTTCGTTTGGCTGAATGTTTTCCATAACAGCAAACGATGTACCCGCCAGAACGATCGGATACGTGCGAAGCAGTTTGCGGTCGGTGAGAGCCATGACGGAATCCTTTCCAAGTGGCGTTATTGAGTCAGGTGCTTATCCACCTGCTGCTGGTAGGCTTGTTCTTCGATCCGGGCAAGCGTTGTGATCTCGTCCGGCGTCATGGCGACGATTTCCTGCCGTCGCATCTCGATCTGTTCCTGGCGTTCACTGAGTCGGAACTGGCCGACTTTGATGCGAAATCGGCCAGAAGTCAGGCCACGCAGACTGGCTCGCATAACGAGCCGTGCCCCACGGGTTGATGTTGCTCTGATCTCGCGGCTGCTGGTGATTTCCTGTTTGGTCTTACCGGTAAACACAAGCGGCATTGCCGGCCGGCCGAGTTTCTTTTTCGTGTCCTGCCACCGCCGCGATCGCCGCTTGTAGCCGTACTGTGTTGCCGCCTGTGTCTTGAAGTGCTTCGGGATGTGGTGACGGTGGTGGTAGTCAGCGGCCGCAGTGACAGCCTCGCGAATCCACACGCGCTGCTTGCGGGATGGATTCGCGGGGAGCTGGCCGCTGACACCGACCGTCGTTTCCATCAGCCCACCCACTGCAGGACGAACGGGAAGACTTCGACTTCGACTTCCGTGCCGCCGCTGTCGCGGAAGTCGTATTCCACCAGGTCATTCATCATTGAGCCTTGATGCACCGTGTAGCCTTTGACCTGCCAGTAGTTCGCGGCACTGTCCTCGCGTGCCAGGTCGAGCATCTCCCGGACGATCGCACCGGCACGATTCGCTACGTCAGTCCATCGATCACGCACATCGGTGATCGCTGAGGCGCGGACGAGGGCGAGCTGCAGGAATGTCTCGCCGTGTCCTGTTTCGTAATCGTCCTTGACGATCAGCAGCTCGGGTTCCTGCGTCACGAGGGCGAGCGGTGCCGTCAGGAACTGATCGCCGTTGCCGTCTTCGTTTTGCTCGTCGATTCGCGGCCAGTGTGCGAACTGATCGAGCGAGTTGGCTGCGTTCTGTCCGGTCTCGTCCTGGAACTGATCCGTGGCACAAACCAGCTCGGCGATTCGGCGATAGATCAGGGCGGTGCGCTCGGTCGGTTCGACGATCAGTGGCATAACGGTCTCCAGTGCGGTCGTCTTGAGGGTCGCCGGCGGTGTCGTCGTCGTCGTCGTCCCCGGCGGTGTGACGATCTGAATCGGCGGGCAGTTGGCCGGCGGAAAGCAGGGCACTCGAACGGGCGGCTGGACGGCACATCCAGACGGCACGTAACAGCCGGGGCCGGGCTTCGCGGTGACAATGCAGCCAGTGCAGAAGAAGCTCGCGACAGCGAACAGAATCAGCAGCAGAAATGGTCGTGATCTCATTGGGTACGCCTTCGAGTAGAGGGAGGAGGGATCGCCGTGACGGTACGGGCTGTCGATCGACGCAGTGCCCAGACGGTCGTCGACGCGTCTGACTCCAGCTTCCCGATGACATCCCATGTCTTTGACTCCACCGTCAGGCGTGAGAGTTTGGTTTTCAGATCGAATGTCACAGTGCTGGGCAATGTGATGATCGCGTCGGCTTCGATGCGCTGGCCGTTCACATCGAACTCACGCAGTTCGTCAAGTTCATCGAGCACGTAGTCGGTGATGGGATCGCCGCCGGCGGCCAGCTGCACCGAACCTGAACCGCCATAAATGCGGAACAGGTCCGGTGCTCCCGATTCTCTCATCACCGAATCGAACATGGATCAGGCACGCCCTTCGAGCATCGGGCAGATTTCAAACAGCAACGCCGTGCGTTCGCTGTGGATCGGCACGCCCTTCGGATTGCCGATCATGTAGACCAGGTCTACATGCTGCGGATCGGTGACGTGAATGTGCGAAATCTGATCCAGGTTGATTCGCATGCCGGTGCCGGTGTCGAAAAACAAAGCGATGGGAGCTTCTTTAAGCTCACAGACCACTTCGTTCACGTGCCCGTAATCGGCCGACGCATCCTGTGGTGCGACTGCTGGCTGTTCGGTCTCGGCTTGCTGGTCGGTCTCGGCTTGCTGGTCGGTCTCGGCTTGCTGTTCGGTCTCGGCTTGCTGGTCGCTACTCGCAGCTGCGGCCGGCGTTGCCACCGTCTGGTCGTCGGCCGTCTGGCCGTTCATTGTGTCTTCTGACATGATCGAATCCGGTTTGAGGTGAGAAGGACAATCGCACGTGGTGATGATCTGCTGCCCGTGAAAGCAACCGCCGGGACGCGGAAGTGAACTACTGAGAGGGGCAAACATATTCCAGCAGCAAAACGTCCCGGCGGTGTGTCGCGATATCACACGCCGGTGATGACCTGAGCACAATCGGCGTAGATTTCCTTAATCTGGATCTCAGACCGGGCTCGCACGATCTCTGATCGCACGGCAGGATCGTCATAGGTCTCCAGAGCACAGCCGATGCGGCTGCCGTCTTCGCCCCAGTGCAGCGTGTTCGCCCAGCGTGGCCGCTTCATGTTGCGGTTGTCGCTGTGCCGGTACAGCAGCACTTTGTCTTCCGGAAAGACGGTCGAAATCGACGCAGCGGCCATTTCGTTGGCGGTGTTCTTAATCGCACCCGCAACGACGAATCGTTCGACATCAAACACGGCCGCCATCAGCGACAGATTGTTCATGGCCGCCTTCTTTGGGTCGTCGCCGCCCCAATGCTTGATGCGGTCCAGAATCGCATCGCATTCGAGCAGATCCTGAAAAGCCGACCACTCAACGCACATGGCGTTCGGCACGATGCCACAGCGGTTTCGCATGGCAACCTTGCCGGCCAGCACGTTTGCTGTCGGATCTGCAGTCGCGTGAGTGCTCCACGCGGTGCCAGCCCCGGTTGTATTGCTCACCGCGTTGACCAGCGCGATCACCTGTTCTTCGATGTCTTCGAGCACCTGCTGTCGACATTCATCGGCAGCGATCAGCTCGGCATCAAACCAGTCACGGTTGATCGCGTTTTCGCGGGCGTCGACCGGTTCTTCGAAGCCGCGTTCTTCCGTGTTCCAATTGTCCTTCGTGAATTCACCGCCGCCGCGACGATAAGCGGACCCGGACGCGCGACGCGTGTCTTCAGACGACTTGAGAATCTGAGCCAGCGTACGTTTCGGGAATACGCCGTTCTGGTGCGGCACTTCAATCACCGGGCAGATTTCCATGCCGACGTAGCCGGCGCGGTTTGCTTCGAGATCAAACTCTTCAAGACCGTCGGCCAGATCGGGACGAGCCTGGCCGAGTGCAGCAGAGGGTTGCAGGGACATCCTTGTCCTCCTTGATGGCAAGCGGCGTCAGGCCGCGAGTAAGTGTGAGTGCTGTGGTGATGATCGTGCTGGCGAGCCGCCCGAGAACGGCTCGCCAGCGGTCCTAAGGTTGTTTTGATCAGACAGTTGTCGGTGTCACACCGTCGGCAGTGGCAACCGTCCAGCGAATGTTGGCACCGTTTTGCTTGGCTTCGAGAATCACGCAGTCGCCAGCGTCGCCAAAGACCAGCGTGTTGTTGCCGGTCTGGTTGACTGTCGTGGCCACAGTGACCGTGACATTGCCGCCATCGGTGTGCAGATTCAGAATCAGCTTTTGCCCGACAAACGTCGGAGCTGCGATCGTGCGTGTCTCTGCACCTGCGGAAACAATGTTGCAGTAGCCACTGTCGGTGACCGGAATTGCGCCAGCATCGCCCGGATCGGTGATCGGGTTATCTTCCGGCAGCAACTTGCGTGGGTTGTCCGGCAGGTACTCGAACACATCGCCATCGGCTGTCGTGGCGGTAACTGCGATGCCGCGACGAATCGCACCATCGCCGGCGGTGCCCGACAGTTTGCCGGCAGCAGCCGTGTAGACCACATCGCCGACAGCGATGGCTTCCGAACAAATGCCCGCTCGCGAGCCCGGTGAGTTTGGCAACACGACACTGACCGGCGACGATGCCGACCCGTCGAACTGCAGAATGCCGACTTCCTCGCGATCAGTGATGCCGGCGACGACAAGCACACCGGCACTGAGCTTGGCGCGCAGAAATTGACCGATTGCGGTCCCGCCGACGATGAACGTGCGGGTCGGGCCAGGGTTTGGACAGGCATTCGCCATGACTGGTCCTTTCTGAAAGTTGCCGGCTTGCCGGCAGGTTTGGTTTTGTGTTAGGTCGGAATGTCGACGATCAGTTGTCGACCGGTTGTGTCAGGCGATCAGGACGCGCTGGCCTGCGGTCGCCGGCCACGGCGATCGATGCGGCTTTCGCGCTGACGAAGATATGCCTCGTAAAGTTCGGGCTGCTCGTTCATCAGCTCAAACACGGCGTCGGCACGTGTTTCGCCGGCATCGTGTTTTTTCTTGAGCTGTCGTTTCCATTCCGCTTCAGCGTTGTCAAATTTCTTGCCACCGGCACCGTCGTCGTCACCATCAGCGTGCGGATCGTCGCCGGCTTCCGCGACACCTTTGCTGCCTGGTTTGGGTGGCGTTGCCGCTGCTTCGGCAGCCTTCTGTTCGGCTTGTGCCTGAGCAGTTTCTGCAGCTGTCCTGGCGGTTTCTGCTGCTTCCAGTTTTGCCTGCAGGTGGTCCGCCCACGCCACCGTCGCATCAGCGACTGTTGCATCGGCTTCCAGCTGCTCGACCAGAAAATCGCTGTCGGCTTTCGGCAGAGCGGCTTTCAGTTCCTTGAGAGTTGCGGCTTCCATTTCTGGTTCCTCAGTGTCTGTGGCAGGAGTGTCTGCCGGTGGAGTTGCTGAGCGTTTGCCACGAAACTGAGCACGCAGCTCAGAAAACGCATGCAGCACAGAGTCAAAGTCTTCAAGGCCGTCGGGACTGAACGCTTCGAGACCGTCGACGGCATCGGTCAGCTCATCTGCAAACCCGACTTCCAGAGCACGGGCTGCGGTGAACCAGGTTTCCACTTTCATCCAGTTGCGAATCTGCTGCTCGGTTTCGCCAGTTTTGTCGGCGTAAACCCGTACCATTTCGGTGTCAGCATCCAGCACCATCTGGCCGTAAGACTGCAGCTTTTCGCCGTTGGCATCCCAGACTGACCCGCGTGCCTGATGGATAAACCACTGACCGTTCTGAGCAATCACGACGCGCTGACAGGCCAGCGCAACGATCGTCGCTGCACTGCCGGCCGCATCAACCACTGCGACAGTTTCGGCGTCTTTGCCCAGCCGTTTGATCTCCTGAGCGATCGCATTGCCGACGACAGCGTTTCCACCGGGCGACAGAATTCGCAGTTCCCATCTTTCGATGCCGTCGCCGGCGGCCCTGACGATCTGCCGAAAGGCCTTGAGCGTTACGAACCCTGCCCATTCCGACATCAGCGGCGACGAGTCGATACGTGAATCAATCTCGATGACCGCTGTGCTGCCGGTCACGGTTAGATTGTTTTCGGCGTTGAATGGAATGATGTCCGGCATCAGTCGGCAGCTCCCCTGGTGGCAGGCTCGGTGGCATCGTTTGAGCTTCCGGCGTTCGTGCTGATCGACAGCTTCGTTCCTTCCGGCATGGCCAGCGGCAGCAGATCACGCCAGCTGATGCGTTCGGCCGGATCCTCGATGTGCTCATTGAGTTTGTTTGCCCGTTCGATCGCGGCTTCGATGCCGTCGGCACGGTCGTCAATGATCTCGCTATAAAGGTCCGCCCATTCGCAGCCGTATCGCTCCTGTGTAAAGCGCCGATGCGAAGTCTGGCCGCCGTTCAGGCGCATTGTGTCAGCGGTCGCGTCTTCGACAGGCTGGATCGATTCTTTGCGTGGCGTGTTCCAGGTGTGCCGCTTCGGATCGACGCCCGGTTCCTGAGCCAGCGCGGCAATCACGCCGTCTTCAATGATCCAGCGTTCCACCAACCATTCGATTGTTGGTCGATGCAGGCACTCGGAAAGGTCCTGGCCGATTTCCCGCCAGCGTTCTTCCGCTTCGTTCGTTGAGCCTTTCCAGCCGCTGAAGTTCGTGCTGGTCGGATCGAGCATCAGCACCTGCATTGGCAGGTCAAGATTCACAGCCATGATTGCGACGTGCAGCATGGCGTGCTCGAGCGAATTGGCACCGGGCAGATTCGGGCCAAAGCCGCTGATCGTTTTTCCCTTGCGAGGCCGCAGAATCTTGCCCGGCTTCATGTCAACTTCATCGCCGAGCGTGCTGTCAGCTGTCGCTACCTGCGTCCAGTCACCGAGTTCCCGATCGTCGTCATCGCCGTCGGCTGGCACGTCGGGGTTTTCTTCTTCGATAAACGTGATGCAGCTGGTGACCTGCTCGCGCACCAGCCAGGCAAACATGACATCGTCAAGCTGACCGCTGTCATCGCCGAAACGATTGAACGCCGTGATGCCGCGTGTCTGTGAGACTCGTTCGGGAAACGCACAATGAAAAACATGAGGCGTTCCATCGCTGTTAAACGCCGGCAGCGGTTCGGTTTCGTTAACTCGCTTAACGACCGTGTGCAGCGGCACGTCGGGTTTCGCGACAAAGAAACGACGGGCCCGACCGGTCGCCTGTGAGATCTCAACGCCGTTGATCACCGGATTTTTTCGATCGCTGTTGCGAATCGTGTATGGTTGCCGAATCCGGTGTGCTTCAATCGCCTGCAGGAATCCTTCCCGGCGCGGCACCACCAGCATGTCACCGTCTACGATGATTGCTCGCAACACATTGCGTGCGAGTCGCCGAAACGACAGCCGCCGGCGAATGTCCGTCTGCAGCGGTGAGGTTGACCAGGCCAGCCATTTGGCTTTAAGCACAGCATCCAGTTCGCGACTGCCGGTCTGTGGTTGATATTGCAAGCCGCCTTTGCGCAGCACGTTGGTGCAGAGTCGCCGCAGCGCGACACCCACGAGCCGATCGTTGGCGGCTATGTGCCGCGCGTACTCGATCATGCTCATGAGTTTCTGATCGCTGCGACTGTGCCAGTCAGCGTCCACACCAGACGAGGCACCACCTAAAGCGACGCTGCGAAACCGTGAGGGCTGTGCCAAACGGTATTCGCTGCGCAGTTCGTCAAACGCTTCCGCGACCGACTGCGGGTTCTTCGACCTGATCAGCCGACGCATCGACGGTGACGCAGAGCGGAATCCATTCCGCTTTGTTGTCGAAGTCCTTGACAATCTGCGTCTCCCGTCTCAAACGCCGGCCGTCGTTCACACGTGCGAGTAGTGGCGGCGGGATTCGAACCCGCGACCTCCGGGGTATGAACCCGGCGAGCTGCCGTCTGCTCCACGCCACGTCATGTCCGAAAGTTCTTACAGCTCGCCTGCAGAACTCGTTTCTGATCAGTCGCTGTAGAGCTTCGCGCCGCGACATAGCGGCGGGCTTCGTTTCTCAATTCCTTGAGTTCCGAAGCGTCGTAGTTCCATCCCTGGCGGCCTTTCTGCGTGGCAGTCGGCCGCAAACCGATCAGATACGTGCAGGCAACGACGAATCGCTCAGCAAGTGCAGTCGATGCCTGCTGCCGGTAGGACATCGTGTCCTTAAATTCGGCGACCACGTCATCGAATGAGCTGGCACTGGTGAGCGTTGGCGTCGTCATGGCGGCGAACGGTAAGCCGCAAAACAGAAGGACCAACTGTTTCCGACAGATCCGGGCGGCGGATCTTTCGGATCGGGTTAAGCGGTCAGAATCGCGGTCCAAACCAGCACACCGCGCGATACATACTCCACCGTTTCCACCCTGGTACTCGCAGCACCTGCATTGCCTCATTGAAGATGGCATGCACTTCGCGGCTCGGTCTGTCTTTGCGATCGCATAACCAGTCATGAACTACAGCGGCTTTGCCATACGTGCCCCAGGGGGGAAACAATACCCAGAACGGACGCGGCACACTCGCAAAGTCGGTGATGTACCCGGCCGGCACGCAGACCACGTCTGTGCTCGGATACTGACCAACGTGGTACTCAAATGATTCGACCAGTCGCCAGCGGCGATCGTCGATCGGGGAAACGACCAGCGGCGTCGTGAAACTGCTCATACGGCTGTTCTTTCTAGCATGAAAACGGCCGGCACCCTGACGGATACCGGCCGCACGGAGCGTGTGCCCGCGGTTCTTTCGGTCACTCACGGGTTGACCGCGACTGCGGAAATCAGGCCTGATTCACAGTCGGAGCAGCAACGAAACGGCCGGCTTCGATTTCTTCGCCAATCTGGTGACACAGCCACTTAATGAGATCGCTGACGCGATCGACGTGCGATTCATTCGGAAACTGCACGTGAGCGTTGCGACAGCCGGCGTGCGAGTTCCGCAACCCGAGCAGCTGTTTTTCATCAGTCACACGGGTGTCGACGCGGCCGCGAAACATATTCGGCCGAAACTGTTGCGTGGCGATTCGCGGCTCACTCGGCGTGCAGACAGGCACCATGATCTGCACCCACTGCACCGCTGAACTGTTCGCTGAACTGTTCGCTGAACTGTTCGCTGCTGAGTCACCCTGACCTGTGAGATCTTCGGTGCCTTCGTCGTCGTCTTCCTGCTGCCGGGCGACAAGCCAATCCAGAATTCGCAGAATCGGCCAGCCGTCGGGCTCTTTCTGCGGAAAACCCGGCTCCTTCTTTAACGCTGCAAACTGCTTGATGCTCAGGTCGCACGCTGCTGCGGCTTCTTTGTTGTCCGCAATGTGCGTCACTTCATCTGTGGCGGTTGCCGTGTCGTCTGACATTCACTGTCTCCATACGTGAACGGCGCATCGCGTTCAGCGTTGCGATGCAAGGAAGTTCTGGCCGCCCGGCGTCTGGAAACCCCGCGAAGGGGCCGGCAGTGTAGCGGGTGTTTGTGGATTCCGCTGCAACATTTCTTCCTTCGTTCTGGCCGGCAGCTTGCGCCACTTGTAGCCGTTTCGATTGCCGAAGTGTTCGGCCATGACCAGCGCATATCGCAGCGTGTCGCCGCCTTCATTCGGTCCGCTGCGTTCCCACTTCAGGCGTGGCCCGGTGTCGTCGGGATAGTCGGCAATCAGTTCAGACAACCATTCAGTGTCATCCGCCAGCTCTTGCGGAATCGTGACAAACTGCGGAGCACCTGGCTTGATGACGCCGGTGGTGAGATCAAGCCGCCACTGCTGTGTGCGGTCTGAGTTGACGATGATCAGGTCACCCATTCCGAGCTTGCGTTTTCGAGCCAGTACCTGACGCGGTGCGTTAGAACGCTGAAAGCCCAGCTGGAACCAGTCCTGAAACTCCTTGGCACCGCCTTTGATCGGCCACACGTTCTTCAGCCCGTCGCAGAAGTCGTAGACGCGATTGGAATCCACACCGTAGCCAGCGTCGATACCGACTCGCTTGATTGGACACGGTCCCAGCCCGTCTTCGTGATCGAAACCGTCCCGAAACCATTCGCCGATCAATTTCCGGAATTCATCCTCTCCATGCGTCACACCTTTCGCAATCACGTGACCGCGACGAATGTAGGACCAGGCCACCAGCGTCCAGTAGAACAGCATGGTTTCGCCGATGCGGCCGGTGTCGACGCCGGCCGTGACAAAGCGTGACGACTCGGGGCACGTGTAGAGTTCCGGTTGCGGGACGGCAAGACGCTTCGCCACGTCTTCGACTTCGACCTTGATCGGCCGCGGATCGAACGTGCGGCCGTCCCAGCTGTTGATGTAGTTCCGCACCTGGCCGGCTCGGTCCTCGCTGGTCAGTGCAGACACCCACTGCGATGCGATCTTCCCGAGCGTGATACCGGGCAGCAGTGACACCAGTGTCGGCAACGGGCCGAAGCTGGCGTGCTTCCCGCGACGCAGCTGCGTGCCGCACAGCTCGTGTGAATCGGGATCGATCCAGCAGCCCTCCGGCACATAACGGCCGGCCTGCATCACGTCGAACCGTTCGTGCTCGAACCATTCGCCTTTGCACTTCGCACACTGGTACCGGGCAGTCTCTTCGGCCGTGTGCGGATCCAGCTTGCCGTTGAGCTTGTCGAAGATGATGCCGCCGGGTTCCTTGCCGTCGCCGGTTCGCAGCTCGTCGAACTGGCCGCAGCGCGGGCACGGCACCTGCCACGATCGATTGTCACCGAGCTTCCGTTGCTTCTCGATGTAGCTGCCGTGCATCAGCGTCGGCGTGCTCAGTTCGATGACCTTGCTGTGGGCATAGCCTTTGGTTCGCTCCTGCAGGAGATACCGGAAGTCGGCTTCCGGATCGTTCGACTTGGGAGCCATCTTGTCGGTCTCGTTGAGCACGACGACCATCGCACCGAAGTCGGCGGCCGACGCCGCACTGCCGGCCCATGCACCATGCACAACGAACGTGCCCGACTCAATGCGATCGCTGCCGCGTTGATGTTTGGGCGGCAGCTTGTCCTGCAGCTGCAGCGTGCGGTCGAACAGTCGCCACGTTCGTCGGATGACTCGCTTGCACGATCGTTCGTCAGGTTCGCCCCATGCCATCGGGTGCGGGTTCGTGTCGGCAGTCTTCGCGACGCAGACCTGTGCGAAGGTGGTTTTTCCGACCTGTGACGCCGTCTGAATGGTCAGTCGCTCATAGAAGGGATCGTCGTAGACTTCGAACGGTTCCCGCATGTACGGGAACAGGTCGATGCGAAAGCCGCCTCTGACTTTGGAATCGTGCGGCATTCGCACGTTTCGCGAAGCCCAATCGATCGTGCTGATGTCCGG
>Ga0180431_10005643_pt1 | contig 15166 bp, 9 predicted proteins | sample SS_ome_11_FD_132459 | JGI IMG/M metagenome (GOLD analysis project Ga0180431, IMG submission 132459) | Hypersaline lake sediment archaeal communities from the Salton Sea, California, USA - SS_1_MS_1 metaG | ecosystem: Environmental > Aquatic > Non-marine Saline and Alkaline > Hypersaline >... | reverse complement strand
GAATGCTTTCGATCCGCTGCTTCGGCCGTTCGGCGTTTACAATATCGAACGGCTTGACCAGTGATACGTCCTCGGCCTTCTTGATGAGCACGTCCTTCGGCTTGCCCACGCCATCCGGCGGATAGTCGAATTCCATCCCGTATGCGGAGGCCTCGCGCCAGGGATCGCTTATCGCGCTTATCTGGTCGATATTGAACGCCCGAGTGACGGCAAGCTGGGCCTCTGCAAGGACATCTCCATCGAGATAGAAATCTCTATAAGTACGCCCGATGAATTTTCCCGCCCAGGCCATGAAAATTGGAGTCACGGCGGGACGGTCGTAAGATTCCCCCTTGATGGTAGCATAAATTCTCTCTTTGCCCGTCATAAGTCACCTCATACAAAACATTAAATTCTAAATCCTAACCACTAAATTCTAAACAATATCAAATGCGCGAAATTCAAATGTTTTAAACTATCGCCCGTACTGTGTCTTGGATTTTGTGAATTAGAATTTTGAATTTGTTTGGGATTTAGGGTTTAGAAATTAGGATTTCCTTTCAAGCTACGAATTAAGCAGAGCTAGAAATGATGCTCTTAACTCTTCGAATGTCGGTGGCTTTGCCTTCACGCCGGTCTCAGATTTCTTCGACCGGCCGGGCGAAATCATAACCACGTAATCGAAGCCGCCCGGAATTTGCTGCCGGTTTTGTCGAAACGCTTCGCGAACAAGACGCTTGAGCCGGTTGCGCACGACTGCGTTGCCGTGAGACTTGCCGACGGAAACGCCCAGCCGCGGATAACCGCAATCATTCTCGGCAATATAGAGCGTAAGCAGCCGATCGCTGCACCGGCGGCGTCCGCGGTTAGACAGAACAGCCTTGAACTGCCTGTTACTGATGAGCCTGCTCTTTTTTGGGAACGAAAGACGCTTCATGGCATGTCTTATCATACCAGAGAACGCAAAAGACTCAAGATCGTAAGCGATTTTCTGATCTCAGAATTAGGCTAATCAGATTTAACATCAGGTATCTCCCCGGCTTTTTTGAGCGCGACTTTCGTCAAAATCGGCCCGATGATCTCGAAGAAAATGCACGTCGCGGTAATGGTGGTAAGTACTGTAGAACCGATCCTGAGAGCGTGAGGAGAGTTGTATTTGGCGTCGAGAAGAGTGAATTCATGTTTGACAATAAGCGACAGACCGATTGCCACGCCCGCCTGTGAAAGTATCCCAAGGCCGACATACTTCTTGATCTTGTCTTCCACATGGCCAAAAATAGCCCCGAGTCGAGCCCCTCCAATAAGCCCGACCGAGCGACCGAGTATATAGACGACACCGACAAATCCCAGCGAGGGCAGAGCCGACAATTGCAGGTGAGCACCCGCAAGACAGAAAAACAATACGAAAAGCAGCGGCATCACATCATGGAGCGGGCTCGTAACCCTGTTGAGCAGCGATTCGTGTCGAGCATTAGCAAGAACGAATCCGACAATCATATTAGTGAGAATCAACGACAAATGCCAGCGTATCGACAAACCCGTACAAATCAGGACAACGCCGAAGGCAACTATAAGAATGTCTCTGCCGCTTTTGAGCGCGCGCACCATGCGAAAAAACGCCAGACCGACAACGCCGCCAATAGCAATACTCAGTGCAATCTCTTTGATCGGGCCAAGCATCGCTCGCAGGATTCCTTCCGAAGCGCCCGAAGCTTCTGTTATCAGAAGATTCTTAGCCAAGGCCGCGGCAAATCCGAAGATTATGATCGCCAGCCCGTCATCGAATCCGACGACTGCGTACAGAGTCTTGGTCAGACTGCCCTTTGCCTTGTACTCCTGGATTACCGCCACGGTTCCGGCAGGAGCGCTGGCCGGCGCCATCGATCCGAAAATTAACGACAGGGGTAAATCGCGAGTCAATAGATACATCACAAGAACGACAAGGATGAAAGCGCTGAAAGATTCGGCTAAGATTATAGATATAATTCCCGATCCCAAACGTCTCAACGACGACACATTAAGCTCGGAACCGATGCTGAAAGCCACAAAGCCCAGAGCAATTTCCGTGATAAAGGAAAGTCGCTCCATCGAAGGCTCGTTGAAAAGATGGAGTACGGACGGGCCGAGGACGACACCCACAACCATGTATCCGATTAGAGACGGGAGTCTTGCGTACTTTGCCACTCGCCCGACATAGAATGCCACTATCGTCGCCGCACCCAGAAGAGTCAGTCCCGACAGATGAAAGAAGGAAAGATCGGTTGTTATCGCAAGAACAGCCATTATCATCCGCAATTGTGTTTACGTTTCCAACGATCCGGCCGAGTAGGAAATCTCCTGGATTGTTAACATGACGCCGGAGCACTTGTCGAGATCGCCGGTGACACTCTCGATCCGCCTGACAATTTCGTTGGCAAATTTCTTGTCGACAATCGCGAGAATAATCCTGCAGAAATCCGACGGTTCATCTGTCCAAAAACTCGCAAACAGCGGCAGCTTCGAGAGATAAACACTGGCGTTTTCAGCTCCGACAACAACCAGAGAGCAACCCTCACCGGTCAGAATCTGCAGGAGATCTCTGAACAAGTTTTCGCTCTGTACAAACACATGAATCAAGCACCTGGCGCCTGTTTCTCGTTCGCTTATCTCTGCACTCTGATCCCGAGTGCAGACTTCATATACTTCCTCCTGTGTCTGCCGGGATAAAATTTTCTCCGCAGATTTTGGCGCCTGAAGCATTTGTGAAATAACCGACAATAACCTGACGTGCTTGTTGGATTCGATCTCAGGAGCAATTATAAAGACAATGATCTTCACCTTGGCGCCATCAATCGCGTCAAAATCGACGCCCGAAGGAACCGTAATCATCCCTACAACAAAATCCGTTACAGACTTGAGACGGCAATGAGGAATTGCCACCGACTTTCCGACTCCCGTTGATCCCAGCTCCTCCCGAGCCTGGAGCCCTGCGAGTATCTCCTGCTCGCTGACATTATCAAGAACGCTGCATTTCTTCGCAAGCCGGGAAACTTCGCGCAACGCCTCGGCCTTGTTGCCGAATTTGGAATTGGCCGCAATACATTCTTTGCGTAAGACATCAACCAGTTTCATTTCAACTATTCCTTATGGTCCCGAGAAAATCCGAGTCAATCGCATCGACAATCCAAACCGGTATTCACAGCGGACAGAAAAGGTCTAATAATGAACCGTCAGCCGGAAAAAACGGCGGGCGGACTACGCGTCCATGTTCATGTAAAAACGGACAATGATACGATCCGGCAGAGCTTTGTCAAACGAAATCCGAGCCAAGATCGAAAAAAGCCGCCGCACTAAATCTACATGTTCATAGTCATGCCCAAGGCTCTCACCGGGCGTCGATCGTAACTCCGGGCCAGCCATCGGTGCGGAACGGGCCGGCGGGCAGCCCTTCGTTGTTGTAGAGATTGCACACAGGGTTGTCCGCCCATCCATAACGCACGGCTACCGGTTTTGCGACTTTCCCGCTGCCGACTACGACGGTATTGCCGTCAATTTCCGCATCGGCCCAGACGAATTTCCGGTCGGCCCCGGCTACGGCAAAACCTCTTAACTCCCCGTCGCCGCGGGTCACAAGGCCGCCGCCGACGTGATCGAAGCTCAGCCTGATCCTGCCGCCCTCGGTCTTCATCGACTTATAGAGAGGACCGGAGTAGACGATATCCTTGCCGTATGTCTCCGCCAGGGCCCACAGGGCCAGGCGCTTGCCGACGTCCTGCTTGTTCTTTGGATGAATATCTTTGGCCTCGCCGATGTCTATAATCGTCGCCATGCCCGCGTTGGGCAGAGACAGCGTCATCGTCTGGGCCTCGCGCAGCTCCGCCCAGGCACTCTCGCCCGGCTCAGGCTTGGTAGCCATGAAATTGGCCAACTGGACGAACAGGAACGGGAAATTGCCCTGCCGCCAGTCTTTGCGCCAATTCGTTATCATCGTCGGAAAGAGCTTTCGATACTGATACGCCCGGCCGGCGTTCGATTCGCCCTGATACCATATCGCACCCTGAATGCCGTACGGAATCAGCGGCGCGATCATCGCGTTATACAGACCCGCCGGTGAATGAGGATGGTCCGGGCCACGCGGCGCACGCGGCCTGCGCGGCGGTTGCCCGCCATCGGCTTTGGCCTTCTCTGCCGCCTTTTTCCATTCTTCCACCTTGCGCTCATACTCTTTATACGCCTTTGGATACCTGGCAACAACGTCGGCCTGCCGCGTAAGAATAGGCTCGAAATCCGAATCCGCTTTTAGAAATTCTATCCTGGTCCAGGCCTCGGCGGGAGTGCCGCCCCACGATGTATGAATCAGGCCGATCGGCACGTTAAGCTCCTGGTGCAGCTTTCTGCCGAAAAAGTACCCCGCCGCCGAGAAGCCCGGCACGGTCTCGGGGCTGCACTGCGACCAACTGCCCTGGCAATCCTGCAGCGGCTTTTCTGCTACCTTTCGGGCCACCGTGAACAGCCGGATGTTCGGATAGTCGGCCGCGGCGATCTCCTCTTCTCGATTGTTCGACGACTGCACCGACATTGCCATGTTCGACTGGCCCGAGCAGACCCAGACCTCGCCGGACATGACGTTGTCGATCTCGATCTTGTTCTTGCCGTTGACGGTCATCTTGTACGGGCCGCCGGTTTTCGGAGAGTTCATTCTAAACGACCATTCGCCCTTCTCGCCGGCGGTAACGGCCCATTTCATCTGGCTCCAGCTAACGCCGACCGTTACCTCCTCGCCCGGGTCCGCCCAGCCCCAGATCGTGACCTTCTCCCCGCGCTGCAGGACCATGTTATCGCCAATCACCGCCGGCAGCCTCACATCGGCAACAACCGCCCCGGCACAAAACAGGACCAACGCGACCATTAGTAGGGTGGGCTTTAGCCCACCAAACAACGATGCTGGGGCAAGCCCCACCCTACACTTGCTTGTCTTGTAACTCATTCTACCGGACTCCTTTACTAATACAATGTGACCACAATAAAAACCGGAATCAACAATCTTCCGGAACCGAAGGCTGCCTGCTATTAAAGCACCTCAGCCCACAATATGCAAGCTGTGGTAAATAAATAGCGTTTAGTCGTGTTCATTCCCATTCGACTGCGCTCAGAGCCTCCCCTGAGCTTGTCGAACGGGGCAGGCTGTGGTTTCACCTTTTTTTAGTTCTCCTCGAATCAGCCTCTCCTGCGGCACCGGAATGCCCCCCAACGTCCCCACGGCAAACATAAGAGTCTTCCTCTCCAATGCCAGTCCATAGAGTGTGACTGTGGGAATTTTTTCAATTTTTTTAAGATCCTGCAATCTTGCATGCTCCATTTTATTTTTTATATTTATATATGGGCTCCATAGCCAAAATAAGTAAGAAGGTCTGGTTGGAATATCAAGTTTCTTCGACCGATTCTGAACATCTCAAATTATGAGTGAGGGGAAGGATAAACATTCAACCATGTCCACCAATGAAGACCAAAGAGCATTCCAAGAGCGTCGAAATGTATGCGATCAGGAGCAGTATAAAATTCTCATACATTGTTCTGAAAAGAAGAACATAGCGGAATGGAACAAATATCGTGCCGAGCACCCTGAGACCAAGATTAACCTGCAAAATGCAGATCTGAGAAGAGCCAGACTCGAAGGAGCCCAATTTAGGGAAGGTAACTTTCGAGGGGCACGATTCGACGGAGCCAACCTTTTTGCTGTAGACTTTAGAAATGCGGATCTTAGAAGAGCTAATTTTCAAGAGACCAACCTTTGGGGCGCCACCCTCATGGAGGCAAACCTGGAAGGCGCCTGCTTTGTTTCGGCCAACCTTGAGAATGCAGACTTGAGAAGAGCTAATATTGAAAGAGTTAATTTTCGCGGGGCTAACCTCGAGGAAGCAGTTATTCCCGAAACCGTGGATGAGAACTTGCCTGGTTCCATAGGATTTACCTCAATAGAAGGAACGGAAGTAGCCATCAATCTCGTAGACGACATAACTTATGCGGAATTTATCAGCCTTGTAAAATGCCTGGAAAGTTTGAGTATTATTTTTGGAGGCTCGCTTCCTCATCTCAATGAAATCCAAGTTGGCCGCCAGATAGAAGAAAAATCCGCCTGGGCTAACACGGAGATGGGCAATATGATCTCCCTCAATATGCCTATAAATGCAGCAGAAAATCTACATGGAATTTTGCGCGTGGGTGTAAAAGCAGGCCAGATCCAAAAGGAATCATCTGAAACTGGGAATGCTATGGTCAATAACAGCTCAGTTCTCTGTGATGGTTTTCGAGAAGTCCTTGCCAATACGGGACTATCTGAGGATGAACGAGAAGCTGTTTTTGCTAACCTGGCTTCACCAAATATAGAAGAGCATAAGCTGATCGAAGACCTTAGAGCTGTCACCAATCTCATAGAATGTGGACGGATATACCTTCGGATATAGAGGAGATCGTTGATTCCACGAGCACAAAACGGCTCTAAGAGCTAAGTTGCGAGATCGTTTTGACTAGGAACACAATCGGGTCAGACATCAAAATAAGATTCTGCTGAAAAACCCCCAAAACGGCCAATGTCACCGGCGTTATTGAGCTATTAATGAGGACAATTTTTCAATCAATAGACTTTTTCAGCGGAATCAAAATAACAATTAAGGCTTGACGAGGATCGGGCACTTAAAGGGGGCCGGTACATTTTCTGAAGATGTAAAAGGCAAGAGGATTACTTTTGTGCTGCTTTATATCAGGGGATGCCATACTCATTGCAAAGTTTCAATTACCCTGTTTATCCCTTGTCTACTTTTTCCAGGATAGAATCTGCGCTGAGAAGTAGTAGGGTCAAAGAAGTGATTCTGCTGAAAAACCCATGGAAATCGGCAAAATCCCCTCGTTTTTGATGGCGGCAGTGCATGTCACAAGGGGTTTTTCAGCGGAATCAAGAAGTAATGGATACCACGTTCCCGCATCGTCCATCCTTACCCCGGCATTCGCTTTGACGCCAAGTACTCAAGGCAGGAGCCGTATGAGGTAGTACCTCACGTACGGATCTGTGCGGGGGGCACCCGGTAACGGGCGTCCCTGCCGCGACTTGGATTTAGGCATTGAGACAGTTCGCAATCGTCGATTCAGTGTAAGCCTGCGTGTAAGAAATGTTAACAGCATCAGAAAGGCGTTTGTGACTAAATATATAACTGGCCATAAAAGGTCACAGCAGTGCCCGAAGCTTGTAACACCTAAATCCAAAGCCTGACCCCTTTTGCCAAACGTGAGATTGCTTCGTCGCTGCGCTCCTCCTAAGAAAATGAGCCCTTCTCCTGCCGCAAGGATTGAGATTGCCGCAGTCGCTCGCCCCTTAGGGGCAAGCTCCTTCGCAATGACATGTAGGGCCTTTTTCTTTCCGACACTGGCCGCGAAGCGGCTAAACGGCTCGAAATGACAGAAGCGAAAGTTGGATAGCGTTGCCAGGAAACACATATTCTTTTCGGCGAAGAAGGGCCAAATGTTTCTGCCTTGAAGAAGACGCCGCTATCGGTTAGAATCCCCCCAGAGATTTGGGCATGCTCTTTGAGGCGGTTCGGTGTTCGGGCCGCGAGTAAAAAAAGCGGGCTGCCGAAGAACGAACGAGCATTGGCAGGTTTAGATTAGTTTCCGGAGGCAAAATGGGACTTCTTGACAAAATTCGCGGCGAATTCATCGACATTATCGAATGGACCGATTCGTCCGGTGATACGATGGTGTACCGTTTTGACCGGCACGACAATGAAATAAAAATGGGCGCGAAGCTGACCGTCCGGGAGGGCCAGGTGGCGGTCTTTATCAACAAGGGCCAGCTCGCCGATGTCTTTGAGCCGGGAATGTACACTCTCGAAACCGACAACATGCCGATCCTCTCGACCCTGATGGGCTGGAAGCACGGCTTCCACAGCCCGTTCAAGGCCGAGGTGTATTTCGTCAGCACGCGGCGGTTCACCGATCTCAAATGGGGCACGAAGCACCCGATTACGCTTCGCGACGCCGAGTTCGGCCCGGTTCGGCTGCGGGCGTTCGGCACGTACGTTATCAAAGTCTCCGACGCCGGCACGTTCATCAAGGAGATAGTCGGCACAGACGGCCACTTCACCACCGACGAAGTAACCGACCAGTTGAGGAACATGATCGTATCGAGATTCGCCGACATCATCGGTGAGAGCAAGATACCGGTGCTCGATATGGCCGCCAACTACGACGAGCTGGGAGAATTCATTACCGGCAAGATCAAGGACGGCTTCGGCAACTACGGCCTCGAAGTGACAAAGATGCTCGTTGAGAATATCTCGCTGCCCGAGGCGGTCGAGCAGGCTTTGGACAAGCGTTCGAGCATGGGAGTCATCGGCAACCTGGACCAGTACACGAAGTTCCAGACGGCCAATGCGATGGAAGAAGCGGCAAAGAACCCCGGCGGAATGGCCGCCGGCGGCATGGGAATGGGAATGGGCTTTGCAATGGCCAACCAGATGGGCCAGTCGATGACGTCTCCGCCTCAGCAGCAGCCCCCGGCTGCGACTCCGCCGCCGCTGCCGCAGACGCCTCAGTTTCACGTAGCCATCGACGGCACGCAAGCGGGACCTTTCGACATATCGGCGTTGAAGCAGCACATTCAAAGCGGAAAACTGACGCGCGAGACACTCGTCTGGCGTCAGGGTATGACAGGCTGGACCGCAGCCGGGCAGGTCGAGGAATTGACGACTCTATTCGGCGCCGTGCCGCCGCCGCTGCCGCCCAAATAGAATCACGAAAACTCAGAAAACGCGATATAGTAGTCTGTTAATCTAATCATGGATTGGTTGTCTGTCTTTTTAGGTTTGGGTGACAGCCTCAAAGCCGAAGGCTTTGGGGATGGTCAGTACGCCGAAAGCCATCCCCAACCCATTCGACTTTGCTCAGGGGAGCGCTTCGCTTGAGGTTGCCACCCTCCCAGATTACCAACTTCAATTTTGCAAAAGTTGAGTAACTAAATCGAATTTGGCAAAAACACTAATATGTGAGCAGGCACATGGCTGAATCAATCGACTCCGGTCCACAGGAATCCGAAAGCGCAAAAGTCGGCGAGGCCGACAAGCTGCACAAGTCCTTCAAGTGCGCGAACTGTGGAGCCAGGATGGAATTTGTCCCCGGCGCCGATGCGCAGGAGTGCCCATATTGCGGCCATGAGAATCCAATTCCGAAATCCGAGGAGGACATTAAAGAGCTGGATTTTCGCTCTCATCTGGCCAGGCTCTCGGACAGCGAGCAGACCGAGGAACACCTGACCGTAAAATGCGACGATTGCGGAGCCGAGACCACAACCGAGCCTAATGTAACGGCGAGGGAGTGTCCCTTCTGCGGCAGCCACATTGTTTCAACCGCCAGCTCCACCAAACACATCAAACCCAAGTCGCTGCTCCCGTTCAAAGTCACGCACGCGGAAGGTCGCGAGAGCTTCAAAAAATGGATTGCGGGCCTGTGGTTCGCGCCGAGCAGTCTCAAGAACATCGCGCAGCAGGACGACAAGCTGTCGGGAATGTACGTGCCGTACTGGACTTACGACAGCGACACCACGAGCTTCTATCGCGGCGAGCGGGGCGAGCACTATTGGGACACAGAGCACTACACCACCAGAGAGAACGGCAAAACAGTACACAAGACTCGCCGGGTGCGAAAGACGCGATGGTATCCGGCCAGCGGCACAGTCTGGGGCTCATTCGACGACGTGCTCATCCTGGCCAGCGACAGCCTGCCCCGCAAGTACACCGAGAAACTCGAACCGTGGGACCTGGATAATCTCGTCCCGTACAAAGACGAATACCTGAGCGGCTTCAGAGCCGAGAGCTATCACGTCGACCTGGCCGAAGGTTTCGACCATGCGCGTCAGATCATGGACGGTCACATTCGCGCTCTCGTGCGGCGGGATATCGGGGGCGACGAGCAGCGGATTCACTCGGTCCGAACGCAACACGCCAACGTCACATTCAAGCACATCCTTCTGCCGGTCTGGATCAGCGCATACCGGTACAAGAACCAAACTTACCGATTCCTCGTTAACGCCCGGACCGGCGAGGTCCAGGGTGAGAGACCCTGGAGCTGGGCCAAGATCGTTTTGCTCGTGGCCGCAGTGGTCGCCGCGGGGGTGGCGGCTGCATTTATATTCGGGCCGCTCGGCGCGAGATGATTTAAGCCATTGACGCCGCGAAACCGGTAGGATGGGCTTTAGCCCATGCGGATATCATGGCCCTCTGTTCAGCATGGGCTAAAGCCCATCCTACAATAATGACTTCATTTGTGCTATTATCTGGCTGTATTCTAACGAAAGGGTTTTCATATGAAATTAGCTAAATGGATTATTATATGTTGTCTCATGGTTCGCCCTGCGTTCGGTCAGGATCTGGGCGAGCTTATCAGTTCACACGGCTTCAAGGGCGGAATCATCGTTCATCTTGGGTGCGGCGACGGCGAGAAGACCGTTCAATTGCTCGTCAATGATCGCTGTCTCGTGCACGGGCTCGACCGAAACGAGGGCGACATCCAGAAAGCACGTCGAGACATAGCATCACAGGGTGTGTACGGGCGCGTTTTGGTTATGACGCTCGACGGTAACAGGCTGCCGTACGCCGACAATATGATTAATCTCATCGTGGCCGACAAGCCCGACGGAATCTCCACCGATGAAATGATGCGAGTGCTCGTGCCGAACGGCATGGTTCTGGTCCGAAACGGACGGAACTGGCGCAAGGCAGCCAAGCCGGTGCCGCCTGAAATAGATGAGTGGAGACAGTACCTGCACGATGCGGATAACAACGCCGTCGCGCATGACTCGGTCGTTGGCCCGCCAAGGCATCTCCAGTGGGTCGGCGAGCCGCGATGGAGCCGTTCGCACATGGCAATCGCGACGGTCGTGAGCGTGGTATCTTCCGGCGGGCGGCTCTTCACCATCGAGGACCGGGCCACGCTGGAGAATCCGTTCCTGCCCGGGCGATGGTCGCTGATCGCACGCGATGCCTTTAACGGCCTGCCGCTCTGGCGGCACGAGTTCCCCGACTGGGAGCCGGTGACGCGATACATCAAGGACATCGCGGTTCAATTGCAGCGGCGGCTGGCGGCCATCGATAATGTCGTTTATTGCACGCCCGGTCTGGATGCACCCGTCAAGGCATTCGACGCCGCGACCGGTAAAATCATCAGAACCTACAAGGGCACGGAACTCACGCAGGAGTTCGCGTACGATCAGGGCATTCTCTACGTCGTCGTCGGCGACCGCATGAACGCCGCCCAGTACAACATCGTGAAGACTTACTCAGGTAAAGGCGTGAGCCTCGGCGGCTCCGACCCGAATGCCCCGTTCGGCGGAACGGGGTTTCGCGGCGCTTATGCAAGAGAATCGCAGGATAAGGCCGATCCTGTCTGTGCTATCGTCGCCATCGCCGCCGACTCGGGCGCCGAACTCTGGCGGATCGAAGATATCCACAGCTATACCGGCTGCTCGCTGGCCGTCAAAGGACGTCATGCGGTCTATCAGACTTCCGGCGGCCTGTTCTGCATCAATCCCAAAACGGGCAAAGAAATTTGGAGCATTGATAAGAAGATCGAAGGCGGCGACGGCACCGAGGCCAATACGGTGGTTCTTTCCGATTCGGCGGTCTACGCCCAGGAGGGCAAAATACTCTGCGCATACTCCCTCGAAGACGGCACGGAAAAATGGCGGGCGCCTATCGCCGGCAATTATGAAAAGTCGGCAGATCTCTTTCTCGCCGCCGGTGCAGTCTGGACGGGCGGCAGCAAACAGCCCACAAGCTACGACATCCAGACCGGACGGAACCTGACCACGATCCCGCAAAAGATGAAAGGCCCGATGGGGCACGACCGCTGTTACCGCAACTTCATCACGGATCGTTACTACATCAACAGCAAGACCGGCGGCGCCGACTTTCTGGACCTCGCCTCGCAAAAAGAATTCCCCAACCACTGGACCCGCGGAACCTGCGGCATGGGAGTGCTCCCCTGCAACGGGCTCCTCTACGCACCGCCCTACTCCTGCCAGTGCAGCATCGGCCCCATGGTCAACAGCTTCAACGCATACTCCACCGAAAGAAACCTCAAATCTCCCGACCAACCAATCAAGCTCGAACGCAATCGGCGCCTCGTAAAAGGCCCTGCTTTCGGAACACTCAAAACTCAAAACTCAGAACTCAAAACTAACAATGATTGGCCCGCATACAGGCGCGACGGCAAGCGAAGCGGCGTCACCCCGGCAAAAGTGCCTGCTCAATTAACGCCGCTATGGCAAGTCCGGCTTCGGACAACTCCGAGCGCTCCGGTCATCGCCGAAGGCAAGGTCTTCGTAGCGGACGTCGACGCTCACACCGTCTGCGCTCTCAACACCTCCGACGGAAGCACTGCCTGGACCTACGTAGCCGGTGGACGTGTGGATTCCCCGCCAACCTGCTATGAGGGCCTCGTCCTGTTCGGCTCGCGCGACGGCTGGGTGCACTGCGTCCGAGCATCCGACGGCGCCCTGGCCTGGCGTTTCAAAGACCTCCCGGACAAGCTGATCGGCGCCTTCGGCCAACTGGAATCCGCCTGGCCCGTCTGCGGCAGTGTGCTGGTTCAGGACGGCAAAGTCTATTTCGCCGCGGGCAGAAGCTCCTTCCTCGACGGCGGCATATTCCTCTACGCGCTCGATGCTCAAACCGGCCGGCTCGAGCGCAGCCGCCAGGTCTACGGCCCGTTCGACGCCAAAACGGGATTCCCCGCCGTTCAGAATATGGGCTTCAGAGCCGACATCTTCGTCAGTGAGGGCCGGCGGCTCTTCCTGCGACACAAGGCATTCCTGACCGACTTGTCCGACACGGCCGGCGGGCCGCACGTTCTGCCCTCGGCAGGTTTCCTTGACGGCACGCCACAGCATCGGACTTACTGGACGATCCCAAAAAGCGGAGGCTTCACGGGCAAGACCAGGATCGCCCACCCATCGGGTGACATTCTCGTCGTCGACGGCAGGCAGTACTACGAAGTCCGCGGTTTCCCGGTCCACCGTCACTCGTATTTCGATCCGCGTATCAGCGGGTACAAGCTCGCAGCCGGCACACTCACGGACGCCGGCGCAGCTAAAAGAGCCGCGGGGAACAAGCGAAGAAGAAGCAAGGCCGCCGCCGGTGACCCCGCCGAGAGGTGGAGCGTCGACATCCCGCTTACCGGCAGGGCCATGGCGCTGGCGGGCGACGTACTTTTCGTTGCAGGCACACCGGCATATTTCCCCCCGAGGAATCCAGTGGCCAAGTATGAGCAGGGGTATGCAGGCAAACTCGGAGGCGTCCTGTGGGCCGCTTCGGCAAAGGACGGCGGCAAGCTCGCCGAGTATAAGCTCGACGCCGCCCCCGCCTGGGACGCAATGGCGGCAGCCAACGGCCGGCTGTACATCTCCACCGCTGACGGCAAGATTACCTGCTTTGCGGGAAAGTAAATTGACTGATCCATACTTTAGAAAGGGAAATGATATGAACCAAAATAGCGAACACTCAAATGCCCGACAGTCTCTCGACGGAAGCTCTTTAACGCGACGCGAAATCCTGACCGCCGGCGCGGCTGCTGTCGGCGCCTCATCGGTGCTGGCAGGACTGCCGCGAACGGCATCGGGCCAGACCGGCAAGGTCGTCAAGAAGGGCCGGATCAAGCAATCCATCTGCAAGGGTTGCCTGCGCAAGCTCAAGCTCACGCGGGAGCAGGAAGCGGCTATGGCCGCGAAGATGGGCCTCAAGGGGCTTGACCTCGTCGGGCGCGGCGACTGGGACGCGGTCAAGAAGCACGGCCTGGTCGCAACAATGGTGCCCGGCGCAGGGGGCATCAGAGACGGCCTGAACAACAAGTCGCGGCACCCCGAGTTTCTCAAGGCGTTCAAGGAGAACATCAAGGCCGCGGCCGAGTACAAATGGCCCAACGTCATCTGCATGGCCGGTGATCGCAAGGGGATCAGCGACGAGCAGGGGATGGACAACTGCGAACTCATCCTCAAAGAGGCCGTCAAGATCGCCGAGGATCACGGCGTCACCATCTGCATGGAGCTTCTCAACAGCCGCGTCAACCACCCCGGCTACATGTGCGACAAGTCCGCATGGGGCTTCGAGCTGTGCCGCCGCGTCGGCTCGCCGCGATTCAAGATGCTCTACGACATTTATCACATGCAGATCATGGAAGGCGACCTGATCGCCACGATCACCAGGAACATAGACATGATCGGCGCCTTCCACACCGCCGGCGTTCCCGGCCGTCACGAGCTGGACGAGAACCAGGAGATTTACTATCCAGCCGTCATGCGGGCGATTGTCGAGACGGGCTACACCGGCTACGTGGCTCACGAGTACACGCCTCTGCGCGACCCGGTCGAGTCGCTCATTCAGGCGATCAAGGCATGTGACGTATAGGCCTTACAGCCGAGCCGTTCGTTATCAGAAGATGATCGCGGCGTAGCCTACCGAGTCGGTGCTGGTGGTGCCCATCTTCCCCCGCATCACCTCGCTGCTGCTTGTCTGCGCGAGCAACCGGCCGCGCTCGCACCCCATTTCTTTGGCGAATGCAACCGTCGCAGCCGTGGCGCCGGGACCGCAGGCGTTGCCGTTCTTGGCGGCGCTTGCCAACAACTCGACGGGCTTGAGTTCCAGCGCCAGATCGATGAACTCTTTGTCGTTTACGTTTTGCGCCCACATCAGCGCATCCCGGCCCGTTCCCTTTGGAAGGAATCCATAGCTCGCGCCGTAGTGAGTCAGATCGGTCGAGCCTAAGCAGATGATCTTTTTGTCCTCCTGCCCTGCCACGATCCGACCGATCTTCGTGCCCAGTTCAATCGCCTGCTCGACGGGCGGCACCACAATCGGCAGAATCTTAGCACCCGGCAGCAGATACTGTATGAACGGCACCTGCACCTCGATGCTGTGCTCGGACAGGTGCACGTGAGGATCGGCAACCGCCGTGCCGGTGGCTAATACGGCGTCGGCCAATTCATCATCGACGAAAATCTCGCCGAGCGGCGTCTGCCACGCGCCCTGGCCATAGACCGCCGGCTCCGAGCCCAAGAAGCTGTGGGCGGCCCCGAATATCACGAACGTGTTGACTTTTTCATGCTGCTGCTTTATCGCCCAGAACACCATCGCGGCGAGACTTCCGCTGAACGCCCAGCCGGCAT
>Ga0180431_10005641_pt1 | contig 15166 bp, 14 predicted proteins | sample SS_ome_11_FD_132459 | JGI IMG/M metagenome (GOLD analysis project Ga0180431, IMG submission 132459) | Hypersaline lake sediment archaeal communities from the Salton Sea, California, USA - SS_1_MS_1 metaG | ecosystem: Environmental > Aquatic > Non-marine Saline and Alkaline > Hypersaline >... | reverse complement strand
TTCCGGGGCCACCGCGCGCAGCACCGCACCGGCATCCCGTAGTGGCGCGGCGAACGCCCGCCTGAGGTAGTGCTCGTCTGAGCCCGTCCCGGGCAGCAGAACGGTGAGCACGCCCCGGATGCTGATCGTCACTCCAATGATCCTGCCGGTATCATCGTCGCCAACCGATGACGGGTGCGCCCCGTGGCGCGGCCGTTCCAAGAGGTCTACGGTGACTTTGGCAGTGTGACCGAGCTTTCAGGAGAGATCATGGCTGCGGCCGATGGGTTTGTGCGCCGACTGACGCGGCGACTGACGGAGAACCCCGCGACGCGGGATGCCGAGGAACTCACCGGAGAGGCCGCCAGCACCGGGGCGCAGCGGGCGTGTGACTGCCAACGGGGCCAGGAGGCGACCATGGTCGGAACCCTGCGCAGCGTGGAAACCAACGGCAAGGGCTGCGCGGGCGGGGTTCGTGCCGAACTCTTCGACGGCACCGATACCGTGACGCTGGTCTGGCTCGGTCAGCGCCGGATCCCCGGCATCGATTGCGGTCGCACTCTCAAAGTGTCCGGGCGGGTGGGCATGCTCGACAACGGCAGCAAGGCGATCTACAACCCGCACTACGAGATTCACCGTTGATGTCCGCGGACCCGGTTGCGGCCAGGTCAGCGAGGGTCCGGCTGTGACCGAGTCCAAGCGGGCCCCGGGGCAGGCGTTGCTCGGGCAGATGGGCGGCGTCAGCGGTCTGATCTATTCGGCCCTGCCGGTGGCGGTTCTGGTCCCGGTCAACACCGCGTTCGGTCTGCTGCCGGCCCTGTTCGCGGCGCTGGGTGCGGCCGCCATGATCCTGGTGTGGCGGCTGATCCGGCGCGACTCTGTTCAACCCGCCGTCGCCGGGTTCCTCGGAGTCGGGGTGAGTGCGTTGATCGCCTGGGTGGTCGGGGCGTCCAAGGGCTACTTCCTGCTGGGCATCTGGACGTCACTGATCTGGGCATCGGTGTTCACTCTGTCGGTGCTGTTTCGCCGGCCGATCGTGGGGTACGTGTGGAATTGGGTCACCGGTGGGGGCCACGACTGGCGCCGATCCCGGCAGGCCGTGCTGGCCTTCGACGTCGCGACGCTGACCTGGGTGGCGGTATTCGGCTCCCGTTTCCTGGTGCAGAACCACCTTTACGACGCCGACAAGACCGGCTGGCTCGGCGTCGCCCGCATCGCGATGGGCTGGCCGTTGGCGGCGATCGGAGCCCTGGTCACCTATCTGGCCATCAGGAAGGCCCAGCGGGCCATTCACGCCGCCCACGCGGCCGAACATCCCGCCGTTGGTACCGACTCGGATAGCGACACCACGCCGGCCCGGGACTGACCCCGAGCCCGGACGGCCGGCCCCGACCGCTATTCGCTCCGGTGGGCGAGCAGGGTGCGCAGGTCGCTTTCCACCTCCGGCGCGGCGACGAAGAGTAACTCGTCCCCGCCCTCGAGCGGCTCGTCCGGATCGGGAACGATGACGCGCTGGCCACGCAGGATGGTTACCAGCGCGACATCGCGCGGCAGGTTCAGCTTGCGGACCGGCCGCCCGCCCCATGGTGTGTTGTCGGGCAGGGTGATCTCGACCAGGTTGGCGTGGCCCTTGCGGAACTCCAGAATCCGCACCACATCACCGACGGCGAAGGCCTCCTCCACCAGCGATGCCAACATCCGTGGAGTCGACACCGCCACGTCGACCCCCCAGGCGCTGTCGAACAGCCACTCGTTTCGCGGATCGTTGACGCGAGCCACCACACGTGGTGCCGCGAACTCCGTCTTGGCCAGCAGGGAGAGCACTACGTTGGCCTTGTCATCGCCGGTCGCGGCGATCACGACGTCGAAATTCTCCAGGTGTATCGCCTCAAGCAGGCTTAGTTCACACGCGTCCCCGAAATGCCATTCGGCCGACGGTATCGCCTCAACGTCGAAGTGATCCGGGTTGCGTTCGATAAGGGTGACCTGGTGGGAGTTCTCCGCTAGTTCCCGGGCGATCGAACGGCCCACCGCGCCTGCGCCGGCGATCGCGACTTTCATTCCCGGTCCCCTTCCTCGGGTGCCACCGCGGCGATGGCCAGTGCGGCGGCGCACTGCCCCGAGACTGCGGCGAGATAGACCTGGTCGCCCGCCTGGATGACGGTCTTGGGTTCGGGTAGCAGTCCCGCGCCGAACCGGATCAGGAACGCTACCCGTGCGCCGGTTGCTCGTTCGAGTTCCGTCGTGCGCAGCCCGACCCATCCCTCGTGCAGTGCGGCCTCGGCGACGGCGACGGTTCCGGTCGGGTCGCGCCACCGTGCGGTCTCGGTCTCCTCGGTGAGGGTGTTGAGCAGCCTGTCGGTGGTCCACGGCACGGTGGCGACGGTGGGGATGCCCAACCGTTCGTAGACCGCGGCGCGCTTGGCGTCGTAGATCCGGGCCACGACCCGGGCCACCCCGAACATCTCCCGCGCCACCCGCGCCGAAATGATGTTGGAGTTGTCGCCGGAGGACACCGCCGCGAAAGCGTCGGCCCGCTCGATTCCGGCCCGCAGCAGCACATCCCGGTCAAAGCCCATGCCCCGAATGCGTTCGCCGGTGAAGTCGGGGGAGAGCCGATGGAACGAGGTTGATTTGCGGTCGATGATCGCGACCTCGTGCCCGAGCCGGGACAGTGCCTCGGCCAATGCCGCGCCGACACGACCGCAGCCCATCACCACTACCCGCATACCCGCACCTGAGGTCCTTCCGACTGAATCTGTTGCGACCCGGGGCCGGGCCGTGCGGTATGGGGAACGGTACCGCCATCGAGGGCAGCGCCTACGCTTGGCACTCGTGTCCAAAGTCTCGACGGGTATGCGTCGGATGTTGCTCGGGCAACCGTTTCGCAGCGACCGGCTGAACCGGACGTTACTGCCCAAGCGAATCGCCCTGCCAGTGTTCGCCTCCGACGCCATGTCCTCAGTGGCCTACGCCCCAGAGGAGATCTTCCTGGTGCTGTCGGTCGCCGGGGTATCGGCCTATGTGATGGCACCCTGGATCGGCGCGGCGGTAGCGGTGGTGCTGCTGGTGGTGGTGGCCTCCTACCGGCAGAACGTGCACGCCTACCCCTCGGGGGGAGGCGACTACGAAGTGGTGACCACCAACCTCGGGCCCAACGCGGGTCTGACGGTGGCAAGCGCATTGCTAGTCGACTACGTGCTGACCGTGGCGGTGTCGATAGCGGCGGCGATGTCCAATATCGGCTCGGTTGTCCCGTTCGTCGCCGAGCACAAGGTTGGCTTGGCGGTGACCGCGATCGTGCTGCTGACGGCGATCAACCTGCGGGGCATCAGGGAGTCCCGCACCGCATTCGCGCTCCCGACCTACGCTTTTATGATCGGGATGCTCGCCATGCTGGGCTGGGGTTTCATCCAGATTTACCTGCTCGGTGACGAACTGCGCGCCGAGTCCGCGGACTTCGAGATGAGGGCCGAGTACGGCGATATCGCCAGCTTTGCGTTGGTTTTCCTGGTGGCCCGGGCGTTCTCCTCCGGTTGCGCGGCGCTGACCGGTGTGGAGGCGATCAGCAATGGCGTGCCGGCATTCCGCAAACCCAAGGCGCGAAATGCCGCCACCACGCTGGCATTGCTCGGCGGCACCGCGATCGTCCTGTTCTCCGGGATGGTTCTGCTGGCGGTCGACACCGGGGTGAAAGTGGCCCAGCGGCCGGCAGAGCAGCTCATCGGCGCACCCGCCGACTATCAGCAGAAGACGCTGCTCGCCCAACTCGCCGATGCCGTGTTCCACAATTTCGCCCCCGGGTTGTACCTGATCATCACCGTCACCGCGCTGATTCTGGTGCTGGCCGCCAACACCGCCTTCAACGGTTTCCCGGTGCTGGGCTCGATCTTGGCACAGGACCGCTACCTGCCCCGACAGCTGCACACCCGTGGGGACCGGCTGGCGTTCTCCAACGGAATCGTGTTCCTCGCCCTGGCCGCGATCGCCTTCTTGGTTGCCTTCGACGCCGAGGTTTCGGCACTGATCCAGCTCTACATCGTCGGAGTGTTCATCTCGTTCACGCTCAGCCAGTTCGCCATGGTGCGGCACTGGAACAGGCTGTTGCGCGCCGAGGAGGACCCGGCGGAACGTCGCCGGGTGATCCGCTCGCGGGTGATCAACACCGTCGGGTTGATCGCGACCGGCACCGTATTGCTCGTCGTCATGGTCACCAAGTTCCTCTCGGGGGCATGGATAGCCATTGCGGCGATGAGTGTTCTGTTCGTCATCATGAAGGCCGTCAACCGGCACTACAACCGCGTGTCGCGGGAGCTCACCCCGGGCCCGGATCAACGGGGTGAGATCGTGCTGCCCAGCCGTAACCACGCCGTGGTGCTGGTGTCCAGCATGCAGCTGCCGACACTGCGGGCGCTGGCCTACGCGCGCGCGACACGTCCCGACGTCCTGGAGGCGCTGACGGTCAACGTCGACGACGCCGAGACCCGCGCCCTGACGGCCGAATGGGAGGACAGCGAGGTCAATGTCGCGCTCAAGGTGGTCGCCTCGCCGTACCGGGAGGTGACCGGTCCGGTCGTCGACTACATCAAACGCATCAGCAGGGAAGCCCCGCGCACGGTGGTGACCGTGTTCATCCCCGAGTACGTCGTCGGTCATTGGTGGGAAGGTCTGTTGCACAACCAGAGCGCGCTGCGCCTGAAAACCAGATTGCTGTTCATTCCCAACGTCATGATGACATCGGTGCCCTGGCAGCTGAGTTCGTCCGACCGCGTCACGCAGGTCGAGGACCACAGCGCGCCCGGCGATGTTCGACGCGGCTTCACGGAATGAGTGTGCGTGGAATGACCGTGACGGCGCCGGGTGAGTTGGAGCTGACCACCGGTTCGGCGGCCAACGGGGGCAGCTGCGTGGCACGTCACGACGGCCGGGTGGTCTTCGTGCGCTACGCCCTGCCCGGTGAGCGGGTGCGGGCGCGGGTCACCGCCGATCGGGGGTCCTACTGGCACGCTGACGCCGTCGAGATACTCGCGCCCTCGGATGAGCGGGTGGAGCCGCTGTGCCCGATCGCGGGAGTGGACGGGGCGGGTTGCTGTGATATGGCATTCGCCGATCCGGCCGCGCTGCGGCGAATAAAGGGCCTGGTGGTGTCCAACCAGCTTGCCCGGCTCGGCGGTTACCAATGGACTGGAACCGCCGGATCGGTCGGGTCGGGTGATGCCGTGGGCTGGCGGCGACGGGTCCGTCTCGGTACCGACGCCGACGGCCGGGCCGGTCTGCACCGCTATCGCAGCGACGAGCTGGTCACCGATGTTCGATGCGCGCAGTTGCCCGGTGGGCTGCTGGCCGGGCTGGACGGTCCGCGCTGGCCAGCCGGCAAGGAGGTTCACGTGGTTCTCGACGATGATCACCATCGGCATGTGCTGGTCACCGGGCCGGATCGGCAGGAGGTGGTGGAGGGTGAGCGGGAGTCGGTCCAGCGGGTGCGGAACCGGGTCTGGCGGGTTCCGGTGACCGGGTTCTGGCAGTCGCACCGCGACGCAGCTCGGGCTTACAGCGATCTGGTGCGGGAGTGGGCCGACGGCGCCGGGGCGCGGCGGGCGTGGGACCTTTACGGCGGGGCGGGATTGTTCACCGCGGCGCTGGCCGAGACGATGGGCGGGCGTGGGCGGGTACTGACCGTGGACACCGCGCGGTCGGCGTCGGCAGCGGCCAGGGCCGCGCTCGCCGATCTTCCGGTCAAAGTCGTCTCCGGATCGGTGCGCGGATTCCTGGCCGGTCAGTCCGGTGGCGCCGATATCGCGGTACTCGACCCGCCCAGGTCGGGTGCCGGGCGCGCGGTCATCGACCTGCTGGCAGGATCCGGCACGGCGAGGGTGATTCACATCGGCTGCGAGGCTGCGGCATTTGCCCGCGATATCGGTCTGTACCGCGGTCACGGATATCGGGTGCAGGAGATTCGGGTGTTCGACGCCTTTCCGCTGACCCACCATGTCGAATGCCTCGCCCTACTCAGCCGGTGAGCCACCTGCCCCCTAGACTGACCCCCGGAAGGTGTGCCGGGAAGTCTGGTCGGCAGTGACCGTCGAACCCGCGAGGTGAACCTTGGAACGGCCTGATCCCCTCAACGAAGATCCCCGCCACGATCGCCCGGCATTGCCCGCACGGCTGTTCAGCCGCGGCTCCTGGTCGGAGACCCGCCGCGTCATCGAGATCTTCCGCAAGGAGACGGTGGGCGGCGGGTTGCTGCTGGTCGCTGCGGCTGCCGCGCTGATCTGGGCCAACTCGGCCTGGGCGGAGTCCTACCACTCGCTGACCGCGATGCGGGTCGGCACGGATGATCTCGGCCTGCACCTCGATCTGAGCCTGGGTTCCTGGGCCGCCGATGGACTGCTGGCGATCTTCTTCTTCGTCGTCGGCCTCGAACTCAAGCGCGAGTTCGTCGCCGGTGACCTGCGCGACCCGAGTCGGGCCGCGCTACCGATCGCCGCGGCGGTGGGCGGGATGGTGGTGCCGGCGATGATCTTCATCGCGTTCACCGCGGGTGCCGGCGACGGTGCGGCCCGCGGGTGGGCCATCCCGACCGCCACCGACATCGCGTTTGCGGTGGCCGTGCTCGCGGTCGTCTCCACACATCTGCCCTCGGCGCTGCGCACCTTCCTGCTGACCCTGGCCGTGGTGGATGACCTGCTGGCGATCGCGGTGATCGCCATCTTCTACACCGCCACCATCAATATCGGCGCGCTGCTGCTGGCGTTCATACCGCTGTTGATCTTCGCGGTTCTGGTGCAGCGACGGATCCAGTCCCCGTGGCTGCTGATCCCGCTGGCGCTGGTCACCTGGGCGTTGGTGCACGAGTCCGGGGTCCACGCCACGGTCGCGGGCGTGCTACTGGGCTTCACCGTGCCGGTGCTGAGTCGCGACCGAACCGCCGACGGCGAGGAGGCCGGACCCGGTCTGGCCGAGCATTTCGAGCATGTGATGCGCCCGGTCTCGGCAGGTTTCGCGGTCCCGGTGTTCGCCTTCTTCGCCGCCGGGGTGAGCTTCGGCGGCTATGACGGTTTGGTTACCGCCCTGCGCGACCCGATCGCGCTGGGGATCGTCATCGGGCTGGTGGTCGGTAAGACGCTCGGGGTGTTCGGGGTCACCCGGCTGATATCGGCGCTGACCCGGGCCAAGCTGGACACCTCACTGCGATGGATCGACATCTTCGGGGTCTCGATGCTGGCCGGGATCGGGTTCACCGTATCCCTGCTGATCGGGAAATTAGCCTACGCAGCAGACCCGGGCAGCCAGTCCGTCGTCAAGGTTGCCGTGCTCGTCGGATCGCTGCTGGCGGCCGTGCTGGCGGCTGCCGTCCTGAAGGCCCGCAACCGGCATTACCGCTCGATTTACGAGCTGGAAACCGCCGATGCCAACCACGATGGTGTGCCTGACGTCTACGAGACTGAGCCCGACCGCCGCGGCAACCCTGGGTAGAATGTCGGAATGCTCGAACAGGTCCGCGGCCCCGCTGATCTGCAGCACCTTGACCAGGATCAGCTGACCGAACTGGCGGGCGAGATCCGGCAGTTCCTGGTCCAGAAAGTGGCTGCCACCGGTGGTCATCTGGGCCCCAACCTCGGCGTGGTGGAACTCACGATCGCCCTGCACCGGGTGTTCGACTCGCCACACGACCCGATCATCTTCGACACCGGCCATCAGGCCTACGTGCACAAAATGCTGACCGGGCGCTGCGCCGACTTCGACACCCTCCGGGCCAAGGACGGGCTGTCCGGGTACCCGTCGCGGGCCGAGAGCGTCCACGACTGGGTCGAGTCCAGCCACGCGTCGACCGCGCTCTCCTACGCCGATGGACTGGCCAAAGCCTTCGAACTGTCCGGCCAGCGCAATCGGCACGTGGTGGCCGTCGTCGGTGACGGTGCGCTGACCGGCGGGATGTGCTGGGAAGCCCTCAACAACATCGCGGCGGCGAAACGGCCGGTGGTTATCGTCGTCAACGACAACGGCCGCAGCTATGCGCCGACCATCGGCGGTCTTGCCGACCACCTGGCGGGGTTGCGGCTGCAACCGGCCTACGAGCGCTTGCTGGACCGCGGTCGTCGGGCGGTGCGAGGTATGCCGGTGCTCGGCGAAGTCTGCTATCAGGCCATGCATAGCGTCAAAGTCGGTATCAAAGACGCGGTGGCACCGCAGGTGATGTTCACCGACCTGGGTTTGAAGTATGTCGGCCCGATCGACGGACATGACGAGCACGCGGTGGAGAGCGCACTGCGGCATGCGCGCGGCTTCAACGCCCCGGTTGTCGTTCACGTGGTCACCCGCAAGGGCATGGGCTACGCGCCGGCGGAGAACGATCAGGCCGAACTGATGCACGCCTGCGGGGTCATCGATCCCGAAACGGGCCTGGCCACCAAACCGTCGGAGCCTGGCTGGACATCGGTGTTCTCCGAGGCTCTGATCGGCTACGCCGCCAAACGTCGCGATGTCGTCGCGATCACCGCCGCGATGCCGGGACCGACCGGTCTGGCGGCGTTCGGCGAGCGGTTCGGCGACCGCCTGTTCGACGTCGGCATCGCCGAACAGCACGCGGTCACATCGGCGGCCGGGCTGGCGATGGGCGGGATGCACCCGGTGGTGGCGATCTACTCCACATTCCTCAACCGCGCCTTCGACCAGGTGCTGATGGACGTCGCCCTGCACAAGCTGCCGGTCACTCTGGTTCTCGACCGTGCCGGAATCACCGGTAACGACGGGGCGAGCCATAACGGCATGTGGGATCTTTCGGTGCTCAATATCGTTCCCGGGATCCGGGTCGCCGCCCCTCGGGACGGAGCCCGGCTGCGCGAAGAACTCGGCGAGGCCCTCGACACCGATGACGGTCCGACCGTGATCCGTTTCCCGAAAGGGGCGGTGGGCGAAGATATTCCGGCGCTGAAGCGGATGGCCAGTATGGATGTGTTGGCCCTTCCGGCCGATGAGCTCGGCAACGATGTGCTGCTGGTCGCGGTGGGTTCGTTCGTCGCGATGGCGCTACAGGTCGCTGGACGGCTCCGCCGGCAGGGGATCGGCGTGACCGTGGTTGACCCGCGTTGGGTGCTCCCGGTGCCGGCAGCGCTCGGACCGATGGCCGCTGAGCACAGGCTGGTGGTCACGATGGAGGACGGCGGCGTCAACGGCGGTGTCGGCGCTGCGGTGTCGGCCGCGTTGCGCGCCGCCGATATCGACGTGCCGTGTCGGGATGTGGGCATCCCGCAACAATTCCTCGACCACGCCGCCCGCGGAGAGATACTCGCCGAGACCGGGCTCACCGCACAGCATGTCGCCCGTAAGGTCACTGGATGGGTGGCCGCGCTGGGTGCTCACGACGAGTCGCTGGCCCCGCAGATCGACTAACCGCCGTCGGGATCGGCGGGAGCCGATGTCGGTCCGGGTGCCGGCGTCAGGGCCCGGGTCAGGACCGGCACCGTCAGAGCTCGCTGCCACGCTCGGGCGCCATTGTCGTGCAGGAAGGTGTCGACCGCGCCGCCGACATCGCCGCTGTCGGCCCATTCCCAGCACAGTCGGCGCACCAAGTCCGGCGCGAGCAGGTTCTCCGCCGGAACCGAGACGCGCCGGGACAGTTCCGATAACGCCGACCGGACCGCTTCCAGACGTACCGCCGCCTCGGGATTACGCCTGGACCAGCGGGAGGCCGGCGGCGGTCCGGTGAGCGGCTCGGAGATGTCGGGCGGATCGTCGGTGTCGCGGGCGGCCGTCAGGGCGGCGAGCCAGACCTTCGCCGACCGGCGCTGTTTCGGACCGCCGAAAACCGGCAATGCGACCAGTTCGTCGACTGATTTCGGATCAGCCAGGGCGGCGGCGACTATCGCCTTGTCCGGCAGAATCCGCCCGGGGGCGATATCGCGGTCCCGAGCGATCCGGTCCCGCACCCGCCACAGTTCCCGCACCGCGGCCAGGCCCGGAACGGTCCGCACCTTGTGCAGTCCGGAGGTGCGCCGCCAGCGGTCACGGCGGGTGGGCGCACTATCCGAGCAGCGTACGAACTCGAATTCCTCAGCGGCCCATACGGTTTTACCCTGCTCGGTGAGAACCTCGTCGATCGCCGCCCGCAATTCGATCAACACCTCGACGTCTAGGGCGGCGTAGTTGAGCCAGTCCGCCGGAAGCGGTCGCTTGGACCAGTCCGCGGCGCCGTGGCCCTTCGCCAGCCCGAGACCGAGAAGACGCTGGACCATGGCCGCGAGGTTCACCCGATCGAACCCGGCGAGCCGGCCCGCCAGTTCGGTGTCATAGAGCCTGGGCGGACGTAACCCGACCTCGGCCAGGCAGGCCAGGTCCTGATCTGCAGCGTGCAGGATCCATTCGTCCCGGCCCAGCACCTCAGCGACCGGGCCGAGGGCGTCGATCGGGCTGCCGCCGTGATTCACCGGGTCGATCAGTACCGTGCCTGCATTACTGCGTCGGATCTGAATCAGGTACGCGCGGTTGGAGTAGCGAAAGCCCGATGCCCGCTCGGCGTCCACCGCGAACGGTCCGGTGCCGGCGGCCAGTTTCTCCGCGGCCGCGGCGATCTCGGAGACGGTGACCGATACCGGTGGAACGCCTTCCGCCGGAGCCGGCAGTGGTTGCGCGGCGGGTCCGTCCTCGGTGGCTGCGGGAGTCTCGTTGCCGGCGCTCATATCAGGCGCGGGACCTGGAACTCAGGTCGGTGACGCCGGTCGGCGGCAAACCGGCCGCATGTTCTAGCACCTCGCAGAAGGCTTGAACGTGGGAGCCGAGCGCTAATGTCGTGGCCGTCCAGGATGCCCGCAACTCCAACTGGTGGGCCCGGGCCGGACCGGAAATATCGCCGTAGCGAACCGAGGTGGTGGCGGTGACCGTTCCTCCCAGTGCTGTCACCTGGTCCCCGCGCGACTCCAGCGCATCTGCCAGCCAGCTCCACGCGACCTCGGGAAGCAGTGGATCCACCGCCTCGCTGGGGTCCAGGTCGGCCTGGAGGTAGGCGACCAGGCGCATGGTCCCGTCCCAGGCGTCGGCCCCGTCAGGGTCGTGCAACAGGATCAGTCGGCCGAAGGCGTCACCGTCGGAGCTTTCCGGCACCGGCTCGGGCTCCGGGCGGCGGACTTCGGCACCCAACGCATAGCTGTACGGTGCGAGCCGTTGAGGTGGACGGATCGGGCCGAGCTCGATCTCACGCCGGACCTCGGCGGCGTTCATGGCCGCCACGGCCTCGCGGAACTGCGTCGGCTCCGAGCTGGTCACTTATGGCACGCTAGCCCTATCCAGCGGAGCGTGCAGACAGGCGCGCCGGGGGAGCGAATCGCGTGGCAGCATGGTCCCGGTGAACCCCCGCCGAACGCTGCCCGACGCGCCCTACCTGGCTGCCGCCACCGGCGGAATACCCGCTCGGATCCCGGTGTGGTTCATGCGACAGGCAGGCCGCTCGCTGCCGGAGTACCGCACGCTGCGGGCCCGCACCACCATGATGGAAGCCTGTTTCGATCCGGAGCTGATCTGCGAGATCACCATGCAGCCGGTCCGCCGGCACGGAGTCGACGCCGCGATCCTGTTCTCAGATATCGTCGTACCGCTGCGCGCGGCCGGTGTTGACCTGGACATCGTGCCCGACGTCGGCCCGGTAATCGCCAACCCGGTGCGCACCGAGTCCGACGTGGCGGCCATGAAATCCGTTCGGCTGCAACGGGTCGAGGCTGTCAGCGACGCCGTCGGCCTGCTGGTCGACGCGTTGGCGGAGGTGCCGCTGATCGGTTTCGCCGGCGCGCCGTTCACCCTGGCGTCCTATCTGATCGAAGGCGGCCCCAGCAAGCTGCATGAGCGCACCAAGACCATGATGCTGGCCGAGCCCTCGAGCTGGCACTCGTTGATGACGGTGCTCACCGAGCTGACCATCGACTTCCTGCGTGTCCAACTCGACGCCGGGGTAGACGCCGTCCAGTTGTTCGACTCCTGGGCGGGCACCCTCTCGCCGTCCGATTACCGCGCCTTTGTACTGCCGCACAGCACGCGGGTATTCAGCGCGCTAGCCGAGTACGGGGTGCCGATGACGCACTTCGGAGTGGGCACCGCCGAGTTGCTCGGTGCGATGGGACAGGCCGGCGCAACGGTGATCGGCGTCGACTGGCGGACCCCACTGCCCGACGCCGCCGCACGCGTCGGACCGGGAAAGGCGTTACAGGGCAACCTCGATCCGGTCGTGCTGCTGGCCGGATGGCCGGCGGTGGAGCGAGCCGCGCGGGCGGTTGCCGGCGATGCGCGGCTCGCCGTTCGGGCGGGTGCCGCCGGGCATATCTTCAACCTCGGTCACGGTGTGCTGCCGGCCACCGACCCCGGGGTGATCACCGACCTGGTGGCGCTGGTGCATTCGCTGTGAGCTCGTGCCGTGGCCCTCGTTACGCAGTTGTCGGTGGCGGGATCTCCGGTCTGGCCGCCGCCCACCGCATTCGCTGCGCAGTGGGCGCCGAGGCCACCATCACGCTGTTCGATCCGGCCGACCGACTCGGTGGGGTGCTCCGCACCGAGACGCTGTGCGGCCAACCGGTGGATGTCGGTGCCGAGGCGTTCCTGGTCCGCCGTCCCGAGGTGCCCGCACTGCTGGCCGAATTAGGTTTAGCCGACCGGCAGATCACCCCCACCGGCGTGCGGACCGCCATCTACAGCGGTGCCCGGCTGCATCCGTTGCCGCCCGGGGCGGTCAACGGCATCCCCGGATCGCCGTCGTCGATGTCCGGACTGGTCGATTCGGCGACCGCCGCCCGGATCGCCTCCGAACCGGACCGGCCGCTGAACTGGCGGCGCGGCGCCGACCCCGCCGTCGGCGCGCTGGTGGGGGAGCGGTTTGGGGAGCAGGTGGTGGCCCGCTCAGTGGATCCCATGCTGTCGGGGATCTATGCGGGTTCGGCGGCAACCATCGGGCTGCGCTCGGCGGTGCCGACGGTGGCCCGAGCGCTGGACTCCGGTGCGGACAACCTGACCGCAGCGGTCCGTGCGGTGCTGCCGGGCAGCTCCAGCGGGCCGGTGTTCGGGGCCGTCGACGGCGGCTATCGGGTGCTGCTGGAAGAGCTGCGGCGGCGCAGCGATGTGCGCTGGGCGCAGGTCGCGATCGGCGCCCTCGAGAGCGACGGCGCCGAGTGGGTGCTCACCGACGCGGCCGGTGGAATCACCCGCGCCGACGGGGTCGTGCTGGCGTTACCGGCCCCGCATACCGCGCGCCTCCTCGGCGGTATCGCGCCCCACGCCGCCGCGGCAGCGGCCCGGGTGCCGGTCGCCTCGGCGGTGGTGCTGGCCATGGCGGTCCCGGCCGGGACCCCGCTTCCACCGCAGTCCGGAGTCCTGGTGGCCAGCGGGGAGGATCTGCATTCCAAGGCGATCACCCTGACCAGCCGTAAGTGGGGCAGCCGCGGTGGCGCTGAACTGCTGCGGTTGTCCTTCGGTCGGTTCGGCGACGATATCGCTCGAGCCTGCTCCGATGAGCAATTGCGGGGCTGGGCGCTGGCGGATTTGCAGACGGTGTTCGGCATTCGCGTCGATCCGGTCGAGGTGCTGGTGCAGCGCTGGATCGACGCGCTGCCCCAGTACGGTCCCGGCCACGCCGGATTGGCCGCGGAAGTTCGGGCCAGGCTGCCGGCCGGGATCGCGATCACCGGTAACTTCCTGGACGGGGTCGGGGTCCCGGCCTGTCTGGCCGCGGCCGGCCGGGCCGCGGATGCGCTGGTGGCTGCAACACGGACCTGAGGCCGGGCGTGGCACCATGGAGCCATGGCGAGACTGGACTACGACACGCTCAACGCCACCATCCGCTACGTGATGTTCTCGGCGTTCGCCGTCGAACCCGGGGTGCTGGGCTACGACGACGAAGCCCGGGCCGCCGTCGTCGATGAAACCTCGACCTTTCTCAAACAGCAGGAAGACAACGGTGTGGTGGTGCGCGGCCTGTACGACGTGGCCGGGATGCGCGCCGATGCCGAGTTCATGATGTGGACGCACGCCGAACGCATCGAAACCCTGCAGGCGACCTACAGCGACTTTCGCCGCACCACCAGCCTGGGCCGGGCCACCAAGCCGGTGTGGAGCAGCGTCGCGTTGCACCGCCCGGCCGAATTCAACAAGAGCCATGTGCCGGCGTTCTTAGCCGGTGAAGAGCCCGGCAACTATGTCTGTGTCTACCCGTTCGTGCGGTCGCTGGACTGGTATCTGCTACCCGACGGGGAGCGACGGAAGATGCTGGCCGACCACGGGATGGCCGCACGCGGATACAAAGATGTGCGCGCCAACACCGTGCCGGCCTTCGCCCTGGGCGACTACGAGTGGATCCTGGCATTCGAGGCCGAGGAGTTACACCGCATCGTCGACCTGATGCGTGACCTACGGGCGACCGAAGCACGCCGGCATGTCCGCGAGGAGATCCCGTTTTTCACCGGCCCGCGGGTGGGTGTCGAGGAGTTGGTCAGCCGGTTGCCCTGAGCCGGGAACGCGATCAGGGTGTCGGCGGTGCCGGTGCCAGACGCAACGAGATCGAGTTGATGCAGTACCGCTGATCGGTCGGGGTCGGGTAGCCCTCCCCTTCGAACACATGCCCCAGGTGGCTGTGGCAGCCGGCGCACAGCACCTCGACCCGGTGCATGCCCATGGAGGTATCCGGTCGCAGGATCACCGCGTCGGATTCCGCCGGATCGAAGAATGATGGCCATCCGCAGTGCGACTCGAATTTCTCCGTGCTGCGGAACACTTCGGCGCCGCAGGCCCGGCACTGGTAGGTGCCTTCGGTGGTGGTGTCGGTGTACTCCCCGGTGAACGGGCGTTCCGTTCCGGCCTGCCGCAGGACGTGGTACTCCTCCCCGGAGAGTCGCTCGCGCCACTGATCGTCGGACAGTTCCACCCTGGGAGCGGGCTTTGAGCTCATCACTGCACGCTAGCGCGATCGTGGCCCAGGCGGGATCACCGGGCGATGGTTCGCGCCCGCCGTCACGCGGGCGTCACACTCGGCGTCGGACCGCCCCGTTGCCGTGGCTGCGGTGCCATCCACCGCGGGTCGATCCCTCCGTCCAGGCGGCCGTCGGCCTTAGCGTCCAGATAACGGAAGTACAGGACGCAGAACACCACCACGAGCATCAGCGACCAGCCGTAGGTGATCTTCATGTACTCCAGGAACCGGCCGGTGGTGGGCCAG
>Ga0180431_10005639_pt1 | contig 15167 bp, 16 predicted proteins | sample SS_ome_11_FD_132459 | JGI IMG/M metagenome (GOLD analysis project Ga0180431, IMG submission 132459) | Hypersaline lake sediment archaeal communities from the Salton Sea, California, USA - SS_1_MS_1 metaG | ecosystem: Environmental > Aquatic > Non-marine Saline and Alkaline > Hypersaline >... | reverse complement strand
GCCATGGACCGGGGGGAGCTGCCCCGGGACGACCTCGAGGCCCGGCTGGTGGCGCGCACGCGCCGGCTCGCGCGCATGCAGCGCACCTGGATGCGGCGGATGCACGTGGACCTGGTGGTGGACCTCGCCGACCGGGATGCCGCGTCGGGCGCGTGCGTCATCGCCGCCGCGTGGCGGCGTGCGCGGGACGGCGTCGTCTAGCCTGCCGCCTCGTGTCCCCGGCGATCCCGTTCGAGAAGTGGCAGGGCCTCGGCAACCACTACGTGGTGACCGACAGCGCGGACTGGCCGTTTGCCATCACCCCCGCACGCGCGCGGCTGGTGTGCGACCCGAACTTCGGGGTGGGCGCGGACGGGATACTGGAGGTGGTGCGCGGCGGCGACATCCCCGAGATGCGGGTGTGGAACCCGGACGGCAGCATGGCCGAGAACTGCGGCAACGGCATCCGCATGGTGGCGCGGTACCTCGACATGCACGGCGCACTGCCCTCGGACGGTCGCGTGCTGACGGGTGCCGGGGAGGTGCGCGTGCAGGTGGCCGGCTCCGTGGTCTCGGTGGACATGGGGCACGCGGTGTTCCCGGCCGGCGAGGGGGAGGAGCCCCTGTCGACGAATGCGGGAGCGGTCTCGCTGGCCCGGGTGTCGATGGGCAACCCGCACGCGGTGATCCGCCACGACGACCCGGATGCGGTGGTGTCCACCCTCGGCCCGCTGGTGGAGGATGCCGACGCATTCCCGGACCGCACCAACGTGGAGTTCGTGCGGCGCGATGGCCCGTCCGAGATGACCATGCGCGTATGGGAGCGCGGGGCCGGGGTGACCATGGCGTGCGGAACGGGGGCCTGCGCCGCCGCGGTGGCCGGCGTGCGCCTCGATGGCATGCGCAGCCCGGTCACCGTGCACCTGGCGGGCGGTGACCTGGTCATCGACGTCGGGGATGACCTGCGCGTGGCCATGACCGGTCCCGCGGATCCGATCTACTCGGGGCGCCTGTCGGCCCCGCTCATGTCACGACTGGAGGCCATGTGAGCACCCGTCCCGTCGGAGCGACCCGCCTGGGCCTGCTGCCGCCCTACCTGTTCGCCGAGATCGAGAGGAAGATCGCGGCCAAGAAGGCCGAGGGCATCGATGTGATCTCGCTGGGGATCGGTGACCCCGACACCCCCACCCCCGAGCTCATCGTGCGGAAGATGCAGGATGCCGTGGCCGATGCCTCCACCCACCAGTACCCCTCCAACCGCGGGCGCGAGTCGTTTCGCGCGTCGGTGGCCGGCTTCTACGGCCGCCGGTTCGGGGTGGACCTCGACCCGGACACCGAGGTCATCCCCGCCCTCGGCGCCAAGGAGGCCATCGCCAACCTGAACCTCGCGCTCCTCGACCCCGGCGACGTGGCCCTGGCGAGCGACCCCGGGTACCCGGTGTACACCATGGGCCCCCTGCTGGTGGGCGCCGAGCCGGTCCCCATGCCGCTGGTACCCGAGTTGGGCTTCCAGCCGGACTTCTCGGCGATCCCCGCCGATGTGCTCGACCGCGCGCGCATCATGTACCTGAACTACCCCAACAACCCCACCGGGGCGGTGGTGGAGGACGACCTGTTCGACCGCGCCGTTGCGCTGGCGCGCCGCCACGACCTGATCATCGTGCACGACAACGCGTACTCGGAGATCACCTACGACGGCTACGTGGCCCCGTCGTTCCTCGCCACCGAGGGCGCCAAGGACGTGGGCATCGAGGTGTTCTCGCTGTCGAAGACCTACAACATGACCGGCTGGCGCAGCGGTGCCGTGGTGGGCAACCCGGAGGTGCTCGCGGCGTACTGGCAGCTGAAGACCAACCTCGATTCCGGGATGTTCGAGGCCGTGCAGGAGGCCAGCGTGGCCGCACTCGACTCGGACCAGGCCGACGTGCGCGCCATGTGCGAGGTCTACCGGCGGCGCCGGGACGTGCTGGTGGATGCCCTTCGCGCCATCGGGCTCGAGCTCACCCCGCCGAAGGGCGCCATCTACGTATGGGCGCGCGTGCCCGCGGGCGAGACCTCGGCGTCGTTCACCGAGAAGGTGCTCGAGGAGGCCGCGGTGGTCATCTCGCCGGGCGCCGCCTACGGGCCGAGCGGGGAGGGATTCGTGCGCATGAGCCTGACGGTGCCGGACGACCGCCTCATGGAGGCGGCGGAGCGGATCTCCCGTCTCGTCGGCGCCTGACATCCCCTTCCGGCGCCTGAGCGCCGCCGCCGTGCCCCCGGTGCGGGCGCATCCCGGCGATGCCGGGCTCGACCTCGCGGCGGGCGAGCCCGCGGACATCCCGCCGGGCGGACGGGTGGCGGTGGGCACCGGCTGGGCGGTGGCCATCCCGGCGGGCATGGCGGGGCTCGTGGTGCCCCGGTCGGGCAACGCCCTGCGCCACGGCCTGACCGTTGCCAATGCACCGGGGCTCATCGATGCCGGCTACCGCGGGGAACTGAAGGTGATCCTCGTGAACCTGGGAGATGCCCCGGTGTCGGTGCAGGCGGGTGATCGCATCGCCCAGTTGGTGATCACCCCGATCGCCACGGGAGCGGCGGTGGAGGTAGCGGACCTCCCCGCGTCCGACGGCCGGGGCGACGCGGGGTTCGGGTCGACCGGCCGCTAGGCCCGGCGCCCCATCAGCCTCTCCGCGCGATCGCCGCGCGCGCGGCCTGCGGCGACGTCGCGCGCGGCATCCTCCAGCGCGTCGTCCAGGGGCTCGAGGCGCACGGACTCTCCGGTGCGATGCATCAGGGCCCATCGCAGCAGCACGTCGGCCACCCAGGGATTCCTCGGCAGCAGGGGGCCGTGCAGGTACGTGCCGATGGCCCGCAGTCGCGTGACCCCCTCGGTGGTTCCCGTGCCATCGTTACCGTGGCCTGCCAGCACGCGTCCGAATGGCGTCGCGCCCGGCCCGAGCCGGGTGCGCCCGGCGTGGTTCTCGAAGCCCGCCACCCGGCGCGACTCGCCGTCGAGGGTGGCCTCGAGCAGGACGTCGCCGATCAGGCGGTCGGCGCCCGCCACGGTCTCGGCATCGAGCAGCCCGATTCCGGGCATGGCGGTGCCGTCCACCCCCACGTAGCCGTGCCCCGCCAGTTGGTACCCGCCGCACACCGCCAGGAGGGCGGCGCCGTCCTCGACGGCCGACGCCACCGCCGCGCCCTTGCGGCGCGCGAGGTCGTCCGCCACGGCGGCCTGGTCGCGGTCCTGGCCGCCCCCCAGGTAGTACAGGTCGTGCTGGCCCGGCACGATCTCCGCCCCGATCCCCGCCTCGGTGACCTCCAGCGAGAGACCGCGCCACTCGAGCCGCCGGCCGAGCACCGCGATGTTGCCCCTGTCGGCGTAGATGTTCATCTCGGCCGGGTAGAGGTGGCACAGCCGCACGGGAGGGGCCAGGGCGCTCACCGGGGCCGCCCCAGGCGCCACACCTGCCGCTCGGATGACCCCGTCAGGGGCTCGCCGTGGAATCCCCCCGCGGCCTGGAGCACGTCGAGGCCGGCCGCGGCGGCGAGGGCCGGGATCTCGTCGGGTTCGTAGAGGTGCAGGTGGTGCGGCCGTTCCACGCGGGTGGAGGTGCCGTCGCGGTGGATGCGCTCCACCATGATCCTCAGCCGTACGTCGCCGCGGGCCCGGTCGAGGTCGTCGAACATGGCGGTGTGCAGGAGCAGGTCGCCGGTCTCGGGGTCAATGCCGTGGCCGGTGTCGAGGAGCGTGCCCAGGAGCCCACCCACCACGTCGAAGTGCGGCATCGCGAGGTCGAAGGCCATCTCGCCCCCCGGCCGCAGGGCAGCGGCGCACGCCCCCATGCATGCCGTGCGATCGGCCGGGTCGCGGAGCACCTGCAGGGTGTTCATGGGAATCACCACGAGGCCCGCGTCCTGCACGGGGAGGGGATCCACCATCGACTGGCGCACCCCGTGGACGCGCTCCGGCACGCCGTGCCGTGCGGCCCGCTGGGCCAGCACCGCCAGCATCTCGGGGTCGGTGTCCACCGCCCACACCTGGTGCCCGCGGGCGGCCACCCGGACCGTCACGCGGCCCGCGGCGGCCCCGAGGTCGCATACCGGGCCTCCCAGCCGATCGGCCAGCCCCTCCCAGAAGCCGGCGTCATCGTCGTAGTGGGCGTGCTCGGCCATGAACCCCTCGGCCGGGCTGATCGCCGACGCGCTCACGCGCCCTCCCAGAAATCGGCCGCGGCCCCGCGCGCCACCAGGTCGGCACGGATCTCGTGCATGGCGGTGTACGTGGGCAGCACGTCGAGGATGCCGCCGGGCGGTACGCCCGCGAGGGCTGTCGCGAGGGCGGCGCGGTGGTCCGGCTCCACGTGCAGCACCTCATCGGGGAGCCCGGCGTACCGGAAGCGCAGCGCAAGGTCATGCGCACGATCCCCGGTGGCCGTGAGGGCGCGCACGCGGGGAAGCAGCGGCTCCCAGTCGACGTCCCAGATCCACGACACGTCCCTGCCATCGGCGATGCGGTCGTTCAGCGCCACGAGCAGGTGGTGATCGCCGTCATCCAGCATGAGGGTTCGGACGTTCTCGTTCGCGCCAGCGGGATTCTTGGCCAGGAGGAGAACGACCTCGCGGCCGTCCACGTCCACGCGCTCCGCGCGGCCGAACGCCGCGGGCTCGCGGGTGATGGCCTCCGCGGCACGGGTGGCGCGCACGCCCATGGCCATGGCCGCGGCGAGGGCCGCGGTGGCGTTCAGCACGTTGTGCAGGCCCGGCAGCGCGAGGCGCATGCTCACGAGCCCCTCCGGCGTGCGCACCAATGGGTGCGAACCGCGGGCGCCGTCCAGGCGTGCCTCCATCACCGCGACGTCGGGCACGGGGCGGTGCAGGCCGCAGCCCCCGCAGCGCCAGTTGCCCACGTGCCCCACCCACACTGCCTCGTACGTGAGCGGCGATCCGCACCCGCGGCACCGCGTGGAGTCGGCGGCATGCGGCAGCGCGGCCGCGGCGACCGCGGGGTCGTCGATGCCGAACCAGGTGACGCGCGCGCCCAACGGGGGCAGCGCGGCGATGAGCGGGTCGTCCCCGCAGAGCACCAGGTGGCCGGGATCGCGCTGGCGAAGCATCGCGGACCAGCGGTCGCCGATGGCCTCGAGCTCGCCATGCCGGTCGAGCTGGTCGCGGAAGAGGTTCATCAGCAGGGTCACGTCCGGTCGCACGCGCAGTGACACCGCGGGGAGGGCGGCCTCGTCCACCTCGAACACCCCGCAGGCGCCGGGGGCCGCGTGCGGGGCCGCCTCCGCCAGGCTCGCGGCAACGCCGGTGAGCAGGTTGGCCCCGGCGGCATTGGTGACCACCCTGCGCCCGTCGGCGCGCAGGGCGGCCGCGAGCAGCCTGGTGGTGGTGGTCTTGCCGTTGGTGGCCGAAACCACCGCGGTGCCGCCGGCGAGCGCCGCGGCGAGGTCGGCCACCCCGTGGGGGTCGAGGGCGAGCATCACCCGCCCCGGCAGCGAGGTCCCGCCGCCCCGGCCGAGCACTCGCGAGGCCCGCCCGGCCGTGCGCGCGGCCAGTGCGGCCAGTCGGGCGCGGGCCCTCACGCGGCCGTGGTCACCGAGCCATCGGGGTGCCCGATGATGACGTCGGAGAGGACCAGGCGGAACAGTCCATGGTCGAGCACGCCGGGAAGCGCGCGGGCACGGGAGGCCTCGTGCTCCCAGTCCGCCCCCGCGGGAAGCGCGAGGTCGATGAGTGCCATGCCGTCGTCGCTGTCCGCGTCCCTGCGCGTGGGGGAGAGCTCGCCGAGCTCGCGCATCACGGCGTCCGCGGCGAAGGGCACCACGGCGAGGGGGAGCACTCCCCACTCATCGAGGGTCGCGACCATCTTGGGGGCGTCCACCAGCACGAGGAAGCGCGGGGCGCTCGCGGCCAGCACCCGCTCACGCACCATCGCGCCGCCCGCGCCCTTCACGCAGAGGCCACGGGGATCGATGGCGTCGGCCCCGTCGAACGCCAGGTCCAGGGGCGCCCCGGGCGCACCCAGCGGGATGCCCTCCTCGCCGGCAACCCCCGCGCTCGCAGCCGAGGTGGGAACGCCCACGATGTCCAGGCCCTCGTCGCGCACGCGGCGACCGAGGGCGCGGATGCCCGCGGTGGCGGCGCGCCCGGTCCCCAGGCCCACCCGCATCCCGTCGCGCACGAGCGCGGCGCAGGCACCACCCGCGGCGGCCCATGCCGCTTCCCTGTCGTTCGCCATGCGCGAAGGGTATGCGACACTCGTGCCGATGGACCTGCACCCCGGCGACATCGTCCAGATCGACACCATGCTGGCGGGCATCCCCGGCATGACCGGCGTGCACCTGGTGCGCGGCGACCAGCCCGCCCTCGTCGACTGCGGGGCCCAGACCAGTGCGGGGGTTCTCGTGGAGGCCCTCCGTGCGGCAGGGGTGGGCGCGGACGACCTGGCGTGGATCGTGCTGACCCACGTGCACCTCGACCATTGCGGGGCGGCAGGCGACCTGGCGCAGGCGTTCCCGTCGGCGACCGTGGTGGTGCACCCCCGGGGCGCGCGCCACCTCGTGGACCCCTCGCGGCTCGTGGAGGGAACCCATGCGCTGTTCGGGCTCCTCTCCCCGGCCATCGGCGGGCTCCGGGCCATCCCGCCCGAGCGCGTGGTGGAGGCCGGGGACGGCCATGTCGTGCCCATCGGCCCGGGGCGGTCGCTCCGCGTCGTGTGGGCACCGGGGCACGCCCGGCACCACATGGCCCTGCTCGACGAGGGCGAGGGCGTGCTCTTCGCCGGGGACGCCGTGGGGGTGCAGATGGGCGGGGGCGAGATGTTCCCGAGCATCCCGCCCCCCGAGTACGACCTGGATGCCGCGCTCGCCAGCCTGGACGCCCTTGAGGGGCTCGGCGCCACGCGGCTGTACGTCAGCCACTACGGCCCGGCCGTCGATCCGGGGGAGGCCATCGACATCGGACGGCGGGCCCAGCGGGCCATGGGGCAGGCGGCGCGCGCGGCGCACGCCCGGGCCCCGGGGGACCTCGCGGCACTCGGGGCCGCGGTGGAGGAGGCCTGGCCGAGCGGGCCGGCGCTGTCCACGCCCGATGCCCTCGTCCGCTGGACGGCGCTGAACTGGCTGGGCAACAACCTGCTGGGCCTGCAGGGCATGGCCGAGCGCGAGGCGCGCAGGTCATGAGGGTGCGCATCGAGGTGGCCGTGTTCACGGTGCGCGCCGGCACCCTCGAGGTGCTCCTCGGCCGCATGGCGGGCGGCACGTGGTCGCTGCCTGCGCTGGGGCCCGACGGGGCCGCGGGCCTGGACGCCGCCGCCCATCGGGCCGTCGAGTCCATGGCGGGGCTCCGCCGCATCACCGTGGAGCAGCTGTTCACCTTCGATCGCGGGGGCGAGGAGGTGGCGGTGGCCTACCTGGCCCTCATCGATGCGGGGCGTCATCCCATCGCCCCGGGGCCCGAGGTGTCGGAGGTGCGGTGGTTCGCGCACGACGACCTGCCGGCGCTGGCCGAGGGCCAGCCCGCCGTGGTGGCCTACGGGCTGCAGCGCCTGCGCGCGAAGACCTCGTACGCACCGGTGGCGGTGAACCTCCTCCCCGACCTGTTCACGCTCGGCGAGATGCAGGAGGTGTACGAGGTGCTGCTGGGCCGCAGCCTGGACACGCGGAACTTCCGACGCGACGTGCTGCGCGCCGGGGTGGTGGCCGAGTCGGGAGAGGTCCGCGCCGAGGGGCGCGGGCGTCCCGCGCGGCTGTACCGGTCGGCAGGAGGCCACTTCGCGGTGGATGCCCGCGAGCGCCGCGTGGCCCGCGCGATCTCGTCCGGGGACGATCCGCCCGCCTGAGCGGGCCCTTCGCCCCTGCGGGCAGCGCATGGGCGCCACGGGCGCTGGTAGGTTTCAGGCGTCACGGACCTGAACCACCGGAGGACCACGCATGGCGCACGACGAGAAGGACGATTCCGGCCTGCCGGCCGTGTGGCCGTTCACGCTCGCGGCCTTCATCATCGTGGTCGGCCTGGTGTGGTTCCAGCTCGGGTTCGCGTTCGAGGACGTCGGACGCGTTCTCTGGCAGCATTATCCCGTGTTCTGGGTGTGCCTGTTCGTCGGCCTCGTGCTCATCATCGGTGGCGGCATCTGGAATACCGTGCAGGGCCGCCGCCGCCGCGCATCCCTCCAGTAGCCCCTGCATGAGCGCGCCCCGGTGGCGCCGCGGACGGCTGCTGGTCGCGGCCCCTCACCTTGACGACGACCCGAACTTCCGGCGGGCCGTGGTGCTGGTGCTCGAGCACGCGGATGAGGGCGCCCTGGGCATCGTGCTGAACCACCCGATGGAGGTACGCGCCGCCGAGGCCCTGCCCGAGCCGCTGGGGCAGGTCGTCAGCGAGGGCTCCCCGGTGTTCAAGGGGGGGCCCGTCCAGCCCGGTACGGTCATCGTGCTCGCCGACTTCGCCGACACCGCCGCGGCGGGGGGTATCGCCTTCGACACGGTGGGGATCCTGGATCCGGCGTCGGTGGAGGAGGGCCCCCCGCCCGCGATGCGACGGGCCCGGGCCTTCGGGGGCTACGCGGGATGGGGCGGGGGCCAGTTGGAGGAAGAGATCCTCCAGGACGCCTGGATCGACGTCGAGCCCGTTGCCGAGGACGTGTTCACCGACGATGCACCCGGCCTGTGGCGCGCGGTGCTGTCGCGCGCAGGCGGGTCGTATCGCCTCATGGCCACCGCGCCGGACGACCCCCTGCTCAACTGAGCACGGGGGCCGCCCGCGCGGGGGCGATGCCTATGACAGGCGGTTGGCCTCGGCCATGCTGGCCAGCTTCTGGAGCGACTGGTGCTCCACCTGGCGGATGCGCTCCCGCGTGACGTTGAACATGCGCCCGAGCTCATCGAGCGTGCGGGGCTTCTCGCCACCCAGGCCGTAGCGGAGCTCGAGGACCCGGCGCTCGCGGTACGAGAGCTGGTCGAGCACGTCGCGCAGCGCCTCGTCGCGCAGGGCCTGCTCGGCCGCGACCTCGGGGGCGATGCTGGTCTCGTCGGCCAGGAAGCGGCCGAACTCGGATTCCTCGTCCTCGCCCACCGGCTTCTCGAGCGACACGATGGGCTGCGCGCTGCGCAGGATGTCCTCCACCTCGGAGGCCGGAAGGCCGGCCACGGCCCCGATCTCCTCGGCCGTGGGCTCGCGGCCCAGCTGGCCGACCAGCGTGCGCTCGGCGCGGCTGATCTGGTTGAGCTTCTCCACCACGTGCACCGGGATGCGGATGGTGCGTCCCTTATCGGCGAGGGCGCGGGTGACGGCCTGGCGGATCCACCACGTGGCGTACGTGGAGAACTTGAACCCGCGCCGCCAGTCGAACTTCTCGACCGCGCGCACGAGGCCGAGCGTGCCCTCCTGGATCAGGTCGAGGAACGGCAGCCCGCGACCGCGATAGCCCTTGGCGATCGAGACCACCAGGCGCAGGTTGGCCTCGACCATCTGGGTCTTGGCCGTCTGGTCGCCCGCCTCGATGCGCTTGGCGAGGTCCACCTCCTGGGCAGCCGTGAGCAGCGGGACGCGCCCGATGTCCTTGAGGAACAGCTGCAGGGCGTCGGTGGTCTGCTCCACCGTGGCCTGCCGCCGGGGCCTGTCGGCCTGCTCGGCGATCTCCGCCATGCGGGACGCCGCCTCGGTGGGCTCGAGCAGCTCGATGCCTGCTTCGTCGAGCTGCTGGTAGATGTCCTCCGCCAGCCCGGCATCCACGCCGAGGGCGTCGAGCATCTCCGCGACGTCCTCGATCGAGAGGAAGCCGACTTCCTGTCCGCGCTGCAGGAGCGTGCGGAACTCGCCATGGTCGATGAGTTCCGCGAGTTGCGTGAGTGAGGTCGTCATCGGTCTCCGGTGGGGGTCGGTTCGGTGGTCATCCTAGATGCGTTGCCCATGCGCGCGAAAGATGGCGCGACACGGGAAATCGTGCTAAGCGACCTCGATGCGGACGGAGTTGATGCGCTGTTCCTCGACCGGTCGGTCGCCCGCCCCGGTGGAGCAGGTTCCGATGGCGTCGACGACGTCCTGCCCGGCCACCACGCGCCCGAAGTTGGTGTGGTTGCCGTCGAGCCAGGGCGTGGAGTCGGCCGTGACGATGAAGAACTGCGACCCGTTGGTGTTGGGGCCTGCGTTCGCCATGGCCAGGCTCCCCTTGACCAGCGCGTGCTCGTTGATCTCGTCCTGGAAGTTGTAGCCGGGGCCCCCGGTGCCGACCCCCTTGGGGCAGCCGCCCTGGATCATGAAGTCGGGGATGACGCGGTGGAAGACGAGCCCGTCGTAGAAGCCCTGCTCGGCGAGGCCCACGAAGTTGCCCACGGTCTGCGGCGAATCGGCGGCGAAGAGTTCGCAGCGGATCTCCCCGGCCGAGGTGTCGAAGATCGCGGTGTAGGCCTTGGCGGGGTCGGCGGGCGGCGGAAGGCTGGGCATGGTGGCTCCTGGTCGTGGACCCGGGCAGGGTAGCGCCCCGTGCGCATCAGCGCGCGGGGCAGGTCACGCCCTTGGCATCCACGTAACCCTGCCACCTGTCCGCCACCGCTCCGTGGCGTCCGGCCGGGTACAGCCGGTGGAGCGTGCGCAGGAGGGACACGTGGTAGCAGTGGTAGTTCAGGTCGGCCAGGTACGAGCGCCAGGGCCTGCCCGGGGTGAGCAGGCCGTAGTACGACCAGTCGCCCGAGTCGTGCAGGGGCAGGAAGCGCGCCAGCGATGCCTCGCCCCGCGAGGCCAGCACGCGCGCGAGTCGTGCGGCGTCCGCGGCCCCGGCGTCGTCCGCGAGCGGGGTCGTCGTGCCGGCGGGCGGTGATGCGGAGGGATTCCCGGTCGTCGCCGCGGTCGGCGCGGGCGCCGCACCGTCCTGGGGTGCCGCCCCGTCCGTGGCGAGCTCGCCGGCGGTGGCGGATCCGAGCGACCGCGCAGCCCGGCGCAGCTCGATGATGGTCACCATGAACCCGTTGAGCGCACCACCGGTCCATGCGGGGCGTCCCGGATATGCGCGCTCCGGGTACCACGGGCCGGGGGCACCGCCCTGGGGGTCGGGCACCTGCGCCAGTGCGCCGCCGGCAGCCACGGGCACCGAGAACGACCGGAGCAGCCGCTGGGCGGCGTCGAGGAACCTCGGGTCGCCTGCGTCGCGATACGCCCGAGCGAACAGCGCCGCGCCCCGGGCCTGCGCCATCCCGGACACTCCGGGACGCACCGCACGAGGCTCCCCCGGCACGTCGAAGTACTCGAGCGCCGCCCACTCGCGCCCCTCATGGGTGCGCTCGACGAGCATGGGCATCATGGCGTCCGCCAACTGCGCCGGGGTCCAGAGCTCGTTGAGCCCCCTCCATCGGCCGAGCGTGGCCACGGGGTTCATCATGAAGCCGTGCCCCCGCTTGTAGGTGAGGATGACGCCATCGGGGTCGCGGGCGATCACCCGCTGCGCGGGGGCGGCGCGGCGGCCATACCACCACCCGTTCACGCGCAGCACGCGCCGGGCCGTGGCGCGGCGGCCCTCGGGGCGCCCCGGAGCCGCTGCGGACCGGGCGAAGTCCACCAGCCAGTCCAGGTCCGCGCGCTCCTGGGATCCGGGCGACGCCTGGCGGCGGGCGGCCAGCACCGACGCCCATGCCTGTCCCTCCGACGGCAGGGCCTCGGCGGCGATGCCGATGGCGGGAGGCGGGTCGTAGGGGGTGGTGGTGCGATCGGGCGGCGCGGGCTCCGGCACGGCCGGCGCCGGCGCCGGCGCGGGAACGGGTGCAGGGGGCGGGCGGGGCGCGGGCGAGGAGGGCGGTGACGCGTCCCCCGCGGGGGATGCAGGCGGGGAACCCGGATCCGCAGGTGCCGGGGGCGTGGCGGGGGCGGGTGCCGCCGGGGCAGCCCCCGGGAGCGGCCCCGCCGGGGCCGGCGGCGGGTCGAGCGGGTCGCCGGCGTCGTACGGCGGCTCGGCCGGATCCGTGGTGGATGCCGTCCTCGGGGCGTCGTCCGACACGCGCTGCGCGATGAGCCAGCCCCCGGCGCCCGAGGCGGCGAGGACGACGACCAGCAGGACGGCGACCAGCGCGGCGGGCGGGGAGCGGCGGGGCATGGGCCGATGATCCCACTGGCGGTGGACGCCTGCGCCCAATGTGACGGCTATGCTGCGCGACCGTGCCCGCGCCTGCCCCGTCCTTCCAGCAGATCATCCTCGACCTGCACGCGTACTGGGCGTCCCGGGGATGCTCGCTCATGCACCCGTACCACACCGAGGTGGGGGCGGGCACCTTCAACCCCGCCACCCTCCTCCGCAGCCTCGGGCCGGACCCGTGGCGCGTGGCCTACGTGGAGCCCTCCATCCGGCCCACGGACGGCCGATATGGCGAGAACCCGTTCCGGCTGCAGCACTACTTCCAGTACCAGGTGATCCTCAAGCCCTCGCCGGACGACGTGCAGGACCAGTACCTCGGGTCGCTCACGGCGTTGGGGCTCGACCCCGCCGTGCACGACGTGCGGTTCGTCGAGGACGACTGGGAGGGTCCCACCCTCGGCGCATGGGGGCTGGGCTGGGAGGTGTGGCTGGATGGCATGGAGATCACCCAGTTCACCTACTTCCAGCAGGCAGGCGGGGTGGACCTGGCGCCCATCTCGGTGGAGCTCACCTACGGGCTCGAGCGCATCGCGATGTACCTGCAGGGGGTGCGGTCGGTGTACGAGCTCGAATGGGCCCCCGGCGTGACCTACGGCGATGTCTACCGCGAGAACGAGCGCCAGTGGAGCGCGTTCAACTTCGAGGTGGCCGACACCGATGCCCTCTTCCGGCACTTCGACGACCACGAGCGCGAGTGCGGCCGCTGCCTCGAGGCCGGGTTGGTGCTGCCGGCGTACGACCAGGTACTCAAGTGCTCGCACGCGTTCAACCTGCTGGATGCCCGCGGCGTGATCAGCGTCACCGAGCGCGGTTCGTACATCTGGAGGGTCCGTGCCCTTGCCGCCCGGTGCGCCAGTGCGTGGCTGGAGCTCACCAGTGCCTGACCTGCTCATCGAGATCGGCTGCGAGGAGCTCCCCTCGTCGGCGTGCCGGGATGCCATCGCGCAGGCGCCCAGCCTGCTGGACGCGGCGCTGTCCGACCTGCGCCTCGCGGCGGAGCCCGCGGTCGCCTGGGTGGCCCCGCGGCGCATCGCGGTGCACGCCGGCGGCGTGGCCGAGCGCCAGGGGGGCGAGGCCGTGGCCGTCCGCGGCCCTGCGGCCAGTGCCGCGTTCGACGACTCCGGAGCCCCCACCAAGGCCGCCGAGGGCTTCGCCCGCGGGCAGGGGGTGGCGGTGGACGACCTGGTGGTGCGCGAGGATCCGGGATCCGGACGCGAGTTCGTGTGGGTCGACAAGGCGGCGGATGACGCGCCGCTCGACGCACTGGTGCCGTCCATCGCGAAACGCGTGCTCGAAGGGCTGCGCTTCGGCAAGACCATGCGGTGGGGGGACGGCACCGGACTGCGGTTCTCGCGGCCGGTCCGGTGGATCACCGCGAAGGCCGGCGACGCGACCGTCGCGTTCGAGGTGGCGGGAATCCCCGCGGGCGGCGTCAGCCAGGGGCACAGGTTCCTCGGGGGCCCGGTCGACGTGGCCAGCGCATCGTCGTACCGGGACGACCTGCGCGCGTCGTTCGTGATCGCCGATCACGTGGCCCGGCGCGAGGCCATCGTGGCGGGCCTCGATGCCGCCGCGCTCGCGGCGGGTGGGGCGTGGAGCGATCCCGCGGGCAAGCTCGAGGAGGTGCTGCACCTCGTGGAGTGGCCCAGCGTCATCACCGGGTCGATCCGGCCGGAGCACCTGGGCCTGCCCGAGCGCGTGCTGGTGACGGCCATGCAGAGCCACCAGCGGTACATGCCCATGCATGCCCCGGACGGCACCCTGATGCCGGCGTTCCTGGCCGTGTCGAACGGCGACCCCGCGGCCGCCGCCATCATCACGCGCGGCAACGAGGACGTCCTCGACGCCCGGCTGCAGGACGCGGCGTTCTCGTACGAGCGCGACATCGCGGCGGGCCTCGCGGAACTCGACCGCCGTCTCGACGACATCGTGTTCCACGCCCGGCTCGGCACCCTCGCCCGCAAGCGCGACCGCCTGGTCGCCGGAGTGGCGGACATCGGCGCGCTGGCAGCTGTCGGGGCGGACGACCTGGCGGCGGCAGAGCGCGCGGCCGCCCTCGCCAAGGCCGACCAGGGGGCGATCCTCGTGGCCGAGTTCAGCGAGTTGCAGGGGTTCGCCGCATCGCACTACGCACGCAGGGCCGGCGAGTCCGAGGCCGTCGCGGAGGCCATCGCCGAGCAGTACCTGCCCGAGGGCCCCGACTCCCCCGTCCCGGCAACCGTTGCGGGTGCCCTGCTGGCATGCGCCGAGAAGGTGGACAACCTCGTGGGCGCGTTCATGGTGGGGGAGATTCCCTCGGGGTCGAAGGACCCCTACGGACTCCGCCGTGCGGCTGCCGGGCTGGTGCGCGTGGCGCTCGACCGCGGCTGGGACATCGACGTGGCCGACCTGCTGCGACCGGCCGTGGTGCGCCTCAGGGACCAGGGCGCGGACCTCGAGCCCGACGAGGACGCCGGACTCGCGGCGCTCGGCGACTTCGTGTCGGATCGCCTGGTCCATCACCTGGGCCAGGAGGGCGTCCCGCAGGACGCGGTGCGGGCCGCGGAGGGCGCACGCCCCGGAGGGCTTGCCACCACGGCCGCGTGGGCACGCGCGCTGCATGCGCACCGCGACGATCCCGCGCTCGCGCGCGCAGGGGCCGGCGCCAACCGGTGCCGTCGCATCATCGCGGGATCCGCGCACGGGATGGACGGGTATGCCTCGGCGGGCGACCCGCACGAGGACGCCCTCGCGGACGCCCTTTCCGGGGCCGCCGCGCGCCTCGACGCCGCCCGCGCGGCCTCCGACCCCGCCGCGGCCATCGCGGCCGCCGAGGCGTTGGCCGGTCCCGTGGATGCCTTCTTCGACGCCGTCATGGTGAATGCGGACGACCCCCAGGCGCGTGACCGTCGCCACGCTCTGGTGCGAAGGGCGGGTGAGGCGTACGGTCAGGTCGCGGACTTCGAGGTCCTGGTCCTGAAGGGTGGTGAGTAGTGCCCGTGGCCGCGCCCCCGAAGTGGGTGTATGCGTTCAGCGAGGGGTCGCGCGACATGCGCGATCTCCTCGGCGGCAAGGGCGCGAACGTGGCCGAGATGACCCG
>Ga0180431_10005638_pt1 | contig 15170 bp, 15 predicted proteins | sample SS_ome_11_FD_132459 | JGI IMG/M metagenome (GOLD analysis project Ga0180431, IMG submission 132459) | Hypersaline lake sediment archaeal communities from the Salton Sea, California, USA - SS_1_MS_1 metaG | ecosystem: Environmental > Aquatic > Non-marine Saline and Alkaline > Hypersaline >... | reverse complement strand
TGATTTTAAGGGAAAAAGGGAAAAAATTGCCGGCTTTGCAATTGTTTTCATTGCATTTGCCGCAGGTGCATTTTTCTCTTCAGAGGCATTGCCGTTTTTCAGCATCCAAACTTTGCAGTCATCCCTGGTCCTTGTTCCATTTTTGCTTGCAGCAGCCTCTGTTTGCGCGGCATTTTTCTTTTTTTCTGGTTCGCGAATCGAGTATTTGCTCCTTTTTGCAGCAGGCATAATAGTTTCAGGCTTTTTGCCTCTTGCTGGAGCATTGCTTCTTGTGCTTGCAGCTGCAGAAGGGATTTCAAAGGCATGTTCTTCAAATCTTCCAAAATCAGCATACCTTATTGGCTCTTATTTACTTTCCTTTTTTGCAATTGCAGGGATTGCAAGCCTTGCTGCCCAGGCGCAGCAGGCCCTTGCAATAGCAGCTGTCACAGCAGTGCTTGCTCCTTTGGTAATGCACTTTTACAGCCTCAATGCAAAATTCTTTTTCCCGTTGCTTGCCCTTGCCATTGTTTCATTTTCCCTGTTTTTCTCTGTTTTTTACCAGCTCCCGCCTCAAAAAGAGTTTTACCCTGTTTATGCTGGCAAAGACCTGACAGATGCGCTGCTTTCCCTTTCAAATGAAAAAGTTCAGAGCCTGAGCATGCTTGACAGGCAGGACGCTGCAGGCTTTTACATTCCATCAGCCAAATTCAACAGTGAACAGGGGTTTTCATCTTACCTTATTTCAGGCAAGCCAAACCTAAAGGCGCAAAGCCATGCCATTGTTTCTGCATCAGAGATTGATGGAATGTCAAGCGCAGACACTGGTTTTGAAACATATGCCTATGCGGGAAATTACACAAACCAGGAGGCTGAGTTTGCGTTTTTTGTTTCCAAGTCAGGCAGGATTGTGTCGCGCGAAATTGCTGTTGACGGCTCTTTTGCGCTTTCAGACGGAGTTGCGCTTGACTCATTTGGAAGGGCATATGCATCAATCCCAATCCCAAGCATGATTATGCTCTCTTCAGAAAAGGCATACTGGGAAAAAGGCAACAGGCTTGTTGTGCTTGGTTCAGGAACAGTGCCGCCCCACTTTATTAGCATATATGCAGGAGAGGATTCTAGCATGGAACTTGTATCAGAATTTGGGGATGTGTCAGTTTACCGGGTGGAATAATGGCTGATTTGCAGTTTGTTGCAGCAATTTTCCTTGCCTCACTTGCTGTTACTCTGCTTTCAATGCCTTTTTTGATAAGAAAACTTTTTGCAGCAGGCATGACTGGCAGGGATGTCAACAAAAGGAACAGGCCCTCTGCAGCTGAAATGGGAGGGCTTGGCATAATAATGGGAGTAATTGCGGCTCTTTTGCTTGCAATAGCATTTAACACCTTTTTTTGCTATGAGTTTGAGCTGATTGAAGTCCTTGCAGCAATGCTCACAATAATGATTGTTGCACTTATCGGGACTTTTGACGACCTTTTTACAATGAGAAAGGATGTGAAAACAATTTTGCCAATGGTTGCTGCCCTTCCTTTGGTTGCGGTTTCAGCTGCAGGAAGCACTGCAATAAGCATACCGTTTATTGGGCTTGTTGACTTTGGCATAATTTACATTGTTGTGCTAATACCGCTTGGGGTCACTGTTTCTGCCAACCTTACAAACATGCTGGCAGGCTTTAATGGAATGGAGGCAGGCATGGGGGCAGTGATTTTTGCTGCAACGCTCTTGCTTTCCCTTGCAAACGGCTCAGTTGAAATGGCAATTTTCTCTGCTGCAATGCTCGGCGCTTTGCTGGCTTTTTTGCGCTTCAACTGGTTCCCTGCAAAGGTTTTCATGGGTGACATCGGAACTCTTGCAATTGGCACAAGCCTTGCAGCAACAGTCATAATAGGAAACCTTGAGGCTGCTGGCGCAATACTTGTAATCCCTTACTTAATTGACTTTGCAATCAAAGCATGGAACCGCTTCCCAAGCAAGAACTGGTGGGGAAGGCTAAAGAATGGAAAGCTTTATGCGCCTGGAGGGAAAGTAAGGGGGGCTGCCCAGCTTGTCATGAAAGCTTACAATGGAGTTTCTGAGCAAAAACTGGTGCTTACATTCATTGTAGCACAAGGATTATGTGCTTTGCTTGTGATTATCCTATACAGTGGGATATTCAATTAGGGCTTGGTTTTATGATTGTTGTAACAGGTGGCTCTGGCTTTGTTGGCGCTTATGTATGCAACCATCTTGCTGAGCAGGGGCATTCTGTCAGGATAATTGACATTGCGCCTCCCCCTTTTGGGGTAAAGGCTGAGTTTGTCAGGGCTTCTGTCCTTGATGTTGCAAGGCTGGCAAGGCTTGTTCCAGGGGCTGAGGCAATAATCCACTTGGCTGCGCTTGTTGATGTAAATGCTTCAGTTGAAGACCCTTTTTCAGATTTTCAGGTCAATGTGCAAGGCACATTAAATGTTCTTGAGGCTGCAAAGTCAGCAGGAATAGAAAAAGTCTCATATGCATCATCTGCAGCTGTTTATGGGGAGCCAGTACAAATCCCTATTTCTGAGGACCATCCTACTGAGCCTTCTTCACCTTATGGCTTGTCAAAGCTTTGTGCTGAAAGATATGTTCTTTTGTATAACAAGCTTTATGGCATGAAAAACAACGCATTGAGGCTTTTCAATGTCTATGGGAAAGGGCAAAGCGCAGGAAGCCCTTACTCTGGGGTCATCACAAAGTTCACAGATGCAATTTCCTCAAACAGGCAGCCAATTATTTTCGGGGATGGCAGCCAGACAAGGGATTTTGTGCATGCAAAAGATGTTGCAAACGCTTTTTCACTTTCCTTGCAAAGAGGGGGCTTTGATTTTCCTTTGAACATTGGTGCAGGCATGGAAATTTCAGTGCTGTCTCTTCTTGAGAAAATGTCAGCAATATCAAGCAAGGAAGCAAACCCAAAATTCATGCCACAAAGAAAAGGCGAAATAAAAAGGAGCATTCCAGACATCTCGCTTGCAGGCCAAAAACTTGGCTATTACCCAAAAATAGAATTTGAAGAGGGTTTGCGAGAAATCCTGTCAGAAAGACAATAAGAGCAACCTTTATATACTGTAATAAATAATAGAATATCATGGGGAAAATAAAAGCAGCAACAATTGGTGTCTTTCACCATGACTGCCAGACAAGCCTATCCTCAGAAAAATTTCCAGGAATTACGCTTGAGCAGATTAGCCCAGTTGTTTACCTTTCCAAAAAGCCAGCCAGCCTTGACTACAGCCTTATGTGGGAAATAGGAGCCAACTCCCCTTCTGAGCTTGAAGAATACCTAAACCATGTCAAAAAAGACAAGGCAACAAAAAGAATGCACGTGCTTGAGAAAGGGCACAACAATGCACTCATACTTCTTCGCTTTAAGGGTACAAGCTCTACTTATGATGCTGTGCTCAAGAACAAGGTGACACAAACCTCCCCTGTGTTTGCAAAGGCAGGCTATGAGGTGTACAACCTTGTTGCAGAGGACCCGAAAAACATACAGAAAATGCTCAATGAGCTTTCATGCATAGGCGACGTAAAAGTCATGAGAATTGGCGACTTTTCAAGAAAAAGGGATTCTCCAAGCATAACCAAAAAGCAGGCAGAAGCCCTCAGGGTTGCGCTTATGAACAACTACTATTCATGGCCCCGTGGTTCAACCCTCCAGGATCTTGCCAAGGTGTCAAAGGTAAGCAGAAGAAGCCTGCAGGAAAGGCTGAGAAGGGCTGAGGCAAAGCTCCTGCCTTATGCTTTGCGCGATTTTTTAAAGAAAAAATTCTGAGCAAACAGGGCATATGCCCATGTTATTATTTTATTCTGCCCATTCCATATTCTATTGGTAAACATGGGAGCAGCATATGATGCAATAAACAGGACATTCAAGTCAACCTGCAGGGTTGTTTTTGGAAAGGAGCTAGGCGAGCTTACTGATTATGAGGGGTGGCTTTCAGAGCACACCGGCTCTCTGAGAGAGGAAAAATCAGCCTCTTCAGGAAAAAAAGTCTGCCTTGGAATAAATGACTATTGCAAAGGGGCTTGCTTTGCAAGCTTTGAAGAGCTTGATTTTGAGAAAAAATTCCAGCCTATTTGCTTAAACGAGGCAAAGGACATAGATTCAATTTTAGGCGCGCTGAAAGAGAGGCTCTGCTATACTGGCAATGTAATTTTGGGAAATTCAAAATTCATTGAGGCTTCTGCAAATGTCATTGACAGCCACTATGTTTTTGGCTCTGCAATAGTTTCAGACTCAAAGCACATTGCCTACTCAAAATTCATAAGGAGCAGCGAGTATGAGTTTGGCACTTATGGGGATGGCAATTCATCGCACATAATGCGCTGCTCAGACGGGTACAAGAACATGCGCTGCTTTGAGTGCCACAGCTGTGCAAACCTGTCTGACTGCTATTATTGCAACAGGTGCCAGAACTGCCAAAACTGCATGTTTTGCTTTGGTGCAAGGAACAAACAGTATGCAATAGGAAACCAGGAGATGCCAAAGGAAAAATACCTTGCAATAAAAGCAAGGCTTCTCTCTGAAATGGCTTTGAAGCTTGAAAAAGGCAAAAGTATATTCTCTCTTTTTGACATTGTGCAAAGCTGCTCAGATTTGCCAATGGAAACAAAGCTTGAGGGCACAGGGCAAAAGCAAGAGGGCAAAAGCACCCTGCCAATAGAAAAGGCATTTTCAAGGACAAGCTCTCTTTTGCTTGGGAGGGAACTGTCAGGAATAGACTCTTATTCAAAATTCCTGCTAAAGCATGTGTATGTTGATATGGCTGCAAAATCAGCTTTTAGCAACCAGCAGGTTCTTTTTACTGGCTACTTGGCCCCCATATTTAAGAGCTATAATGTAAAAGACAGGGCTGCAACAGAGGGTGAGCTTGAAAAGGTCGGAAAGCTGGCTATAGGTACTGAAAAGGCAGAGTCTGTCTCGCTTGACCTTGGTGTTCTTGCAAACGTGCTGAACAGGGTATGCTTTATCAGCCTTGACAACCAGGTAGGGGAAAACATAAACCTGATTGACTGTTCAAACTACCACTACTCAGAAAGCTGCTACAAGGCATCAGCAGTGGTTTATTCGAAAAAATGTGCATACAGCTGGTGGGCAAGGCACTCTGAAAACATGTTTGGCTCATGCGCAACATGGGAGTCATCATTTTGCATGAGGGCCTTTTACTCAAACAGGCTTACCAGGGCATTTGAAGTCGATTCATGCGAAAAAAGCTCTGACATTTACTTTTCCCACAACTGCGAAAACATGCAGGATGCAATGTTTTGCTTTAATGCAAAAAACCTGAAGCGCGCAATAGGAAATGCTCCAATTGAGCCTTCAAAATATTCACAAATAAAAAAGTCATTGCTTTCGCAGATAGCCGGCGAGCTTGAGAGGAAAAAGGACGTTTCACTTGACATATACAATATTGGCTGTTACAGATGAAGAATCTAGCCTAATTCATGCCTTTTGCATTGAGGGCAGGGCAGAAACAAAAAATTCATTAATCGTCCCGTTTGTCAGCAAGTTGCCAAGTCCATCTGCATAATTGCTTGCCTTTTGGCTTGTCGGAACAATAAGACAATCATTGACAATTATATGCGGGTTTCCATTCCTTTTTCCAGCTTGCATGAACATCTTATCAAAATCATCAGAATACTCGAAAACATAAAGTTTTCCTATTCCTTTTGCCTGATAGCATCTCCCCCTAAGAAGAAGTTTTCTCGCCCCTTTCGGAATAGGCGCAGTCTTGTTCATTTTTTCAATACCTCCTTTTATCAGCATTTTATCCCTTTTGCCAAGCAAAAGAAGGACGCGATCAGAGTCATACTGGCTCTCAAATCCATAGTTTTGATCAAATATTAATCTAAAGTTAAATGTTGTGAGGCTTTCGTCAGTTGCATATTTTCCTTTAAAGGTCATGAGTTTGAATTTCTTGAAAGTCTTTGCCAAGACTGTTGGATGGCTGCCGCATCTGATTTCTCTTTGGTCTTTCAAAGCAGGATTTACCATTAGAACCACACAGTTGCAGATTCTGGCAAAAGTTGTTTTAAACCTATCCCTTTTTTTTCAGGTCAATTATGCTCATAAGATGGTTTATCTGCTCATAGTCTGTGGTCCTTCCAATGTCAAGCCAATAGTCTGAGAAAACAAATCCAAAGACCTTTTCCCTTTTTTCCAAAAGCCTTGGGAAAACGTCACGCGCAAAGTCCTCTCCCTCTTTTATGTAATTGAATATTTTTGGCTCAAGCACATAGATTCCAGCGTTTACCAGGTTTTCTATTATTGGCTTTTCCCGAAAGCGAACAATCTGATTATTTTTCATGTCTGCAACCCCGTACTCAATGGGGACGCCTTTCTTGTTCAGCGCAACTGTTGCAATCCCTCCTTTCTTTTTGTGGAAGTCAACAATCTTTCTTATGTCTGCATTTGAGAAGTGGTCTCCCATTTTCACAACAAATGTGCCAGTGAAATTGCCTTTTAGGGGCAGTATTGAGCCTGCTGTGCCCATGCTTTTCTTTTCAACAGAATAGTGTATCTTCATGCCAAGCTTTTTCCCATTGCCAAAATATTTTTCTATCTGCTCATGAAGGTAGCCAACAGTAAGGTAAACCTCTGTTATGCCTGCCCTTTTGATGTTGTTAAGTACATATTCGAGTATTGGCTTTTTCCCTATTGGTAGCATTGGCTTTGGCATTGTATATGTATATGGGCGCAGCCTTGTGCCCATGCCTCCACAAAGTACAATTGCTTTTGTCATAAAACCACTATGCCTGATAAGCTATTTAAGTGAAATTGCCTGGAGCTTCAGTTCACGAAGCGAAGACAGCGCCTTTTGGGGCAGTTTTCCCTCAACAACTATGCTAAGCTTTGGTTCTGGGTATAAGTCAGGGTCATCAGCAATAATCTGCCTTATCTTTACTCCGTTTTTTGCAAGAACAGATGAGACCTTTTTTACGACTCCTATGGAATTTGGGTCAGCATTGATTTCTATTACATCATGGCCAAGCAGCTTTGCAGCGCGTGAGACATTGGCAATAGGGGTCATTCCTTCAAATACCTTCATTAGGTTTTCATTGCCTGCAATTTCCTTTGCAGTTTCTATAACAACCCTTCTGTCCACTTCAAGGGCTCTTGCAACCTTTGCTGGAGCAAGCTCTATTTGGTCGCAATAAAGCTTTCCCTTGATGTCAACCCTTATCCCAAGCCTAAGAAGAGAGGCAATAACCTTCAGCTTTGCCCTCTGGCCTGCAAAGTGCTCTTCAAGGTATCTGAGCATATGTATATTTCTGTGCAATAATGTTTAAAAAGAGGTCATATCATATGCTTCAACCATTAAGCACATGAAAATAGTGATAGTATGAAAACCAAAAACAAAATCAGTCCGTTCAGCAAAAACGGTGCATTCAAATTTAGGCCGCATATCCAAAAACTGTATGAAATTCAGGATAAGCTTGGCTCAAGAGTTAGCATAAAGGATTTCATAGGTTACGCTGAAGAGTTGAAAGAAATCCTCCGTGATGGGGCAATTCCAAAGGTGAAAAAGCACATATCTGGCGGGGCACTTGTCAAAACAGCAGGGCATGACCTAGAAGAGCTTTGTGCTTCTGTTGAAGTAAAAATCAAAGATGCACAAACCTATGCAAAGAACAATGGAAGCGATGTTTTGGATGAGAATCACTCCATTGTTTTGAACTTTTCAATGTTCGTCTTTAAGGTCTCTGAGGAGTTTAAGCACTTTGAAATCCTGACAGGAGAAAAACAATCGCTTACCTCTGCAAGTGCTTCTTCTTTTTGCTGAAGAGGAAGTGATTTTTATGATAAACAAAACAATTAGCCAGAAAAAAGCCCAGGTTGCAAGAATACTGAAAAACATAGCAAAAAGAAATCTTGAGCAGAGGGACAGCGAAGATGTTGAGCAAGACGCAAAAATGGCAATACTCGCCCTGAGAAGAATTGGGCTTGCAAATAAGGGAGAAAATGCTGGCAGATTTTTCGACATGCCCCTAGATGTTTCAGAGATTATAAAGAGTGTTGAACAGGGAAAGCTGTGTGAATATGCATCAACAAAAGCCCAAAATCTTGAAAAAGAAATTGGCGCTGGGGAAAAAGAGGTTGAACTCAAAAGCCCTAAGGGGATTTGCTGAGCTCCTCTTCAGCAACTTTTTTGAATTCTTGCATCAGTTTTTCAGAAGCCTTTATTGTTTTGGCTTCTGCAAATATTCTTATGGCATTTTCAGTTCCAGAGGCTCGGACAATTGCCCATCCTCCATCAGTATCTATCCTTACTCCGTCAACTGAGGTTATTTTGCCCTTCATCTGCTTTGCATGGTTTTGTGCAGCCAAAAGGACCACATTCTTTTTTTCTGGTGAAACTTTTAGCACGCATTTTGAGTTATAGTAAATTGGAAGCTCTGAAACAAGCTGTGAAAGAGGGGAATCGCAGACCATTTCAGCAATTTTTGCAGCTGCAAATATCCCGTCCTTTGCAATTGAAAAGCCAGGCCAGATTATTCCACCTACCTCTTCTCCTCCGCTTGCTGCCTTTTTTCCCAGTTCATGCATTTTTTCTGATAAATATGGGGCACCTACTTTTGTATAAACTGTCTTTGCCCCAAAGGGTTTGCATGCCTCTTCAACTGCCCTGCTGGTTGCAACTGTTGTGACAACAAATTTTTCCTTTCCCTTATCTTCTTTGCATGCTTTTTTGGCAGATATTGCAAACCCCTTGTCACCAACAATCCATTTTCCCTTTTCGTCAACAAATATTACCCTGTCAGAGTCGCCGTCCCATGCAACCCCAAAATCAGCAGATTCTTTGGCAACCTCTTTGCAAAGTTCCTGTACATTCTGCTCAGATGGCTCTGATGGCCTTCCTGGAAAAGTTCCGTCAAGCTTGCCATTGAGCAAAACTATTTCACAGCCAAGAGACTCAAATACCTTTTTTGAAAGGACAGAGGTGCCATTGCCAAAGTCAAGTGCAATTTTCAGGTTTTTTTTCCTTATTTTTTCTGAATCAACCGCCTTTAGCACTGCTGATGAGTGGTCATGCGTTGCTGTGCTGCAAGCAGATGTTTTTCCAACGGTTTTCCACCCTGCTTTTGAATAGTTTTTTGCAAGCGCCATTTTTTCTATCACAACTCCTCTTTCGCGTGAAATTGCAACCCCGTTTTCATCAACAAACTTCAGGGCATTCCATTCAGGGGCATTGTGAGATGCAGTTACTATTATCAGCCCGCAGGCAGGGCTTTTTGAAAGAAAGTATTCAGAAACAGGGGATGAGGCAAGCCCCAAGTCAAGAACATCTTTTCCAGCTGAAAGAATCCCTGCCTTTGCAGCAGAGTGCATCATTGAACTTGTTTTTCTCATGTCCATTGCCAAAACAAGCTCTTTTCCCTTTTGCAGGCTGGCAAATGAAGAAGCAAGGTCAAATGCAAGGCCGGGGGTGAGAACATCAAGCTTTCCGCGCACCCCATTCGTTCCAAATAAAGCCATGTAACAGGTTTTGTGCAATGTTATAAATATAGTGCGCTTGCCTTTGCTATTTATTTGCAACCCCTTTCAGAAGCGCTGTTTCAATAAGTTTGGCTGCAAACTTCGGGATTCTTGCCTTTTTGCAGAACTTTTTCGCAAGTGTGGCATCCTGTTCCTCAAAGCACTTGAAGGCAATTGCAAGGGCAGCAAAAACAATTGACGAGAGCAGGGAAACCACTCCAAGAAGTGCGAGGTAAAGTATTTTTGCAAAATACTGCTGCAGCCCTTGTATTTGTATTGCAGGAAGCTGGGTTGCAGCATATGCAAATGCTGGCTTTAGCAGCAATACTGCAACAAGGGTTATTGCGCCTGCAGCAAACAATCTATAAATGCCCGGCGGGGTCCTGAACTTTATGACTTTCCACCCATAATGGCTAAAGAGAATGGCAGATATGGAAAGGCTTATTGCAAATGCTGCTGCAGCGCCCTCAATGCCAAAATAGGGTATAAGCAAAAAGTCAAGCACAACATTGCTTATGCCTGCAATCAGGGCAACCTTAAGCTCAAGTTTTACAAGCCTCATGCCTGCAAGGGTCAGCATTATTGCATAAACAAATGCAGAGCAAAGCAAGCCAAGCACCATTATTGCCATTACCATCGAGCCTGGGGAATATGCGCTTCCGTAAAAGGTGGAAATCATCTCCCCTGAAAATGCAACCATTACAATTGCAACAGGAATAGTGAGCAAAAGCACCCAGCGTTGCGCTGTTCCCATCGTCTTTCTCATTGAGTCAAGGTCATTTTTTCCAAACATGCGGGAGATTACTGGCATGAAAATAGAGCCAACAGCCCCGGGAAATACCATTATGTTTATTGCAAGCGCCGCTGCCATTGAATAAATTGCAACTGCAGAGCTTGCTTCAAGAGGGGGGATTAAATAGCCAAGGATGACCCTGTCAGCATAAGAGCTGATTGTCCAAAGAAGCTGCAAAGCGCTTAGCATAAGCCCAAAAGGCGCAATTTCACTGATAAGCTCATTTGCGGAAAGTGTTGCCTTGCTTTTTGGCAAATCTGTTACCTTCCTGTGCACAAAAATCGCAGAAACAAGTATTGCAATAAGGTAAGAGCTCAGGAATGCTGCAATAAGGGTGAAGAGCGAAACTCCGTAAACCTGGAAAAACAGGACAGTTATTGCAAAGCGCAGCACATTTTGTATGTTTGTCGAAAGCTGCATTGACTTTATGTCTGCCCTTCCTTGCAAATAGCTGACATTGACCCTGAAAACAGTCTCAAGAAGCATGAATGATGAAATCAGCCTTATTGCATCTGCCAGCTGCGGGTTTTGGTAAAATGCACCAATATGCTCAGCCCCAAGCCACATCAATGCAGTGAGAAGCAGGCCTGTTGCAATAGTTACAATGTATGACGAGTACAAAAGCCCGAGTATTTTTCCTGCCTGCTTTTTGCTCTCATAAAAAGGCACATACCTTGTCAGGGCAGCAGGAAGGCCAATGTCCCTCCATGCGCCTATAAGCCCAACTATCCCAAGTGCAAGCCAAAAAAGGCCAATATCTCCTTGTGAAACTGCGCGCGCAATATATATTATGTAAAGAAAGGAAAACAGCTTGAAAACCATGGTTCCTGCAAGGCTAAAGGCTGTGCCCTTTGCTATTTCCTTTGGGCTTGCAAGCTCCTTTTCATCAATCATCTACAAAGCCTCTTGACTATTACAAATCATCAAGTTTAATAAGTTACTAATGCTGCTTTTAGGAAGAGGTAATCTTCTGGCAAGCGAAAAAAAACCTTCGCATAAGGCAATGGCAGCAATACTGGCAGGCGGCTTTGGAAAGCGCCTAAGGCCCATCACTTACAAGGTGCCAAAGCCCCTTGTGAAAATAGGCAAAAGGCCTTTTTTGGGGCATTTGCTTGAAAAGCTGTCAAAAATAGGAATAAAACAGGCAGTGCTTCTCACAGGATACAGGCACAAGGATATCAAAAAATACTGCGGCACAGGGAAAAAGTGGGGAATGAGAATAAGCTATTCAAGGGAAAGTAAGCCTCTTGGCACAGGGGGCGCTCTTGCAATGGCAAGGCAAAAGATAAGGAAAACATGCCTTGTTCTGAATGGGGATACATATATTGACCTTGATTTAGAAAAGTTCCTGAAGTTCCATAAAAGGAAAAAAGCGCTTGCAACGATTTTTGCAATGAAAGGCTCGCTAATTGGAAAAGGGCAAATAAAGCTGGGAAAATCAATGAGGGTAAAGCAGTTTCTTGAAAAGCAGGGCAAGGGCACAGGGCTTTTCAATACTGGCGCTTATTTGATTGAGCCAAGGGCAATCAATATTCTTTGCAGGCAAATTGAAAAGGGCAGGCTTGGAAAAAGCTTTTCAATGGAAAGAGAGGGCTTTCATCTTCTTATTGGGAAAAAAGGGCTTTATGTTTACAAGGGAAAAGGGAAATTCCTTGACATTGGCACATTTGAATCACTTGCAAAAGCAGGTAGCCTGTTTTCAGTTTAGCGCTTCTTTGTAAATTAATGACAGCTTTTTTGCGATTGCCTTCCAGGAATATGCATGTGCCTTTTTTCTTGCTGATTCCATCTCCTTTTCAAGGTCCATTTTCTCAAGCTGCCATATTTTTTGCTGTAAATGTTGCCTTAGGATGAACTTCTCAGGCTTTTTGAAAAGCCTTGTCAATATTCTTTTCACTTCTCCAACGTCAGTTGAAACAAAAGGCCTCTTCATTGCCGCAGACTCAAGCAAAGTAAGGGGAAAGCCCTCATATTTTGATGGGAGGACAACATACCTGCAATGCTCATACTCATGGGGCATTGCCTCAAAGCTTGCTTTCCTGAAAAGCACTTTCCTTTTGAGGCGCAAGCCAAGCCTTTGCAGGTTTTGTTTTTCATTTCCCTCTTCAGGACCTATGAACATTATGGGAAATGACGAGCACTCAAGCATCCTTGCAGCTCCTTTGTCCTTGTCCAGCCTTCCAATAAAGCAGACCGAGTTTGCCTTTTTGTAGCTTTTTTTCGGCTTGAAAAGGTTAAGGTCAACTCCGTTTGGCATGACTGTTATTTTTTTCTTGGTTTGCTTTCTGAGGATTGGCACACTTGCCTTTGAAACGCTGATTATCCTCTTTGCTGCAAAAAAAATCAAAGGGGCCATAAGGTGCCTGTAAAAGTGGTAAAATAACCTCCTTGGCCCATGTATTTCAGGGTAGCCATGTATTGTCCAGATAAGGGGCTTTCTTTTCAGAAGAGCCAATATGGCTCCGAAAAAAGAGAAGAAGTTCCCATAGCCATGGATGTGGATTATATCACAATCAGTTCGCAGGCCCTGCCAGAATTCAATGATAGGGAACCTCAAAGAAGAAAAAAACGGAAGGCCGCATCCCTTTCCAAATACTATTTTGTGCCCTATGCCTTTTGGCAGGCTTTTTGAAATATTAAGGACATGCACAGATATGCCATTCTTTTCAAGGTAAGTGTGCACAAAATAAAGTACTTTCATGCCGCACCTTTTCTTATTCCAGCATGGCTTGCTCGACAATTTCACAGACCATGTGGATTATCAGTATGTGCATTTCCTGTATTCTTGGGGTCTGGTTGCCCGGTGCCTTGATGCACAGGCCCACAACCTCATCCAGTTTGCATTTTTTTTGGCCAACAATGGCCACAGTGAATGCTCCAATTGATTTTGCTTCACGCAGCGCCTCAATAACATTTGCAGAGTTTCCGCTTGTCGATATTCCAAGCACAACATCTTCCTTTCCTGCCAGGGCATTGACCTGCCTTTTGAAAACGTTCTCAAAACCATAGTCATTCCCAATTGCAGTGACTGATGAGCTGTTTGTTGAAAGCGCAATTGCGGCAAAAGGCTTTCTTTCTTTCAAATACCTTCCTGTGAACTCTGCAGCCATGTGCTGCGCGTCTGCTGCAGAGCCGCCATTGCCTATCACTATGAGCTTTCCCCCGTTTTTCAGGGATTCAGTTATTTTCTGTGCCAAGGACTCAATGCCTGCAAGAAGCTTTTCATCTTCAAGCAGCAGGTTGGCTGCATCAATATGCTCTGTTACCCTTTTTTTCACAAGTTTGTTCTCCATGAAACCATCCCTTCAAAGTCATAGTCAAAGTTAACAAACCTTGCGCCTTTTTTCGCAAGCGCGTTTGATATTTTCTTCCTGTCAGCAATATCGCAGACCACGAACAAAAAGCCGCCTCCTCCTGCCCCGCAGAGCTTTCCCCCATATGCCCCGTTTTGCTTTGCTGTGTCATAAAGCAGGTCTATGTCATTGGATGAAACGCCTGGCAGCTTCTTTTTCTCAAGCCAGCTTAAGTGCAACAGCTCTCCAAGGTTCTTGACATCGCCCCTGACAAGGGAGTTTCTCATGCCATATGCATATTCCTTTATTTTTTTCAGGTATTCAATGCTCTTTCCCCCTTTTTTCACTTCATCATCTTTTTTCCTTTCAACCTCATGGGCAAAAATCTTGCGGGGAAAGGGGGTTTCAAAAAGCATCATTGAGGAATGCCATTCAGAAACAAGGTCTTCCTCAAGCCGCAAAGGGTAGATGTTTATTTCCTTGCCAAACTCAATGAAATTAAAGCCCCCAAAAACAGCTGCATACTGGTCTTGATAGCCTCCTGGCCTTTTGAGCATCTGCCTTTCAATATCATAGGCTGTCTTTGCAAATGTGTCGCGGTTCATCATAGGCTTTCCTGCTATATTGAACATTGCCCCTAAAAGAGAAACAATCAGGGCAGAAGAGCCTGCAAGCCCTGCGTTTTTCGGGCTCATTGAATGAATGACCATCTCATACCCGTCCTTTGGCGAAAGGCTTGCTGATTTCATGACTGCGCGCACCATGTCAACATTGTCCTTTTTGTTCAGCTCAAACTCCAAGCCAAGATCTTCAATGTCCCTTTCAATTTCCCAGTCATGGGATGTTATATGGGTTTTCCCTGTCTCTGTCCTCCACATCTTGGTATATGAGAACAAGTTTATTGCAACGTTAAGCACAGCGCCGCCATAAGAGTCAAAGAAGGACGGCAAGTCGCTTCCTCCCCCGCCTATGCCTATTCTTGAGGGGGCCCTTGCCTTAATGCACAAGTTTTTCATAGTGTCATTTATTTGGGGGGGTTTTTATAGGCTTTTCGCTGAATAAGCTTCAAAGGCAGGTGCTTGTCTATGGAAGATTTTACAAAAGATATTGAAAACAGGCTCAGGAGCATGGCAGGCTCAGACACAAAGGTTCTGATTACTGGCGGCTCTGGCTACTTGGGCTCAATACTCACTGAAATGCTGATAAACAGGGGATTTGATGTCACTGTCGTTGACAACCTGTCATATTCGCAAAACACGCTCTTCAACCTGTTTTACAGCAAAAAGCTCACATTTATCCATGGTGACGTTACAAATGAAAAGTTCATGTCCGAGCTTCTCAAGGACCGGCAATTTGACTATATTTTCCCCCTTGCAGCAATAGTCGGGTTTCCTGTTTCAGAGCAAAAACCTGAAGTTACATGGCTTGTGAACACTGACTCAATAAAAACACTGCTCAAAAGCAGGGGGCCTGGCCAGAAAGTAATATTCCCGACAACAAACAGCGGCTATGGGATCACAGAAGGCCAAACAAAATGCACAGAAAAAAGCCCGTTAAAGCCGATTTCAACATATGGGAAAAGCAAAGTTGAAGCAGAAAAACAGAT
>Ga0180431_10005637_pt1 | contig 15172 bp, 10 predicted proteins | sample SS_ome_11_FD_132459 | JGI IMG/M metagenome (GOLD analysis project Ga0180431, IMG submission 132459) | Hypersaline lake sediment archaeal communities from the Salton Sea, California, USA - SS_1_MS_1 metaG | ecosystem: Environmental > Aquatic > Non-marine Saline and Alkaline > Hypersaline >... | reverse complement strand
TTTCGAACGCCTACACTCGTCACTCGATTACCTCAGCCCCGTAGAGTACGAGCGGATGGCAAATGTTGCTTAACCCCGTGTTCACTTTTCGGGGGGAATCCCAATACCCTCCACCAGCATTGTGGGCACAGTCTGAAAATGACGCTGAACCAGACAAGGTGGAATACCAATGGCTGTTTGGCTAGTCCGTGCCGGCGCACATGGCGAGTACGAGTCCAAATTCATTCAGGAGGGCCGAATCTATGTCACCTGGGACGACCTAGACCTCGATCTCTCCGAACTCAGCGAGCGCACTGAACTGAAAGACGCGATGACTGAGCGGTACCCTGACGTAAAGCCCAGAGCGATTGCGAACTGGGCGAGTCAGGTGTGGCCGTTCGCTCATGAGATGGAGAAGTCGGACCTCGTGGTGCTCCCGTTGAAGAGCCAGCGCGCGATCCAGATCGGTGAGATTACAGGTGACTATCAATTCGAGCCACGTGGCCCCAGCCCGTTCTTCCATTGGCGTTCCGTTGACTGGATCGCGGATGCCGTGCCGCGTTCCCACTTCGGACAGGATCTATTGTACACGTTCGGTGCATTCCTGACCATATGCCGCGTGCAGCGCAACAATGCGGAGGCTCGCATTGACGCCATGCGGGCCAAAGGCTGGCAGCCGGAGACGGTTGCAGCCATCACCTCCGCACCTGAAGTTTCCTCACAGGATTCAACAGATGCCATGGAGAGCACCGATCTAGAGGAAGCAGCACGGGACCAGATAGCCAGTCTGATCTCCGCTCGCTTCAAGGGCCATGGATTGACGCGGCTGGTGGAGGGCATCCTCGAAGCTCAGGGGTATGTCACTTACCGTAGCCCGGAGGGTTCAGACGGGGGCGCGGACATCCTCGCCGGTACTGGACCTCTTGGATTCGGAGCTCCACGGCTCTGCGTTGAAGTGAAATCTGAGAGCTCTCCCATAGATCGGCCGACAGTGGACAAGCTGCTTGGCGCCGTGTCCAAGTTCGGAGCAGAGGAGGGCTTGTTTGTCTCCTGGAGCGGGTTCAAGACCAATGTCCAGAAGGAACTTGCACCGAGCTTCTTCCGTGTACGCCTCTGGACTCAGAAGGAACTGTTGGAGGCTTTGTTTGACCAGTACGATCATCTGGACGATGATCTGAAGGCCGAATTGCCTCTCAAGCGTATCTGGACCGTCGCTGCACAGGAAGCGGAGTGACCCTGCCGCATGCGGGTTCTGCCATGATGCGAGCCGGAATGCAGCATGGCAACACGTGAAGCCTGCCGGAATACTGAGAATGGAAGGGACCGGACAAGCAGATGGCCAAAAGGAAGAGTACACAGACGAGAAACGACAATGGCGCCACGGTCGGCTACGAGGCCGAACTCTGGCAGATGGCGGATGCCCTGCGCGGCAGCATGGATGCCGCCGAGTACAAGCACGTCGTTCTCGGCCTGATCTTCCTCAAGTACATCTCTGACGCCTTTGACGAAGCCAACGAAATCCTCCTCGGTGAACAGGCTCAGGGCGCCGATCCCGAGGACCCCGACGAGTACCGCGCCCAGAACATCTTCTGGGTACCTCGCGAAGCGCGCTGGACCCACCTGAAGAAACAAGCCCGACAGGCCACCGTCGGCCGGCTGGTGGATGACGCCATGGCCGCCATTGAGCGAGACAATCCCGCCCTCAAGGGAGTACTGCCAAAGGACTACGCCCGCCCGGCACTTGACAAGGCTCGACTCGGCCAACTCATCGACCTTATCAGTAACATTCAGATAGGAAGCGTCGAAGCCCGCGCCAAGGACGTGATCGGTCGCGTCTATGAATACTTCCTGTCCCAGTTCGCCAGTGCAGAGGGCAAGAAGGGTGGTGAGTTCTACACACCACGGTGTGTCGTGAAACTCCTGGTCGAGATGATCGAGCCCTACCGAGGCCGCGTCTATGACCCCTGCTGCGGTTCCTCGGGAATGTTCGTACAGTCGGTTGAGTTCATCCGTGCGCACGCCACCGGTAATGGCAACGCAGGGAAATCAGGTGGCGGAACGGGGCAGGCCGATATCTCGATCTACGGCCAGGAGTCCAACTACACCACTTGGCGACTGGCCAAGATGAATCTCGCTATCCGAGGAATCGAAGGCCAGATCGCTCACGGCGACACCTTCCACGACGACCGCTTTCCGGATCTGAAGGCCGACTTCATCCTTGCCAATCCCCCGTTCAACATCTCAGACTGGGGCGGGGAGCGCCTCAAGGACGACAAGCGCTGGAAGTATGGCATCCCGCCCGCTCGAAACGCCAACTTTGCCTGGGTGCAACATATCGTCCATCACCTGGCACCATCCGGGGTCGCCGGATTCGTACTGGCCAACGGCTCGATGTCCTCAAACCAGTCCGGCGAGGGTGATATCCGCAGGAACCTGATCGAGGCCGACCTCGTGGACTGCATGGTGGCGCTGCCGGGTCAACTGTTCTATTCGACGCAGATTCCGGCGTGCCTATGGTTCCTCGCGCGTGACCGCAAGGACGGCACGTTCCGTGATCGACGCGGCGAGATCCTGTTCATCGATGCCCGGAACCTCGGCCAATTGGTAGACCGCACCCACCGTGAACTCACAGACGAAGATATCGCGAGGATCGCTGACACCTATCACGCCTGGCGTGGCGAGAAAGAGGTAGGCGAATACGAGGACCTGCCCGGCTTCTGCAAGAGTGCGACACTGGCAGAGATTGAGAAGCACGGCCACGTTCTGACACCCGGCCGCTACGTCGTCGCCGTGGCGCAGGAGGATGATGGGGAGCCATTCGAAGAAAAGATGAATAGGCTGGTCGCGCAGCTGCAGGAGCAGCAGACTGAGGCGGCGGAGCTCGATGCCGCTATTGCCGCCAACCTGAAGGAGCTCGGGTTTGGTAAATGATTATTCTTTGAACGGGCTCATTCATAACCCGTCCGGGTCTATTGAAAGAATAGGATGTAAAGATCCTGCAGGTGTTGACATCATACACTACAGCAGCTACATTATATCCATACTTACTCCCCGCTCGATACGCCGCAAGGCCTCGGGCGGGGTTATTTTTTATAGCCCCACGGGGGTGTGTCATGCCCCTTGAACCCACTATCAAGCGTACCGTCGCCTTTTTCGATGGACAGAATCTGTTCCACGCCGCCCGAACTACATTCGGATATACTTGGCCCAACTATGCTCCGCAGGCACTGGCAACCGCTATATGTAGCAGTAATGACTGGCAGCTGACTCAGACACGATTCTACACCGGTGTTCCCGATCCAGCGGACAATCCATTCTGGCATCATTTCTGGACCCATAAACTGGCCATGCTCGGTCGCCAGAATGTCCACGTATTCAGCCGGTCACTTCGCTATCACAATAAGCGAGTCAAACTGCCTGATGGGAATGAGCATACTTTCCTCACTGGCGAAGAGAAAGGTATCGACGTCCGTATCGCACTGGACATCATCCGCATGGCGCATCGGCAGGAGTATGACGTTGCCCTCGTATTCAGCCAGGACCAGGATCTCTCAGAAGCAGCAGACGAGATTCGTCGTATATCACAGGAACAGAATCGGTGGATCAAGATCGCGAGCGCATTCCCAACGAGTCCTACCGCTAGTAACCGACGAGGCATTAACAAGACTGACTGGATACCCATCGACCGTTCAACATACGACTCCTGCCTCGATTCACGAGACTATCGGCCGAAGGGTGGGCGGCCGTGAAGTCTCAATATCGGGAAAGGACCGCGAACAATGTTGCTACAACCGCCGCCAACCTGAAGGAGCTTGGGTATGGCGAGTGAGTGGGCGGAGACCACTCTGGGTGATGTAATAGAGCTGAAGCGCGGTTACGACTTGCCTAAACGGGAACGTAGGCCGGGTTCGGTGCCACTCGTGTCCTCGTCTGGAGTAACCGACCATCATTCCCAATGTAAGGTGAAGGGGCCTGGTGTCGTGACGGGACGATATGGGACCCTTGGGCAGGTGTTCTACGTGCGCGAGGACTTCTGGCCACTGAATACGACACTATATGTCCGAGACTTTAAGGGCAATGACCCCCGATTCATCAGCTACTTCCTGACAGGGCTGGATTACATGGCCTTCTCAGATAAGGCCGCCGTCCCAGGCCTGAATCGAAACCACCTTCACCAGGCGGCCATCTTATTTCCTACGGACGTCGACGAACAATGCGCCATCGCCCACATCCTCGGCACGCTGGACGACAAGATCGAACTGAATCGACGGATGAGTGAAACGCTGGAAGCGATGGCGCGAGCACTGTTCAAGTCGTGGTTTGTGGACTTCGACCCCGTCCGCGTGAAAATGGAAGGCCGCTGGGATGCCGGCCAATCGCTTCCCGGCCTCCCAGCCCACCTCTATAACCTCTTCCCCGAACGTCTAGTGCCCTCGGAACTGGGGGAGATTCCGGAGGGGTGGGAGATCGAAACCCTCTCGGACTTGGCTGCCCTCAACCCGGAGAGTTGGTCAAAGACAACGGCCCCAGAGACTGTGCGGTATGTAGATCTCGCGAACACGAAGTGGGGCTCGATCTCCTCAATCGGCGAGTACCCATGGGAAGCTGCACCAACTCGGGCACGAAGGGTGCTGCAGCCGTGGGACACCATTGTCGGTACCGTTCGTCCAGGCAATGGCTCCTACGTGCTCATCATGGAGCGTGATCTCACCGGAAGCACCGGTTTCGCGGTCCTTCGTCCACGAGCTCCCCGGTATCGTTCACTTGCCTACTGCGCGGCGACATCGCGGGGAAACATCGATCGCTTGAGGCTTCTGGCTGACGGTGCGGCGTACCCGGCTGTCCGGCCCGACGTTGTGGCTGCAACGCAAGTCGTCGTAGCTCCCGATCCTATACTTGACGTGTTTGCCCGGATCGTCGATACCCTGCTGGCAAGGATTGCCTCTGGAGAGCAGGCGTCGCGCACCCTCGCCACCTTGCGCGATGTCTTACTGCCCAGTCTTGTCAGCGGCGAATTGCGAGTTGCCAGCTTGGGCAACCTGCCGACATACGAGGTCGACGATGTGGTCGGATAACGAAACAGCCCGCGACTTCCTGAACTTCTCCGGCGTCGCGGATACCGTTGCTGAGATCATCGTCCAAGCGGATGGCCGGCCAATCTCGATCGGCGTCTCCGGCGCATGGGGCGTTGGAAAGTCGTCCATGATCAAGCTGATTCGCGGCGCCCTGGAAGGACGCGATGGACCCTTCGTCTTGGTCGAGTTCAACGCCTGGCTCTACCAGGGCTACGACGATGCGCGCGCCGCCCTCCTGGAAGTCATTGCCACCACCCTGATGGACGAAGCTGAGAGGCGGAAGACTGGACTCGACAAGGCCCACGATCTGCTCCGTCGGGTCAACTGGCTGAGAGCGGCGAAGCTGACAGGAGGTTCGGCCCTCGCCCTGGCGCTCGGCCTGCCGCCGGTTGGGCTTGCCGGAGAACTCTATCAGCTCGGCCAGAGAGTAGTGGACGGAAAAGCCGACGAGAAGACGATCGCCACGGCGGACGAAGTGACGCGCAAGGCCGGTGATGAACTCTCCGGCCTGCTAAAGCCGAAACCGGAGATCTCCCCGCCCAAAGAAATCCATGCCATCCGTGCATGTTACGAGCAGACTCTTGCGGAGTTGGGCGTGAAGCTCGTCGTTCTGATCGACGATCTCGATCGCTGCCTTCCGCCGACCACGATCTCGACGCTCGAAGCGATCCGGCTCTTCCTCTTCCTGGAAAACACGGCGTTCGTCATTGCGGCCGACGACACGATGATCAAACATGCCGTGCGCAGCCATTTCGATGGCGTCGATGACGCCATGGTCATCAACTATTTTGACAAACTGATCCAGGTGCCGATCCGCGTACCGCCGCTTGGCACGCAGGAAGTTCGCGCCTACCTGATGTTGCTCTTCGTCGAGAATAGCGCGCTTTCGGAACCCGACAAGGAGGATATCCGGGCAATGGTCTGCAAGCAGCTCGCGCAGACCTGGCGCGGCTGCCGCGTTGACCGCGCCTTCATGCAGACGACCCATGAGGCACTTCCGTCCGACCTCATATCCCGGTTCGATACTGCCGACCGGCTCGCCCCGCTCATGACGACGGCAAAGGAAATCGCGGGCAATCCGCGTCTTATTAAGCGGTTCCTGAACGCGCTCTCCATTCGGATGGCGATTTCCAATGCACATGGCGTCGGCGTCGATGAAGCGGTTCTGGCCAAGTTGCTACTCTTCGAGCGTTGCGCCATTTCGGCGGCTTATGAAGCGCTTACTGCAGCCGTCAACAACGACGACGAGGGCAAGCCGCGCTTCCTCGCTGAATGGGAAGAGAAGGCATTGGCCGGTGAGAGGCTGGACCTCAATGAGCCCTGGGACCATCCCTTTATCCGTGAATGGCTTACAGTGCCGCCGCGCCTCGCCGACATCGATCTGCGCGGCGTCCTCTATGTTAGCCGCGAACACGCGCCGCTGATCACGCCGGAGGACCGCCTTTCCTCGGAAGCGGCGGAGTTGCTGGCCGCGATCCTTGAACAGCCAGAAACGGCCGCCGCCTTGCACGATCGGCTGGTGCGCGTGCCACGCCCCGAAATGACCGTTATTATGGATCGTCTGCTTGAGCGCGCCCGCCAGATACAGGAATGGGGCACCCCTCCCATCCTCGAAGCGGCTCTTGCCGTCACCGTCGCTGATCCTGCGCAGGGGCCACGGCTTGCGGCATTCCTGCGTGAACGCCCCCCCACGCAAATCAAGCCAGGAATCGTGCCCAAGATCGGCGATTGCCCCTGGGCCACGGACGTCTTCGACACGTGGTACGGGTCTGCCGTTGTATCGCCGGTAAAGGCCGCGATCACGCAGGAGAGGAAACGTCATGGGCACGTCTAGTTCCGGCTCGGGTCCCGGGCCCGGCATCCCGCTCGTGCCCCCGTGGGTTCCCGACCCGGTTCCACCGGCAGATGTAAACGGTACAGATGCGGCTGACCCGGACGGGCAGGATCAGCAGGCCAAGTCTGAGCCCGTGCCTCATCCTGCGCCGGCCCCTCAGCCCGGACCGTTGGCGCCGGCCGGACGCTTCGGCCCGGCGCGCACCAGCCTGGGAAGGTTTGCGCGTACCGGGTCTTCGGACGACATGCGGCGCGGTGTTGGCCACTACGTCCGCAAGGGCTATGGCGGCGCCGGTTCCACCACCCAGCGCATGGGCGGCACGGCCCGCACGGCAGGCACCCTTTATGGCGCACTTTCCGCGGCAGCTGTCGGCCAATCCGCGGCGCCAGGCAGCCCGTTTGATCCGGCTATCCTTGTCGGGCGGTCGGCCGACGAGGTCATGGACGCGCTGGTCGAGGCCGTTCGCTCCACCGACGGCACGCAGGACGCCGAAGCCTCACGCTGGGCCATCCGCAACGCCATGTCCGAACTACTTAACCGCTTCCCCGACGCCAACCTCCTAAACCTTACGGAAGAGGAGCGCTTCTTCGCCATCGAGGGCTTTGTCGCTCTCGACGTCTACAGCCGTTTCGTGCTCGACCTTGGCAAAACTATCCAGGAAAGTGCGCCCAGCGCGACCGCCGCACTGTCGCGGCTCAAGGATGTGAAAGACTACGTGAAACAAACAGTGTCGGCCCGTTTCCGTGCTCTGGTGAAGGCGGGCGAGAAGCTTGGGGCGCGGCGCATATTCGTACTCACCCGGCAGGCTCTGCGAGGTGCCTTCCAGGTATTTGAGGATTACATCCAATGAGAATCGTCTGCGCACCAGAGAACCACAAGTTCGCGGCCCCTGCCGGTGGCGACCTTAACGTCATCCTCTATGGTCGTGTCAGCAGACCGGACACGGCCGCTGTCGGCGCGACCGCCCGCCACATCATTCAGCACCGCAAGCTCGAACCGGCGGCGCGGGCATGGGACCTCTTATCGATCGCCCTGTCCGTGGTTGTCGCCGACACGGCAGCGCGGCGCGATGAGAGTCCGGACGGCTGGACACGCCAGCTCGATCTCCACGTCGCTGTCGGCGACCCGGACTTCTGGACTGCGCAGCGCGATCTTCTGATCCGACAGCTTGAGTTCCTGACGACCGATATCTGGAGCATTACTTTCATGGACGGAGGAGTTCAACCCGTGCCGCCCAAGGCGCCAGCGCGGCCCGAACAGGATTGCATCGTCCTTCTCTCCGGTGGGCTCGACAGCCTAGTCGGCGCGATCGACTTGGTGAAGGCGCACGGCAAGGACCCTTACGCCGTCAGCCAGGTTTCGAAGGGCGACAAGCAGAAGCAGAGCCTCTTCGCATCCAGCATCGGCGACGGCCTCGCCCATCTCCAGCTCAATCACAACGCCAATTGCCCTGGTCAGAATGAACGCTCGCAGCGCGCGCGGTCCATCGTCTTCCTTGCATATGGCGTGCTAGCCGCGACTGCGTTGAAGCACTATCACGACGGCGGACGCGTGACACTCTATGTCTGCGAGAACGGCCTTATCTCGATTAATCCGCCGCTGACAGGCGCGCGGCTTGGCAGCCTGAGCACGAGGACCACGCACCCATACTACATCCGGCTCTTCCAGGAGCTGCTCGGCGCGGCGGGCCTTCGCGTCACGCTAGAAAACCCGTACCAGTTTGCAACCAAGGGCGAGATGCTGAGCGCCTGCGCCGATCAACCCTTTCTTCAGGAATACGCTCATGCTGGCACAAGCTGCAGTCGCTACGCGCGCAACGGCTTCAAGCATTGCGGCCTTTGCATCCCCTGCCTTATCCGCAGGGCCGCATTCCATGCATGGGGCGTGCAAGACAGAACCCCATATGTGTTTGTGGATTTATCCCGCAACGACACGAACCATGCCCGCTATGATGACGTGCGCTCTGCCGCCATGGCCGTGACAAGCGCAGAGGCGGAGGGTATCTCAATCTGGGCTGGCCCAGCGATTAGCACAGCGTTGCTCGGCGACGCTCTGCCTTATCGGGATGTTGCGGTGCGTGGTCTCAACGAGCTAGCCGCATTCCTCAAGGTGGCAGGGGTGAAGTGATCGATTTTCATTGTCACCTGGACCTTTATCCCGAACCAGATCGCGTTGCCCGCGAATGTGCAGAGCGCGGTCTCTACGTGCTTTCAGTGACGACCACGCCGAGTGCTTGGTACGGGACCAACCGTCTGGCACAAGAACGGACCCGCACAGCGCTAGGCCTGCATCCCCAACTTGCCCATGAGCGCAAGATCGAACTGACGCTGTTCGACGAGCTACTTCCGCGCACGCGTTATGTCGGGGAAATCGGCCTCGATGGCACGCCCGAGTGTCGCGCCTACTGGAAAGATCAGCTCGCCGTCTTCGGCCACGTTCTAGAAGCGTGCGCACAGGCCGGCGGGCGTATCATGTCGATCCACAGCCGGAGCGCCAGCAAGGGAGTTCTTGACTGCGTCGAGGCGCATCCCGGCGCGGGCATATCGGTCTTGCACTGGTTTTCAGGGAGCCCGAGCGACCTCGACCGCGCCATCAAACTCGGTTGTTGGTTCAGCGTCGGCCCAGCGATGGTGAATGGTGAGAGAGGACGATCCCTTGTTGCGCGTATGCCGCGGGACCGAGTCCTTACAGAGTCTGATGGACCGTTTGCTCAGATCGACGGGGTCTCCGCCATGCCTTGGGATGTGCATCTCGCCGTCCAAGTGTTGAGCGAGATCTGGGCTCAGTCGCGTGAGAAGGTGGGTCGAATACTTTGTGACAATCTCGGCGCGTTAGTGGGGCGGATGTGATGACCGGCATTACAGAGTCCACCGTCGAGCAGGCCGCCCTCGAATGGTTCGAGAGCCTGGGCTTCACCGCGAAGGCAGGTCCCGACATCGCTCCCGACGGGCCCACCCCGGAGCGAGACAGTTACACCGATGTCATTCTCCACGGACGCCTGAGGCAGGCGCTGACGCAGCTCAACCCGACGCTGCCGACCGAAGCGCTCGACGATGCCTTCCGCCGGCTTACGCGCCCGGAGGGGCCGACACTCGAGGCTCGCAATCGCGCCTTCCACCGCCTGCTCGTGGACGGCGTCACGGTCGAGTACCGAGACGCAGACGGCACCATACGGGGGGCCCAGGCACAGGTAATCGACTTTTCCGACGTGACGAACAACGACTGGCTGGCAGTCAACCAGTTCACCGTTGTCGAGAACAAGCACACCCGCCGGCCGGATGTGGTGCTCTTCATCAACGGTTTACCGCTGGTGGTGATCGAACTGAAGAATGCCGCCGATGAGGACGCCACAATCTGGACGGCCTTTCAGCAACTCCAGACCTACAAGGCTGAGATTCCGTCGCTGTTTATCTCCAACGCTCTGCTGGTCGTCTCTGACGGTATCGAGGCGCGGGTCGGTACCCTCACTGCCGGACGGGAATGGTTCAAACCCTGGCGCACGATCCATGGCGAGACGCTGGCCGATGCGCACGTTCCGGAACTGCAGGTGCTGATCGAGGGGATGCTGGCGCCGCGGTGTCTGCTTGATCTCGTGCGCGACTTCATCGTGTTCGAGGACGACGGCGGTGGGCAGCTCGCCAAGGTCACCGCCGGCTACCATCAGTTCCACGCGGTGCATGTGGCGGTAGGCGAGACACTGCGCGCGGCGGAGATGGCCCGCGAAGGTGTGATCAAGGAGCAGTTGGGTCGATTCGAGGCAGGCCTCAAGCCCGGTGGCAAGCCCGGCGACCGAAGGGTGGGCGTTGTGTGGCACACTCAGGGATCGGGGAAGAGCCTGACCATGGCCTTCTATGCGGGCCGGATCATCCGCGAGCCTGCTATGGAAAACCCCACGCTCGTGGTGCTCACCGACCGCAACGACCTGGATGACCAGCTCTTCGGAACCTTCTCCAGCTGCCGGGAACTCCTGCGTCAGCCGCCAGTGCAGGCCGATAGCCGTGCGAACCTGCGCGAATTACTTGCAGTGGAGTCGGGCGGCGTGGTCTTCACGACCATCCACAAGTTCTTCCCCGAGGAGAAGGGCGACCGGCACCCGACCCTCTCCGAGCGCCGGAACGTCGTTGTGATCGCCGACGAGGCGCACCGCAGCCAGTACGACTTCATCGACGGCTTCGCCCGGCATATGCGCGATGCTCTACCCAATGCCTCCTTCATCGGCTTCACAGGTACACCAATCGAGTTGCGCGACGCCAATACCCGTGCCGTTTTCGGCGACTACATCAGTGTCTACGATATCCAGCGTGCGGTAGAGGACGGGGCGACGGTACCGATCTATTACGAGAGCCGGCTTGCTCGACTGACGCTCGATGAAGCGGAGCGACCGAGGATCGACCCCGAATTCGAGGAGGTCACCGAGGGCGAAGAGGTAGAACGCAAGGAGAGGCTCAAGACCAAGTGGGCCCAGTTGGAGGCGATTGTCGGAGCTCAGAAGCGGCTGAGTCTGGTGGCCCGCGACATCATCGAGCACTACGAGCAACGCTGCGAGGCGATGGACGGCAAGGCCATGGTGGTCTGCATGAGCCGCCGGATCTGCGTGGAACTCTACGACGAGATCGTGAAGCTCCGTCCCGCGTGGGCAAGCGCGGACGACGAACAGGGCGCCATCAAAGTGGTCATGACGGGCTCGGCGTCGGACTCGCCCGACTGGCAACAACACATCCGCAACAAGCCCCGCCGCGAAGCGCTGGCGAACCGCTTCCGTGATCCCGCGGATCCCTTGCGCATGGTGCTCGTGCGCGACATGTGGCTGACCGGTTTCGACTGTCCGAGTCTGCACACGATGTACGTGGACAAACCCATGCGAGGCCACGGCCTGATGCAGGCGATTGCTCGCGTGAATCGGGTGTTCCGGGACAAGCCGGGTGGACTTGTGGTGGATTACCTCGGCCTCGCCCACGAACTGAAGGCGGCACTCGCGACCTACACCGAGAGTGGAGGCACCGGACGCACCGCGCTCGACCAGGATGAGGCCGTGACGTTGATGATCGAGAAGTACGAGGTATGCTGCGGCCTGTTCCACGGCTTCGACTGGTCGCGGTGGACCACCGGTACATCCCCGCAACGGTTGGCACTTCTGCCAGCAGCCCAGGAGCACATCCTCGCTCAGGAGAACGGCAAGGACCGCTGCATCCGTGTGGTACGTGAACTATCCCAGACCTTCGCCCTGGCGGTGCCGCACGAGGAAGCACTTCGGATCCGCGACGACGTAGCCTTCTTCCAGGCCGTCCAGTCGGTGCTTGCCAAACGCGCACCGGCTGACGCCCGGCCGGAAGAGGACCTCGACCATGCGGTGCGTCAGATCATCTCCCGCGCGGTCTCACCCGAGGGCGTGGTGGACATCTTCGCTGCAGCAGGGATTGAGAAGCCGGACATATCGATACTCTCCGACGAATTCCTGGCTGAAGTGCGAGTCATGCCCCACTGTAACCTGGCAGTGGAATTGCTGCAGAAGCTGCTAAAGGGCGAGTTGAAGGTCCGCCGTCGCAAGAACGTGGTACAGGCCCGATCCTTCGCCGAAATGCTGGAACAGACAATGCGCCGATACCAGAACCGCGCCATCGAGGCCGCCCAGGTGATTGAGGAACTGATCGGACTCGCCAAGGAGATGCGCGAGGCGAATGCCCGTGGTGAGGAACTGGGCCTATCAGAAGACGAACTCGCCTTCTACGATGCTTTGGAGACGAATGACAGCGCCGTACAGGTGCTCGGCGACGAGACGTTGCGAGGCATCGCACGTGAACTGGTTCAGACCGTACGCAACAACGTGACCATCGACTGGACACTCCGCGAAAACATACGCGCTCATCTCCGCGTCCTGGTCAAACGGATCCTGCGCAAGTATGGCTATCCCCCGGATATGCAGGAGAAGGCCACACAGACGGTACTGGAGCAGGCCGAAGTGCTGTCGGCGGAATGGGCGGTCGCCTGATGGCGAAGCCGCCCATCCGTACTCTCCAGGACTGGGGTTGACGAAGGAGACCCCATGAACTCCTACACCGTATTCGACTTCGAGACCACTGGGCTGAGTCCTCAGAGAGATCGGATCATCCAAGTCGGCATTTGCGTTGTGGAGAATGGAGGGGTTGCACACAAGGAAGGCTGGCTGGTTAATCAGCCAGTGCCCATCTCGGCTGAGGCTGAAAGAATACACGGAATCACCCAGGGCGTTATCGAAGCACACGGGATCCCACCGGAAGAGAGCCTCCCCCGGCTTTTGGCACATCTCGAGAAAGCTCATTTGTGCGTTGGCCACAATATCCATCGATTCGATGTGCCATTCCTGGAGGCTGAGGCGCGGCGACTCAAACTGCGAATTCCGTTCGTCGCCGACTACGTGGACACTGCCGCCCTTTACAAGGGGTGGAAACTGGGAGTCTCGCGTGGGGCATCAGAATCACATCAGGACTACGCTCGTCGAGTACTTTCGATGAGGGTCCGCGGTCTGAAGTTTGCGATCCCTGTTTGTCTCCACCAACTGGGCATTGCCGATGATCACGTTGTTGCACATGAAGCCGAATCGGATGCCTATTCGACTCATCTGATATACCAAAGACTGCTTACTGTCCTTGGAGGGCGGATCTAGTCTGGGAGTTCCACGAGTATCGAATAAGCAACAGGTGTGGAAGGCAGTGGGCTCCCATCAGGTGTACATATATTTGCAAAGTTGCAGAATCGAACGGACCAGAGCAGTATGAGGGCTCTCGATACAAGTCCATTGTACAAGATTGGAGCGGTAAAACTTGGGAAAACTGAGCGTAGTGAAAAAACCAACTGAGTTGGAGATATCTTCGCTGGTTGAGATTGGGAAGCGGATTGACGCCGACCTATTGGATGAGTTTGGGCTTGGAGGTCTGGTTGTGCGTGCGAGGCTAGAGGCAGTCGCCAGACTCCGTGCTTCGGCAAACCTCCTCTCGCCTTGGAAAAGTATCTCGCGGGCACTGGAGAACGAGGCACGGGCCATTGAACACCTGGGGGAAAAAAGGGTTTCTCCCTTCCAATAAGTGGGCAAGCCACCGCGAAGGTATGGAAGAAGAGGACTCCCGATTGCGGGTTCTATCGTACAACGCCGGTACCGGTTCAAAACAGCCCATCGAACCTACGTCACCCACCAACCGTTAAGTCCGATTCCTAGCGGTCGAAAGCTAATGCGGGAAGTCGTTTTTAAATTCATCGTAGTCGACTCGAATGGCGGTCTCGTTTTGCTGTATGATCCAGCGTTCGTACTTCATTCAAAGAATCCGGTGTATCGAAACCCTTCTAGAGCAGCTTGTGCTGCCACTGGCAACCAGACGATGGATGGGTGGGAGTTCTTCCGAGATGTTGTGACCCACAGATCACAACAATGATTGCTGCAACTCATGCGCCGCTAATGAATGACCACATGGTGTCCAGCGAACAGGGAGTTCGGAGATCCCTCCTCCATCTGGCGTTAAGGCTAAGCCACCAGATGCAGCATCCCACATTTTCGTGGGAGGTTCAGTCGTGAGCGTCTCCACCCACCCTCGAATCGATTAGCTGCAAGCGGCAAGGGAATCCTATGATGCCTGCGATGCCGCACAACAGTCCGGAATTTGCTCATAGCACGACTGGGAGCCATTTATGAAATCAACGCTTGGAAAATTTGCGATCGTTGACCCCCGGCAGATATGGAAGAATGAATCAACTGACTTCACTCCCTGGCTGGCAAGTGAGGAGGGAATTGCTCTCCTCGGGGATGCTCTGGGTCTGGAACTCGAAGTGGAAAACACCGAGGTCGCTGTCGGACCATATTCTGCAGACATCCTTGCCACAGACGTCGGGACGGGCCGTACGGTCGTCATCGAAAACCAACTGGCAAGGACGGACCATAGCCATCTCGGTCAGTTGCTGACGTATTCCTCAGTGCTGGATGCCAGCGCAGTGGTGTGGTTGGCGACCGAATTCTCACACGAGCACAGCAGTGCCCTCGATTGGCTCAACGAGCATACTTCGGATGATCTCAGTTTCTACGGAGTCAGAGTCGAAGTCTGGAAGATCGAGAACTCACCTCCTGCAGTGAGGTTCAATGTGCTGAGCAGTCCTCCAGACTCAACCCGAAAAGTTGCGAAGCAGAAGGCGGAGTCGGAACTGACTGAAGCAAAGAGACTGCAGCTCGATTTCTGGACGGAGTTGGAACCGAGACTCCGGGCGTCCGAACACATTCCTTCGACACATACTCCGAGGCCTCAGTACTGGTATGATGTGG
>Ga0180431_10005636_pt1 | contig 15174 bp, 10 predicted proteins | sample SS_ome_11_FD_132459 | JGI IMG/M metagenome (GOLD analysis project Ga0180431, IMG submission 132459) | Hypersaline lake sediment archaeal communities from the Salton Sea, California, USA - SS_1_MS_1 metaG | ecosystem: Environmental > Aquatic > Non-marine Saline and Alkaline > Hypersaline >... | reverse complement strand
GGGAGGCGCCGGGGCGGCGGGGGGAGAGGCAGGCGATCTCTACCTGCGGGTGAATGTGCGCGGCGGACGCCAGTTCGAGAGGGACGGAGACGACCTCCGTATAAACGTCCCGGTCGATCTCTACACGGCTGTTCTGGGCGGCGAGGCCAGGGTCCCGACCATAGAAGGGTCAGTGATGCTCACCATCCCACCGGGGACGGAGAACGGTAAAGTCTTCCGACTTCGCGGCATGGGCATGCCGCGACTCCGCAACCCTGAGGAGCATGGGGACCTGTATGCGGAAGTCGACGTGGAGCTTCCGAAGGATCTCTCAGAGCGCGAACGTGAGCTGTTCGATGAGCTGCGTAAGTTGGCTGGGGGGTCACGTTGATGGTGCGGCGGGAGGAGCGGACATCGATCACAATCAAGAAGGCCGCCCAGCACGCAGGGGTAGAGGTGCACGTGGCGCGCCACTGCGTTGAGGTCGGCTTGATGGACGAGGAGTTGACGGAGCGGGATCTCGCCGAGCTGCGCCGGGTTCGGCGCCTGATGGCGCTGGGGATCAATCTCCCTGGCATCGAGGTGATCATCCGCATGCGGCGACGGATCCAGGCGCTGCAGGCGGAGCTGATGCGGCTTGAGCGTCAGAGTCAGTCACGGGGCCGATGATCGTCCCCCGCACACCGCGTTTTTGAAGTGATCGAACCATGAAACGAGAAAAGGTCCTAGTTCTATTCCTTATTGCCACCCTATTGGGCGCGGCACTGGGTTGTGGTTTCGCCAGCCAGATGTTGCTTCCCACCCCAACCCCCACACCCACAGCCACGCCGACGGCCACACCGCCCGCGCCGGACCCGACACCGTCGGGAGCCGTGAATGCCCTCGAGGCGCAGGTGGAGGCGGTCTACCACCAGGCAGGATCGGCGGTGGTGAACATCACCAGCGTGACGTACGCGTATGACTTCTTCTTCAATCCTGTCCCTCAAGAGGGCACCGGATCCGGCTTTGTCTACGATGATCAGGGCCACATTATCACCAACTATCACGTCATCGAAGATGCCGAAGAGTTGTCGGTGGCATTGGCCGATGGGGAGACCTACCCGGCTGACGTCGTTGGGGAAGACCCCACCAACGACCTCGCTGTCATCCGCATCGAGGCCGAGGACCTGCCAAGTCCGGTGCCGCTGGGAGATTCTGACACGCTTCGCGTCGGCCAGTTCGCTGTCGCCATCGGGAATCCCTTTGGTCTGGAACGTACGCTGACAGTGGGGGTTATCAGCTCCCTGGGGCGCGTCATCCGAGGTCCGGAGAACAACTTCATCGGCGAGGTCATTCAGACAGATGCCGCTATCAATCCTGGGAACTCGGGCGGGCCCCTCCTGGATCTTGCCGGGCAAGTGATCGGCGTGAACTCACAGATCGTAAGCCCAAGCCAGGCCAACGCCGGGGTCGGATTCGCCGTCCCTGCCAATACCGTTCGGCGCGTCGTGCCGGAGCTCATCGACCGTGGCAGCTACCCGCATCCTTGGCTGGGCATCGAGCCCATCTCGCTGACTGCGGAGCGAGCGCGGGCCTTTCGACAAGCGGGGATGGACATACCGGTAGAGCGAGGTGTGCTCATCCTGGAGGTCCTACCTGGTGGACCAGCTGACGCCGCCGGGATAGAGGGCGGCGACCAACTGGTACGGATCGGTCGCTATCGGGTCCCCCTGGGTGGGGACATCATCATCGCAGTCGACGGGCAGACGGTCGACGACTATCAGGATCTTACGGTCTACCTGGAGACGGAGACGAGAGTCGGAGACTCGGTCCAGATCAGGGTGATCCGTGATGGGGTGGAGAAGACGTTCGACGTAACTCTGGAGGAGCGGCCCACCTAGAACCAGGGACTGAGTCGCTCGTTTGGATCATCCGACGGCCTCTTGAAGCCAGCATCCGGTGGGGTGCTGGCTTTTTTTCATGGATGGCCAGTATCCTTGATCGCTGTCGCCAGGTCTGAGACGGCATCAGCGAGCTCCCCGACCAGAGGATGGGAACCGAGTTTCCGCCGGCTAATGGAGGTGATCCGGCGGTAGTACGCTAGCTGTTCGATGGGGCCCTGGTTGAAGTGCCGCCAGATATCTGCCCCGTCCTGACGCAGGTCCTCAAGGAAGCTTTCGACGTTGTGCAATGCGTCCGCAGCCTTGACGGCTGCGGCTTCCTTGCTGGTCCTCTCCAGCATCTCCAAGGCCTCCCGCTTCCGGATGGGCCAGGGACGCCTTCTACCGTGCGCGTCCCGCTTCCGTTCTGTCAGCGCATCCACGATCTCTGACACCTCGGGGCCGAATCGTCGATCGATCTCCTCCGGGTCGAAACCCTGGTCCTCCACGAGGTCGTGGAGCAGTCCGGCGATCGCCACCTCCGTCGAGAATCCGTGACGGAGCAGAATGACCGAGACGTGAATCGGATGAATGCTGTAGGGGAGGCCACTCCCCTTCCGCCGCTGTTCCCGGTGCGCTATGAGGGCGAGGCGCAGTGCTTCCTCATAGGCGCTGGAATAGCCAGCTTCGCTCGCTGTTGTGGGCTGCATAGTCTCCTTCATCCCTGTGAACTCCGGCCCGAGCCTGCACTCCTCGTGATTAGCTCGGGGGGTGCGGGCCATCTGACGCAGGCCCGCCGCTACGTAACGTCAGGTTTCCTTCCGAAGCCTGACGCTGAGCCCTGAATGACGATCGCTCACCTTGTCATTCTTGACCGCGATCCAGATCGCCTTGCGCGTGCCCACCAGGACCACGAGTCGCTTCGCCCGCGTGACAGCGGTATAGAGAAGATTCCGCTGCAGGAGAAGGTAGTGCTGGGTTAGGATCGGTAGCACGACCGCCGTGTACTCGCTGCCCTGACTCTTGTGGACCGAGATGGCGAAGGCGTGAGCCAACTCGTCGCACTCCACCCAGTCGTAGACCGCGATGTGATCCTGACCGGAGCCCTCGTCGAAACGAACCGTCAGGATCTGCTCCACGGGGTCGAGTCGACTCACGCGACCAATATCTCCGTTGTAGACGTCCTTGTCATAGTTGTTTCGGGTCTGCATCACCTTGTCTCCGACCCGAAAGATCCGGCCTCCAAGGCGCTTCTCCGGGCGACCGGGTGCCGGCGGGTTAAGAGCGGCTTGGAGGATCTGGTTCAGATTCGACACACCGCAATCGCCACGGTACATAGGCGCCATCACCTGAATGTCGTCCAGGGGATCATAGCCGAACTTGCTGGGAACTCGGCGCTGGACGATATCCACCAGCAAGGCCGCCGCGTCCGGGGGATCCTCTTTGGAGAAGTAGAAGAAGTCATCGAACTCGTTCAGGACGGGGAATCGCCCCCGGTTGATGCGGTGCGCATTGACCACGATCCCGCTGTCGGCAGCTTGGCGGAAGATCTCCGTCAGCTTGACGATGGTGACGCTCTGTGAGGCGATGATGTCGCGCAAGACGTCCCCTGCGCCCACCGACGGTAGCTGGTCCACGTCGCCGACGAACAAGACGTGTGCCGATGGCGGGATTGCCTTGAGCAGGCGATTCGCCAGGAGGAGATCCAGCATGGACGCCTCGTCCACGATGAGGCAATCGACTTCCAGCGGTGCATCTTCATTCCGCTGAAAGCCGTGCTGTGGGGAGTACTCCAGAAGGCGGTGAATCGTCTTGGCTGGTCGGTCGGTGGCCTCTGAAAGGCGCTTGGCGGCGCGGCCAGTGGGCGCGCAAAGGGCATACCGTCGGCGAAATGCCTCGAGAGCCCCGATGACCGTGCGGACCGTGACCGTCTTGCCCGTTCCGGGTCCCCCCGTCAGGACCGTGACCTTGTTGGTCAGGGCGGCGCGCACGGCGCGGCGCTGCTCGTCCGAGAGCTCGATCGCCGCGTCACGGGTAACCTGGGAGAGCAAGCCGTCCCAATCCACACTCCGAAAGGGCGCCAGGCGCGTGTCACTCGCGTCCAACAGGTCCTGGAGCCGGTTAGTGACCCCTACCTCCCCATAGTAGAAGGGGGCCAGGTAGACCGCTTCCTCCTCACGGATCGATGACTGGGACGCGACTTCGCTGGTGCCAACAGCGGTCGGGTATCTCAAGGTCTCGCGCTCGACGACCTTTTCATGGTCGAGCACACTGATTGCCTCTTCGATCAGATTGGGGTCGACTTCTAACAGCGGAGATGCCTCGGAGACGAGCTTATCCACCGGGGCGTAGACGTGACCCTGGTCTGCCATCTGACTGAGTGCGTACGCGACCCCAGCCTGGATCCGCGAGGGCGCGTCGTGCGGTAGACCGAGATCCTGCGCCACCTTGTCCGCCGTCTTGAACCCCACGCCCCAGATATCCCGGGCGAGCCGGTAAGGGTCCTCCTGCACGATCTGGAGCGCGTCGTCACCGTACGCCTTGTAGATCTTAACCGCCAGATTGGTGCTCACTCCATGGGTCTGGAGGAACATCATCACCTCGCGGATCTGCTTCTGTTCCTCCCACGCCTTGGCGAGGGCGGCCGCCCGCTTTGGGCCGACGCCCAGAGCTTCTCGCAATCGCTCAGGTTCCTCGTCAAGCACCCGCAGCGTATCCGTCCCGAAGCGCTGGACAATGCGCTTGGCGGTCACCGGGCCTACCCCTTTGATCATGCCCGAGCCCAGGTACGCCTTCAAGCCCTCGGCGGAGGCCGGCAAGACTTGCTCGCACCATTCGGCCTGGAACTGGCGACCATACTGTGGGTGAGTCGTCCACTCGCCCTCCAGGCGGAGGCTCTCGCCGGGCTGCACCTCCGGAAGATTGCCCACTACGGTGACGAGGTCGGATCTGCCAACTACGGTGAGACGGATGACGGAGTAGCCGTTCTCGTCGTTGTAGTAGGTGATCCGCTCGACTGAGCCCTCAAGTTGGTCGGTCATTGCAGAGAATGGTAGCAGAAAAGACGGGCAAGAGCAAGACAAACGGCCCTAAGGGGGAGGCTTCGCGAGGAGGGATGTGGACCCCCTAGCGATAGTGCTCGGCCAGGGCCAGCGTGGAACTGGGGTCTCGGGGAGCTGGAAACAACGAGTACCTGGAAACCAACCGGGGCGGGTCGGTTAGCTCCCAGGCACTATGCCCCTAGTATAGTGGAAGGCTCTGTCCAGGAGGATTTCACCTCCATGACAGAAGTATTACGTGCCCTCCGGCGCTCGGTTCTTACTCAGAGCCGAAGCGATGAGGTCCTGCTTCAGCTCCCAGAGGCGCTCCGTCAGGGAGACGTGGTAGACGTGGGGGTTGATGAGTCGCTTCACGCCCGGGTCCAGACTATTGATGTCCTCTTTGCGTCGCTCACGAATCTGCTCGATCGTGGGCAGGTCGTAGACCAGCTCGCCTTCGTCGAGGATGTCCACCAAGAGGGGCTCAATGCGTTCGATTCCGTCCTGGGTCAGCGTCCGGTGCACAGTGTGCTCCGTAGGGTGGTGAAGCTTGACCTCTTGCATCCTACGCGGATCCTCATCATCGAGGCTCAATAGATCGGCGGTCGCCTTGCCGCGCTCGTCATAGATGCGCCAGACGTGCTTGTGGCCCGGATTGGGAGTCTTGGCCGGTGACTCCGAAATCTTGATTGCTGGTGTCCAGTCTCCACCATCTTGCACCGCAACGAGCTTGTAGACCCCCCCCAGCGCTGGCTCTCCCCACGACGTGATCAGTCGGGTCCCCACGCCGTAGACGAGTCGATGGATAAGATGGTTGGGCTCCACCCCGTAGCGTGAAGCTTCCTGCTGGATCTGTGTGATGATCTGCCAGATGTTGAGCTCATCGAGGTTGCTGGAGAGGACGATGGAGGTATCGGGGAAGCCGGCGTCGTTAAGCATCTTAGCCGCCTGGATGCTCAGGTAGGCCAGGTCACCGGAATCGAGACGGATGCCGATGGGCTCGTGCCCGGCGCGGCGGAGATTCTCGAAGATTCTGATAGCGTTGGGTATCCCGCTCTCAACTGTGTCTATGGTGTCGACGAGCAAGAGACAATCGTCGGGATAGACGTCGGCGTATGCTTGGAAAGCGGCCAACTCCCCCTCACCAAGCCCCAGGAAGACCTGTACCATGCTGTGCGCATGGGTGCCCTTCGGTGGGTAGCCGAGCACAGCCGAGGCGCCCACGTTAGATGTGAAATCCGCCCCGCCGATGAGGGCCGCCCGGGCCCCGGCGTGGGCGCCCCGGTCGTGCGCCCGGCGGAGACCGAACTCCAGGAGCAGCTGGCCTCGCGTGCTGCTGTGGATTCGAGCCGCCTTGGTGGCTATCAGGGTCTGGTAGTTGAGGTGGTTGAGAAGGGATGTCTCAAGGATTTGGGCCATGGCTAGAGGCCCTTGAACCACCGTCAGGGGCACGTTCGGGTGCACAACGCGTCCCTCCGGGACAGCGCGCATGGTGAGACCCTCGAAGGAGCCGTTTTCACGCAACCATTCGAGAAAGTCGTCCTTGAACGTCCGCTCTCCCGTCCGTCCCCTGCTCCTCCGCAGGTATTCGATCTCCCTGTCGCCGAATCGCGCTTCGTCCATCCAGTCCAGGAGCCACTCCAGGCCCGCGCAGATGCAGTAGCCGGCCTTATGACCGTCGTAGGCCGGATGGTCCCTGAAGAAGTGGTCAAACTGCACCTCTTTCTCGTGAAGCCCCATCCGATAGTACAGCTGGGCCATGGTCAGTTGGTACTGATCAGTGAAGAGAATCCCCTCAGCCAAGGAGCGATCCGATGTTTTCATCTTCCTCCATCTCAGCGCGTCCTTGCGTAAACTCGCGTGAATGCGATACTCGTGCCCGGGATGGGTGCTCGCAGACCGACAGGCCCCCCACGCCGGCCGGCCCCCCACGCCGGCCGGCCTCACACCGATGGGCATAGGATAGTACAGGGTCTGGAGAAGTCAAGGGGTGACTCCCGTGGCCCTGTTCGCCCAGGAAGTGCGGCGAGGGACTTTGAAAAGTGGACGCCGTATGGTAAAGTAGGGTGAGAAGATCGCTTCCAGGTGATTCGAGCTTCTCGGCGCAGGCGAGGCGTCATGGGCGAGGGCACGGGTCCACGAGTAGGACGAGGGAGGGACATGGGGATGCGAGGGCGAATCTGTTGTATGACTGTGCTTCTCTTGTTGGTTGTCACAGGATGCAGCTCCCTGGAGGCGCCAGCCGACGACGGCCATACGGGGCTGGAGCTCCCCAGTCGCCTCAGTCCGGTAGCCCACGCGGTCGCCGTTGGCATTGAGATGGTGGGTATCGGGATCATCCTCTTTGGAGGGATCCTCGCCAGCTTCGTCTTCGTGAGGGAGTGGGTGAGTGGTCAGCGCTTCGCCATGATCTACCGCCGGTTTCGGGAACGGCTCGGACAGGCGATACTCCTTGGTCTGGAGTTTCTCGTGGCGGGGGACATCATCGGGACGGTAGCTGTCGAGCTCACATACCGGAACGTCGGCACCTTGGGAGCGATCGTCGTCATCAGGACATTCCTGAGTATTGCGCTCGAAGTGGAGACTCAGGGACGGTGGCCTTGGGAACCCTGCCCTGAAGACGTGCAATGTCTCCCCCGCGTGGACCGCGACTGTAGGACCTAGCCTGTCAGACGCCGGGCTTCGGCCCTATAAGAGGGGTAACTGTCCCGTCGGTGCCGACAGGTGGTCGCCTCCCACACCCAGCAGGCGAACCGGGCGGCCCGTCTCCCATGTCTGTTCCATAAGGACCAGGGCTGCGCGGTAGATGCGCTTCTCCTGCGACGTGGGAACGTCAAGGCTCATCTGACGGGTGAGGGTCTCGAAGTCGCCGTAGCGAAGCTTGATGCTGATGGTCCCCGCGACCACCTCGGCGCGATCCAGCCGTCGCGCCACGCTCTGGCTCAGGCGCCATAGGTGACGCTTGAGATCTGGCAGCGTCCCCAGATCACGCTCAAATGTCGTCTCTCGGCTGACGGACTTCCTCTCGTGCTCCGTGGAGACCGTGCGGTGATCGATCCCCTGCGCCCGGCGCTTCATTGATGCTCCGTGATCCCCGAACCGGCTTACCAGCACACGCTCAGGCACGTCCGCCAGCTCGCCCACCGTGGTCACCCCCATCCGCGCCAGCTTTTCGGCGGTTACTGGACCTACCCCCCAGATGACTCGAACGGGGAGCGGTGCCAGGAAGGCGGCCTCATCGCCGGGACGGACCACGGTCAGGCCCTGGGGCTTCTCGTGGTCGCTGGCTACCTTGGCCACCAGCTTGTTGGTGGACACGCCGAGCGACGCTGAGAGCCCCACATCCTCGCGCACCCGCGCCTGGAGCTGGCGTGCTATCTCCAACCCCTGGTCCCACGTATTCACGTCATCGGTAAGGTCGAGATAAGCCTCATCGATGCTGACCTTCTCCATGCTGGACGTGATCTGACGTAAGATTGCCATCACGCTGTTGGAATACCGGCGATAGAGGTCGAATCGTGGCGGAAGTACCACGGCTGAGGGGCACAGCCGGACTGCTCGGGCCATCGGCATGGCGGAATGGGCGCCGTACTCGCGGGCAGCATAGGAGGCCGTGGCCACGACGCCGCGGCCCTCTGGACTGCCGCCAATGAGGATCGGCTTGCCGACTAGCGAGGGATCCTCGAGCATCTCAACCGCCGCGTAGAAAGCGTCCAGGTCCAGATGGAGGATTGACCGGGGCCGCCGGGACGACCGCGACGGGTACGTCTCTGACGTGGTACGTTCGCGCACCGGCTCGAGGGCCAGAGGCAACTCCGACAACTGCGTCAACGGTCGGGCGACTCCTGTTTCTCAGCAGGCACTGGACGCTGTCGATGACGGCAGTCCGGGTAGCTGGAGCAGCCCCAAAAGATGCCCATCTTCCCCTTGCGCTCGACGAGGTCTCCACCGCATTTGGGACAGATCCCCACTACCAGGGGGCCGCTCCAGTCACAGCGCGGATAGTTGGAGCACGATCGAAACTGGCCGTACTTGCCTCGTCTGATCACTATCTCGCCTCCGCACTTTGGGCATCCATCGCTCCCACCTGCATCGGCCGTCTCATCCGCGCTACCTTGGCTGCCCGCTTGCTCACTCTCCTCCTCGGACTTGATGGTCGACGTCCACCGACACCGAGGGAAGCGCGCGCAGCCCTTGAACTTGCCGTATTTACCCGTCCGGATGACCACGTCGCCTCCACATTCCGGGCACGTCTCTCCCGTCCCGTCACGGCCCTCGTGGCCTTCCGGAACGGTGATGGTCTCCTGGTGGGCGGCTCGCCGGGCGGCGTCCAGCGCGGCCGCGAGAGGGCTGTAGAAACTACGCAGCACTTCTACCCGGGACCGCTCGCCGCGGGCGATGCCGTCAAGCTCCTCCTCCATCTCAGCGGTGAAGGGGACCGCGAACAGGTCTGGGAACTGCTCGACCAGGAAGTCGCAGACGACGAAGCCCAGGGGTTGCGCAAGGAAGCTCTTCCCCGAGCGCTGCACGTACTTGCGCTTGAGCAGCGTGCGGATGATGCTGGCGTACGTGCTTGGGCGGCCGATGCCTCGTTTCTCCAGTTCCGTGATCAGGCTCGATTCGGTGAAGTGGGACGGGGGTTCGGAGAACCGCTGCTCAGGCAGCACGTCATGGAGGAGCAGCGGCTCGTCCATGGTGAGTGACGGGAGATCCTGGTTGGCGGAACCGAGTTTGTGGCTCGATTTCTGAGACCAGCGCACCGGGTAGACCTCCATGAATCCCTTGAACAGGAGCTCCCGTCCGCTGGCGCGGAAGAGATAGGGAAGGTCCTCTCCCCCCCTCGAGCAGAGGACGTCCACGGTTGTGTCGTGGTAGACAGCCGGGTTCATCTGGCTGGCGATGAAGCGGCGCCAGATCCATTCGTAGAGGGAGGCTTGGTCGTCCGTCAAATGCTCGCGCATCGCCTTGGGTACTCGGAGGGCAGACGTGGGGCGGATGGCCTCGTGAGCTTCCTGAGCGACTTTCGATGCCGTTTTGTAGTGAGGGGGTTCCGCCGGCAAGTGGTCCTCGCCCCAATAGCGGACAATGATGTCGCGCGCCTCCTGCTGAGCTGGCTCGGCCACATGGGTGGAATCCGTGCGCATGTAGGTGATCAACCCCACCGTTCCCTCACCGGGGAGCTCGACGCCCTCATAGAGCTGCTGCGCCACCCGCATCGTCTTGGAGCTGCTCCAATGGAGCTTGTGAGCGGCATCCCGCTGCAGGGCACTGGTGGTGTACGGGGGGTAAGGATGCCGCCGCTTCCGGTTGCGTTTCACCCTGTGGGTGCGATAGTCAGCCGGGGTGATGAGGTCGACGATGGTCCGGATCTCTTCCTCCGAGCGGAGGTCGGCCTTCTCGCCGTGGATCTCCACCAGACGGGCGCGGAAGCGTAGGTCCTGATCGGTCAGCTTCGACAGATCCACCTCGAGGAGCCAGTACTCCTCGGGATCGAAGGTCTCGATTTCCCTGTCGCGCTCCACCACCAGGCGGAGCGCGACGGTCTGCACACGGCCGGCGGAGAGGCCCTTGGGCCCGTCGATGGCCTCCCACAGGACCGGGCTGACCTGATAGCCGACCAGGCGGTCCAGGATTCGACGTGCCTGCTGCGCATCGACAAGGTCCGTGTCCAGGGAGTGGGCCTTGGCAAGGGCCGCCTTGACGGCATCACCCGTGATTTCGTGGAACGTGATGCGGCGGGGCTCCTTGCCGTGTAGTGCCGACCTCACGGCCTCGACCACGTGCCAGGCAATGGCCTCCCCCTCACGGTCGGGGTCTGTGGCCAGGTACACCGTTCCGGCTTCTTGAGCCGCATCCTTAAGGCGACCCGCCAATTTCTTCCCGCCGCGGCGGAACCAGTACGTCGGATGGAAGTCTGCCTCGATGTCCACACCGAGTTCCTTGGGGGGGAGATCTCGGATGTGTCCCATCGTCGCGAGGACGCGGTAACCTCTGCCGAGGAACCCTCGCAGCGCCTTCGCCTTCGTCGGGGACTCGACGATGATCAGATCCATGGTGGTGTGCGCAGGGTCGCGACCGCTGGGATGGAGTATCGACCGTCGGCTGACCCGAGTAGGTGGTTAGGAGGTGTCCCCAGATCGCCTCGCGTCATCGTCCTGCCCATCGAGGAGTACGTCGCGTCGGCGCCCGCCCTCCACCGGAGGCCCGATGATGTCCATCTCCGCCATGACCTCCATCAATCGTGCGGCGCGCGGATACCCGATGTGAAGGCGCCGCTGCAGGAGGGAAGCGGATGCGCTACCGCGCTTCTTGACCAGCGAGACAGCCCGCTGAAGCATGTCCTCGTCGACGTAGTCAGCATCAAACTGCTCGTCTCTGGATTGCTCGGTAGTCGAGTGATCGATAGTCGAGGAATCGAAGGTCGAGGAATTGACCGTGTTCTTAGGCGGCATCATCCGCTTCCAGGGGCTCTTCTCGTCCACCGGGCCCACCTCACGACGCCAGAAAGCGATGATACGATCCAGTTCCTCAGACGAGACGTAGCACCCCTGGACACGCTTGGGGTGACCGGCGTCCGGCGCCAGGTAGAGCATGTCCCCGTCGCCGAGGAGCGTCTCGGCGCCCTGCATATCCAGGATCACCCGGGAGTCGATCTGGCTGGCTGTTGCGAAGGCAATCCGCGCCGGGAAGTTGGCCTTGATCAGCCCGGTGACCACGTCCGTGCTGGGGCGCTGCGTCGCAACGACCAGGTGGATCCCCGTTGCACGGCCCATCTGAGCAATGCGGCACAGCAGTTGCTCGACCGCCTCCGGTGCCAGCATCATTAGGTCCGCCAGCTCATCGATGAGCACCACAATACGCGGGAGGGTCGGCTTCTCCTGCCTCTCCATCTTCCGGTTGAAGTCGTCAAGGTGTCGGGCCGACGCCTCCGCAAACCGCTTGTACCGATCGTCCATCTCCAGTGCAACCCAGCGCAGCACCTTCACCACCCGGTCCAGGTCCACCTCGACCTCACCGTAAACGTGCGGAAGACCGCTGAACCGAATCAACTCCACCATCTTGGGATCGATCATCACGAGCCGGAGCTCATCGGGGGTGTTGTTGCAGATCAGGCAGGCGGTGATCGATTTGATGCAGACCGACTTGCCGGAACCCGTGGTGCCGCCTATCAGGAGATGCGGCATCTTGCTCAGGTCGGCCGCCACCGCTTGACCGGCGACGTCGTTGCCCAGGCCAATGGCCAGCGGGGAGTCCAAATCCTCGAAAGTGCTCGACTCCATCACCTCACGGACCCCAACGACCTGGATATCCTCGTTGGGCACTTCGATGCCCACGAAGGGCCTGCCGGGCACCGGCGCTTCGATGCGCAGGCGCGGGGTGGCCAGGGCGAGGGCAAGGTCCTCCGTGCGCTGGCTGATCTGGCTCACTCGCACCTTCCGGTCGCCGGACCGAGCCCGCTCCACGAACCCGGGCTCCACCCCGAACTGAGTCACCGCCGGGCCCATTCGCACCTCGACGACCTCCACGGGCAGCCCGAACTGGGCCAACGTCTCTTTGATGACCCGCGACTTGTGCCGAATCTGTGAGTCCGTCAGGGGTGGACCCTCAGACTGATCGAGGAGGGTCAGCGGGGGCAGGGCGGATTCCCGGGGGTTGGTTGGGATCGAGCGCTTCGATTGGGCGCGTCGGACCCGCTTCTTCGGTGCCGTGCCGGTGCTCCCCGGATTCTCAGGCGAGCCGCGGTCCTGTGTCCGTGGATCTCGCGGCTTCGACGGGGGTGGTTTTGGAGTCTGGCGCTCGCGTTGAGCTTGAGCCCGCGCGCGGCGAGCTCGGTACGTCGCAACCCCGCCCTGCACTACCTGGACGCTCCGCCTCAGGTCGCGGAAGGTGACATCGAAGACCAGTCCCAAACCCAGTACGGCGAAGGCCGAGAGAATGACCAACGTGGCCGGCCACCCCAGGTACGTGGAAAGGAGGACTGAGAGCCCCCAGCCCACCAACCCGCCTCCCCACTCCTTCTCGATCCAAGCCCACAAATCGCTCCGGCCCAGGAGTGAGTGGGTGAGCCCCAGAAGGCTGAAAAAGAGGAGTTCGGTGCCGACGAAAGGCCGCCACCGCCAGTGTATGGCTCGATCCAGGAGATACTGGAGCCACAACAGCCCACCGAAGGCAATGGAGGCCGCCACCGGGTAAGCGCCCCAGCCCACCAGATGTCGCAGGAGGCGGACCCATGCGTTGGCCCACCGTCCGTCTGTGATGCCGAACACGGCTAACAGGGTGATTGTCCCCAGGGCGACGACGAGCAGCGCTAGGATCTGCTGAACGATGGGGTTGCTCAAGGGCTGCTCCATCCGGCGACTGCTGTAAGTCCTTCGCATAAGGATCTATTCCCCGCTTGAGAGGTTAGCCGGCGCGTCAGTGCCTTCATGAGCGGTCGTGTGGGTGACCTCAGGCACGTTCAGGCGCTCCTGCAGCCTCAGGCCCATGCGTCGGCGTCCGCCGTCGACAGACAGGATTTGCACCGTGACGATGTCTCCCGGACGAAGCACATCGTGCGGGCTCCGCGGCTGATCCCCGGATAGCTCGGAAACGTGGATCAGGCCCTCGAGGCCGTCCTCCACGCGCACGAAGGCCCCAAAGTCAACCACGTGCGTGACGGTGCCGTTGACGGTCTGTCCCACTTGGTAGCGGTCCTCGACCGACCGCCATGGGTTGGGCTGCAACCGTTTGATGCTCAGCCCCACCCGCTCCCGGTCGGGCTCCACATTCAACACGTGCACGTCGATGTGCTGGCCCGGCTCGAGCACGTCGCTTGGATGTCCGACGCGGCCCCAGGAGAGCTCCGAGATGTGGACTAGCCCCTCGAATCCGCCTAGATCGACGAAGGCCCCGAAGGAGCATAGATTGGTCACCCGCCCCTCGCAGACATCGCCGGGCTGGAGCTCGTTGAGGATGTGCTGACCCTGGTGACCGTCGACTCCGGTTGCCCGTTCCGATAGGACAAAGCGATTGTTGTCTGGATCCAATTCGATGATCTTGAGACCCAGTCTGCTGCCGATGAAGCGGTGAAGCTCGGCCTGCCGTTCATCTTCCTCCAGGGACGGCGCAAGCTCCAGCAGATGGGAGGCCGGCACAAACCCTCGCAACCCGTGCCATCCGACGAGAAGTCCGCCCCGGTTGCAGCCGACGACGGGCAACTCCAGCACGTCGCCCCCAGCCATCACGTCTCGGGCCCTTTGCCAGGGATCGGCGGCCTCCACGGACGCCGTCTGCGTTTCATCGGCCCCAACCCCTTCGCCAATACGTCCCTCTGGCACCTGCTCCTCGGAGGTCCGTCGCTCCCAGACTGTCTCTGGACTCACGCCGGGAGCTGCCGGGCCATGCTCTCCGTCCTGAAGCAAAGCTTGCCAGTAATCCTCGCTTAGTGGCGCGCTGGCAGGGATCCACTCTCCCCCGTGCTCCATACCTACCTCCCACTGCTCTCTGCTTTGCACTTCTCAGCCCTGTCTGTGACCTTCTCCTGCCGTCCCAACTAGCGCACGCTGTCGCCTACCGGTCGTTCCTCTCTCCCATCGTCCTTCCGGCCCTTCAATTCCTCTCGTTCCATCTCTGCCAGCATCTCAGCTGCTGCCTTGATCGCGATCCGCTGCTTCCGGTAGAGGTTCGATTCGCTCATCGCCAGCCGCTGGGCCACCTCCCGGACTTTTTGTCCCTGGATGAACTTCAAGTCGAGGATGTTAAACAGAAGCCACGCTGGGGCGGTCATCTTACGCTCGCCCTCGGGGCGCAGACGCTCTATCGCCTCGCGCAGCACCGACCGGAGGCCCTTCATCGCGTTTCCATCCTGTTCCGCCGTCGCGCGCTCGACGACCTGGAGTGCCATCAGCGGGCTCGTCGTAAGCCTCGGCCCTCCCCAGTAATGCTTCAGCGCGTCCCGAACCCACTCACGGAACTCCCCGGAGCCCAGCGGGCTGAACTCCGAGATCGCCTCGTCACCCACGTAATGAACGATGCCGCGACGTCTCTGGATGTCCTCGATCTCCGGCATGATCCGTTGTAGTGCGCTGAAAATGCCCTGCTGGAGCTGTCGGTCCTCAAGCGCGGCTGCGGCCTGGGTCAGCAGGTTGTCCACGCCCCGCTTCTCCTCGGGTGTAAGCTGCGGTTCTGGCGCCCGTGCCGTGAGCCCGAGGACACCCAGAACCACGTCTCCGTCGTTGGCAGACCGAAGGGGCGCCAGCCAATAGCCGTCCCAGACGAACAGGTCACCATATCGGTCGAGCTGCTCTCCAGCCCCGCCG